>Ga0182021_10012390_pt1 | contig 10124 bp, 10 predicted proteins | sample 612E3MmetaG_FD_120493 | JGI IMG/M metagenome (GOLD analysis project Ga0182021, IMG submission 120493) | Permafrost microbial communities from Stordalen Mire, Sweden - 612E3M metaG (Illumina Assembly) | ecosystem: Environmental > Terrestrial > Soil > Wetlands > Permafrost | place: Sweden... | reverse complement strand
TTCACCAGCTCGAGGCCGGCCTTGGTCATTTTCTTGGCGGCAGCCTCGGTAATAACCTCGCCGTGCTTGGTAAAGACGGTCTCGCCGTGCTTGATGTTAACGCGGGCAATCTCACCGACAGCTTTGGCCGGGGTCACTTCGCGCAAAACGACGCGGTAGGGAGTCTCAATGAAGCCATATTCGTTAACGCGAGCGTAGGTAGCCAACTGGGACACCAGACCGATGTTCGGTCCTTCCGGCGTCTCAATGGGACAAATGCGGCCGTAGTGAGTCTTGTGAACGTCGCGGACTTCGAAGCCGGCGCGTTCGCGGCTCAAACCGCCCGGGCCCATGGCGTTCATGCGGCGCTTGTGACCAACCTCGTCGAGCGGGTTAATCTGTTGCATGAACTGCGATAGCTGGGAACTGGCGAAGAACTCACGGATACGGGCGACAATGGGGCGGACGTTGATGATCTGACCCGGAGTCACGGTGTTGATGTCATAAACCGACATGCGGTCCTTGGCCATGCGCTCCATGCGGCTCAGACCGATGCGGAACTGTTGCTGCATGAGCTCGCCCACGGTGCGGAGGCGACGGTTAGCCAGGTTGTCGATGTCGTCGGCGACGCCGTTGCCATTGTTCAAGTTGATGATCTCAGCGATGATGGCCACCACGTCCTCGCGGCGCAAGGTGCGGTTGGCGGCGGTGTTGGGAACGTCGAGGCTCAAGCGCTTGTTGAGCTTGTAACGGCCGACCTTGGAAAAGTCGTAGCGCTTGTAGTCGAAGAACATGCTGTCAATGAGGCTCTTGGAGTTCTCGACGGTCGCCAGGTCGCCCGGGCGAATGCGGCGGTAAACTTCCATGAGGCCCTCGGCCTCGTTGGAGCTGGGATCTTTGTCCAGGGTGGCGGTGATGTATTTGGTATCACCGGTGTCCACGTCCTTAAACAGCTTCTTGATCTCTTCGTCGCTGCCGTAACCGAAGGCGCGCAACATGGCGGTGACCGGTAGCTTGCGCTTGCGGTCGACCTTCACGGACAAAACGCCGTTGGCGGAAGTGTCAAACTCCAACCAAGCGCCGCGGTTCGGAATAATTTTAGCTCCGAACAGCTCGCCGGCGCCGCCGCGCTCGGACGTGAAGAACACGCCGGGACTACGGACCAACTGGCTGACCACGACGCGCTCGGCGCCGTTGATGATGAACGTACCGCGCTCGGTCATCCATGGGTAGTCACCCAAAAAGATTTCCTGTTCGCGGACTTCGCCGGTCTCTTTGTTCACCAACTTGGCTTTGGCCTTCAGAGGCACCTCAAAGCTGGTGTTTTTCTCTTTGGCGGTTACCTCGTCGTACTTGGGCTCTTCAAAGCGAAAATCGCTCAAGTAGAGCGCTAGACTTTTACCAGTGAAGTCCTCGATCGGATTGATTTCAGCGAAGAGCTCGTTTAGGCCTTCGTTGATGAACCACTGGAACGAATCCAGCTGGAGCTCAATAAGATTTGGTAGAGGTAGGACGTCTTTTGTTTTTGTTAGGTATTTGCGGGTACGCGCTCCGGGCTGAGCCAAGACAAACTCCTATCCATTAAATCCTGATATTTACTTGTTGCCCACACGCTCGCGAGTCGGGTGGGCGGGATGTGTCTGTGAGGTTTTTCTAAACACACAAAACTACGGCAAAGCCATAGTTATCGATTTAAGCATCCTCTCATATGGTATGATCGCACAAATCACTCATTCTTGTCAACGGTTTTTAGATCGTCTTGCCAAAATCTTGCGGGAACAGATATTTAAGGTTGTTAGGATGATACACGGTAATGCCCCTAAACCCACGCAATTGCAATAAATCTCGATCCGCTGAGATGACAATGTCGGCCCTGGCCGCCACGGCACATTCAAGAATCTTGTTGTCATCGGGGTCACGCTCAATCACCTCGATCCGTTCCGTAGGCTCAACCACCACCGCGTACCTCCGTAGCTCATCGACACAAGATTTCGCTTCGCTTTTACTAAATCTCATCTTTTTACAAAGCACCAATTGAACTTCAGTTAATATATCTTCGGACGTATAAACATCAAAGCTGCGATTCAGCCTACTCGCCGCTTCCAACCACTCTACCGAATAGGCTCCCGGTGACGACGCTCCAACATACACGTTGGCATCGAAAACAACCCTAGTTTTCACGAATGAACCGCGCTATATCATCATCAGTACGAAGATTGAATTCCTCGACAACCGGTGCGGCTAGAGCCTGCATTCGATTTATCAGCTGGCGCAATCGATACTGACGGTACATTTCGCGGAAAATATCGCTTTTGGACCGGCCCTCTTCGGCCGCTTGTTCATCCATCTCTTGTTGTATTTTTTTGTCCACGGAAAAACTAATGGTGGCTAGTGTCTGCGACATAATGATTATCCTTTTGAGTCCATACTAATGAATCTCATTAGTGAAGTCAACCTTAGTCTCAAGCTTACGGTTTTTCCGTATCGTCGGTTTGTTACTTTTGACCTAAGTTTTACGGTAAAAACACTAAGCGATATATTCATTGACAAACATATAACCACTTTGATATATTTTGCTTATGATTAAACAACCCTCAAAAATATACTTTAACTTGTTACTAACCGCCATTATACTACTACTGCCTTACGGCAACGCGCTAGCATATGGCCGCAATTCAACCGCGAATTACGCTGACAGCTGGGCATTCTCACGAAATTCGGCTTATCCATCTTTTGGTTCTGATTGTACCAACTTTGCTTCTCAAGCCTTAAGTGCAGGTGGCTATCCTCAGCTAAACTACGACAATAACCCAAATGCCACATATAACTGGTATGCGTATCGAAATTGGTGGGAATGGTGGTGGAATTATAGCCATTCTTGGTCTGTAGCTAGCGATCAATACACGTTTCAAATGAATCACTATCCGGGAGGCTGGTTGATGGACGTCGTTCGATCATCCGACGCCAGATATTGGTATGCCTACGACAACGGCAACATGTGGCAGGGCGATGAGCTGTTCTACAACTGGAATAACGACTCAAACCCAGCTAACATTAATCATATGGGCGTTCAAACTTATGGTGGGGCATCAGCCTACAATGGAGTGGTCGGCGACCGGGAAGACCAACACAATAACGATCGACGCGGTGCTCGTTGGAATCTGACCGACGTTAACAGTGACCCCTTTTCGACTGTTATTTTTGAAATGAGAATTGATAATGCCAACTAACTGGAAACAAATTATAACAATGGGTACCTTGACCTCACTAACTTCGAAAAACAAGCATTTACGATACGCGTCAGTTGCTCTTGTAGCGGCAGGCGTCTTCGTTGCTGGAGCATGTTTAATTACTCAACGAGTTGACGCCGCGGCTGATGACCGAGAGATAAAAGAAATAGTAATGATCGCCTTTAACCCGTCGGTAAGTTTTGGAAAAATTGAGCACATTTCGGGAACAGTCAAATCTGGCCCTTCGTCAAGTTTATCAGACAAGTTAGCCGATAATGATGTTGAAACGGCGCGAAAAAACGCTAAAAGTACTTTGGCTCGCATTTCTCATCCCGATTGCGTCGTCTGTGCAATGTCCGCTCAAGGAGTTGACGATGGGTTAACGGGGGAGGCAAAGGGCTTCTTCAGGATTGTTGATAGTGGCACGAAAGATGTTGAGTGGCAACAAGTAACAATAGGTGAAAATACCGCAGCGGTCACTGTTTCGGCAACAAGTTGGATAAAAACAATATCGCGTGACGAATTTGGAAACGTTAACGAGAGCGCTCCCGTTGATGGCGCTGTAAAAATATTTAATCTTACAAAAATGAACGGTCATTGGGTGATTACAAACATAGTGACCGATCAGATCGCAACCGACAACTTGGAAATAAACAAGAAACAGCCTTCGGAAGCTCAGAAAGCAAAATCGATTCCGAATAAGCCCTTGGTTTCTCCTCAAGGGGGAGCTAAAAGTACTAACTAAGCGGCGCCTTCACGCAGTTTCGTAAAACCGCTCCTTGTGGGCGGTTTTTACGCTAAGACCGTAAACCGTTTCGGATAAAGCAGGCGCAAGCTGTAAACAAATATCGCGAATCCTAACACCGCCAGCACGGTGGTGACGCCGAACAGGTCGGCGAGGATGCCGGCGAACATGATGGGCAGGGTGGAGGCGATGTTGATCATCATGTTGAGGGCGCCAAAGATGCGGCCGCGGTTGTCGTCGGTGGTGTTTTCTTGGAGCATGGTCTGCGCGGCGGCCGACACCGACGAGGTGGCGAAGCCGAGGACGAAGATTAGGCCGGCCAGAACCGGGGCGTCGCTGAACGACACGGTGCCGGAGCCGTTCGAGGCGTAAAAGTAGCTGGACGCGGCCACCAGCACCAGCGTCGCGCCGCCGGCCAGTAGCCCGATCTTAGTGACGGCGCTCATGCCGAACCGCTTGACCAACCGGCTGAGGAAGGCGACGCCGATGACCATGCCGGCGCCGACCGGCAAAATAAGCACGTGCGCCGCGCCTTGGATGGGCACGTGTAACAGCGTCTGCGACAGCGCGGGCGCCAGAGCTATCAGAATGCCGACGCAAGTTTGAGTAATAGTTAGAAAGACAATCGGGTTAAGGATCTTGCGGTTGCTCCTGATCACCCGCCAATTACTGAGAATTTCCGAGCCGGTCCGGCGCACCACCGGGCCGAACTTGACGCGGTCGGCCGATTTGGCCTTGATGTCCGGAAGCGCCGTCACCAGCATGGTCGCGAGGCCGAACATGACCGCGGTCACAATGTACGGCCCATGCGGTCCGAACCAAGCGATGACCGGCGCCGAGCCGGAGTAACCGAAGATGAACGAGGCGTACATGGTAAAGATGAATAGCGAGTTGGCCTTGAGCAGTTGACGCTCCCCCACTAGCACCGGAATGCTGGCCGCCTCGGCCGGCGCGAAGAACTGCGTGGCGGTCGATATCAGGAAACTGAGCAGCAGAACCATAATCAAGTTTTGCTCGAAGAACAGATAGCCCAGCACCAACACGGCGCGCACGATGTTGGCGACTATCAGCACTTTTTTGCGGTTCCAGTGGTCGACGTAAATGCCGGCCGCGGCCGCGAAGAAAATGGACGGCACGCCAAAGCTCAACACCAGTAGCGCCACGCTGACGTTGGCGAACCGCGTGTGCTGAGCCAACTCGAAAACGCGAATGATCAGCGCGAAATTGAGCAGGTTCTGAGCGACCTGCGACAGTATCTGCGAGCCCCAAAGGCGGCTAAAGGCGCCGTTGCGAAGGAGGCCGACACCTTGTTCGGCGGCTATCGCTTTGACTTTACTCGACGGCCACCATCCCATAGTTTTACTTGGTTATTACCTTGTCTAGCATGCCGTAGCCGACGGCCTCGGAAGCGCTCATCCAGTAGTCGCGGTCGGCGTCGTTGTGGACTTTGTCCAAGCTCTGACCGGAAGCGTCCGCCAGCATCTTCTCCAGAGTCTCGCGGGTCTTGATGATCTCCCGCGCGGAAATCTCAATGTCCGCCGAAGTGCCTTCAAAACCGGATGACGGCTGGTGCATCATGACCCGCGCGTGCGGCAGCGCGAACCGCTTGCCCTTAGTACCGAGCGCCGCGATGACCGCGCCCATGCTGGCCGCCATGCCCATGACAATGGTCGACACGTCCGGCTTGATCAACATCATGGTGTCCACAATGGCCAATCCCGCCGTCACGCTGCCGCCGGGCGAGTTAATGTAGAGCTTAATGTCCTTGTGGGCGTCTTCGCTTTCCAGAAACAGCAGTTGCGCCACAACCAGACTGGCGACATTCTCATCGATTCCCGTTCCCAGAAAAATAATGCGCTCTTTGAGTAATCTTGAGTAAATATCAAAAGCCCGCTCCCCCATCGGAGTTTGCTCGACGACGGTCGGCACTAATAACGAAGCTTTGTTGTCTTTATTCATAATAACCTCCTAATCATATGCTAAGCCCGGCGGTTTGCCAAATGCCCGACTTAGTTTTCGGCGTATTCGACGAGCTTGGTCATAACGCGCGAACCCATCATCTGGTTGTAGATTTCTTCGCGGGTTTCGGGCGTGTCCAACTCGGCCTGAGCCAACTCGTCCTCGTAACGCTTCTTCATTTCGATGATTTCGGCGTCGAGCTGCGCTGCGGTCACTTCGATCTTCTCATTGTCGCCGACGGCGGTCAAAATGAGCGCCAAGCCGACCCGCTTCTCGGCCTCCGGGCGCAGCTCGGCGTCGAGTTGCTCGTTAGTTTTTTGGGTCATTTCCAAATATTTGGCCAGGTCCAGACCGGAGTAGGCCAGATTCTGCTCCAGCTCGCCGCGCATGCGATCCAACTGCTGGCGCACCAGCGACTCGGGAGCGCTGTATTTGCTCTCAGCCAGCAAGCGGTCAAGGATTTCCTTCTCCTGCGCGCGAGCGGCGTCTTGGTGCTGGCGGTCGCCCAACTGCAGCAAGACGTCGGACTTAAGATCCTCGACGGACTTAAACGGGCTAACCTTAGCCACAAACTCATGGTCGAGCGCCGGCAGCACCAAATCGGTCACTTTATTGATCTTAATGGCGAATGTCACCACTTCATTGGCCAGAGTCTTCTCGTTATAGTCTTTCGGGAAGCGAATGTCAAAAGTCTTCTCGTCGCCGGCTTTCATGCCGATCATCTGCTCTTCAAAACCGGGAATAAACTGGCCGGAGCCCAAAACCAGGGTCTGGCCCTTGGCGCTGGCGCCGTTAACCGGCTGGCCGTTCTTGGTGCCGTCGAAGTCGAAGTTAACCTCGTCGCCGGTCTTAGCCGGTTGCTCGCTCTCAAGACGCACGGCCTCGCGGCGGCGCAAGTCCTCAATGACCTTGTCGACATCGGCGGCCTCAATTTTTAGCTCGGACTTTTTAACGCGGAATTTACGATAGTCGGCCAACTTCACCGGCGGAATGATGTCCACGGTCACGGTGTACTCCAGCTCAGTGTAGGGCACGAACTTATCGATAGTCACCTGCGGCGGGGACACGACCGGGATGCTCTCCTGACGGATAGCCTTGGAGTAGCTCGACTGCAACGCGTGGTCAATGACCTCGCTCTGCAAACGGTTAGCGCCCAGCTCGCGCTCGACAATTTTGTCCGGTGCTTTGCCCGGGCGGAAGCCCGCGGCTTTGACTTGCGGACGCAGCTCGTCAAGGACGTGCTTAAAGGTCGTTCGCAGCTCGGATTCGCTCACGCTAACGGTGAACCTTACTTCAGTTTCAGTTCGAGAGATGACTTTGGTTTCCATAAGTATCAACCTTATCACAGATAATCGGTCAAGGCAAAATCAGGGGAAAGCTGAGAAAATCGCTAATACGTCGCGTAATCGGGTATAACTTTTTATAATGGCTGGTGCGGATGAGAGGACTCGAACCTCCACGTCTTGCGACACCAGCTCCTAAAGCTGGCGTGTCTACCATTTCACCACATCCGCGTGATGATCGAACAAACGGATAATAACATAGAAAACGGCCGTTCGCGAGAGCTAAAATGCTCTCCCGCGAACGGCCGGTGATTGCCGCCGGACTCAGTGCTTGTCGAGTGGCCGGCAGATCTTGTACTTGAAGGTGCTGGCCCTCACCTTGAGGCCCCGACTGTTGTCGTCGATGTGTATCGGCAACTCCCGCAGGGTCTGCAGGTCGGCCTCGTGGCGCGCCTGCTTGCGGTCGTCGGCGTCGTCGTAGTTACGGATGAGCACGAACGCCGCGGTGATCACGATGCCCAGCATCGCGACGGTCACCAGCGACACGACGAGCATCTTGGGGCCGATGTTCAATAGAATCCAGCCGACCGTGCCGAGACCGACGACGGTGACAGGATTCACCAGGCGGAAGAACAGGTCGCGGGGAACGAAGACTTCCTTGTCTTCCTTGACCGTCTTGCGCGACACGTAGCGGCACGGCTTGATGTCGTCCCACGGCATGCGCTTGCCACTGAACTTCAGGTTGACACCGCGGAACCCCAGGAGCAGCAACATGATGGCCGCAAGCTCCCAGAGAACGAACTCCGCCGCCTTCAGCACCCCATACACCGCAGCGACGGGGATGGAGATGACGGCGTTGATGCTCGCCCGCTTGCGCCGGTCACAGCCGTTCGCCAGCGGGTGGCACCTCCAGAGCGTCCGGTCGTACAGCCCGGCCAGCCACACGGTGTGCGACCGGTTGTGAGCGAACAGCCTCGGATCGACGTCGATGTCCACCAGGACCACCTCGAGTTCGAGGCGTTTGATGTCGAAGTAGAACTCACGGATCACCATCGTCGCCGGGTAGTTGTCATAGGCGGCACGCAGACGCGCGCCCGCCAGCGGCAACCCCGCGCGCCGCGCCGGAGCGTGGTGCGCGTTGGCGCAGGCGGCGTCGACTCGCGCCAGTTCGGCGCGGGCCACTTCGAGCTGTTCACAGACCGCATCGCGGCCGAAGTACTGCTGCTCGAGAACGTCGTTCTCGTAGCGACCGCGATAGCCGCGTTCGAGAAGCTGGTCGCTGACGTTCCGGAGGCCGTAGTTGCACCACACGACGGTGAGGCGCACGGTGTTGCGGCCGGAACGGCTGAAGGCCACGAATTGGTAGCCCTGCTCGAGCGGAACGACGTACCGCCCCGCTTCGCGATTGTCGTCGCCGATGACGACGATGAGCGCGTTGGGACGGAGGGCGTTCTTCTCGACCAAGACGGCCGTGAGCTCGTCACTGACCTTCCACTTGAGCTGGACGGTCGCGTTGTCGAGCCCCTCGATCGGCACTTCGATCCAAGCGGTCAGACCGCCGGACCCGGACTCGACGCGATAGGTTCGCGTCGAAGTTGATACTGCCATTGGGGCATCTCGGCTCTGCCACACAACGCTCCTCGCGGAGCGCCTCAACCATTGAGAGTGACTTTTGCTATAATATCATAATATCGCTTATTTGTAAATCACGAAGCCGACAACCGCAAGGGCTATCAATACCGAACCGGCAGCCATCCGCTTAGTCGTGCCTTCCTGATATTTATGCCGCCCCAACAAATAGGCGCTGGGCATAGACAAAATCAATAACATGGAGAAAGTCGATGCCGGAAGGACAAACACCAACCAAGAGCTAACCATATTGGTCAAAGCGATGCCGTAGGAAACCGCCAAAATGCGCATGTCGCCGAAATACCCTTTGAACTCTTTCTTGAATGATCGCTTGACCCAGACCGCCGATATATACCAAACCAAACCCCAGGTTACGATGTCCGAGACAAAGCGGCCCGACAGAAATTGGACGTAACTCGGAGCCAGGGTGGCCGCGTATTTGTAGTAAATCAGCGATACGCTGTTGATTAACAATCCGAGGATAGCTAACATTACCCCTTGGTCAAAAACGAATTTGGCGCCGGCCTTGCGCTTAGGCCAAGCGAAAAGCAGGACGCCGACGCCACCGAGAACTATGGCTCCGACTTGAAGGCCGGTGTACCTTTCTCCCAGAACCAACATGGCCATAAGAGCGACGACGGCAAAACTGAACTTGTTTATCACCTCAACGGCGAAAAATTTGGTGCGCTTAAGACCCGTCATGGTCAGGCTGAAGGCCACCGCGCCGGTCACCGTCATAAAGGCCCAACTGGCGTAGAAAGCGAGATTGGAAGGTAAACTGAATATTCCGAGTAACAAGAGAACGAGGATGCCGAATGGGTGAAATACTATGTTCGGCGCGTTAATAATGGTCATGGCTAAGTAGCCGGCCACCGACTGGTCGCGCCGCTTGGAGTTCCAATACGGATAAATCAGGTTATACGCGACCGCCAAGATGATGGCGAGTTCGGTCACGGCATTATTCCGGAGGTCGCGGTCGCCCCGGGTATCACGCCACCGCCTTGTAAAAACTCAGCGCCGAGTCGCCGTAGACTTTGTGGCGAACGAGAGCCAGGTCAATAAGCTCGGGCGCGGCGATTTTACTGGCGTGCGACACCACCATGACGCCGTCGGCAGTGAGAAAGGCGCCCAGGCGGGACAAGATATCGGTGTCAATGTCCGCGTACGGCGGATCGGCGATGATAAGGTCGTAACGAGGGCGGGGCGGATTGTTGTCGGCCATGGCCAGCCAGGTTTCAACCTTGAGCTTGTTAAGGGTGTAGCCCCAGGTGATTTTGAGCAGACCGATGTTGCGCTCGA
>Ga0182021_10012389_pt1 | contig 10124 bp, 8 predicted proteins | sample 612E3MmetaG_FD_120493 | JGI IMG/M metagenome (GOLD analysis project Ga0182021, IMG submission 120493) | Permafrost microbial communities from Stordalen Mire, Sweden - 612E3M metaG (Illumina Assembly) | ecosystem: Environmental > Terrestrial > Soil > Wetlands > Permafrost | place: Sweden... | reverse complement strand
CGCTACAGGGTCATCGAGGACTTCTTAACCAAGTTTAGTCAAACCGTGCGTCCACTAGATAAACCATAGTGAGCAGCCAATGTTTTTCTCTGGCATTGGGCCGCACGGGTCGTTCAAGCGTCAGATCGTCCTGACCTTCGCGGTGGGGTTCTTTTTGCTCGTTTCCGGCTTCGCCGTCTATATCGTCAAGAGTGAAAGCGGCTACCGTTTCCGGGACAAACGCGATGCAACGATAGGATTAGCCCAATCGCTCGCGGTGAGTTCACTGCCGGGGGTGCTCGCTAACGATGTCTCCGGACTGCAAGAGGTCGTGCGATCCTTCCAAAATTACCCCGAACTCCGCTATGCAATGGTTATTTCGCCCGCAGGGCGGATTTTAGCGCACACCGATGCAAGCAAGGTAGGGCTGTTTCTTGCGGATAAGGCGAGCACAGCGCTCGTCAAGGCGCCACCGGGCAACCGTGTCATCACGGATGACGCATTCCACGTAGACGTTGCCGTCCCTATCGAGATCGATCGCCGGTTCGCCGGCTGGGCGCGAATAGGTCTGTGGCAGGAAAAGATTTCTGGCGAATTGCGTGAGATCGCATTGAGCATTGCACTTTTTGCCCTGGTGGCCACGTGCCTGTCGCTCGCCGCGGCCTTCCTCATCGCGAGCCGGCTCGGCCGGCACATCGGCATCCTGGTGAACCTGGCGGATAAGGTGCAGGCGGGCGATTTCGCTTCGCGCGCGAGCGTTCCGGGCGCCGAGGATGAAATCGTCAGGCTGGCAGGCAGCCTGAATAAGATGCTGGATACGCTGGCAGAAAATGAGAAACTGTTGCGGACGGTCTCGCATTACACCCGCAGCTTGATCGAAGCGAGCCTCGACCCGCTTGCAACGATTAACGCGGACGGAAAGATCACAGACGTCAACAGCGCAGCCGAAGCCGCTACCGGCTGCAACCGCGCTGAGTTGATCGGGACGGATTTTTCCAATTATTTCACCGAACCGGAGAAGGCGCGTGCAGGTTACGAGCAGGTTTTCGCCAAAGGCTTCGTTACCGACTATCCGCTCGCACTGCGGCACCAGGATGGCCACGTCACCGACGTGCTATACAACGCCAGCGTCTATCGCGGCGCAGGCGGCGAGGTGCTGGGCGTGTTTGCCGCCGCCCGCGATGTCACCGAGCGGAAGAAAGCGGAACTTGAGCTGACCCAGCTGAGCTTGCGGCACAGGCTGATCCTGGATTCGGTGGGCGAAGGCATCTACGGCCTGGATACGGCTGGCCGATGCACCTTCATTAATCCAGCGGCGCTTGAGACGCTCGGCTTCACCGCGGCCGAGGTTGTCGGCCAGAATAGCCATTCGCTGTTCCATCATACCAAGCTCGATGGCAGCCCCTACCCGGAAGCGGAGTGCCCTGTGCAGGCGGCGCATGAGCGAGGCGAGGTCCGCCGCCTGACCGACCTTTACTGGCGCAAGGATGGCAGCAGCTTTCCGGTGGAGGGCGTCAGTACACCGATCCTGGAAGCAGGGAAAATCAACGGGGCCGTCGTGGCGTTTAGCGATATCACTGAGCGCCGCCGCGCCGAAGACGCTCTCCGGCTGATGAACGAACGCTTTGCCCTGGCCACCACCGCCGGACACATGGGGGTTTGGGACTGGTATATCGAGAGCGACAAGCTGGTTTGGGACGACGGCATGTACAAGCTATACGGCATCGGGCGGGAGGACTTTGCCGGCGCCTACGATGCGTGGCTACAGGGCGTGCACCCAGACGACCGCGCCTATGCCCACGAGGCCATAACGCTGGCCATGCGCGGCGAGCGCGAATACGATATCGAGTTCCGTGTCGTGTGGCCCAGTGGCGCCATCCATTACATCAAGGCTTATGGGCAGATCGTAAGAGATGCGCAGGGCAAACCGCAGCGCATGACCGGCGTAAATTTCGACATTACCGGGCGCAAGCTGGCGGAGGAGGAACTGCGCCGGTACAAGGACCAGCTGGAGGAAATCGTTGAGCGCCGCACGGCGGAACTGGTCCTGGCGCGCGACGCGGCGGAAGCGGCTAACGCGGCCAAGAGCGCGTTCCTGGCCAATATGAGCCACGAGTTGCGCACGCCGATGAACGCCATTCTCGGTTTTTCGGCCATAATGCGCCGCGAGCCGCAACTGACAGAGAGCCAGCGCGAGAACCTCGACATCATCAACCACAGCGGCGAGCATTTGCTGACCCTGATCAACGACGTGCTGGAGATCGCCAAGATCGAAGCCGGACGCACGCAAGTGGCGATCGCGCCGTTCGATCTCGGCGCCATGGTGCGCGATGTCGCGGACATGATGCGGCTGCGTGCCCAGGAGAAGGGCTTGCGGTTGCTACTCGACCAGTCGTCCGAATTTCCGCGCTTCATCAAGGGCGACGAGGCGCGCCTGCGCCAAGTGCTGGTCAACCTCGTTGGCAACGCGGTGAAATTCACGCAGCATGGCGGCGTGACCATCCGCCTGGGCGTAAGGCATAACGCCCACGATCACCTGCTGATGGAGGTCGAGGATACCGGCCCTGGCATCGCGCAGGAAGACCAGCAGCGAGTGTTCCAGCCTTTCGTGCAACTGGGAGGAGCGGGCATGCAGAAAGGCACCGGCCTGGGGCTGACCATCTCGCGCCAGTATGTGCAACTGATGGGCGGCGCCATGGGCGTCGAAAGCACGGTGGGCAAGGGCTCTATCTTCCGAGTTGAGCTGCCGGTGGAACTGGCTGAGGAGGCCGGCGCCCCGGCAGGCGAGGAGCAGGCTGGAGAGGTGATCGGTCTTGCGCCCGGCCAGCCGGCCTACCGCATCCTCATCGCCGAGGATCAGCCTGAAAACCAGATGCTGCTCGTTAAACTGATGACCGGCATCGGCCTGAATGTCAAATTGGCCGAAAACGGCGAGGAATGCGTGAGACTGTTCCAGGAGTGGCGTCCGCACCTCATCTGGATGGACCGGCGCATGCCAGTGATGGACGGTGTCGAAGCCACGCGGCGTATTCGCGCAGTGCCTGACGGTCAGGACGTGAAGATCGTCGCCGTTACTGCCTCGGCATTCAAGGAGCAGCGGCAGGAATTACTCGATGCCGGAATGAACGATTTCGTGCGCAAACCCTACCGCTTTCACGAAATCTACGGCTGCATGGCAAAGCAGCTGGGCGTGAAATACATTTACCGTGACAGCGTCCCTATGGCCGGGGAAGCGCTTCCCATCGCCGTCACGGGCGCAATGCTAGCCGCGCTGCCGGATGCAGAGCGCAAGGAACTTAAGGATGCCGTGGAAAGCCTGGACGGCGTACGCATAAGCGTGGCGATCCAGCGGATCGGCGAAGCCGATGCGGAATTGGGTCGGACGCTCTCCCGTCTGGCGGAAAATTTCGATTATCCGGCCATCCTCAGCGCGCTGACGGCGGAAACGCAGCAACGCGAAGCCGCCGGCGGTAGCGGAGTATAAGATGCGGTGTTCCGCCATCGGGGAAGCCGGCACCGCGAGCGTCTTTTTTTTGGGGGGGCGGGAGATGTCTCACCGGATGAACGGCAACGGCTGTCTTGGCGCGCTGATGGCTTTCCCGCCGCCCCCGGCATGTCTGGAATCGGAGCGCAAAGCGGTCCCAGCGGCGCAACCTTGCGTGCGGCCCCTGCTTCGTCCGCTGCGCGTTGAACCCGGAAGAGGCTGGTTGCATTCTTGAAAAGGGCACAATAACTGACTTGGGTGCCGACAGCCATTCGATAAGCTGCTGCGCCGCGACGCTTGCCCGATCGCGGGCTTCGGACACTATGAGCAATTCACAATAAGCCGCCAGGATCGAGTGAAGCTAGCGGGCTGCCTCACTCAATAGATGCAGGTAGGCGGCGGAGTTTGGCGAGGATGGCCTCTCATCCCGGCCTCGCACGGCAAGACTATCCGAGTGCGGGATGTGGCGACGGGTGAGACGGTGCGCGCTCTCCGCGACGGGGCAATAGCGGCGGGGCGGTATGGCAGCTGCCCATGGCTCTGTCCCAAGCGGCCGGCTTTGACGTGATCGCGCGAGGGGCGTTTTTTGGGGGGGAGGGACAATTATTATGGGAGTGTCCGCTTTCCGGTCGGGGTTTATGAAGCGCGAGCGACCGGTTACCCATTTCAGAAGACCGCGCGCCATAGCTTCGTAGCGCCTGCGTTCGAGGCCGTTAAGGCTGCGGAGCGGCGCTTGCGCCGGCGCCGTGGGCGTAAACTGCGCCACTTCGGACATGAACGGCCGCAGTGCCTCGCCCAGCGCCTCAATATGACTTACCGCGATGACCGGCAAATCCCCGAGGCGGCATGCCTCAAGGGAACCACGGTGCCAGAAATACGGCCTGCGCGTGTCAGGATGCACCGTCGGCGGCAGCACAGTCTCGCGCCCAGCGGCAAGGATTTGCACAAGCGTTTCCTGGCGGCGCTTGCCATCGGGACCGATGACCGGCGAGGCCCGGAAGTCTGAGCTGCGGACCTCGCCGCTTGGATCGCGGAATAGCGCGGTGCATCCACGGCGGCCGATCTTGACCGGCGCACCCATGCCGCCGAAGACGGCACGCACAGCGGCAACGGCCTTCGCGCTGTCAACGTCCACCGCGACAAGCCCATCGAAGCCGGTGCAGACAGCCAGGCCCGCCGTCTTGTCCTGAGCCCAGGCTGCGAGTTGCCCCTTGTCTGCCGCTTTCGTGCAATACCGCGCCCAGCCATCCAGCAAGCGGCCGTTGACGCCTGGCGCCTTGGTTCCCGCCAAGATCGGAATCGGCGAGAAGCCTCGCACCCAGTAGGAAAGCGCCAAGCTAGCGAAAATGCCGTGCCCGATATCAAGCGTCGAAGCTGCGGCGAAGCTGGAATAGTGAGCCTGAGAGGGGGCTTCGAAATGATTGCGCCGGTTCTCCACATTCAACTCTTGGTGTGCAATTCGAGGTGGTTTCATTTGTCATATGCCGTTTCAAAGTGGTGAGGCTGGTGAGGTGGTGAGGCTGTTGATTTCACGAATGTTTCCACCTCACATCGGCCTCACCGCAGCTTCGAAATGGTGAGGTATGGTGGTGAGGTGTGGTGAGGTAAGCGGTGAGGTAAAAACTAACGAGAAATCAATGACCTCACCACCTCACCACACCTCACCACTAAATAAATACGGTAGAGGAGCCCCCCTCAGGCTCACTAACTGCCCCCATCAGCAAAAAGCTTCTCCGCATCAATGACGTAGCAACGCCCCGTGCCGATTCCGGGAAGATAAACGGACGATGCTGCGCTTCCTCTTTTGTCCGGCGTGATCGCCCCGCACTTCACCAGTTCCCGCGCCGCCCGCGCCGGATCGAGGCCCTTGCACACCTCTTGCTTGAACATCTGCGACAGCACGTAGTAGGTCGCCATGTCGCCGTCCCGCCGCACGAAACCAAGCCGGTTGATAACGGGCGCCGATGGCACTGGCGGGCATTCACCGGGATTCCAGGGCACGAACCGCGAGGCGCCGTGTTTCTCGATGATTCCCCGCACCTGATTCAGCGCGTTGACGCCCTCCAGCGCCCCGGTTGAGCCGCGCCGGTTGAGCCATTCGCGGAACATCCGCGCACAGGCGTCCATCGCATGTCCCTCAGGCCATGGCAGGATGCCCCATTGCTGCGCGATTTCGCCGCTCGCCGCGACGATGGCGAAGCGCTTGGCGACGCGCGCCACCTGGCCAGTCGCATCCTTCGGGCAGGTGCGGGCAACGAAGGCGCTCATCAGGCAGTGAGCTTCTGAGAAGGCTTCTTCTGGCTCGGCCAGTAGCGTTCTCAGAAATGCGCGGCTCGCATGCCCATAATGGGTTGCGCCAGCGGCCTTGATCGCGTCGGAAAATGCGGCGGCCGACTCCTCGCCATGGATATCTTCGAACGCCCCCATACCGGCGCCAGCATCGGCTTCCATGTCAACGAAGCGGGTCTCCTGCCCAGCCATCGAAGTTAAACCGTCCTCAGCCAGCTTTGCCGCCAGGCTCACCTCGCCGGTGCTTAAGAAAAGCACGCGGAATTCAGCTACCGGCCGGCCCTCTCCAGCAATGCCTGCCCGCTGCTTTCCCTGACCGTTCGCGACCATGTAGATGGTTTTTGCAGCGCTGACCGCTGTGGCCTGGCCTAGCTCGTCCATAGGCAGGAACGTGTCGCTATGTTGGACTGCACGGGCTTCCAAACCGTTGTCTGTAGTGCGCCATGATTGCAGAAAGCCCGCCATTGGCCCGCCGCCCCATACGCTTCCCGCTACCCATAGTGCGGTCGTTTTGCCGGAACTGCCATCTCCGCGCATATGGAACCCACCGCCCTCGATACCGAGCGGTTGCAGCAAAGGCCCGGCAAACGCTATGGAAGCAGCGAGCGCCAGCCGGGAGTTGCCTATTGCCCGCGCCGCGATCGTGCTGCGCCAGCCATCGAGCGAGCCCTTAAGCGCGTAGGCGTGTGGCATTGGATGCTCGGGCTGGTAAACGATATGCTCGTTTCCACATTCACCGAACGCCGCATCTGGCAGGATGAATGTGCGTGGGCCAAACCAGCCTACACGTGTTGTTGTGCGCGCGCGCTTCTTCGAACTCGACATGCAGAGCAGCGCCCGCAGCCGTTCCTTCCCCGCTTTCGCTGGTGTGATCTTTAACCCCAGATTGAACAGCAGCGAGAACACCTCGCCGTTTTCTGCCAGGAACAGCGCGCGCGGCACGGCTTGCGTGTGCCAAAGGCCATCCGGCGTCTTGACGCGGACAAGCAGTCCCCAACCCTTTTCATCCTCGCTGCGCGTCTCGGCGAGCACTTCCAACGGCGAGCACAGCCAAGCCCAGACTTCGTCTTCATCCTCAGTTTTGCGCGGCAGCAGAAATTCTATGGAGCCGCGCTTGCTGTACCGGAATCCGTCCGGGAGTGTTTGCCGGCTACTGCTGACCTCGCCGCGCTTCTTAGGCTCGCGGCTGGCATCTTCGCCAGGATGCGCTACCAGTACGTCAATCGCCATGATTCAATTCCCCGTTCCATGCGGGGACGTGTCGCTCAATATCTCTGCGATCTGACAAGTCCGGAAGTACACGCGCCGGCCGATCTTCAAGCGGGCTTTGTTGATCCGCCGTGCCCATTCATTCGTCGTACGCAGGCTGATCCGCAGCCCGTCGGGTGATCGATCAAGGATGGCGGCGAGCTGCGCGATGCTCAGGAGCGGGCCGAACCGATGCAGCAGCGTGTTTTCTATCATTGCGTAATCCTCCGTAATCAAACAAATGAAAACGAAGATTAGGCATCATTGCGGTTGCCTACACCCCATTAATTGTTCAAAATGGTTGACATGAAGAACGAGAAAGCTATCGTCATCTGGAAAGGCTGCGACCCCACGGTCTCGGAAGCCATCGGGAAGTTCGAGGACCAGTGGCGGCCGTATTCCGCCTCCTCGCGGCGCTACCCTATCGTTCGGCTGATCCAGGAGTTGATTGATCCCGCTGTGGCCTCATACGCCGCAACACTCCCATCGCCTCACTTGGGTCACATCCCCGGAGCGGGGACAGGGGTGGCGTTCAGCGAGATCATTCGGCTGGTTGGACTTGCTGCAATGGTGCGCATACAGCGGCAATTGTTACGGGCGTTCGTCCTCACCGAAGACAAGCAGTCCGCAACAGGTGAGCGCTTTGTCGCTACGCTTGAATCGTTGATCGAATTGGTCTGGGCCTGCGCCCGCAAACGACCAGCGAAATCACAGGTGCGCGACACTCGCCTGAATGGCCAGCGCCGGCAAGGATTTTGCCGGTTTTGCGGGTCACTCGCCGAGCTGACCTCATTCGCAGGCGGGAACGATGCCTCCAAGGCAGACGATCCAGAAGAAATACTTCGACTGAGCAGCCTGTACTGCATGGATCATCGGCCCAAATTGCCGAATGGCGCATGGAACCCCACCTACAGACAGGCAAGACGATCATTGGCGCAGTTCGATCTTGAATTGAACAGGCTTCGCCTGCAGGGCGCGAGGCTGGGCGCACCCCAAGCGATGTCTGGCGACCGGCTTGTTGATAGCTACATCCACCGCTGCGTCGCAGATCGGGCCTTACGGCCAGGGGACGAGGTTGAGCTGCGTAATCTGGCGCGGCTAATGGTGGACTCGAAGCTGTCGGACCGCAAAAAGCAAATGTTGATGCTCCAATATTATGGGCTCAATCAGTCGGAGATCGCGCGAAGGTTGGGGATCGAGCGCCAAGCTGTTTCCAAGGCCTTGGCATTAATCCCTACGATGTTCTGCTTGAAACAGCATAGGTAGCGCTCCGGTCGCTGACACACCATCGCCAAATCCGACACCAATATTCCGGGCAGCTTTAGTGATGTCAACCGAACTTGCCAATCAATAGGATGAAACGATCTGCCCTGTCAGGCACCATCAGGCACTCGCTCGCAAGTGACTGAAAGAGGGCAAGCAACAAGCATGCAGGTAACGACGAACAAAATTCTCATCAACCGCAAGAAGCTGCTGGCGATGATCCCGCTTTCTGAGCGCACGATTTTCAACATGGAACAGCGAGGGGAATTCCCACGCCGCATCCCGCTCACCAGCAGAAACGTCGCCTGGGACTTGGCCGAGGTCGAAGAATGGATCGAGGGGCGCAAATCGTCCGGAACTCATGCCATGCGTCCCGGCATCACTCCGAAGGCCGCGACCGCTTGACAGCCCACTCATCGATCATGTCCGCCCAGTCTTGTAGCATGGCCGTGCGCTGCTCGCGGTACTCGGCCTTGTTGTAGACCGCTCTCACACCACGTTGCTCGTGGGCAAGGCACTTCTCGATCCAGTCGGTGTTGTATCCGGCCTCATGCAGCAGCGTGCTTGCCGTTCGCCGCAGGTCGTGCGGCCCGAACTTCGCAAGGGGTTTTCCATGCTTCTGCGCAAGCCTGTACGTCAGCGTCAGCGCCTGGTTGAGCGTCGCACTGCTCATTGGCGCATCTGAGTCATACCGGGACGGAAGTACATAGTCCGATCCGCCGGCAAAGGTCTTCAAGGCAATGAAGATGTCCAGCGCCTGCCTGGACAGGAACACCAGGTGCGGGTTGCGCCGTTTCATACGTTCCTTGGGTATCGTCCACAGCGCCTCACCGAAATTGATTTCGCTCCACGTCGCGTTCGTCAACTCGCCCTTGCGCACCATCGTCAGCAACAGTAGCTTGGCCGCCGCCCGAACGGATGGCGCGGTGCCGATGCGCTCCATGTACTGGTACATCAGCCCGATTTCGTCTGGCGACAGTGCCCGGTCGCGCGGCTCGAACTTGGCGATGGAAGTGGGACGTACCAATTCCGCCGGGTTCTCGACCTTCTGGCCGCGCTCAATGGCCCACCGGTAGACCTGTAGCACGACTTCGCGGGAATGCACCGCCGTAGCCGGTGCGCCACGCTCCACGATGGCATCGGTCAGTGCTCGCAGATCCTCGTGGGTGATCTCGACCAGCTTCTGGTTGCCGAATTTCGGCTTTAGCTCGCGCTCATAGACCGCCCGGCGCATGTCGCGGGTGGAGTCGGCCATCTGGTAGCCGCGAAGCCATTTTTCCGCCCACGCACCGAACGTTTCGGCGCCTTTTACGCGAGCCTTGTCTCGTGCCTTTTCCCTCGCCGGCGACTTGCCGCCAGCGATCAGCTTCTTGGCCTCGCCCAACTGCTCGCGGGCTTCCGAAAGGGTGATGCCACCGACGCCATAGCGCCCGAAGGTAATGGTCTCCTGCTGGCCGTTGATCGAGTAGTTGTAGCGGAACGAGATCGCCCCAGCGTGGGTGACGGCCACATAGAGGCCGTCCCGGTCGTTCACCTTGTAGAGCTTGCCCTGCGGCTTGAGGTTCCGCAGCTTGGTATCGGTCAGCATGGTTTCGGTCCTTTTCGGGTTCGAATACCATGATCTAAGTTGCCGCGAAAAACATGAAAAACTCGTTGAACATCAACAAGTTATATTACTTCGATACCATGCCACCCGCCTCAAGGTGGCATGGTATCAGGCACCACTCATGGCATCAAAGGTACATAGTATACCCAGTTCACGCCAAAACCCGAAAATCCTTTGGGTTGATGACGCGGAAGTTGTCCGTGACCGAATCACGCAACTGCTCCCAGTTTTGCGGAACTTTCTCGCGTAAGAAGG
>Ga0182021_10012388_pt1 | contig 10124 bp, 7 predicted proteins | sample 612E3MmetaG_FD_120493 | JGI IMG/M metagenome (GOLD analysis project Ga0182021, IMG submission 120493) | Permafrost microbial communities from Stordalen Mire, Sweden - 612E3M metaG (Illumina Assembly) | ecosystem: Environmental > Terrestrial > Soil > Wetlands > Permafrost | place: Sweden... | reverse complement strand
TCGTTGATGAAGAGAGTATTCACGCCCGGCTTCCCGTCAGACGCCGCGTGATAGACGCCCATGCAGTTGGGCCCGATGATCCGGATGCCCGGGGGCACGGACTCCCGCAACTGGCGGGCGAACTCGGCATAAGGAATGGACGACGGCACGCCGGGGATGAGGACGACGGCACGGACGCCGGTGCCGGCGAGGGAGCGCAGGAAGGCGGCCGCGTTCTGCGCGGGGGCGGCATAGACGGCGAGCTCGACCGGCGCAGGCAGGGACGCGATGTCCCGGTAGAGAGGGTAGTCGCGCTGCCCGAACCTCAGCGACCCCTCGCGCGGATTCACGAGGTACAGGTCCTCGCGGTGCAGCTCGTGCAGGAGCTCGGCGATGTCGCGCGCCATGCTGTATTTCGAGAGATCGGAAGACACGCCGACCACGGCCACCCCGCCGGGACGGAAGAAGGCGTCCAGGTTTCCGAGGCTCACCCTCGGGTTCCACTCCTCTGCCGGCGGTGCAGGAGCGAACTCGGCAAGCCCGTCGAGTGCCACGAACCGCCCATCCCGGGAAATGGCAAAGGGGTTCACCTCGAAGGCCTTGAACACCCGGCGCGGCTTTTCCGCCATGGGAGAGTACGCCAGGGACAGGGCGCTGAACTGCGCCAGGGCGTGGGCCATCAGCTCGAGGTACTCGGGATGTCCGATCTGCTCGAACCTGCGCCTGATGTGCAGCGACCGCATGAATGCGTACGCATCGTCGTATTCCAGCGGAGGCAGAAAGATGTTGGCCGGGTCGTAGTTCTGCGCGAAGAACTCCGCATCGTCGCCGCCCTTGCTCACCGTGAGCGCGGGACCGAAAGCGGAATCCTCGCGGAAGCCGACGAGCACCTCGTGGCCCAGCGCCTGCGTGTGCGGCACGTGCTCGACCAGGAGGAAGCCCGCGATCGCGGGCTTTTTGTCGGCTTCGAAATGCGATTCGACCTCCGCGCGCATCCTCGAGAGCACGTACTGGACGTAGAGAGGATCGGTCGCGCTCACGACGCGTACCCCGCCGAGCTTCTGCTTGTGCGGCACATCGGGCGAGACGATCTTCACGACGAGGGTGGTCCCCATCAGGCGAAGCGCCGCCTCGCTCACATCGCGGGGATCCCGGACGAACTGGAACAGCGGCACGGTGAGCTCGAGACAGGAGAGGACTCCGTAGACCTCGTTCTCGTACAGCGACGACCGTCCCTCCCGCTGCGCCCCGTCCAGGATCGCATCGATGCCAAACACGGCTTCTGGAGTGAGAACCGACATTCAGGACCCTCCCTCGGAGGAGACTATCACACTCGTCGACGTACGGCCTGCATGAGCTCCGTCGACGACCAGCCCGTGACGTGGGCAATGCGCCGGACGGTGCCGCCCCAGCCTTCCACCATGCGCCGCCCGACGACACGTGAGAGCGTGTATTCCGTTCCCTTGACCAGGATGTCCGGCTGGACGGCCCGCAGCAGCTCCCGGGGGTCACTCTGCCCGAATATGACGCAGAAATCCACGCCGCGGATGCCCGCCACGATCTCGGCGCGTGCGAATTGCGGGACCACGGGACGGAGGCGGCCCTTCACCCGGCGGGCAGAATCGTCGCCGTTGATGCCCACCACCAGCGCGCCGCCGAGGGCGCGCGCCGCCTGGAGCAGCCGCGCATGGCCGAGGTGGAAGAGATCGAATACGCCGTTCGTGAACACCAGGCGTTTCCCCGCCAGGCGAAGACGGGCGCATCGCTTCTCCACGGTTTCGAAGTCGGTGAGGACCCGAGACCGGGAAGCGGCAGAGTCCAGGCGTCTGGCGGCTCGGGAAACCTCCGCGGCTGAAGAAGCCGAGACGCAGCCGCGAAACCCCGCCTTCACCTCGTCGGGAACCCGACCCGCCCCCTCACCGAGAACCAGCCAGGAGGCCGACAACTCCACCTCCAGCTCCGCGGCCAGCCGCTGCCAGGCGGAAAACGACCGCGGGAGACGATGCAGGGCGATGACGGCATACTCGTGGAGCTGAAGCCCGCCAGCCGGGCTGCGCCCGACACAGAGGAGCGCTCGCGTCATGGGGCGTGCCGCGCCTCCGTGATCGAATTCAGGAAGAACGTCCGGGTGTCGTTCCGCAGCGTGCACAGGGCGACAATCGCGACCCCGCCCCCGACAAGCGAGAAGGCAAGCGGCTTGATCCGCCTGCTGCTCAGCGTCCCGTCGGCGGATCGGTAGCAGATGTCGACCATGGTCCCGCCCGCCATGGCCTGACGGAGAAGCCGTGCAGTGCGAGGCAGCCGGGGAGCGTGCGCAGAGAAATCAAGGGGCGGTCCGCTCTGCCCCACCAGCTCGGCAAACGCTGGGACCTCCCCGTTGCCGAGCTTCCCGACGCAGGACTGGAAAAGCTGACGGCAGGAATCCGCGTCGGCCAGGGCGCGGTGGGCGCCGGGCGTCACGAGCTTCAGCTCGCGCGCGAGATTGGCCAGACCGTAGCTGAACTGCCCTGGAAAGGCGCGGCGCGCCAGGCCTCTGGTGTCCAGCACGGGTCCTTCCGGGGCAGGCAGCCCCGCCCTTTCCAGCTCGTCGCAGACGAAACCGACGTCGAAGACGGCGTTGTGGGCCACCGGCGTCCCCCGGCGGAGCACGCAGAGAAAGTCCGGAAGCGCAGCGGCGGCTGTCGGAGCCCCCGCGAGCAGGTCGTCGGTGATTCCCGTGAGCCGGGACGCAGCGGGCAGCAGGGGAACGCCGGGGTTGATCAGCCGGGAAAATCCTTCGAGGACTTCGTCTCCCCGGAAAGCGATCGCGGCAAGCTCCACGACGCGGTCCACGCCGGGGACAAGCCCCGTGGTCTCCACGTCGAAGGCCACGAAGACGGTGTTATTGCTCACCCTTGAGCTTTTCCGGAGTGGCCTCTCCGAGCAGGAGCTTGCAGATGTTCTTGTAGCCCACCTTGCGGTGCTTTTTCAGCAGGGCGGCGAACGCCTCGTAGGCTTCCGCGTGCGACGACTTCAGCTCTTCCAAGCGGGCGAGGACGTCTTTAAGGTCATCCAGTGAGGCCAGAGCGGGCATGTATGCCTCCCCGCCGCGAAACTCGCGGCCAAGTTTTCAGATCGTGGTAAATGAATCAACGGTCTTTTCGTCCAGGCGCTTGACCACCTCGATGATGAGACTCGTTGCGTTGTCGATGTCATCGAGGCTGAGCATTCCGACGTGAGAATGAATGTGCCGGGTCGGAATCGTGAGCACGATGGTGGGGCAGCCGGCGTTTGCGACATGGATGGCGCCGCCGTCGGTGCCGCCGCCCTTCATCTGCGAGAACTGGAACGGGATCCTGCACTCCTCCGCCGTGCGGATGAGCAGCTCCTTCAGACCCTGGTTGGGGATCATCGAGGCGTCATACGTGAGGATGGCGGGCCCGAGCCCCATCTTCGTCGGCGCCTCGTGGGGCTCGATGCCGGGGACATCTCCCGCGATGTCCACTTCGAGGGTGATGCAGACGTCAGGCTGCACGACGTGCGCGGACGTTCGCGCACCCCGCAGGCCGACCTCCTCCTGGACGGTCGCTGCTCCGACGACGGTATTGGGATGGCTGATGTGCTCCTGCTTCAGGCGGCGAACGACCTGTGCGGCGACAAACGCACCCGCCCTGTCGTCGAAGGCCTTGCCGCACGCCAGGCGCGTGGTACCGGCCGCCTTCTCTTCTCCCCCGCCCTCGGGCTTTCGGTACACGTTCTTTTCTATCGTAGAGAACGGGGAATCGGGCACCACGGGGTCCCCGATGCGGACCCCCATGTCCTTCGCTTCCTTTTCATTGGAGCAGCCGATGTCCATGAACATCTTGTCTCGAGTGACCACCTTGGCCCTCTCCTCGGGAGGCAGGATGTGGGGCGGCTTGGCGGCGATGACGCCGAGCACCATCCCCCGGGAGCCGCGGATCTTCACGCGCTGGCCGAGCAGGACCTGGTCGAACCATCCACCGATCGTGTTGAACGTGAGAAATCCGAGAGCATTGACACCGGAAATGATGAACCCTACCTCGTCCACGTGGCCGGGCAGGAGGACGACCGGCCCGCCGACCTTGCCCCGTGCGCTGAAATGAAGCGAGCCCAGCTTGTCGCCGCTGATCTCATCAGCGAATGGCGCGACGTAGCTCTTCATCAGGAGAACAGGGTCCCTCTCGAACCCCGACGGGCCGAAGCTTTCGCTCAAGCTTTTCAGGAATTCAAGCGCCTGATCGTCCATGGGACCATCAGGATAGATTTCCGACCGAAGCCTTGTCAAGGAGAAGGAATGACGGTATGCCGTAGCAGTGACGGAAAAGCTGTACTACGCGCAACCGGGAACGTTCGAGTTCGACGCCGCGGTCATCCGCGCCGCGCCGCTTCCGGACGGCAGGTTCGAGGTCGTGCTGGACCGCACCTGCTTCTACCCGGGCGGCGGCGGCCAGCCCTCCGACCGCGGCACCCTGGACGGGGCGCAGGTCCTGGACGTGCGCGAGCAGGATGGGGAAATCGTGCACGTGACAGCGGCCGCGCCCTTGAAAGCCACGGTCAGCGGCAGGGTCGATGCGGCCCGCCGGCGCGATTTCATGGCGCAGCACACCGGCCAGCACATCTTCTCGCAGGCCCTTGTCCGCGCGGGGAACCTCGAGACGGTCTCGGTGCATTTCGGAGATGATGACACCACGATCGAGGTGAAAGCGGACTCGGTCGATGACGGCATCCTGCGGGCCGCCGAGCAGATCGCCAACGCGGTGATCCGCGAAAACCGCGCGGTCCGCCTCCACGAGATCGACCGCTCCGACGTCTCGCGCTTTCCCCTGCGCCGCACGCCGCCGGACGAGGGGCGGCTGCGCATCGTCGAGGTTGATTCCTACGACTGGGCCGCCTGCGGCGGCGTCCACGTCGCCACCGCGGGAGAAATCTTCCTCGTGAAGGCAGTGTCGCAGGAAAGGATCCGCGGCCGGGTCCGCATCCACGTGATGATCGGGACCCGCGCTTTCGAGGACTACGGCCGCAAGATCGCACTCTCCCAGGGACTGACCCGCGCCCTTACTTGTGGCGAGGACTCCGTGCTCGCGCGCGTACAGGACATGCTCGCCGCGGAGAAGGAATCGGCGCGCGAGCTGCGAAAGTTCCGCACCGCGCAGGCCGCCGCCGATGCAGACGCGGCATTGACGGGGGCAACCCTCGTCGGGGACACCGTCCTCGTGCGGCGCGTGTTCGACGAGTGCGGCCCGGAGTACCTGAAGGCGTTCGTGGAACGAATCATCTCCCAGCCGGGCAGGATCGCGCTTGCGGCCGACCGTGGAAAGGAAACGTTCCAGTGGCTTGTTGCCCACTCCCTCGGTGAACGCCTGGAGCTTTCCGCCAGCGTGACGCGGCATTTCGACGCCGCCGGCGCGAAAGGCGGGGGACGGGGAGCACGGATGCAGGGTGTCGGGTCCCATCCCGAGGCGCTGGATGGCTTCATGGGCGGCATCGAGGGTGACATCACCCGCGCCCTCACGAAGAAGAACCGGTGAAGCTGCACTTCCGCTACAACTCGCCGGTCATCCTCACATTCGCCCTGATCTGCGCCGTGGTCCTGCTCATCGACCAGGTAAGCGGCGGTGCGCTCATCCGGACCTTCTTCCTCCTTCCGCCGGACTTCAACGCCGGTTCGCTTCTCTCCTGGCTTCGACTGTTCACCTACGTCATTGGCCACCAGAGCTGGACGCACCTGATCAGCAATTTCTCCTTCATCCTCCTCATCGGGCCGGTGTTGGAAGAGAAGTACGGCTCCCTCCCGCTCCTTGCCATGATGCTCGTCACGGCACTGGCCACCGCCGTATTGAACGTCCTCCTGCTCCATACCGGCCTGTACGGTGCAAGCGGGATAGTGTTCATGCTGGTCCTCCTCAGCTCGTTCACGAACATCCGTCAGCATGAGATTCCGATCACGTTCATCCTCATCGTCGCCCTGTACCTCGTTCGGGAGTTCGTGAACGCCCTGAATCCCGACACCGTCTCCCAACTCGCGCACATCGCCGGCGGGATCATCGGCGGCGCGTTCGGGTTCCTGTTCTCCAAGCCGGCGCCCGTGCCCGACCTGCCAGAAGCCCCGGCACCGGTGAAAAAAAAGGAGTAGCGCATGCGGTACGCATCTACTTTGGTCGTCATGATTGCCCTCCTGGCTCCTTCCGCGGCTTCCGCGCAGTCGGAGGAGAAGGACGTCACAGTTCCGATCTCCGCGCTCGTGTTGTTCACCAGCGGCGTCGGCTATTTCCAGCACGACGGGACAGTCGAAGGCAACGCGAAGATGGAGCTCACCTTCTCCACCAGCCAGATCAACGACCTCCTGAAGAGCCTCGTCCTGCGGGACCTGGACGGCGGCACGATCTCCAGCGTCACCTACTCTTCACGGGACCCGATCACGCGGACGCTGAAGAGCTTCTCGATCGACCTCACGTCCAACCCGACCCTTTCCAACCTCCTCATCCAGACGCGGGGTGAGGCGATCACGGTCACGCTGGCCAGCGGCAACACGCTCACCGGCACGATCATCAGCGTGGAGACGCGTCAGGCTTCCACCGGTGCCAAGGGGGAGATCGCCGGGGAGTTCCTTACAATGAATACGGCGGCGGGGGTGACGAGCATTGCGCTCATCGACATCCAGGGGATCCGGTTCATTCGGAAGGAAGTCCAGGACGACCTCGCCCAGGCACTGCAGGTGCTCTCCTCCTCCCACGGCATCGAGAAGAAGAAGGTCGTGCTCCATTTCACGGGAACGGGAAAGCGCCGGGTGCGCATCGGCTATATCCTCGAGTCGCCCGTGTGGAAGACGAGCTACCGCCTGGTGCTGGGCGACGCCGTCTCCCACCTGCTCCAGGGGTGGGCCCTCGTGGAGAACACCTCGGACACCGACTGGAGGAGCGTGGCACTCACCCTCGTCTCGGGCCGGCCGATCACGTTCACCATGGATCTCTACCAGCCCCTGTACATCCAGCGGCCCGAAGTGCAGATGGAGTTGTACCAGTCGCTGCGGCCGCAGACAAACCAGATGGCCATGGACGACCAGCTCTCCGATGAGGAGGCGGCATCCGCCGAGGCACCGGCTCCAGCACCTGCTTCACCGTCCGCCATGTCGAAGTCGTCGGCACCGCGAGAGATGCAGCGTGCATTGGCGGGAGCCGGCGCACCACGAGGTGACTTCTCCGTGTCCCAGGGGGTAAGCGCCGCCGCCCGCGGCGGGCAGGTCGGGGAGCTGTTCCAGTACGCCATCGACAAGCCGGTCAACCTGAGCCGGCAGCAGTCGGCGATGCTCCCGATCCTCAATCAGCAGGTCACCGGAGAGCGCTACTCCCTGTTCAACGAAGGCACTGACCCGAAGCACCCGCTGAACGCGGTGAAGCTGAAGAACGCCAGCGCCCTGCACCTCATGCAGGGTCCGATCACGGTCTTTGACGCCGGAACCTATGCAGGAGACGCGCAGATCACCGACCTCGCGCCGGGCGCGGAACAGCTTGTCACCTATGCGCTCGACCTGGACACCGAGGTCCAGGCCACCGCGGGAAGCTCTCCCGTGTCGCTGGTTTCGGTGCGGATCACCCGCGGCATCTTCCTGTACACGAGCAAGGCGCAGCAGGAGAGGATCTACGAGATCAAGAACAATGGGACGAAGAACCGCACAGTACTCGTCGAGCATCCCTACCAGCCCGAGTGGACGCTGACAAGCCCGAAGGAAGCGCTCGAGCGGACCCGGGACGCCTACCGGTTTGCGGTGCCGGTGTCCGCGGGGAAGAGCGCCACGCTTTCTGTCGTGCAGACCCGCACTCTCGAACAGAGTATCGCGCTGTCCAACCTCGGGAGCGACCAGGTGGCGCTGTACCTGAAAAACCCTGTCGTGACCCCGGCGGTGAAGGCGGCTCTGCAGAAGCTCGTCGATCTCCAGCAGAAAGCGGCGACTACCGCGGCGCAGCGTGCGGGCAAAGAACAGCGCGTCTCGGATATCGGCAACGACCAGTCGCGGATCCGCGCGAACATGGACCGTCTCTCGCAGAGCTCCGACCTCTACAAGAGATACGTGAAGACGCTCTCCGACGAGGAGGATGAGCTGGCGAAGCTGAACGACGACATCGCGAAGCTCCGTGACGCTGAAGCGGTGCAGCGCAAGGCCGTCTCGGACTACATCCAGACCATCGAGGTGAGCTGAAGGAAGGCACCTTGAACATCCGCCGATTCGACGGCGTCCGGCCGCTGCTATTGGCGTCAGCCATCGCGACGGCCGCTTTCACAGCGTCGTCGATCGCGCATGCGGAGAGCGTCGCGCCGCGCGAGCGGATTTCGATCAACTCGGATTGGCGATTCGCCCGGGGCGATCCCGCGGAGTCGGTCGGCAAGCTGGCATATCCGAAGGTCAAGACATGGATGATGTCCACCGGGGAGGACTTCGTCGAGAACGCCGAGGCGATGAAGCACCCTCGCCCTGAAGGGAATGTCGGGGAAGACGTCGCCTATACAAGGCCCGACTTCGACGATAGTCGGTGGCGGAGGCTCGATCTTCCCCATGACTGGGGCATCGAAGGCCTGTTCGACATTCGAGCCCCCAGCGGGACTGGCAAGCTGCCCTACTCCGGCGTCGGCTGGTACAGGAAGCGCCTCGACATTCCCGCATCAGACCGGGGCGAACGATTTTTTCTCGATATCGACGGCGCAATGTCCTATTCGAATGTCTGGATCAACGGCCATTACGCCGGCGGATGGGCGTACGGCTATTCGTCTTTCAGGGTGGACCTCACTCCGTTCGTTCGATACGGAGCCGACAATGTCCTTGCAATCCGGCTGGACAACCCGGATCAATCCTCACGCTGGTACCCGGGGGGCGGGATCTATCGCAACGTTTGGTTGGTTAAGACAGAGGCGGTCCACGTGGGGGAATATGGCGCCGTCATCACCAGCCCGAAAGTGACCTCCTCGAAAGCGGAGATCGACATGGCAATAACCATCGACAACGATTCCGCTTCGGACGCGAATCCCACCGTCAACGTCCGGATTTTCGAGCTCGACGCGGAGGGTCGCAAGAGCGCCAGCGCCGTGGCGATCGTCGATCCTTTTTCGGTCCCCGTGCTCGCCGGCAGAAGCGCGACTGCCGCCGCCCGGACGAGCGTCCTGAATCCCCGTCTCTGGGACACACGGACGCCGAATCGCTACGTCGCCTTGGTCAGCATCGAAAGGGACGGTCGTGCGCTCGATTCCTGCGAGACTTCGTTCGGCATTCGGTCGCTCGATTTCGACCCGGAGAAAGGCTTCCTGCTGAACGGCGAACAGGTTCGGCTCAATGGAGCATGTGATCACCAGGATCTTGGCGCCCTCGGAACGGCTCTCAACTATCGCGCGCTCCAGCGCCAACTGGAAGCGCTCAAGGAGATGGGCTGCAACGCGATCCGCACGAGCCACAACCCGCCGGCGCCCGAGCTGCTCGACCTGGCCGACACAATGGGCTTCCTGGTACTGGACGAAGCCTTCGACTGCTGGGCGGAGCAGAAGACGCCGAATGACTACCACCTGCTCTTTCCTGACTGGTCCGAGAAGGATCTGCGGAACCTGGTGCGGCGTGACCGCAATCACCCGAGCGTCGTCATGTGGAGTATCGGCAACGAAGTCCGCGAGCAGGGACGGCCCGAGGGCCGCACCATCGGCGCGCGGCTCGCCCAAATCGTTCGCCAGGAAGACTCCACGCGCCCCGTGACCTCAGGCTGCGACAACGTGCAGGCAGGGTTCAACGGTTTCCAGAACGTCGTGGACGTCTTCGGTTACAACTATTTCCGCGCGAATGACATGTATGCGCGTTTCCACCAGGCCAATCCAACCACAATGCTCCTCAGCACTGAAAGCGCCTCTACGATCAGCTCGCGCGGAGAATACGCCTTTCCTCCGATGAGCGCCTTCGACAGAAAGGACGGCGGGGCCCTGCCCGGGCCTCAACCGCAGATGAGCTCCTATGATCTCTATGCCCCGCCCTGGGCGACGACCCCGGATACAGAGTTCAAGGCCCAGGACCAGTCTCCCTTCGTGGCCGGCGAATTCGTCTGGACCGGATGGGATTATCTCGGCGAGCCCACCCACAACACCAGTTTGGCGGGAGGCGGGCGGGGTCTCGG
>Ga0182021_10012387_pt1 | contig 10125 bp, 8 predicted proteins | sample 612E3MmetaG_FD_120493 | JGI IMG/M metagenome (GOLD analysis project Ga0182021, IMG submission 120493) | Permafrost microbial communities from Stordalen Mire, Sweden - 612E3M metaG (Illumina Assembly) | ecosystem: Environmental > Terrestrial > Soil > Wetlands > Permafrost | place: Sweden... | reverse complement strand
TGCGGGACAGAAGAAAGCGCGCCTCGCGACCAGCGTGGCGACATCCGGAATAGGAGCCCAAGTGGCAAAGGCTAAGTTCGAGCGGACCAAGCCGCACTGCAACGTCGGCACCATCGGACATATCGACCACGGCAAGACCACGCTCACCGCGGCGATTACGAAGGTGCTCCACGACAAGTACCCCACCCTCAACGCCGTCTCGGCCTTCGACCAGATCGACAAGGCTCCCGAGGAGCGTCAGCGCGGCATCACGATCGCGATCGCGCATGTCGAGTACCAGACGGAGAAGCGTCACTACGCTCACGTCGACTGCCCGGGACACGCGGACTACGTCAAGAACATGATCACCGGCGCCGCTCAGATGGACGGTGCGATCCTCGTGGTCGCCGCCACCGACGGCCCGATGCCGCAGACGCGTGAGCACGTGCTGCTCGCCCGTCAGGTCGGTGTGCCGTCGATCGTGGTCGCCCTCAACAAGTGCGACATGGTCGACGACGAGGAGCTCATCGAGCTCGTCGAGATGGAGGTCCGTGAACTCCTCAGCGCGCAGGAGTTCGACGGCGACGGCTGCCCGGTCATCCGGGTCGCTGCCTTCCCGGCGATGAACGGCGACCCGAAGTGGTCGGAGTCGATCCTCGAGCTCATGGATGCGGTGGACGAGTACATCCCGCAGCCCGTGCGCGAGACCGACAAGCCGTTCCTGATGCCCGTCGAGGACGTCTTCACGATCACCGGTCGTGGCACCGTCATCACCGGCCGTATCGAGCGCGGCATCGTCAAGACCGGCGAGGCTGTCGACATCATCGGCATCCGCCCCACGAAGCAGACCTCCACGGTGACGGGCGTCGAGATGTTCCGCAAGATCCTCGACGAGGGTCGTGCGGGCGAGAACGTCGGCCTCCTGCTCCGTGGCACCAAGAAGGAGGACGTGGAGCGCGGCATGGTCGTCATCAAGCCGGGCACCACGACGCCTCACACGGACTTCGAGGGCAACGTCTACGTCCTGACCAAGGAGGAGGGTGGCCGTCACAAGCCGTTCTTCTCGAACTACTCTCCTCAGTTCTACTTCCGGACGACTGACGTCACCGGCAAGGTCGAGCTGCCCGAGGGCAAGGACATGGTCATGCCTGGTGACAACACCGACATGACGGTTCACCTCGAGAAGCCGATCGCCATGGAGGACGGCCTGAAGTTCGCCATCCGCGAGGGTGGCCGTACGGTCGGCGCCGGCCGCGTGACCAAGATCATCAAGTGATCTGACGCACTGACACCAAGAGGCCCCTCACCTTCGGGTGGGGGGCCTCTTGGTGTCAGTGGTGGGCGAGCTACCGGGTCGTCATCGAGCCGCCGATCATCCAGCCCGCCCAGGCGCACACCGCGACGCACAGAAGGCTCGCCAGTGCGAGCAGGACGGTACGACGATCCCGTACCACCACCAATACCCCATCGTGGTTCCACGCTCGACCCAGACGCGTGAACAGGTAGGCCCAGACGAACGTACTCGCGGACATGACGCCGTACTGCCACATGTGGAACACGACGAAGTTCAGGGCGAAGATGGCGGCCATGAGCCCCACGGCGACGGTGGGCAACCACATCAGGGAAGCTTTCACGAGTGCCATTGTTGCCGAACCTCCGTGTCAGTTGGGGTCGGCACGGCCGAGGCCCGATCCCCGACGGCATTCGACCCGGGTGGGACCTCTCTGCCCGAGTGGTGAGGACGTCCGCGTCGATCGTCGGCGCAGGCTGAATATGTCCAAGTTTGACGGGATTGGTCCCCCTCTGCCGCGGCGCCGGGTCGGACGTCATATCCTGGGCGGGCAAGCCCGTCGGAGCGCTGTGGCTCCTTCAGGCACCTCCACCTGTTCCGCGAAAGGACCCCTCCACTCATGCCCACACCTCAGATCTCGGTTCAGCTGTACTCGGTGTACGGACCATCCGAAGCGGACCTCGACGGGACGCTCGGCAAGCTCGCGTCGATCGGCTTCAGATGCGTCGAGGCGTTCGACTTCGTACGGCGCGTCGACGCCCTGAAGGCGGCCTTCGACACGTACGGGCTGGTGTCGCCCACCGCCCACGCGATCCTCGTCGAGGCGGGCACGGCCACGCCCGACGGCCTTCTCGACACGCCCCCGGCTGACGAGGTCTTCGCCGCTGCGAAGGCGCTGGGCGTCGGCGTCGTCATCGACCCGTACGTCCCGCCAGCACGCTGGGGCGACCTGGCGAGCGTCGAGCACAGCGCCCAGGTCCTGAACGAGGCTGCCGCCAAGGCTGCCGAGTACGGCCTGCGCGTCGGCTACCACAACCACGATCACGAGTTCACCTCGATGATCAACGGGAAGACCGCGTACGAGGTCTTCGCCGACCTCCTCGACCCGTCCGTGGTGCTCGAGCTCGACCTGTACTGGGCGACAGCGGGCGGCCAGGACGCTCCGGCGCTTCTCCGTCGCCTCGGTGACCGGGTCATCGCCGTACACATCAAGGACGGCCCCATGCGTCCGGGCATCACGGCGGCGCAGCTCCCCGACGACCAGGTTCCGGCCGGTCGCGGCGACGTACCGCTCGTGGAGTGCCTCAAGGCCGGAAGCAGCATCGAGTACGCGGTCGTCGAGTTCGACAAGTACGCCGGCGACATCTTCGAGGGCATCGCGGACAGCTACGCGTTCCTCGCGGACACTCTCAAGGCCTGACGAACACCCAGTTGGACCACACGGCTGAGGCCGGGCTCGTGAGCAACATCACGATTCCGGCCTCAGCCGCGTGATGGGGGCGTGCATGCCTCACGCAGACCCGCGTCTTGGTTAGGCTTTGCGCAGTCGTCAGGAGGTCGTCTTCCATGGGTCAGAATCCCCGCAACTCACGCCCTGATCTGCCTCAGCAGCCGCCGTCCGGCCCGACGGGGCCGTCCGCGTCGGACTCTGGGCCGCAGTCAGGGCCGGGATACGGGTACCAGGGGCCTCAGGTGGCTGCCCCAGGACCTCAGGACCCGGCAGCTTCCCCCGCGTACCCCACGCCCAGCCCGACGCCGTACGGCACGATGCCGTACGGGACGATGCCGTACGGGACGATGCCGTACGGTCCTCCGCCCGGCGCAGGGCAGCCTGGCCCGGGACCGGGCCAACCGTACGCGGGCGCAGCGAGTCAGCAGTACGCCATCCCTGGCGCTGCTTCGACCGGTCCGACGCCCAAGAAGAAGGGCAAGGGGCCGCTCGTCGGACTGGTCGCGGGCGCGGTCGTCCTCGTGCTTGTGGTCGGTGCGGTCGCCACCTATCTCCTGACGAACCGGGCCACTCCCGCGGGTACGGAGCCGGACACGGCGACCACCTCGGTGTCGGCACTTCAGGGGTACCTCAACGCGCTGGCGGCAGGCGACGCGGACAAGGCGAAGCTGTACGGGGTGGATGCGCCCGCCAGCTCGCCGTTCCTGACCAACGACTTCCTCAAGGCCGCAGTGACCAAGAACCCGATCACCGAGATCCATGTCACCGAGGCGACCGACGCCGGCACGTCCCAGTACCTGTCGGCGAGCTACAAGCTGGGCGGCGACCCTATGCAGGGGAGCTACCAGCTGACCAAGGTGGCGAAGACCTGGAGGCTCAAGACGATCATCACCACCGTGGATCGTCCCAGCAACTGGGGGACGCTCGGCGTCACCGTCAATGGCACGCCCGCGTCGGCCTCCCAGCTCTCGTTCTTCCCGGGCATGTACGAGCTCGGTACGGGCACATCGTTGACCTCATTCCTGCAGCCGATGTTCACCGTCGGCATGCCGGGCGGCAGCATCGCGGGGTTCGCCACCGCCGAGTCCACCCTGACGGACGCGGGCAAGAAGCTGATGATCACCAAGTCCCAGGATTGGCTGACCCAGTGCCTCCCGCTCCAGGACCTCAACCCCAAGGACTGCGGCATGAGCACGCCGCTGCCAGACGGCGGCACGGTGGCACCCGGTTCGATCAAGCGCACCGTGGACGCGTCCAACACACCGTTCGCCGCCAGCATTCCGCTGCTGTCGATGGATGATCCCACGAAGGTCACGCTCTCGAGCGCGGTCGTGGTGACGGTCACCGCAGCCGATACCGCCGGGAACACGTACTCGGGCACCACGACCGTGACCCGAGCGGTCGGAACGATCACGGGCGAGAACCTCACGGTCGTCTTCACGGAATGACCCCGACACCTCAGGCTCCTGTGCTCGTCGTCACCGGCGGCGGGCGAGGCATCGGCGCCGCCACCGCGTTGCTCGGGGCCCGCCGGGGCTACAGGGTCTGCGTGAACTACTTGCGGGACGAGACTTCCGCCGCGAGGGTCGCGGAGGAGATCACCCGTGGCGGCGGCGAGGCCATCGTCGTACAGGCTGACGTCGGGCACTCCGACGAGGTGACGAGGCTGTTCGCGACCGTCGACTCCCGGCTCGGTACGGTGACGGCGCTGGTCAACAATGCCGGCGCGCTCGAGACCCAGTGCAGGCTGGAAGACCTGGACGAGGAACGGTTGCTGCGCATCCTGCGGACCAACGTGGTCGGTACGTTCCTGCCCTCGCGCGAAGCCGTACGCCGCATGTCGACGCGTCACGGCGGTGGGGGCGGCGCCATCGTCAATGTGTCGTCAGCGGCCTCGAGGCTCGGTTCGCCGGGGGAGTACCTCGACTATGCGGCATCCAAGGGCGCCATCGACACGTTCACGTACGGCTTGGCACTCGAGGTCGCAGCCGAGGGGATCAGGGTCAGCGCCGTACGTCCCGGCATCATCGACACCGACATCCACGCGAGCGGCGGCGAGCCCGGCCGGGCCTCGAGGCTGGCAGGTTCGCTGCCGATGAAGCGGCCGGGACGAGCCGAGGAGGTCGCCGAAGCGATCCTGTGGCTGCTGTCCGATGCCGCCTCGTACACCACCGGCACCATCGTGGACGTGGCGGGCGGTCGCTAGTCGCCGTCGCCAGGGGCTCCCATCACTGGCGCTTCTGGATCGCCGCCCACTCGTCCCGAAGGCCGACCGTACGGTGGAACATCAGCGGCGTCGCGGCGTCCTGTGCGAAGTAGCCGAGGCGCTCGAACTGGACGACCTCGCCGGGTGCGGTGTCTGCCAGAGCCGCCTCGACCTTGCATCCCTCGAGAAGCTGCAGCGAGTCGCGGTTGACGTCGTCGAGAGGTTCGCCGGTGCGCTCTCCGGGGTACGCCACCTCGAACAGCCGCTCGTACAGCGCCACGCTGGCCTCTGTGGAGTGTGCAGCTGATACCCAGTGCATCGTCGACTTCACCTTGCGGCCGTCGGGTGCGTTGCCGCCCTTCGACGCCGGGTCGTACGTGGCCTCGATCGCCACGATCTCGCCCGCACCGTTCTTGACCACCCCGGTCGCGGTCACCAGGTACGCGCCGCGCAGCCGTACCTCGCGTCCCGGGCTCAACCGGAAGAACTTTGGCGGCGGCACCTCGGCGAAGTCATCCGCCTCGATCCACAGCTCACCGGAGAACGCGACAGAACGCGTACCGTCCGCCTCGTTCTCCGGGTTGTTGACGATGTCGAAATGGTCGACCACGGGCGCGCCCTGGTCGTCGGTCGGCCAGTTCGTGATGACGAGCTTCACCGGGTTGAGGACGGCCATGCGACGCTGCGAGGTACGGTTCAGCTCGCGCCGCACGTACGACTCGAGCGCCTCGATCGACTGCCGGCTGTTCGTCTTCGTCGTGCCGATGTCGTGGCAGAAGTCGCGGATCGCGGACGCCGGGTAGCCCCGCCGCCGCAAGCCCTGCAGCGTCGGCATCCGAGGGTCGTCCCAGCCGGACACGATGCCGTCCGTGACGAGCGTCATCAGCTTCCGCTTCGAGGTCACCGTATGGGTGAACTCGAGCCGTGCGAACTCGATCTGCTTCGGCTGGTCGCCGGGGAGCGGGCAGTGTTCGAGGTACCAGTCATACAGCGCACGGTGCGAGTCGAACTCCAACGTGCAGATCGAGTGGGTGACGCCCTCGATCGCGTCGGACTGCCCGTGCGCCCAGTCGTACGTGGGGTAGATGCACCACTCGTCACCGGTGTTGTGGTGGTGGCTGAACCGGATCCGGTACATCACCGGGTCACGCATCTGCATGTTCTCGTGCTGCATGTCGACCTTCGCGCGCAGCACCTTGGAGCCCTCCGCGAACTCGCCAGCACGCATCCGGCGGAACAGGTCGAGGTTCTCCTCAATGCTGCGGTTGCGGTACGGGGACTCGATGCCGGGCTTCCCGTACCCGCCGCGCTGCGCCGAGATCGTCTCGACATCCTGGTCGTCCACGTAGGCGAACCCGGTGGTGACGAGGTGCTCGGCCCACTCGTACAGGGTCGGGAAGTAGTCGGACGCGTGGAGGACGGCCGCGGGCTCGTAGCCCAGCCACTCGATGTCGGAGACGATCGCGTCGACGTACTCGACGTCCTCGGTGTCGGGGTTGGTGTCGTCGAGGCGCAGGTTGCACACCCCGCCGAAGTCGCGCGCGATGCCGAAGTCGACGGTGATGGCTTTGGCGTGACCGATGTGGAGGTAGCCGTTCGGCTCCGGCGGGAACCGCGTCTGCACGCGCCCGCCGTACGTCCCCTGATCGTTGTCGCGCGTCACTGTGTCACGGATGAAATCTCCTCCAGCAACGGCTTCGGTCATAGGGGAAAACTAGCGCAGCCCGCTGCCCGCCTTGATCCGTGCCCGGCGTCCGGGCGAGGCGCTGGGCTAGGCTCGCTGGCGCTATGAACGACACGATCCCCCCGGCACGCCTACGCGTCGCCCCGTCCCCGACCGGCGACCCCCACGTCGGCACCGCGTACATGTCGCTGTTCAACCTCGCGTACGCCCGCAAGACCGGCGGCGCGTTCGTACTGCGCATCGAGGACACCGACCGCGCCCGGTACCAGGCGGACTCCGAGCGGCAGATCACGCAGACGCTGCGATGGCTCGGGCTGCCGTGGGACGAGGGTCCGGATGTCGGCGGCCCGTACGCCCCGTACCGGCAGAGCGAGCGGCTCGAGACCTACCGGCCGTACGTGGACCAGCTCGTCGCGGATGGCCACGCGTACTACTGCTGGTGCACGCCGGAGCGCCTGGCCGAGCTGCGCAAGGAGCAGGAGCGGTCGAAAGCATCGGTGACCGGCTACGACCGGCTCTGCCTCGGCAAGACCCGCGAGGAGCGTGCGCAGCTGCCGGGCTTCCAGGAGACGCCGGTGGTACGGATGCTCGTGCCCGACGACGTATCGCTCGTGTTCGACGACCTCATCAGGGGTACGGTCGCGGCGCCGAGGCCCGATGACCAGGTGCTGCTGAAGACCGACGGCTTCCCCACGTACCACATGGCTGTTGTCGTCGACGACCACCTCATGGGCATCACCCACGTCGTGCGCGGCGAGGAGTGGATCTCGTCGACACCGAAGCACCTGCTGCTGTACGACTGGCTCGGCTGGGACGCGCCGGCGTTCGCGCACATGCCGCTGCTGCGCAACACGGACCGGTCCAAGATCTCCAAGCGCAAGAACCCCGCGGCGCGCCTGCTGTGGTTCGTCGAGCAGGGCTACCTGCCCGAGGCCTTGCGCAACTTCCTCCAGCTGCTCGCGTACCCGCCGGCGGACGACGCGTCGGAGGTCTCGACGTTCGAGGACTTCATCGACGGCTTCGAGTGGATGAAGATCAACACGGTGGGGCCGATCTTCGACCTCGACAAGCTCAACTGGCTCAACGGCACCTACATCCGCAGCCTGTCCGTGACGGAGCTGGGGGAGCGGCTCGTGGCGTTCGTGCGGGAGCACCAACGCCCGCTCACTGACGCGGAGGCCGCCATCGTGTACGGGTCGGCGGCCATGCTCCAGCCGAGACTGGTCCTGCTCTCCGACGCGCTCGACCAGCTCACATTCGCGCTCACGCCGGACGCCGAGCTGGTGATCGAGGACGACGCCCGCGCGCAGCTCACCGACGCGGCTCCACAGGTGCTGGACGCCACCATCGCGACGCTGGAGCCATTGCCGGAGTTCACACACGAGGCGGTCGACGAGGCGCTGCGCTCGGCGCTCGTCGAGGGCCTTGGCCTCAAGCCACGGGTCGCGTTCGCCGCGCTCCGTGTGGCCGTCACCGGCCGCAAGGTCTCGCCACCCTTGTTCGAGTCGATGGCGCTGCTCGGCAAGGAGTCTGTACTGACGCGTCTGCGGGCGTTGCGCGCCTCGCTCTGAGACCTGGGCCTCAGGAGGATCGCCTCAGCGGGGGAGTGGACCCGAGGACGGTGAGCTGCGCCTGGCGGAACCAGGACCGGGGCCCTGGTGCGGCACGCTCAGTGGATTTGCCAGCGATGGCCAGTCGTGTCAGGATTGCGGGGTTGCCCCGACGGGTCGCCGGGGTGCGTCATGCGGTCTAAATGCACGTCGACGCACCGTACCAGGAGACTCTCCACAAGGGTGCCGGTCTTCGCCGGACATCGGTCACTGCGATCAAGCAGGGGACGAGTGCGGTCTGAAAGCACGACACACCCGACCGCGTGGGTCGGTGCGACAAGGGAGCTCACCGTGAGTCTCCCGGGACCATCCGGCTCCGAGCCGGAGCAGGACGAGAGGGATGAACCGTGGCGGGACAGAAGATCCGCATCAGGCTCAGGGCGTATGACCATGAGGTCATCGACTCCTCGGCGCGCAAGATCGTGGACACGGTGACCCGGACGGGCGCCAAGGTGGCCGGCCCCGTGCCGCTGCCGACCGAGAAGAACGTGTACTGCGTGATCCGGTCGCCCCACAAGTACAAGGACAGCCGCGAGCACTTCGAGATGCGCACGCACAAGCGGCTGATCGACATCCTCGACCCCACGCCGAAGACCGTCGACTCGCTCATGCGGCTCGATCTTCCGGCGGGTGTCGACATCGAGATCAAGCTCCCGTGAGGCAACTGACGATGACGTACGAACGCAATGTGAAGGGGTTGCTGGGCACCAAGCTCGGCATGACCCAGGTCTGGGACGAGAACAACCGCATCGTCCCCGTGACCGTGATCCAAGCGGGTCCCTGCGTGGTCACGCAGGTCCGTACGCCTGAGAAGGACGGCTACTCGGCCGTACAGCTCGGCTTCGGTGCTGTGAAGGCCACCTCGGTCAACAAGCCGGACTCCGGTCACTTCGAGAAGGCAGGTGTGACGCCTCGGCGCCACCTGCTCGAGCTCCGTACCAGCAACGCCAGCGAGTACACGCTCGGCCAGGAGCTCAGCACTGAGGTCTTCGCCGTCGCCGATATCGTCGACGTCACGGGCGTGACCAAGGGCAAGGGCACCGCCGGTGTCATGAAGCGTCACGGCTTCCACGGCCTCGGCGCGTCGCACGGTGTGCACCGCAAGCACCGCGGGCCCGGTTCGATCGGCCAGTCGTCGACGCCGTCCCGCGTCTTCCCCGGCGTCAAGATGGCCGGCCGCATGGGTGTGGAGAAGAAGACGATCCAGAACCTGACCGTGCACGCAATCGACGCCGAGCGCGGGCTGATCCTCGTGAAGGGTGCCGTTCCCGGCCCCAAGGGCTCGCTCGTCGTCATCCGCTCCGCTGCTAAGAAGGGTGGCATCGCATGAGCGAGCATGTGTTGGTCGACGTCATCGGCGCCGACAAGAAGACCTCGGCTGAGCTCCCCGCTCACCTGTTCGACGTACAGACGAACGTGCCGCTGATCCACCAGGTGGTCGTCGCCCAGCAGGCTGCGGCCCGCCAGGGGACGCACTCCACCAAGACCCGCGGCGATGTCCGCGGCGGTGGCATCAAGCCGTGGCGCCAGAAGGGCACCGGCCGCGCCCGTCAGGGTTCACGCCGCGCCCCGCAGTGGGCCGGTGGCGGTGTCGTCCATGGACCGCACCCGCGTTCGTACGCGCAGCGCACACCCAAGAAGATGATCGCCGCCGCCCTGCGCGGAGTGCTCTCCGACCGGGTGCGCGACGGCAAGCTCTACGTCCTCGAAACGCTGGTTCCCGGGGAGCTCCCGTCGACCAAGTCGGCCCTCGCGGCGCTGGCGGCCATCGGTGACTACCGCTCCGCGATCGTCGTGCTGCACCGCGATGAGGATGTCGCCTGGCTCAGCCTGCGCAACCTCGCCGGCGTCCACGCGATCGCCGTCGACCAGCTCAACGTGTACGACGTGATCGTCAACGAGTCG
>Ga0182021_10012386_pt1 | contig 10126 bp, 11 predicted proteins | sample 612E3MmetaG_FD_120493 | JGI IMG/M metagenome (GOLD analysis project Ga0182021, IMG submission 120493) | Permafrost microbial communities from Stordalen Mire, Sweden - 612E3M metaG (Illumina Assembly) | ecosystem: Environmental > Terrestrial > Soil > Wetlands > Permafrost | place: Sweden... | reverse complement strand
TCGTTGAGAGCTTCCCCGCACGACCCCCGGGGTCAGAACGAAAGGCCTCAGCCGGGAACGCGGATGGCAAAGGGAAGTATCACCGCCGCGAGCCCCAGCACTATGACCAGCACCTGCGCCCAGCGGCGGTACCCGGCTGTGGAGAACATCACTCCGTTCCAGCCGAGGAAGACCATCCCGGCCTCAACAGAGACCAGCCGTGCGGTATGCAGCCCTTCGCCCATCAGAAGGACGGCGGCTGCGAGCAGGCTGCCGCCGCAGACCACCAGCAGGAACAGCCCCGGCCAGAAGAGGCTCTTGAACGCGGAACCGCGCAGCCAGGCCAGCCGGGGACCGCGGGCAGCGACGGCCAGGTAGGCGCCGCCGACCAAAGAGGCCAGCCCCAGCACGATGTCGAGCACTATGACTGCCGTTCGCATGCCGGGGACTATACCGGCTCGCAGCCCGCAGTGCGCCGGATGGCGCAGCCGGCGGCGGTCTCTCGAGCAGGAACGCGCCGCGAAGCGCGGTATGTCCTAGGCGCGTACTCAAAGGCAGGGAGGTCCCACATGCGGTGCCATTCGTTCGTGCTGGTCCTGGCGGCATTCCTCGTCTTTGCCCTGGCCCTCGGAGTGGCTGCGTGCGGCACGGCGGAGAATCTGCCCGGAGGTTCGGACTCCACCTCGACGTCCGCGCCCGGTCCCGGCACCACGTCCACTTCCGCCCCTGCGTCTTCGTCCACCACTCTCCCCGCCGGCTCCATCTCCCATCCCACCGGCGCCACCGACGTGATCTTACGCCTGGCGACCGGCGGCGGGCTCGTGCCCATCGAGGTCAACGACACCCTCATCCCTGAGTTCACTCTGTACGGCGACGGCCGCATCATCGTGCCCGGGCCGACGACCATGCAGTATCCTGGGGCCGCTCTTCCCAACCTGCAGACGACCGTGGTGTCGGAGGCTGTGATCCAGGCCATCCTGTCTGCGGCGAAGGAAGCCAAGCTGTTCCAGAACGGCGTCGATTACGGCCACCCCGGCGTCGCCGACGTGGGCAGCACGACCGTCACCGTCAACGCCGAGGGCACCACCTACAAATCCGAGATCTATGCCCTCGGGTTCGGCGGCGGCGGCAGCGGAAGCGTCAGCGCGGAGCAACAGCAGGCCCGAGCCGTCATCAACGACCTGCGTAACAAGCTGAGCGACCCCACCAACTTCTCCGCGCCCCCGCCCGCCTGGGAGACCTACGATCTCACGGCCCTCAAGGTGTTCAGCCGGCAGGCGCCCGCAGCCTCCGATACCAGCTCCACCGACGTCAAGCCCAACAATCTCCCCTGGCCGCTCGCGGATCTGGGCACTGCAGGCACCGAGGTGGCCAACGCCCAGGGGCTGCGCCAACTGGTGGTGACCGGTGACGACCTGGCTACGCTCAAAGCCCTCCTCCCCCAGGCCACGGAGATAACCCTCTGGCAGAGCGGTAATGCCGACTACAACCTCTGGCTGCGCCCGCTTCTGCCCGACGAGGCGGCCGCACTGTAGCTGAACGGACGGGGCCGGAGCCGCAACGAAGCGGCGCCCGCCTCCAGACGCAGAGACGGTGCCGGCCAGGGCTTCCGCACGGGCCCTGGCCGGGGTAGGAAGGGACTCTCTTCAGTTCGGCCCCCGCCCGGAGGACCGCCCGGCTGCCGGTTGCGCCGCCGGTGCCGTCGTCTTCTTCGGCCGGATGTGGAAGAAGTAGATGTCCACGCCGACGATGAGCAGCAAGCTGCCGATCACGACCAGGACGATCCCGAAGAACAGGAGCACAGTGGTGAGCCCGAATGCGAGGGCCACGCCTCCCCCCGGCGCGGTGGTCCCGGAACCCGTCCGGCCCCTCTCCGGATATTGGTACTCTTTACCGGCCGCGCGGCGGATAAGTGGAGAGGCTTGTAATGACGAGTAAAAGCATATACATTAGTAAGATTAGTTTGTCAAACATGTATTTGAGGATTTGAGCAGGCCATGATGACGATCTCCACGAGGGGCCGCTACGCGACGAGAATGGTAGTACTGCTCGCGGCTCAACAGCCGGGCGCGTCCATGACCAAGAGCGAGATCGCCGGCGCCGAGGGCATCTCGGCCGGCTACGTGCAACAACTGATGATGGCCCTACGGCTTGCCGGCATCATCGAGAGCCACCGGGGGCGAGAGGGCGGCTTCAGCCTCTCCCGGCCTTCGTGCGACATCACCATAGCCGACGTGCTGAAAGCGGTCGAAGGCGACGTGATGCCGGCGCCCTGTCAGGGCGGGACAACGTGTGAGCGTTGGAACGGATGTCCCACGCGCCCTGTCTGGAACGAGGCGGCGGGACTGCTGAACGACCTATTCGGCCGGATCACGATATGCTCGCTGGTCGAGAAGTCCTCTCCGGCCGCATCGCTGTAGTGTGGACTCCGGGCCGGGCTGAGGCTCTTTCCTACCGGGTTTCGGGCGCGGGCCGCAAAGCCGCCCGCTGCCGGGAGACAAGGTACACGACCCCGGCGATGGTCCCCATCAGCGGAAAGCGCGCCAGCCAGAAGTAGCCGGCCAGATAGCCGCGGTCGTGCGGCGCCAGGCGTTCCTCTCTGACGGGTCCCGCAAGCTTCGCGGACACCAGCGCTCGCTCCATGTCTCCCTCACATCTGCTTCGTGCGCGGACGCTAGCTGACCATGATGGAATCATTGGGGAATCATAAGCCGCCACGAGGCCCTTTCCGGGGGCCGCACCTGATACGATTCCACCATGGCCAAGGCGTGTCCCACTCCACAACCGTTCCGCGCGGTCGTCGGGACCGTCGCGATGGTCACGCTGCTCTTCTTCTTTACGTTCGTGGCCCGCTTCATCTTCTCCCCGCTTTTCCCCGCCATCGGCAAGGACTTGGGACTCAAGCCGGGGCAGGCCGGAGCCCTGTTCCTCCTGGGCGCGGTCGGGATGCTGGCGGGCTCCTCGCTGGCGGGAGTGGTCTCCGCCCGGCTTAAACACCGGGGTACCATCCTCCTCTCGGTCCTGGGCATGTCGGTGGTGCTCGCCGCCGCCCACTTCGCCACGTCGCTGTGGACACTCCGAGCGGTGTTCATCGTGCTCGGCATGTTCGCCGGCCTCCATCTGCCGTCCTCGGTAGCGACCATCACCGCCACGGTGAAGCCCGACGATTGGGGGACGGCGCTCTCGGTGCAACAGATGGGGCCCCCGCTCAGCCTGGTGGTCAGCCCGCTCATCGCGGCCGGGCTGCTCACCGCCTTCACGTGGCACACCACCTTGTTGTGGGTGGCGGGACTGGGAGTCGTGCTGGCCCTCATCTTCTTCTTCGGCTTCGGAGGGATCGGCGCGTTCCCAGGAGAGCAGCCCAGCGCGGCCCATATCAAGCCGGTGCTCGGCACCCGGTCGTTCTGGGTGATGATCTTCCTGTTCGCCCTGGGCATGGGCGCGCAGGTGGGCATCTACACCATGCTGCCGCTCTATCTCACCCAGGAGCGCGGCATGAGCAGCGGCCACGCCAACACCATCCTCGGTCTGGCGAACGTCGCGCCTCTGGCCGTGGTGTTCCTGTCGGGCTGGATCGCCAAGAGACTGGGACTGCGGGCCACGATGAGCCTGTTCCTCAGCCTTACCGGGCTCATGGTGCTGCTGGTCGGCCTGCTCAAGGGGACGGCGATGGTCGTAAGCATCTTCCTGATGGCGGCTCTGGCAGTGGGATTCTTCGCGCCCGGATTCGCGTCGCTCTCCCGGATCGTCCAGCCGGACCTGCGCAGCCTCGCTGCCGGGTTCGCTCCTCCGCTGGGCTTCTTGCTGGGCGGCGGCCTCTTGCCGGCCCTGCTCGGCTACGTGGGCCAGGCCGGCAGTTTCAGCCTCGGTATCACTATCGCGGGGGCCGTCATCCTCGTGGGGTCGGCGGCCACGCTCTTTCTCAAGCTCCTCACCGAACTGGAGCCGGGTTGCTGAGAGACCCCGTGCTCGTAGACGCTCTCGAACGAAAACACTAGAAAGGGGTGGCTGATGGCCTATCTTTCCGCCGAAGAGGCAAAAGCCGAAGCGCTCGCCCGTTTCGGCGCTCCCGGGGCCGCTCACATCAACTGTGGGCAGGCCGTATTGGTCTACGCCCTGCTACGCCTGGACGAGGACCCCGACAAGATCACCGAGGCCAAGTACTTCGGCGGCGGTATCACCGGGATGGGCGAGATCTGCGGAGTCTTGAACGGGGCAGCGCTCGCCTTGGGCGTGCGCGACCTGGTGCTGGCTGAGCGCGGGCTGGAACCGCCGGCGGACACCGCGGACCAGCTCAAATCCATGCTGCGCGATTTCACGGAAGCCTTCGGCTCCCGCCGCTGCCTCGACCTCACCGGGTGCGATCTCAGCATGCCGGACGGCATGGCTGCCTTCAGGATGAGCGACATCCGCTCCCGCTGCCCGGACTACGTGGTCTGGGCCATCGACCGAGTGGAGCCACTGCTGGCTCCCGCCCTGGCCTGAGGCAGCGCCGTCATGCCCGTAGACAGGTCGGGATACTCGGTCTTTGCCGGCACCCTGGCCGACATGACTTGGCCCGAGGTGGAGGAAGCCGGAGCCCGCGACACCCCCATCCTGGTCCCGGTGGCCGTCATCGAGCAGCACAGTCTTCACCTGCCTCTGGCGACGGATACCTATGGAGCACACCTGCTCTGTTCCCTGATCCAGAAGGAGCTTGCAGCTCGGGACATCCCGGTGTTGATCGCGCCGCCGTACTATTTCGGCGTGAACGCCACCACCTCGATGTATCCGGGGTCGCTCACCATCAAGCCGGAGACGATGAGGGCGCTGCTTGTCGAGATCCTCGAGAACTACGCCCGCTGGGGATTGCGGCAGCAGTTCATCGTGAACCACCACGGCGACCCGGTGCACAACCGGTCCATCGTCGAGGCCATCCAGGCGATGCGAGCGCAGGGCGTGGAGACCACCTACTTCCTGGGCGGGATGATCCAGGGATTCGTGGACGCGGCCTACGAGGGCGCGTTCCAACAGCCGCTGCCCCTGACGGGCGACGAGGTGCTGCGGTCGCCCGAGTCGGAGACCACGCGGGCTGCGATCGCCGGGCTGACCCGCAGCCCGAGCCTGGACGTCCACGCGGGCGAGCGAGAGACCAGCCTGATCATGCGCTGGTTCCCGGACCTGCTGGCGCCCGACGTCGATGTGGCCGGGCTGGCGCCTGTGCCGGACACGTTGCGCGAGTTCCAGGAAGCCGAGAGCGCCGGACGCTGGCGGGAACTGTCGCCGGATGGGCACATCGGGGACCCGGCCAAAGCGACCCGCCAGAACGGGAACCTCTACGCGTGTGAAGCCGCCGACATGGCTGAGGCGTTGGCGGAGTTCCTGAGCCGCCGGGATTGATCAGCCGCTGCGGCCGCGGCGGCTACGCACCGGGAAGCGCCGTACAGCCGGACTCAGAGCCCGCGGCCGGTGGCGCGAAAAACCCTGGGAAAAAGTCGGGGCCCGCCTTGTTGCCAAGACGGGCCCCAGAAGCTCTTTGCGCTGCGACCCCGAAGGCGCCGTCGGAAGGCGTCAGTCGGAGATCCAACGACTAAAGGCGAAAGCCACCTCCGGTCAAATGGCCGCACCGCTTACTAGCTATGCTGTCTATCAGACCACCTCCTTTCTACGCTTGCCGCCATTGTAGCACGAACATTCCGGAATACCAGAGCTACGCAGGACTTTCTCGTCAGTCTTCGTCCCCGGGGCCGGGCGTGCCGCGTGGCCAATCGTCCTTCAGCAGGCGAGAGAGCGAGCGGTCGGCCAGGATGCGCCCGCCGGTCTGGCAGCCTGGGCAGTAGTCGCACTCGTTGTCGGCATAGACGATGCGCTGCACCGTTTGGCCGCAGGCCGGGCAGCGGGCGCCGAACTTGCCGTGCACGGCCATGTCAGGCCGGAAGGCCGTCACCTTCTCCGGGAACGCTTCCCGGGCTTCGGCGACCAAGCGGGCTGTCCATTCCCCGAGCACCGCCTGCGCCGCCTGGAGCAATCGGGCCGCCTCTTCATCATTCAAGCTCTGGCTGAGCTTCAATGGGGACAAGCAGGCGCGGTGCAGGATCTCGTCGGAGTAGGCGTTGCCGATGCCGCTGAAGAGGTGAGGGTCGGCGAGCGCACGCTTGAGGGCACGGTTCTCCCGGCCAAGTGCCGCCGAGAAGCGCTCGGGTGTGGCGGAGAGGATGTCCATGCCCCCCGGGTCGAGCGCCGCGAGAGCTTCCCGCCCTTGCACGATGTGAAGGGAAGCGCGCCGCCTGCTGCCCGCCTCGGTGAGGAAGAGGGTCCCGGACGAGAATTCAACGGCGGCCAGCACGTTGCCCTTGGGGGCCGAAGAGCGGCCGCCGGGCGTCGGTGCTGCCCTTGCCTCTGAGGCGCCGCCGGCGCCTGTGGGCGCCGGCGGCGCGGCCGGCCGCCACTGCAGGCGGCCGGCGATCATCAAGTGGACCACCAGGAAATAGGGCGTGCCGGACGAGGGCGTTTCCACCTCGAAGACGAGCCGCTTCCCCAACCGGGAGACGCCCACGACCGTGCCCCCGCGCACCGCATCGAGAGGCGGGTCGAACGTGCGGAGGAGGAAGGGGTTCTTGAGGGTGACGCCGTTGAGGCGCTCTCCTACCAGCCGGGGCCTGAGCGCCTCGAGATAGGCTTCTATGTCCGGCAGTTCGGGCATGGCCGAGCAAGTGTATCCTCTCCTCGTGAGATCGGGCCGCGTTATCGTCCTGTGCTTGATGGTCCTCGTGGCCGCGCTGGCGGCCGGATGTGAGGGACCCGGGTTCACGATCTCCACCATCACCCATCCCCAGACTACGCTCCCCGCCGGCGCGGCGACCACGACCCCAGCTCCCCTGGCCACCTCGTCCCCTGCGACTGCTCCCACGATGGTGGTGATCCCTCAGGCGGCGCGTGACGCCCTGGCAACCATGACACTGCGCGCGAAAGCGGCACAGGTCCTGTTGGTCGCGTTCGACGGCACCACCCTGACCGATGCCACCCGGGCCGGCTTCGCCTCCGGGGCGCCGGGCGGTGTGCTCCTGCTGGGGCGGAACGTCGCAGGTGAGTCGCAGTTGCGCCGACTCACGGCCGCGTTGCAGCAGGCGGCGGCTTCCTCGGGATCGCCGGGCTTGTTCGTCGCCGCTGACGAGGAAGGCGGACAGGTGATGCGGGTCAAAGCAGGAGTGCCTGCGGTACCCGCGGCCAGGGTCCTGGGGACTACCGGGTCGGCGACCCAAGCCGGCGCACTGGCCGGTAAGACCGCGGCCGGTCTCATGGGCCAAGGCGTCAACATGGTGCTGGGACCTGTCGCCGACGTGGTGGCGGACAAAGGCTCGTTCCTCTTCGCGCGAAGTTTCGGGGATCAGCCCGCAACGGTCTCGGACTTCGCCGCGTCGGTGACGGCTGGGTTCCGTGACCGGGGCATCGTGACGGTGGTCAAGCACTTTCCGGGGCACGGGAGCGCCCCGGACGACTCACATATCTCGGCGCCGGTCTCGACGGCCTCCCGGGCCGAGTTCGAGAGCGTCCACCTGCCGCCCTTCCGCGCCGCGATCGCGGCCGGGGCCGACGGCGTCATGGTCGGGCACTTCGTAGCGCCCGCCTTCGATCCCCTCCACCCCGCTTCCCAGTCGGCGGCCATCATCGAGGATCTGCTGCGCGGGGAACTCCAGTTCCGCGGCTTGGTGGTGAGCGACGATCTGGAGATGGCCGCAGCCACCGGCCACGCGGGCGACATCGGCACGGCGAGCCCCGCCGAACTGGGCGAAGCTGCGGTGGGCTGCCTGGCAGCCGGATGCGACCTGCTCATCACCACCGGTACCTACGCGAGACAGCAGGCGATCGAACAGGCCATCGTGGATGCCGTGGGCACCGGGAAGCTCAGCCGGGAACGCCTCGACGAGGCAGTAGGACGCGTCCTTGCCGCCAAATTGGCGCACGGCCTGCCGCTTCCCGCGCGTCCGGCCGGCCCACAAGACAGCCCGGCTGGCGGCTAGGCTATAGTTGCCCGGTGGAACCTCCCAAAGCATCTACAAGTCGGTGAGACTATGAGGCTCTGTCGCACAAGACCCGCCCTTTTGGCCCTGCTGACCCTGGTTGTCGCGGTTACCTGCGCCGGGGCTTCCTCCGCGCTCGCTGGCTGTGCGGGCGAGCTCCCTGACAAAAACCAGCCGCTGACCACGGCCACCACCGGCACGGGCGGAGGCGCCGTCACCGGCAGCACCACCAGCACGACCGAGTCGCAGCCATACGAGCTCAGCGACCAAGTGGCCTCACTGTGGGCCGAGTCCGTCCAGAAGCTCGTGGCGCTCCTGCAGGACACCCCGCCCTTCGCGTCGGTGCAGACCGCGGTCGCCGACCTCAAAGAACAATACGTGCAGAAGATGGTGGCCCTCGGCCGGCAGATCATCAAGCTCGACCCGGCCGACCAGCAGACCATCTACGACCGCGCCACCGACCAGCTGTCCGCTATGGACGGCGCCACCTGGTTCGTCAGCTACAAGAACCTCTACGACCAATATTCGGCCGGCAGCGACGACGCGTCGCAACAGTTCGCCATCCAACTCTCCTCCTTCGACACGCTCATCCAGTACGCGTTCTTCAACGTGCTCAAGACCAATGATCCCGACGAGGCGACCCGGCTGAGCATCGAGTAGCGGCGGGCGCAGGGCGGCGGCCTTGCGAAGCGGGCTCCTCGCCAAGGCGGCCCAGCCAGGGCCGACCTCCCGTGAGGCGCCTCAGGAGTGGGCCGCGATGAACCCCAGGATCCCGGTGAAGACCGTCTCCTTGCCGCCGTCCATGGTGGCCAGGTGATAGCAGTCGGTGAGTTCAACGAAGGTTTTGTCCGCGGAGCCGAGCCTGGCGAACAACTCCCTTTGGTTTGCCGGCGGGACCACGTGGTCGACCGTGGAGGAGAAGCATAGGGCCGGGCACCTGATGTCGCCCAACCCGCTGCGAATGTCGCGCGAGAGTAGCGCCAGCTCATAAGTGGAGCGCATGGGTAGGCGCAGGTAGGCCCGCTCGTCGACGTCCACGATCTTCGCGTCGTTTCCGACCGCCTTCACCCAACGGGGGACGCGATACCGCCCGATCAGCAGCATCACCTTCTCCAATGGATGCCGGACGATGCTGTTGATGGAGACCACTCCCGCCACCTCAGGATGGCGCTCGGCGACCCACAGGGCCAGCGCTCCGCCCATGGAGAGTCCGCAGACGAACACCGCGCCGGTCCTATGGGCGAGCCACTGGTAGGCCTGCTCTGCGTCCGCGGTCCATTCCGTCCAGCGGGAGGCCTCCATGACTTCTGGCGTGTGTCCGTGACCGGCGAGGAGCGGTAGGGCGACCGTGTAGCCGACGGCCAGCAAACGCTCCGCCAGCTCTTGCAGCGAGCGTGGGGATCCGCCGAAGCCATGGAGCAGCAGCACGCCCGTCGTGGCGTTGGGTCCCGATCCTTCCTGGTAGAGCGGTTCGTTCCACTCCATGGTCGCCCCCTATCCGTTTCGTCCCCGCTGCCTTATTGTACGTGGCATGGACCGGCGCACGGGGATCATGGCGATAGATCAGGGGACCACCAGTTCCCGGGCGATCGTGTTCGCTCACGACGGGAGCATCCTGGGCTCCGCGCAGGAAGCCTTCCCCCAGCACTACCCGCAGCCCGGCTGGGTGGAGCACGATCCCGAGGACATCTGGACGACGCAGCTTCGGTGCTGCCGGCTGGCGATCGAGCGAGCCGGGCTCGAAGCGGCCGATCTGTGTGCAGTCGGCATCGCGAATCAGCGGGAGACGGTGTTGCTCTGGGACGCGGCGACCGGCGCCTCCCTTGGGAACGCCATCGTGTGGCAGTGCCGGCGCACCGCGGAGCGGTGCGCCGGACTCGAGGCCGCCGGCCACGGTGGCCGCGTGGCCGGGCTCACCGGCTTGCGCCTCGACCCCTACTTCAGCGCCAGCAAGCTGGAGTGGCTATTGGTGAACCGGCCGGGCGCGCGGGACTTGCTCCGTCGCGGGCGGCTGCGGGCGGGCACCATCGACAGCTTTCTGGCGTGGCGCCTCACCGGCGGTCGCACACATGTGACGGACTACAGCAATGCCTCCCGCACGATGCTGCTCGACCTGCGGCGGCTGGACTGGGCGGACGAGCTGCTCG
>Ga0182021_10012385_pt1 | contig 10126 bp, 9 predicted proteins | sample 612E3MmetaG_FD_120493 | JGI IMG/M metagenome (GOLD analysis project Ga0182021, IMG submission 120493) | Permafrost microbial communities from Stordalen Mire, Sweden - 612E3M metaG (Illumina Assembly) | ecosystem: Environmental > Terrestrial > Soil > Wetlands > Permafrost | place: Sweden... | reverse complement strand
GAGCAAAACGAAAAGACCTATGGAATATATGTCCCCAAAGCTCTGAGTTTTTTGTATAACTTTGATTGGAACTCGGAAATAAAAGGATTGAAGGATTTTCCGAAAGAAAATTGGCCGCCGGTTAACTTTGTTTTTCAGGTTTATCATATCATGGCGGGCATAGGAGTGCTTTTAATCGCTCTCGGGTTGCTGGGCGGATATTTGCTGTGGACTGGGAAAATATATGATAACAAATTATATCTTTTCATTTTGCCCTTTCTGATCCCTCTGCCTCATATCGCTCATGAAACAGGATGGATTGCAGCGGAGGTAGGCCGCCAGCCGTGGATAATTTATAAGTTGATGAAAACAGCCAATGCCGCATCAGTTGTAGTTTCCACAGGTGAGATAGCATTCAGCCTGATTATGTTTTTTCTTATTTATTTTTTGCTGGCGGTGATGTTTGTCAAACTATTTATAAAAATTGTTCAAAAAGGTCCGGTGGCATAATTATTGTTTTGAGTATTCAGATTATGATGGAGGCGAATCGATGGAACACATAATGAACTTTCAGGAACTCTGGTTCGTTCTTATTTTAATATTGTTTATGGGTTATTCTCTTTTGGATGGATTTGATCTGGGCATAGGAACGCTTCTGCCTATAATCGGCAAGACCAAAGAGGAAAAAGATATATTAATAAATTCTATCGGTCCTGTCTGGGATGGAAATGAGGTCTGGCTGATCACGGGCGGCGGCGCGCTGTTCGCGGCCTTTCCTAATGCCTACGCCACAGCCTTTTCCGGATTCTATCTGGCAATGATGCTTGTTTTACTTGCTCTTATTTTTCGAGCTGTTTCCATTGAGTTTCGCGCTTACGATGAAGCAAGATCATCAATATGGGAAAAGACTTTCTTCGCGGGCAGCGCACTTGCGGCGCTACTTTTCGGTGTTGCGCTGGGCAATGTTGTTTATGGAGTGCCGCTGGATAATAAAATGGAATTTGCCGGAAACTTTTTCACCCTGCTCAGACCGGTGCCTCTATTATTCGGAATCACCGGTTTTGCCGCTATTCTTTTGCAGGGAGCGTCTTATGCCGTGATGAAGACGGAAGGCGAATTACAGCAGAGAGCTTTTCGCTTGGTCAGTATTTTGACGTGGGTAAATATTGTAACGGCAGTTGCTTATTTTGTAACCATTGTCTTTACTTTTGAGGATATCGCAACAAACTGGATGTTCTATCTGGCGGTTTTGTTTACTCTGCTGTGGCTCTCGGCAATTTTATTTTCTGTAAAACATAAGAACGACTCAGCTCCTTTCTGGGAATCTTCATTTGCTTTTATTGGGCTCTGGCTTGCCGTGGCGGCGGTTCATTTTCCAAATCTTATCAAAGCTAGTAATGACAAGGTTTTAAGTATAACAATTTATAACAGTTCTACCGGATTACAAACGCTAAAGCTGATGAGTGTCATCGCTCTTATCGGAATGCCAATAGTAGTAGCCTACACCATTTTTGTTTACCGTATTTTCAAAGGGAAGGCTAAATCATCCGAACACTATTGAGCATAATTCACAATTATTGACATAAAATAAAATATAAGGAATTGGAAAAAGTGAAGATAACAGCAAAGGGAATCTACAAGTCAATTGAATTGATTCGTTTTCAAGCGCCGGTTGTGCATAACATTACCAACTATGTGGTCATGAATAATACGGCCAACGCTCTTCTGGCGATTGGCGCTTCTCCGGTAATGGCGCATGCGGAAGAAGAAGTGGAAGAAATGGTTAATATCGCTTCTGCTCTGGTAATCAACATCGGCACGTTGAGTGAACGTTGGATAAGCTCAATGTTTAAAGCCGCCCGCCACGCGCGAAAAAAAGGAATTCCTGTTATTTTAGATCCTGTTGGCGCGGGTGCGACCGATTACAGGACTAAGACCGCAAGAGATTTAATCGCAAGCGAACCGCCAGCTATTATTCGGGGAAACGCTTCAGAGATAATGGCTCTCTATGATGATAAATCTAAAACAAAGGGAGTGGACAGCGCGGCATCTTCCGACGCGGCAATTGATATCGCGCAGAGGTTAAGTGAAATTCATAAATGTGTAATATGCGTCAGTGGTGAAATAGATTATATTATTGATAAAGAAAAAATATTGAAGATTAAAAACGGCCACCCGATGATGTCCAGAGTTACGGGATTAGGTTGTACGGCGTCTGCTTTATGCGGAGCCTTTGCCGCGATAGGGAAATCGGCCTTTTCCGCCACGGCTTGCGCTATGGCTGTGATGGGAATTGCCGGAGAGATAGCCGCCGGAGTTGCCGAAGGACCGGGAAGTCTTCAAATTCATTTTCTGGATGCTCTTTATCGCTTGTCAGAAGATGAAATAATCAGGCATCTAAAAATAGAGTATTGATTATGCGCGGCTTATATCTGGTCACTGATCGCGGTTTATGCGGTAAAAAGCCCTTGGAAGAAGTGATTTATCTTGGTGTCAAAGGCGGTGTCTCTTATGTTCAATTGCGCGAAAAAGAAATCTCCACGCGTCTTTTTGCTGAGGAAGCGAAAAGGATAAAAAAAATTTTGGAGCCGTTCAATGTTCCTCTAATAATAAATGACCGCGTTGATGTCGCTTTGGCCTGCGGCGCAGAGGGCGTGCACATCGGACAGGAAGACATGCCCTGTGAAAATGTGCGAAAAATTATGGGGCAAAAAGCGATAATCGGCTTATCAGTGGAAACATGGGGAGATGTTGAGGCAAGTCAGAAGCTTGATGTAAGTTATATCGGCGTCAGTCCTGTTTTCTCCACGCCGACAAAAAAAGACACAAAAGGTGTGTGGGGTTTAGAAGGCCTGACTAGAATCAAAAATTTCAGCAGGCATCCGCTGGTCGCGATAGGCGGGATTAATGAATCAAATATACAAGAAGTTGTCAACGCCGGCGCTCAATGCGTTGCAGTGGTGTCTGCAATATGCGCCTCTTCCAATCCTGAAGAGTCTTCCCGCAGATTAAATAAAATAATAAATTCGGCCTTTAAATGAAATAAGGAATATCCGCTTTTGATCTCTAATGTTGGTAAAAAGCCAAAGCAAGATATGTGTTTGTGTTATTTTTTAACAGATTCTTCCTGCTTTCTTTGAATGGATGCCAACGCTCTTTTGGCGGCATATTTGACTTCTGTCGGATAAGACCCCATTCCCAGGAAAGATTTTGATTCGGAAATTTCTGTAAGAGCCTCTACCGCCTCAGCTGAGCCGATAATACCTAGAGCATTGCAAATTTTTTCCTGCATAGATATCAGATCGTCCTTGGCAAGCGAGGACTTGATTGTGAGCATATCCAGCAGATCAGGCACTGCTTCTGAAAATCTGATTTTACCGAGCATTTCAATTATGGTAACTCTAAATTCTTGATCTACCTGATGCAGAACAGACAGGAGCAACGATCCTTTTTTATCCCCTCCTATCTGAATAATGCTTTTGAATGCATCCATGCGGACACGTTTATCCTTATGGAGTAAAAGAGGCTGAAGTATATCGGCGATAGTTTCATCGCCAATACGGCCGAGAATGTAAGCCAAATTGCGTAAAAAATACCATGGAGCATTGATATTAATAATCCTTTCCTTAATGACCGGAATCGCTCCGCGTCCAATTTCTTCAACAAGATGTATCGTTCGGATACGTTCTTTGCTTTCGTTGGAATTTCTGATTGTATCAAGTAATTTGTTTACTAAAATGTGGCCAAATCCGGCGAGAAGCTGCCCGGCTTCATTTTTTTTGTTACTTTCGTTAGTATGAAGTTCTTGAAAAAGAATATTAATATTATTTTCTGATGCCAGATTTCGTAGAACTTCCAGGGCAACCTCCCGTACCTTGTTGTCTTTTTGCAGTGCGCCTGTATTGATGTCGTTGAAAACGTTCAAAACGGGAATTACTTCATCAAAGAGTTTATGTTTGATGAATTCTTGAAGAAGTTTTTGTATATCGAGGCATATTTTTTTGTAATCAGGTGTGACCGCTGTTTTGATCTTTATCCACTCAATCACTTGCCCTGATAATCGATTGATCAGTTCTATTTGCTGTTTGGAAGACGAAGATTCGATGCTTCCATCCATTTCGCCCAGAAGGCTTAATGCATTCATCATATCGGAAATATCTTTAGAAATAGAATCTTGTCCTGGTAAAATATGCGTTTCAGGTGATTTATCCTTATCCGCACTAATGTCGACGGGAGGTATTTCTTGGTGCTTTTCGCTTAATATATATGTTTTTTTATCAGCATAAATATGAGCTATTTTGTTTTCCTTGATTAACTTGAGTAAACCGCCATCGAATTGTACAGCTTTAGGGTTTTTCGCAAGAAGCCTTATGAAAATATGAAGCTCTTCTCTAAGCAAACCTTTTTCAAAAGAAATGCTCTGGAGACCGAAATCTCGAAGAATTTCCAGAAGGGATGAAACTTGAATAGTTTTTTGTTCGTTCTCATTTAAAAGTATTCCGCAAAGAAGGGCTTGTTTTTCCGATTCAGCAAAAATAAAAGGAGACGCTTGTTTTAATATTTCCTGCAGATTCATATAAAGCTTTTCAATGGAATTGGCAACTAAGGGACTTTCAGCTCCTTGTAATTGCACATTCTTTAAGGAACTGTACATATTAAAAAGCACGTCCATGGCTTTCATTTGTAAATCTGCATCTATCATTGTTCCATTCCAGCCAAAAGTAAAATTTTTTTAACTACTCAGAATATTTTACTTTACTAAGAATTTCCAATTCATTATCTTTGGGCAATACTTTAAATTTTAATATAACATCTTTTGGAATTGAACGCAAACGTCCTGTTTTGGCATCAACGAAAACCCAGTCAGTTTCGCCTTCAACAAGAACGGCATTATCTCCGATACGAATTATTCTGTATCTTCTTAGAGATTGTACGCGGCGAAAATTGGATACCCAGGTTAAAACGATAATATTTTCCCCGGCAAAAGCGGGACGAAGATATTCGATATAATGTGTACGAACAACCCATGTCGCACCGATGTCAATCGTGGCTTTGGTACATCCCTGAATGTCTGAATGAAGAACAGCGGCTAACTGCATCCAACGAATATACTCAATGTTGTTGACATGGCCGTTCATATCCACGGCATCATCAGGAACAATTAATTTATATTGATAAATTTGCGGCATTTTACTTATTACTCCTTAATTTATGAATATTAATTGACACAAATTGCTTTTTTGTGTCTATAATAAATATATATTTTTTGCAATAATTGTCAGAATAATATGACTTTCATAGAAATAATTTCTTTCAAAACGAACATCATAAAAAGTGGAGGACTAAAAAATGAAGAATGAAAAAGGTATTTCGACGTGGGTTATAATTTTGATAATAGCGCTGCTCATTGGCGCCGCTATTTTGTGGTCCAAATATTTTGCCAAACCGATGGCCACGGTTATGATGGGCGGAGCGGAGCAAGCCAAGCCGGCTATAGAAAAAGCCAATAAGGTCAGTGAGTCGGTAAGCAGAGTCATTAAAGTTGAAGAAGATGCAACGAAAAAAATGAACGAAGACGCTGAAAAAAAGCAGGAATGATTCCAAGAGCAAAATAATAGTCAATGAAAAAAGGGTCAAAGCAAGACCCGTCTCTATAATCTGACAAATATTTCTTCCTTAATATTGTCTTTTGAATATTCACTATTGATGCAACATTTCAATCGGAAATCATTTAAAAAATGGCTGAATCATAACTTAACATGTGGTAGAAATATTTGTGGCAGGTCAATGGCGCATAAAGTTCGACACACTTAAGACTACCATGTAGGACAATTCATCTTCTTGATATCTGCTCTGCATATGGTTGCAATCAATGTGGGACTATATGCATCTGAAAAGAAACATGTCAGAAGACAGAGATCAGGTGTTATCAAATATGAAAGGTGAAATGAATACAATTGAACGACTTATTCCCGAGTCGGTTATTCCCGATGACATAACAGGGCAGTCAACACTATCCCTTCACTTGCAACGATACGAGTTTGCGGCTAAACACGTGAAGGGAAAGCGCCTTCTGGATATTGCATGTGGAGTTGGCTATGGAACGCGCCTTATGGTTGATAAGGTCAATACTATAAATAAAGCTCTGGGCGTAGATCTGTCTCATGACGCAGTGGAGTATGCCCTAAGGCACTATGGAAATGAACGAGTTCGATTTCTTGAGAAGGATGCCATGACCTTTACAGATGAGGAAGGGTTTGATTCGATTGTCTCGGTGGAGACTTTGGAACATGTTAGTGAACCGGCCATGCTTGCCAAGCGACTGATCGGGCTTCTGCGACCTGGAGGTGTTTTCATTGCATCTGTGCCGACTACACCATCAATGGATGTCAACCCCTTTCATTCTCACGATTTCACTGAAGCTTCTTTTAGGGATATGGTGGCAGTGCACGGGATGAGGGAGATTGCCTGCCTGAGACAGATTCAACCTTACCCGCTGATAAAGACGGTGAAGCGAAAAGAATCAAGGATGAAGGATATGCGGCAGGACCTCATATCATATTACTTGAATCATCCGGCGGCACTTATAAAGCGTCTTTGGGCAACATTGCGGTACGGTTTTACCAATCGCTATATCACTATAGTGTGGTTAAAGGAGACTTGATCTAATGAAAGTCCTGATAATGATTCACAACGGTCACAAAGGTAAGTCTCTTGTACAGAAAGAGATATGATACCAATTCGCATTCATTCGTATACCTTTGTTGGCTGCGTCATCGGCTCCTCGACGTATATTAGTATACGCCTGCGTCGCCTCTTCCTTGCCGCCTCGGTATACTTTTGATTGCAAATTGGTATGACATAAAAACTATTTTTTATAGGCATGCTTTGTGTGTTCGGGATATCTATGATGCAGATTATCGTTAATCTATCCGCCAACGCCTCAGAATTGTCTTTATGAAAAAAGCGATCGCAAAACATTTGTGCAATATTCACAAATTATGAATTGATCATTATTCAGTCATTAAAATCTTTCTTCCTGATCATCGAAAGTTGCTCTGCTAACAATCCTAGTGTGAAGAAAATAATTCCCGATAGAATTGAAATGAGCGCACCATTACTCACTCCACGATTAAGTAAAAGAAATGGCAATCCCCATAATACACCAAATGAAATACAAAAAAGTGCAATCGGAAAGAATATACGAAGTGGATTAAACATAACAACAATATTTATGATTTCTTTAATTGTTTCGAATGCGGTTGAAACTGATATTGTGCTTTTGCCTGCAACTCTTGGTTTAATAGAAATAGGTTCTTCCAAAACCAAGTGTTTCTGATAAACAAAAGTAAGTAACATAATGTCACTATAAGGCATTGAATCCGGACAATGTGAAGTATATTTCTTTGCAAGTTCAGTGCTGTAAATTTTCATTCCCGAATTAATGTCGTGAATATTCAAAGGCATTAATCTTTTTGCTACGAGGCGAATGCTGTTTTTCCCTAGTTTTCTGAATAGACTTGCTTCTTTTTGCCCTTTTCGACTTCCTACTATCATGTCGGCGTCTTTTTCCAATATTAATTTATAAAGTTTTTCAACATCTTCCAGCATGTGTTGTCCGTCTGCATCAATTGTGATTAGATATTTTGTCTGAGATGCGGCAATTCCTGTTTTTATTGCACCACCATAACCTCTGTTTACCTTGTGATTTACTAACTTAACAAAACTATACTCTTTAAATATTTCTGAAATAACATTTTTAGAATTATCTGTTGAACCATCGTTAATAACAACAAGCTGAAATGATTTTGTTTTACAAAATTTTATCACGTGGGGAAGAAAAATTTTCAATGATTCTTCTTCATTATAAACGGGAATAATAATTGTCAGATTGTTTTCCATTTAGTCTAAATGCCTTCTAATAAAAATAAATGCTTTTTATTCTTTGATTTATTTCATAAATAGCTTTCGCCCTGAATCCGGCAATAAGATTGAACTTAGTTTATCATAATTATGCTTATCATAAAATGAACCCCGTATTTTTGCATTGCTCATTATTTTTATTGACGCTTCGCCACGACTATTATAATTTTCTTTTTCCATAATATACCCTAATTTGTATTTTTCGGCAAGATCACCAATATTACAGACTTTACTTACGATTACCTGAACCGCAGAATCAAAAGAACACTGCCCAAGAAATAAAATAATGGCTGAATCATGACTCAACATGTGGTACACATTGGAGAAGTATATCATTTTACTAAAAAGATGACCTCTTTTTTTGCAGTGCTATGAATTAAATGAATCAAAAACATTAATACCATATGAAAATACTTAGTTTAAAATAAATGCTGACATTTTTTCTTTCAACCATCTTTATTGTTGCTTCTCTTGTTTCGTCTTATGGCTGGGGCCGAACAATTGCTAGAATGGCTTATGGCAACAGCAATCAACAATGGGCTTTTCTTTCGGCTCTTGGCCTTGCATTTTTGATTTTTCTTGGTGGAATAATAAATTTTATAGGCATAGCTTATCCAGGTATTTTATATGCGATATTTTTTACCGGTATTATTTTCAGCATAATTGCGCTCTTTAAGGGCTCCTTTTCAAATTCATTGAATCTTATCGACATCAATTCAAAAACGTTTTTCGATAAATTCTGTTTCATATTGTCAATTTGCATTATTGTCACTACTTTTATATTTTTGATTGCCACACTACTGCCGACCAATGCTTTTAATATCTATGATGATTTCCAAACTTATTTGGTTCGTCCTTTTCGAATGTTACAAACCGGCACGATTGGCGGCAATAATTTTGATATTTTAGGTATTGACAGTCTTGGCGGGCAGAGTTTTTTACAGGCCTTTATTCTGGCGGTATTTCCCATTGAATATGTAAATGGGTTTGATATCATATTTTGTTTTGTGCTGATTGCATTTCTATTAGTAGGAATCGCACAAGTCACAAAAGCACACGGTCTTTATCTCATATTGGCGATATCAACATTAATACTGATTAATCCACAAATAATTAATATAGCTGCTTTGTATTCCGGAAGCGCAATGATTTTAGGGATGATTTTTGCGAGTATTATTTTAGCAGATTATTATAATACTAAAGAAAAAAAATCGGCATTTGTAAGGGTGATCCCTTTTGCTCTCTTTATTTCAGCTCTGATATCATTGAAATTTACATTGGCATTATTTGCTATTATATATTCCGTAATATATTTTTTAGCACTCTTAATATTTTCTAAAGATAAAAAAAACATTATGGTGACAGGAATATTTTTAGCTGTCTCAGTTTTATTTATTTTACTTCCGTGGATTGCAATTTATCGTGAAAATTATTGGTATATTATTCAGGGTATTTTCCATGAAAATCCTCAAGATATTTTCGCAAATAGTTATCATTCTTCTCGAGATTTTATAACAAAAAATTGGTTTTCTTCCGATAGACTATATTGGGGTGGAAGTTTCCGGGGCTATAACGTTTTAATGCTAATAATGTTGATGGCTAGTCTTTTATCTGCATATCATTTAATAAAGAAAAAACACAGCATACTAAACCCATACTTAATTGCGATTTTTGTAGCTGGTATTGCTGGCATAATGAGTTACTTTATTACAGCATATTTCTGGGATCCTGATACACATATACGCTATTCTTGCTCTGTTATTATTGCAGCACTGCCATTTACAGTGCTAATTTTGGGAAGTCAGTTTGGAGTCTTTAATCCTATTGTTACAGGCGTTAAACATAAAAAAGTGTCCAGCCAGTATGTGATGTTATCGACGATGTTGTTAATATTTATTATTTTGATAGGTTGTTTTGGGAATACGCTTCTGGAAAGGATTAACCTAGCCTATCACAAACGGACAGTCTTAGCGTTTCCATTACCACTAGGATATATCGGATTTAATAAAACTATGTTAAATAATAATACGAAAAAGGATGTGCGGATCATACAGAACAAAACCGAAGAAGGACAGACAATTTTAGCATGGACATCAATTCCCTTTCATCTTGACTTTGCAAGAAACAAAATTCTTACCGTTAGCGAAGCAGGACTCTGTAACCCGTGGCTTGATCTACCACTTAATAGCAAACCGGAAGATATAAGAAAATTTCTAAATAAAAG
>Ga0182021_10012384_pt1 | contig 10126 bp, 5 predicted proteins | sample 612E3MmetaG_FD_120493 | JGI IMG/M metagenome (GOLD analysis project Ga0182021, IMG submission 120493) | Permafrost microbial communities from Stordalen Mire, Sweden - 612E3M metaG (Illumina Assembly) | ecosystem: Environmental > Terrestrial > Soil > Wetlands > Permafrost | place: Sweden... | reverse complement strand
CTTGACCAGCTCACTCACGTGCATGGCATCGCCATGGCCCATTCCCGCGTCACACTTGAAGGTCCCGTCGCTGTTGATGGTCCTTGAACCGGGGATGATCTCCTGCGCCCCGTCGCCGTCCACATCGGCGGCCATGCATGAGTGGTCGCCGCCGCCATTGGGGATCTGTGTTACGCTGTCGTAGACCCAGTTCTTCGCCAACACGCCACTGCGGAAGGTCATAGCAGACACGGTCAGGTAGGTGTAGTAGCCACGGCCCGAGATGGCGCTTGGCAGACCGTTCGCTTTGCCGCCATCCTTCACGAACGCAAACCCACCCGTGTAGCGGTGCGATCGGTTTCCGTTCGGGTCGCCCCAGTTGGCAAAATGCGCGTAGAGCACGGGATATTCGATGGTGTCCAGCTCCGCCCCGGTTTTGCCGTCAAATATGGTGTACCACTCCGGCCCTCCCAGGGCCATGCCGCGAGCAGCTCGGTAGTCCTTGGTGTTGTCAGCGCCCGCCGCTGGCCCCTTCTTGAGGAAAGCGCCCGTCCCATCCTTGGTGCCGGGCGCGGTCTTGATCCCAAGCTCGGCCTTGCCGTCACCGTCGAAGTCGTACACCGACATTTGCGTGTCGTGCGCCCCGGCGCGGATGTTCATGCCGACATTGATGCTCCACAGCCTCTTTCCGGCCATCGTGTATCCATCAATAACACAAGGGTCTGTCGTGCCGGACTGGGCAGAGTCGTGCGCATTCGAGGGATCCCACTTGAGGACGATGTCGTACTGGCCGTCGCCGTCGAGATCCCCTGGGGTGCCATCGTTCGCGCTATACGATCCTCCGGAGGGCGGTTGAATCGGAATACTCAGGTACTGCTGTGCCCAGGGCGTGGCCGCAGGAGACTGCGGTCCCTCTTTCCCGCCGATCACTGCGGTCACCGTGTACTTCGAGCTGGCGGTGCCGGCTGCGTCCTGGTAGTTGGTGCTATCGGTCACGTTCGCGACCTTGGTGCCGTCCCGGTAGAGGTTGTAGGAAACGTTACTGGCCGTGGTGTCGTACTCATAGCCAAACATGCGCCAGCCGACATAGACGCCGCCCGAAACCTTCACGGCCACCACGCCGCGATCTATGTTTTCCATCTGGTAGTGGCCGGTGGCCGAGACCTCCATTTTTCCACCCGTCGGCGATGCGCCACCTGTTTCCGGCACGCCGCCGATGTCGGGGACGCCACCGGTGTCGACAACGCCGCCGGCCCTGCTGCCGCCGCCGGCTCTGCTGCCGCCGCCGGCCCTGCTGCCACCGCCCCCGCTGGCAGCAGGCTGGCCGCCGGTAGCGGGCTGGCCGCCGGTAGCGGGCTGGCCGTCGGTCAAAAGCTGGCCGCCGGTAGCGGGCCAGCCGCCGCTAGCAGGCTGGCCGCCGGTAGCAGGCTGGCCGCCGGTAGCAGGCTGGCCGCCGGTAGCAGGCTGGCCGCCGGTAGCGGGCTGGCCGCCGGTGTTGGTCGTGCTGGCTGGGCTCGTGGTTCCGCCACCGCCACTGGTTTGACTTGACGTTGCGCCGCCCGTTCCCGGCTGGGTGGTTCCAACACCTGTGGAATCACACGCCGGAACCAGCATTCCCAGACTGGTGGCGTACAGAAATGCCGCAAGAATGCGACCTGTTCGGCGTTGCGTTAGTTGCTCTCGTTGCATTGTTTCCTCCCAGTAGTCGAACCCATGAGTTTGAAATCTTAGCCTGACTTCTGCAGTGACTCCATTCCTTTGCACGGCTCATCTTTATTGCGCCAAGCCGCGATGGGTCAGGGAAGGATCGGCAGTCCTAGGTCAGATGCGGCACAAATGAAAAGGCCGTGGTTCCGGCGGGACCATCCAACCGTAACCACGGCCCGTTAGAGCAACGTGCGACGAGTTTACTTCACATAAATGTCAGGCTTGGGCGGATCAGCCATGCCGGCGCCGATGTGGAATCCCGGGTGCGGCGGCTGGTTGTAGCTTGACTGCTCGAAGTTCACCTGCGCCCGGTACGTCGCGTCGTGCATCAGCGTGTAGATGCGGCGCTTGGTTACGTCAGTCGTTGTGTACACCCGTATGGCCGTGTTGCCGGATTCGCGGACCACCAGTTCCTCGCGCCAGTCGCCCAGCAGGTCTGCGGTGAGCGTCGGGGTGTTCTTGGTGCTGTTGTTCCCCACGCAGCCGGTCGCGGTCAGCAAGGTCCCGCCGCCGTCCTTGGTGATGGTCGCGGCGCTTTCAATCTCGCGCATTTCATCCGCGTCCCAGTAGATGAGGAAGTTGCTCCCAGCATTGGTGGTAACGTCGGCACCGGTCCCGCAATTCTTTCTGCCACGTGAACTCGAACACGCTGCCGCGTCGAGGTCGGTGGCGCCGACATAGTCGGCGGCGCCGCGCCCGTTGTCCCCGCCCCCTGTCATGTTGAAGTAGAGCTTGCAGGTGGAAGCGTCGTGTGCATCCTGACCTCCAGCGGTCTCGTGAGGCAAGAACGTGGTGATTCCCTTGCCAACGACCAGCTCCCCAACGTGCAGGGCATCGCCATGGCCGATTCCCGTCGTGCACCTGAAGGTTCCGTCGCTGTTGATGGTTGATGATCCGGGAATTATCTCCTGGGCACCGTCGCCATCCACGTCCGCCGCCATGCATGAGTGGCAACCCTGGCCAGCCGCTGCGCTACCCCCTGGGGTATTTTTGCTGTCGAAAATCCAGTTCTTCGCCAACACCCCCGCCCGGAAGGTGTATGAAGAAACCGTGAGACGTGTGTAGTACCCGCGCTGCTGGATGATGCTGGGAAGGCCGGTGGCAACGCCGCCCTCCTTCACGAAGGCGGTCCCACCGTTGTAGCGGTGCGAACGGTTGGCTTGGGTGGGGCTGGGATCGCCCCAATCCGCCTGGCCCCAGGGTACAGGATAGTCAACCGTCGCCAGCTCCGCACCGGTCGTGCCGCTGAACACGGTCAGCCACTCCGGTCCCCCCAAGGCCATGCCCGCGGAACCTCGGTAGTCCTTGGTGTTGTCGGCGCCAGCGGCCGGCCCGGTCTTCAGGAAGGCGCCCGTCCCGTCCTTGGTGCCGGGCGCGGTCTTGAACGCCACCTCGGCCTTGCCGTCGCCGTCGAAGTCGTACACCGACATCTGTGTATCGTGCGCCCCGGCGCGGATGTTCATGCCAATGTTGATGCGCCACAGCTTCTTTCCGTCCAGCGTGATCCCATCGATGTAGACAGGGTCCGTGGTGCCGGATGACGCCGAGTCTTTCGAATTCGACGGATCCCACTTGAGCACGATGTCGAGTTTGCCGTCGCCATCGAGATCGCCGGGGCTCGCATCATTCGGGCTGTACGATCCGGAGGGCTGTTCCAACTTGATAGTCTGGTATTGCTGCGCCCAGGGTGTGACGCCAGGAGACTGCGGCCCCTCTTTCCCGCTGATCAATGCGGTCACCGTGTACTTCGAGCTGGCGGTGCCGGCCGCGTCCAGGTAGTTGGTGCTATCTGTCACCGTCGCGACCTTGGTCCCGTCCCGGTAGAGGTTGTAGGAAACGTTGCTGGCCGTGGTGTCGTACTCATAGCCAAACATGCGCCAGCCCACATAGACGCCGCCTCCAACCTTCACGGCCACCACGCCGCGATCCAGGTTCTCCATCTGATAGTGGCCGGTGGCCGAGACTTCCGCTTTTCCTCCCGTAGGCATGACGCCACCTGTGCTCGGCACCCCGCCCGAGCCGGGGATTCCGCCGACCACGGTGCCGCCGCCGTCCCTGCCTCCGGTGCTAGGAAGGCCGCCGGTGTTGGGGACGCCACCGGTGTTGGCCACGCCGCCGGTGTTGGCCACGCCGCCGGTGTTGGCCACTCCACCGGTGTTGGCCGTGCTACCCGGGCTGGTGGTTCCGCCCCCTGGTTGACTTGATGTTGCGCCGCCTGTTCCCGGCGAGGTGCTCTTGCCTGCCGAGGAATCGCACGCTGGGAACAGCATTCCCAAGTTGATGGCGTACAAGAATGACGCAAGAATGCGACCTACTCGACGGTGCACTACGTGCTCTCGTTGCATACGTTTCCCCCTATTGTGGAACCCATAGAACCAATCACTGTGGTGACGCAGTGGCTTTGCGTCTCCACACGGCTCAGCCTTTATTGTCTACCCCATGCTGCCCATATCACTGCCGGCGTTGGTCACGTTGTTGCAGATTGTCGACTTGACCCCTCTCCTGCCGGGAACTCCCGCAGGGTCGGAAACAGAAAGAGAAGCAGCCTCACCCCTTCCTTCCCAGGGCCGATTTCTTGACACCTCTTCAGCCCCCGAACTGCGGAAGTTGGGTTAGCTGTAGCTACCGCTCACAGGACATGGACTTCATTTCCACCGGCTCGCCGCCCCCCAGCTTCTTGTCGTAGGTCACGCGACAGAGCCCGACCCCGGTGGGCAGCGGTCTTCGAAGCGTGGTGGTAGTGCCTCGATAGTAGCAAGCGATCCAGTAGCCCTCCTTGGCGGCCGGGAAGCGCCACACCGCCACCGAGCCCTCCTTTGCGGGAAGCTCCTCGTCGTTCACGAGGGCCGCAAGCTTGTCCGGGGATCCGAGGAAGAAGCCCACGCCTGAGAGCTTTCGATGGGGCTCTCCGTACCCCACCGTCCACCCCTTGGAAACCGCCGTCACCCGCTCCGACACGACCACCTCCGCAGGGCACAGGGTCTCGTCGACGGGCCCGCGAGAGGCGCTCGCGCCAGAGCCGGCAACCAACGCTGAGAGCACGAGCAAGAGCATGGTCCACCTACTTGATGATGGAGAACCTGTCCCCGTCGTTGCTCGCCGATCCCACCCCGCCCCTGAAGCCGATCCGCCGTTTCGACACCACCTTGTCCGGTTTGGCTGCCCATTGATCGTAGACCCAGATCCCTTGGCTGTCCTGTTCGAGGTAGATCGCGGCGTGGTTGCCGGTGCTATGGCTCGGATAGATCCCTTTCTCGAAGGTCGCGATGGCGGTGCCGCGCGCAATGGTTTTGTCCCCCTTGACCTTCGTGCCTTCTTTCCAGAGAAAGGAGGCGGGCGTCTTGGCCGCCGCTATCACGAACTCCACGCACTGCCCGCTGCCTACGAGCGGCTTCTGGTTCCACGAATCGGGATCCAAACAAATATACGGCATGAGATCATTCCCCCTATTGGCCAACCAGAATACTACCTTCGGGCGACGACGTCGATGGCCTCGGGCGAAATGGATGAGCCGCGGGCAGATTCAGAAGCCACTGCTTGAGCTGGAGCCAGATACAAGGGAGAAACGCATGCAACCCAAACGCGCGACGCCAACCTGGATCGGTCGAATCTTTGCGCTATTCGTGTTCACTGTGAGTGCGGGAGTGTCGCTACCGGCGTGCGATTCCTCAAACGGAAACACTGGGACGGCGCCGGGCGGCACAACATCGAATGAAACGACTGGCGCGGGCGGCACCACCGCCAGCCCGGGCGGCACCACCGCCAGCCCGGGTGGCACCACCGCCAGCGCGGGCGGCACCACCGCCAGCGCGGGCGGCACCACCGCCAGCTTGGGTGGCACCACTGCCAGCCCGGGTGGCACCACCGTGACGGGTGGCATGTCGTTCACCGACACCGGCACCAGAACCGGCGGGCTCACCTCTGCGTCCGGCGGCGTAGTCGCCTCCGGGGGTGCGAAGAACACAGGTGGGGCCACCCAGGCGGGTGGAGCAGCGGGTGGACAAACCGCACCCCCGGGCAATGGCCACTACCAGATGGAAAACCTGGATCGCGGCGTAGTGGCCGTGAAGGTTGGAGGCGGCGTTTTTGTCAGCTGGCGCATGTTGGGCACCGAGTACGACTCCACGGCCAGCAACGTTGCCTACAACCTCTACCGGGATGCCAGCAAAGTTTCTACGGTGACCGATAGCACCAACTATCTGGACGCGGCCGGCACCGCCAGCTCCAGCTACACAGTCAGCCCCGTGATCAAGGGGACCGAGGGGGTGAAGTCGCCTGCGGTCAAACCCTGGTCGCAGCAATACCTGAGCATTCCGATCAAACCCCCGTCGGGATCGTACAGCGCGAACGATGCAAGCACAGGCGATCTTGATGGCGACGGCAAGCTCGACATCGTGCTCAAGTGGGACCCGTCGAATTCAAAGGATTCCGGAGCGACCGGCGCCACAGATCCTGTCTACATTGACGGAATCAAGATGGACGGAACGCAGCTGTGGCGCCTCAATGTGGGTCCAAACATCCGCGCCGGGGCGCACGATACGCAATTCTCCGTGTATGACTTCGACGGTGACGGCAAGGCCGAGGTGGCGTTCAAGACCGCGCCCGGCACCAAGGATGGGAAGGGCAACTTCCTGGCAAAAGGGCCAGCCGCTGGCGCCGACAACGCCAAGGACTACAAGAGTTCTCGAGGCATGGTCTTGGAAGGACCGGAGTGGCTGACTGTTTTCAGCGGCGTGGATGGCTCGGAGCTTGATACCGTGGACTATCCCGTGCCCTACGGGACCGTTGCCGATGCAGTGGCTGCCTGGGGCGACGCCGACGGGAACCGATCGCACCGCTACAATGGCGGGTTTGCCTTCGTGAAGGATGACGGCGTGGCCACCGGGCGGCCGAGCATCATCCAGCAGCGTGGGTACTACACGCGGCTGACGGTTTCCGCCCTGACCTTCAGAGACGGGGTGTTGGCGAAGAACTGGGTCTACGACAGCGGATCCACCGCCGGTACTGGAGCCTATGGCCAGGGTTGCCACTCATGTATGGCGGCGGACGTGGACAACGACGGTGCGCAGGAGATCATCCCTGGATCATCGACCATCAACAGCGACGGAAGCTTCAGGTGCGCGACCGGAATCGGCCATGGCGATGCCTTGCACGTGAGCGAATTGGTGGTTGGCAAGGGGATCTCGGTATTCCTGCCTCACGAGATGGCTGGGGGGCAGGATTGCCATGACGCTTCGACGTGCAAGCTGTATTTCAACATGACAGGAGGCAGTGATAACGGACGTGGCGTCGCGGACTATGTCAACCCACTCGACGTCGATACCGCCGTATGCTCAAGCACACATGGCAGAAAGAACTGCGCAACTGGCGCCGACGTTGCCTCCAACGCTGGGACCGACTTCCTCATCTACTGGGACGCCGACGAATTGCGCGAGATTGAAAACGGCACGTCAATCACCAAGGACGGCGGCGGGACCTTGCTGAACGCGAGCGGCTGCGCGTCGAACAACAGTACCAAGCAGACCCCAACCCTGACCGCAGACCTGATCGGCGATTGGCGGGAAGAACTGGTGCTCCGCGAATCAAGCAATGGGGCCTTGCGGCTCTACACCACGACGATTGTGACCAAACGCCGCATCTACACGCTCATGCACGATCCGACCTACCGGGCGCAGGTGTCGTTTGAACAGTCAAGCTACAACCAGCCTCCCCACGTGGGATTCCACATCGGCCCAGGCATGGCCGATCCGCCCAAGCCAGACATCTACCTCAAGTAGACCGGTCACCTCCCAGTCCCACGATGCCGCAAGATGTCGTGGCCATAGACCGAAGGATGGTGCCGTCAGGGACCACGTAGGGATCTCGTGGAAACTCGATACCGCGCTGCGGCCTTCCGCACTGCTCGGCCACGAGGCGGGATCGGTCAGCGCCGGCAATTCCTTTCCCTTTCCAGATCACCTCGTCCGGGTGGGGAAATGGATGAGCCGCATGCAAACGTAGGAGCCACTGCTTGACCAAGGTCCCGAATGATGGTGCCATCAGACAAAAGGGAGGAACGCATGCAACCCCAACGCGCCACGCCAGCCAGAGTAGGTCGAGTCTTTGCGTCATTTCTGTTCGCTGTGAGCGCGGGAATGCTGTTCCCGGCCTGCGATGGCTCAACCGCAAGCACCGGGACAGCGCATGGAGGCACAACAACGGATGAAACGACCGGCGCCGGCGGCACCATCGCCAGCGAGGGCGGTACGACCGCTAGCCCGGGAGGCACGATCGCCAGCGAGGGCGGCACGACCGCCAGCCCGGGCGGCACGACCACCAGCGAGGGCGGCACGACCGCTAGCCCGGGCGGATCGATTGCGACGGGTGGCAAGTCGTTCACCGACAGCGGCACCAAGACCGGTGGGGTCACCAGCACAGGCGGCGTCGCCACCTCCGGCGGTGCAGTCACGTCCGGGGGAGTGATGAGCACAGGTGGCGCTACGCAGACGGGTGGAGCAGCGGGTGGAAAGACGGCCGTGTCGACCACCGGCCACTATCAGATGGAGAACCTGGATCGCGGCGTGGTGGCAGTGAAGGTCTCAGGCGGCGTCTACGTTGGCTGGCGCATGTTTGGCTATGAATATGACACCGCCGCCAGCAATGTTGCCTACAACCTCTACCGGGACGGGAGCAAGGTCGCGACAGTCACCGATAGCACCAACTATCTGGACGGGGCCGGTACCGGTAGCTCCAGCTATACGGTCAGCGCCGTGATCAAAGGCAACGAGGGGCCGAAGTCTCCTGCCGCCAAGACCTGGGCGCAGCAATACCTGAGTATTCCGATCCAACCGCCATCCGGAGGATCGTACAGCGCGAACGATGCAAGCCCCGGCGATCTCGATGGCGACGGCCAACTCGACATCGTGCTCAAGTGGGATCCGTCGAACTCGAAAGACTCTGGCTCGAGCGGCACGACAGACCCTTGCATCATCGATGGGTACACGATGGCCGGAAAGAAACTGTGGAGCGTCAATGTGGGCATGAACATCCGCGCCGGGGCGCACGACACGCAATTCTCGGTGTACGACTTCGACGGTGACGGGAAGGCCGAGGTGGCGTTCAAGACCGCGCCAGGCACCAAGGATGGCAAGGGCAACTTCCTGACCAAAGGGCCAGCAGCGGGCGCTGACAACACCAAGGACTACCGAACGGCTGCAGGCATGATGTTGGAGGGCCCGGAGTGGCTGACCGTCTTCAGCGGCGTGGACGGCTCGGAACTGGACACCGTGGAATATCCCGTGCCCTACGGGACGGTTGCTGACGCCAAGACTGCTTGGGGCGACGCGAGCGGCAACCGATCGCACCGCTACAACGGCGGTTTTGCGTTCGTGAAGGATGGCGGCGAAGCCACCGGACGGCCGAGCATCATCCAGCAGCGTGGCTACTACGAGCGTCTGACGGTTTCCGCCATGACCTTCCGAGATGGCGTGCTGGCGAAGAACTGGGTTTTCGACAGTACCAACACTCCTGGGGGTAGCGCGGCCGCCAAGAACGGCAATCACTCATGCATGGCGGCGGATGTGGACGGGGACGGCGCGCAGGAGATCATCCCTGGATCATCGACCATCAACAGCGACGGAACCTTCAAGTGCTCGACCGGAATCGGCCATGGCGATGCCCTTCATGTGGGGGCGCTGGTGGTCGGCAAGGGGATCGCGGTGTTCATGCCTCACGAGAATGCTGGGGGTCAGGATTGTCATGACGCTGCCACATGCACCCTCTACTTCAACATGACAGGGGGCGGAGACAACGGGCGTGGCGTCGCCGAGTATGTCGCCGCGACCGACCTCACCGCCGCCACGTGTTCGAGTTCACGCGGAAAGAAGAATTGTGGCACCGGGGCCGACGTCAGCTCCGATGCTGGGAGCAATTTCCTCATTTATTGGAACGCTGGTGATTTGCGATCAACGCTGAACGGCGTGTCGCTCCCCGGAGGGGTGAGCACGTCCGGAACCTCGTCGAACAACAGCACCAAGTCCAACCCGACGCTCACCGCAGATTTGATCGGCGATTGGCGCGAGGAACTGGTGGCTCGCGAAACCAACAGCACGGCGATGCGCGTCTACACAACCACGGCGGTGACCAAGCGCCGCATCTACACGCTGATGCACGATCCGCACTACCGGGCGCAGGTGTCGTTCGAGCAGTCGAGCTACAACCAGCCGCCTCACGTGGGATTCCACATCGGCACCGGCATGGCTGATCCGCCCAAGCCCGACATCTACGTCAAGTAGCCCCGTCACTCGCAGCGTCCCGAAGGGCAATACCAGGTCACAGCTTAACACTACTGATCGAAATTCTCCCGTCGTCGTCGCTGCTGCGGGCCCTGTCCGCTTTCTCGCTCCTCAGTCAGATACGTCGAGTATCTTCCCTCGTCGCTCGTCGCGGCCAGGGCTCCTCG
>Ga0182021_10012383_pt1 | contig 10127 bp, 5 predicted proteins | sample 612E3MmetaG_FD_120493 | JGI IMG/M metagenome (GOLD analysis project Ga0182021, IMG submission 120493) | Permafrost microbial communities from Stordalen Mire, Sweden - 612E3M metaG (Illumina Assembly) | ecosystem: Environmental > Terrestrial > Soil > Wetlands > Permafrost | place: Sweden... | reverse complement strand
GAATGCAGCCGCGACTGCCCCGGGAGCCGGATACATCGCCGCGCCGCCGTTGAACCTCAACACCAATGCGGTCAGCCTCCTCGCCTGGGTTTACCCCTTCGCGCATGTGACCAATGCCGCCGGCATCCTCTTCTCGCGCAGCAGCAGCTATGCGGTTGGATTCGGTTACCTGGCCGGCGCCCGCGCGATGCCGGATCAGCTCAGCTATACGTGGAATCATACTAACGCCGCGACCTACACTTGGGCGAGCCGCCTTTACACGCCACCCGGTCAATGGTCATTTGTAGCCCTGACGATCTCCTCGACACAAGCGGTCCTGTACGCCGGCGCCAACGGCGTTCTGCAATCTTCGACCAATGCCATTGCACACTCGAATGAGCTTTGGGACGGGCCGACCTCGATTGGTTCTGACAGCGGAAACGGGGTGAACCGGGTTTTCAATGGCAAAATGGATGAAGTTGCGGTTTACAGCTACACTTTATCCCCAGCGCAGATTTCAAGCCTCTATCGCACGGCGCTGGTCGGAAGCCCGCTCTCGCTCAGCGTTCAAAAGTCCGGCACCAACCCGGTGCTCAACTGGGATCACGGAACACTGGTTGCGGCGCCAAAGCTCGATGGCCCATGGGCACCGGTTCTGGGCGCATCACCACCTTCCTTCACCGTTACGCCGGTTGACAGAATGTTCTATCGCGTGCAACTCTATCCGTGAGCGCCCTGGGTATCCAGGGCGAGCTAGTAACACTCGACCTTGCGATGACCGGCCGCCCGCCCGGCACATTATTCCTTTTCTGCCGTCAGCCCATTCGGCCCCGAGGTGATGGTCATCAGAGAACTTCCCCAGCGCACATGCCGAAGTTTGGCAGATAACCCCCGGGGCTGATCTGCGGCCCACAACGGACTCTGGCGGTTAAGATTCAAGCTGGGATGAAATCCGAAAATCGTGCGAATCATCACGTCCGTGAAATCGGCGCCGCACAGTGCCTCACGGCAAATGGTCCCTGCGGTGGCGATGCGCACCGGAGCGTCATAATCCTTTTTGGTTGGACCGTAGAACTCCGCACCTTGGGAAAACGCACCTTCCCGGGTCACCGCTTCGCAACGACGATAAAAATCCAGGGCCTCTTTCCAATACCCAAGGTGACAGAGGCCATCAATGGTCTCGGGTGGCCAGCCCGAGTAGGCGCCCATGGGGCCATGATCCGGCCGGTCCGATTGCTCCGCCGCCGGGTCTTGAAGGGACTGGGCGCGCATCCAGTTTTTCATGAGTAATTCACTAACCACGAAATCACGCATCTCCTTTTGGACCGGCGCTGGCAGCCCCTCCCCGATTCCCTGAGCGACAAACTGGAAATCCAGACAATGGCGCATGTCAAACTGCCGTCCGTCGGGATACCGGCTCTGCCAGAAGCCCTTTCCTGGCACATAGAGCTGCGGGTAAATCGCTTTAACCAGCTTCTCCGCCGCCGCTCGGTGCTGACTGGCCAATTGCCTGTTGCCGAGAAAATCATAGAGGTCGGCCATGTCGCGAAGCATGCTCACGTAGGCGGCGTTGAATCCGGCCGTCGCATGGATGTAGGTAGGCACGCATTCGAGGAAGTGCCACGGGTCACCGCCGAAATCGGCCAGGCCGCCATCCGGCATCAGGTAATCGCGATAATGTAATGCCAGTCGGTCCAGGTGCTCCAGGACCGTTTTGTCACCCACCTTTTCATTCAAGAATGCCCTGTCGCGGGTGACGCGCAGGTAGGTCGTGGCGATACGAAACAGCATCGGGTAGTTGGCGACGTAGCGGTAGCCAAACGCACGGTTGCCGTAATAGTCAAACGCCAGAAACTTATCCAGATCCCATTGCAGGGTCTTAGTGATGTAAGCGCGCATTGTGGAAGGCTCCAGCAGCGCGAAGACCGTATCCATCATCCCGGTGTCCCAGATGAACATCACGGACGCCCCGTAACGCGGCCCGCCCGTGAGGAAGACGCGCGAACTGTACGGAAGCTGATCGCGGAACAGCAGCAACATCGTCACCACGCCCATGTAATAATTGCGTCGAATCGCCGGGTCGTCGGTTTGCAGCACCGGCAGGTTGTGCTCAAAGAATCCGTTGTGGGGGGTGAAAACCTGGACATATCGCTGTTCCCAAAGTCTCTTGGCATCGTTGAAAACCGCGTCGAAGTTGTCTGCCCAGCGAGTCGCGCGGGATTGAACTTCTCCGCGTTCGCCAAAAGCCATAACGAATTCGATTACCTTGGTCTTGCCGGGAGCGAGGCTAATGTTCCACGTCGCGGTCCCCTGATGTCCGTCGGAATCCAGCGCATCCGGGGCCTCGCGGAAGGCGAACGCCGTCTCGGCCGGAGTTTTGGCATCGCTGACCCGCAAAGCCTTCCGGGAAGCTGCACCGCTGGCGGTGTAATCTTCGGCATTGCTCGGGTGCCCCGAGGGAATCTTGTCCACCGACTCGCGAGCGGCTTCAGTCTCTTCGTATCGCCGTTTCGGACCGCCGGCGCCAGGTTGCGCGAAGGCCCAGTCCCAGGAATTGGTGTCGGTCAATTTGCTGATGGCTCCGATCAGATCAATCGAAAGGTTAGCGGAGACCTTAACGGGTTGCGTATTGGATAGCGTGAGCCGCCACAAGACGCCGCAGTCATCAAAAACCATGCGATTGAGTGTTTGGATGTCCAAACCCCCGGCATTGCCCGCGCGCACTGATTGGTAGGGATACCACCGGAATTTGTCGGCGACGGGGACTTTGCCATTCAGCTTGAGCACTCCGCTGTGGAACCCCTGCGAAAAGGGCGGCGAGGCAATCCAGCTCACGCTGGCGAAGTCCTTGTTCACCAGCAGCTCGGCTTTGAAATTGTGCAGAGACGGAAACTGTTCCAGCTCCGCGCGGCTTTTCCAGTCGCCGGCCATTTCATCAAGGGTGGGCACGCCTGCAGGCAGCGGAAATGTCCCGGAGGCAGATGCCCGAGCCCGCCCGGGATTGGCGAACGCTAAGAACAGAGCGGCAAGCAAGAGAGCTTTTGAGTTCACGATGAGTAAAATACGGTTGTGGCCCCAATGACTGTCAACGCCGAAGCAGAGACGACGGATTGAAATGAATCCTCCGCCGGTGTCGCGGGCCTGTGCGCAAGCGCGGCTCCCGAGACTTGAAGCGCGGGAGAGAGGCCAAGCTGAATGCACATAGGCGCATAATTATTTATCGGCGTCCTCACTGGCCTGCTTGCCGGTTCAATTCGAATTGGGCACGCACGAAGCGATGCACATAGACCTCTTTGCCCTCAGCCGTAAAAAGTTCGGTCTCCGAGTTGGGCACGTTGGTGGCATAGGTGAGGATGACTTCGCCGGTCTTGGTTGAGAGCTCAGGATGCTGCCGCACGGCGTAGGACATGATGGGGAACGAAAACCGATGATGCTCCGGAACTTTATACATGGGCGCGGGTCTGCTCCACGGCCCGGTCAGTTCCTTCGCGGTCGTAAGAAAAATTTCGGGGCTGAATACATCGTAGGTGAAGCAGGTGTAAAGTTTCCAGGCCGGTTCATAATGGACCGAGCATTCGCTGTTGACGGGGAGGAATTGCGGCACGCAGTTCGTTGCTTCCCTGGCCCAATGGGGGCCTTTGGGACCGCTGACCCAATACTCATACGCTTCGGTCAATTCTCCGTTGAGCAAGTCTGCGATGCGCACGCGCGCTACGGCGGTCTGGCGTGGCTGCACGATCCCGTAAAGGTAGAGATAGGGTTGCCTGACGACCAAGGCGCTATGGAAGCTATTACCCTGACGGAGCTTCAACGGGTAGGCCTTTTGCACCCAATGTTCAGGCGAGTCGAGCGGATTCGGAACGCGGATCAGTGCGCTTCCCGCTTCCTTCCAGCCGAGGAGGCCCTGTGCTTCACCGCTGATGCACCAGGCGAAGAGAAACAACTCGCCTTTAAGCATCACACCTTTTGTGACCCAGTAATAATCCCCGGGAGTCTGGGCCTGATGCGGAAAAAAGCTCGCGGGTTTCCCGTCCTTTTCCTTCCAATAAAAAGTCAGGCAATCCGATGGCGGCTTCGTGCGGTCCTGAATGGCGATGGTGCTGTTGATCATGGGCGCGCCGGCTACACGGACCCCGTTGCTCAAGGGGCCGATGAAGGTGTCGCCGAATAGCCACAAGGTCTTCTTGCTGGAGAGCACGATGGATTCACCATCGTCCGAGCCGAGCCATCCGTTGGTCCGCAGGGCCAGCAGGTCGCTGTAAACCGGATCGGGCTGAATGGAAACCAGCCGCAAGGGATGATCTGCGGGCAACGCGTAGGGCTTGTCGGTTGCCAGCACATCGCCGCGAGGGGACGGTTGTGCGTTGAGCGAAGCGGTAACGAGGTAGAACAGGCCAATCAGTGCCGCTGCCGATTGCCGGTATTGCTGATGCACGCTATTTCTCACCATATTGTTCCTAAAGTTTCGGATTTCTCGTGATGTCTTGCCGGGGCGCTTCGCTGGGGAAACTATTTCAGTGAGAGCGACTTCGCTGCGCCGGCTTTGATGTTGCTGAGAAGCCAGGCGCCCGCTGGCGTGTTGGTGATGCTGTCAAATCCTTCCAGGTGCAAGATGGCGGTCCCGCGCGTAAGCGTCGCTTTACCGTCAGGGACCGAGTCAGGCACTTTAACGTGAGGTGAGAGCGCGAGTTGGAAAGTAATCGGCTCCTTGCCGCGGTTCGTAATGGTCCATTGCATTGATTTTTCGTCGAACGCCATTTGAAGTGTCACCTCCTCGTTGCTGCAGGAGAGGAGTCGCGGGCCGATTTCGCGGATGTTGGTCAATGTCCTCGGTCCCCAGAATCCAGGAATGCTGGTCCCGCCCGCAGCGCCTGGCTCATTGGAAAGAAACTGGGCGCCGTGAAACACGAGACTGGCGGCCAGGCCATTCGCATCAATAACAATTTCGTAGGTTGAGGTGGCCACGCGACGTGTGACGCGTTGTTTCTGGATCTCGACGTTCGAACAGGGCAGGGTATCGGTCCGGAAAGGCGCGGCGGGCAGGCCGGACTTGTTGATCAACGTGGCGTGTGGTATCGCCGCCCAGGCATAGCGCACGGTCTTTGGATGGAAAACTCCCTCGCTTCCGGCCAACACCGTCTCACCATCAATGCTTGCGTCGGCAAAGTGATACTCCCCATCCGCCCCGGCCACGGCAAATCCTTTGACGGCGTCCCTGGTGGCGCTGGCCAATCCGTCGCCGCCGGTGTCGAACTTCACGCGGATGCTTGAGCCTTCGACTGTGGCCTCTTTGAAAACCGGACCGCGGGCAATAATATCTTCACCGTAGGCAACTTGACGGGCGAGCAACGCGGCGCGCCGTCCGATTTCCAGTTTCTCCTTCGGATGCAGGTTGAATCCGTCGGTCGTGCGGATGCCCACCACCAGCGCAGTGTTCGTGATGGATTGCGCCGCTTTGGCCTGCATCTCGCGGATCCACGGCCAGTAAAACCCTTCCCACAGGTTGGCGTATTCCGGAAGCTGCACGACAAAAAAAGGCAGGTTCGGCTGGTGGAACTGTCTGCGCCATTCGGAAATCAGGGTGGCGAGCAATGCGGGATAGGTTTCCGGATGCGCCGAGTTGCTCTCGCCTTGGTACCATATAACTCCCTTGAACGTGGTGCGGCCCAGCGGCGCGATCATCGCGTTGTAGAGATTGGCCGGCTTGATGCCGAACATGGAGTCGTGCAGATCCTTCGCCTCGAAGCTGGCGAGCGCCGGCTGCGAAATCCAACCCTCGCAGGTCGTGCCGCCAAACGAACTGTCAACCAGGCCGATCGGAACATTCGTGAGCGCCGGGTCTTTGAGCAACTCGACCGCGAAGAACAAGGCGACGGCGGAGAAGTCCCGCGCCGTATCGGGCGTGCAGACGCGCCATTGAATGTCGGCAGACGACAGCGGCTTCGAACTCGGCGCTTTGGCGACGCTGCACAAGCGAAGGTTTGGCCGCTCAACCAGGACAGCATTTTGTTCGACGGGATCAACGTCTCTCGCCGGCAACTGCATGTTGGATTGACCCGAGCAAAGCCACAAGTCTCCGCAGAGCACATTGGTCAAGGTCATCGTGCCGCCGTCGGCCATCGCGGTCAGCGTGTACGGACCCCCCAAGCCCACCGGGTTCAGCGAGACCTGCCAGCTACCGTCCGCCCCGGCATTGGCGGTGACCTGCTGCGCCCCAAGACTCACCCGGACGTTGGCGTTAGGAGTGCATTCGCCCCAAACACGCACCGGTTGGCCGCGCTGGACCACCATGTTGCTGCCAAAAACCTTTGGTAGCCGCACTTCGGCGGTCGTAAATCCGCAAGCGAAAAGTTCGGCACCGGCCAGAGCAATCGCAAGGCGACTCAGTCCCACGAAACGAACTGTCGGTTTGAATTGGAAACTGGACTCGAGGTTCCCGGGAGAATTCCCGAGGTTCCGTTCAATCCATCCTCGCGACCGGTGATTTTTCATGAGGTTCAACTGGCAGAGAATTTAATGTGGATGGTTCCGCCCGAACAAAATGGCGTTGCGAGCGGCTCCAATGGCTCCCGCCCAGTCGCCGAGCCGCGCGGGCAGAATCCTCAGACGCCGACCGCCCGGCCGCCATTCCACTTCATCCAGTTCGTCAGCCAGCGGCCCAAACAATTCATTGCCCGCCCGGGCGATTCCGCCACCGATGATGACCGCTTCGGGGTCGAAAATCAGTCCGAAGGAGGCAATGGCTACGGCAAGCGCCCGGATAGATTTTCGCCAGACTCTCTTCGCCTCCACGTCGCCGCCGCGCGCCGCTGCGACCAGCTCTTTGGTGTCCTGAAACCGGCCTCCGCTTCGCTTGGCGACGGTTTGATTGCCGATCCAATCCTCCAGAGGATTGGGCACAGTGAAAAAACTCTTCGCACCGAACGGGCCCAGCGAAAGATAACCGAGGACGCCGGCGCAACCGTGCGCGCCGCCTAACAGCCGCCCATGATCCAGCACGGCGCCGCCCACTCCCGTCCCCAGCGTGAGCAGAATGACGTAACAAAACTCTGCCGCGGCCCCGACCCAGTGCTCGGCCAGCAACGCCGCGCGAGCGTCGTTCAACAACGGAACCGGATGCTTGCGGTTGAGCGCCACGGTCCAATCGAATCCTTCGATGCCAGGCAGCTTGCCCGGACACCACGCCACGCAACGCGAACTCCAGTCAATCACGCCCGGCGTGGCCAGGCCGATGTGCGATGCCCGGCGCCCTTGTTCGGATTCCATTCGCGCGACCGCCTGCTGAATTGTCTGCACCCAAGGCCCCAACGTGCCGGGGTAATTGTGCGTTTGCCGCCGGATTCGCTTGAGCACATGCCCGTCATGAGCAACAGCCACCGCCTTGATGCGGGTTCCGCCCAGGTCAATGCCGATGGAGAACAAACCGGTTCGTTTCATACAACGAGATGGGCGAGGTTCCCGCAATATTCCAGTTAGCTAGTATTCGGGTTCCAGGACCACTTCGCGCAGGACATGCTCGACCTGTGCACGGAGTGGAACGGCGCTTTGGTGGTCCAGCTTCAGCATCCAGCCAAGTATAAACAAAGTGCTGCAAGCCGTCAAACCTCGCGTACAGTTGCAGGCTGCGCGCGCCAATCACGGCTTGAGAACGTGTATGTTGAAGGTGTGCCAATCCCGACCAGATTTGCCTTTAGCCTCAGCCATGTTTCGGCCGGCGAAAAAACTTGTCGCCGGGCCGAGCCGGCAGAATGATTGAAAGTGTTCCGAAGCCGGTCTGGTGACGGGCGAGTTTATGTTTCCGAAGCGAATATCAGGACTTGGCTTTGGCCTCGTCGTAACGGTGACCCACTGGCTGGTGCACGCTTCCGTGCAACTGGACATACCGCCGCGCTTGCAATGGGACAACAACAACGGTTACTGCGGGGAATGTTCCATCCAGCAGATTGCCCTGTTCTATGGCACCTATATCTCCCAATACCGCGTTCGGGAGATTATTGACCCGACCCAGCGACAGGATGTCTGGGTGCCGGATAATTCCGGGCCGATCTTCGACGCGTTGCGGCTGAGCTACACGGCCTGGAATTCCGCCCAGGCCACGCCGCAGTATCAGAATTATCTCGTCTGGGCCAAGAGCCACCTGCAACAACGGCATCCCGTCATCATTGATGTTTATGTCCAAGGCGGAACCGATCCGGATTACGATCACATCATCCCGGCCACCGGCTTTACCTCGGCGGACACGAACGCGTATCACGCCACGGACGCGCTGGTTTTCAATGACAATTATGCCTCGAACGCCTTCACCCGGGCCTTCGGCACGCTTTACGACACGCGGGCGATGAACGGCAACGGGGCCATTTATGAATACTGCATCCCGCGCGACACTGACTACGGCGCGGCCGTGACGGGTATTAGGGATGCCTCCGGCACAACCCTGCTGGTTTCCCTCAAGTTGGACCGTTGGAACGAACCCAATATTTCGCTCGGCGCGTCGCCCGTGCGAATGAACGCCACCATCCAAATCAAATCGCTGACCGCGGGCCTCGCGTATGTGCTGCTGCGGTTCAACGATTATCACAATGTCCCGACCAACGACTATCTTACCAGCGCCTACAACACCGCGACGACCTTTACGGCGACCAACAGCACGCAGACGTTGTCCGACCACTTCCTGTCCGACGCGACGGTTATCTATCGCTGCGTGCCCGCGCCGTCGAGCGCGCCGAACATCAGTTCGGTGCGCGTGCTGGGCACGAACGTGCAAATCCAATTCGCCACGCAATCGAACCAGGTGTACGGCGTGGATTACCGGAACGATCTGGCAAACGGTTCGTGGGCCAGCCTGACCAACAACCTGGCCGGCACCGGCGGCACCATGACCCTCACCGATGCCGGCGGCGCGAAACCGGGCAAACGATTTTACCGCATCCGCATGGCCGTGCCGTAGGGCGCTGGATTACCGGCTGAAATTCACGCAGGTTTTCCGCCGTGGCCGGAAAGCCAAAATTCCACTGCAACGTCCGCGCCAGCTTTGCGTGCGGCTTCGGCTATCCCGCGCAGCGCCAAGTACAACCGGGCGCGCCAAAGACCAAATTCTCGGAGCGTGACCAGGGAACGTGAGCTTCCGCCAGATGCTTTCCCCGAGCTTTACCCACTCCGATAAGCCCTCAAGAAATACACGAGCGCAGCAAGATCATACACGGCATGGGTGACCATCGGCGTTAACAGGCGTCTTGACCCCACTCCAAAAGTAGTTCAGCGTGAAATACAGCGAGAATATTATGGTACGAAATACAATGCCGGCCGCTTTCGCATTAGCCCTGGCGGTGGTCTTAGCCGCAAACAGCCCCGCACAGGCCGAAACCGCCTATCAGAAACCACCCAAGAACGTGCTGGATGTGCTGCACGCCCCCTTGCCGCCCAATGCCGTGATCGCCCCGACACACAAGATGATGCTGCTGGCGGTCAGGGTGCGCTATCCCCCAATCGCGGATTTGGCTGAACCCATGCTGCGCCTGGCGGGTTCTCGCGTTATCCCTAAAACGCGCCGGCTTCAGGACGCGCCTTACTGGAACGCTTATGATCTGGTCAAGCTGCCCGAAGGTTCCCAACGCCATATCGCGCTGCCCAAGAACGCGAAAGCCGGCTTTCCGCACTGGAGTGCGGATGGCAAGCATTTTGCCTTCAGCAATATTGCTCAGGACGGCATAGAACTATGGGTAGGCGATGCGGACAGTGCCGAAGTCCGAAAAATCCCAGGTGTAAAGCTCAATCCTATGCTGGGCAACGAACTTCAGTGGCTGCCGGACCAGAAAACCCTTTTGGTCAAAGCCATTGCGCCAAACCAGGGCCCCGCGCCAAGGCAGCCGGACTCTCCTCCGGGACCCGAAATACAGGAAGCCTCCGGCGAGAAAGGCCCCAGCAGCACCTATGAACTGCGCGACGTCCTGAAAAACCAGCACGATGAAGATCTCTTTGATTACTATGGGCAGTGCCAACTCCTGCTCGTTGATGCCGTCAGCGGCAAAACCGTCGTGTTGGGCAAGCCTGGCCTTTATGCGTCGCTAATTCCTGCGCCGGACGGAGAGCATCTGTTGGTGGAAACCATGCACCATCCCTATTCCTATTTGACCACTCACGCACGCTTC
>Ga0182021_10012382_pt1 | contig 10127 bp, 8 predicted proteins | sample 612E3MmetaG_FD_120493 | JGI IMG/M metagenome (GOLD analysis project Ga0182021, IMG submission 120493) | Permafrost microbial communities from Stordalen Mire, Sweden - 612E3M metaG (Illumina Assembly) | ecosystem: Environmental > Terrestrial > Soil > Wetlands > Permafrost | place: Sweden... | reverse complement strand
CCGGAAAGCCTCCGCCCCCCACACACGACGAACCGCAACGAAAAGCCCAATCGCAGCCACCGACATTCCGAAGGAGCTGGCCAGACCCAAGAGAAGCAACGTGTTTCGCGGGCCAGCGCCTGGCTGAAGCACCAGTAGAGGCACGAGCGCAGCGATGAACCAGCCCAGCGCCACCAGACCCCCGGCGACGGCCGGACGACCCTGGACATACAGCGCTCGGGTGAGCAGGGCCGCCATGCCGAAGCCGATCAGTCCCGGTGCGAAGGCGCTCAGGGCGCTAGGGAGGGCCGCCAAGGCGTCGCGGCCATCAGGGCTGCGCCTGCCCGCGTCCAGGGCGCTGAAGAAAGCGCCAGCGGGCACGGCTATGGCGAAGAGCACGGCAGCACCGGCGCTGGTTGCCACGATGATGGCCCGCGCAGAGGAGGCCAGGGTCGACCGTGCGCGCGTCAGCGCCAGCCGGTCCGGGCCAACAGCCAGCACTGCCTGGTCCGGGCCGACAGCCAGCACCGCCTGGTCCAGGCCCGTGGCCAGCGCAGGCAGAGCCGACATGGCAAAGGGGACCGCCAGAACGGCGTAGGGCAGGAGATAGATGGCCTGCACGTAGATGTAGACGTTCAGGGTGCCCGTGCCACCACGGTGCTGGGACACCCACAAGGTCACCAGCACAGCGCCCTGCTGGGCTACCAGGGCAATCAGCCCGGCCCCTGCCAGCGCCCGGGCTCGTCGGGCAACACCATCGGGGAAGGTCCAGGCCGGGCGCAGACGGATGCCAGCCCGGTGAATCGGGATCAGCAGCGACAGGCTCAAAGCCGTGACGCCGAGTGTGGTTCCGACGGCCAAGGTCGTTGATGCCTGGCTTGGCAGGCGAGAAAGATCGTTTCCCTTCCCCTGAGCCAGCGTGCCGAACAGCAGGTAGGTCGCTATAACCACCAGACTGGACAAGAGCGGAGCCACCACAACGCCGAGGAAGCGCCGATGTGCCTGGAGCACTCCCGATAGCACGATTCCGGCGCCATACAACGCAATCTGGGGCGAGAAGACCACCAGCATTGACGTCATGAGGTCGGTTGACCCAGCGCATTGCTGGTTGTTGACCAGGAAAGTCGACAGCTGCCGGGCTGAGACGGCCATCAGGATAGACATCGGCACCAGCACGACCAGCGTCCAGGTGAGCATGGCTGATGCCGTCCGGGCAGCCTCTATCTGGTTCTGGCGAGCCAGCTGGCCGGCGATGATCGGAACGACGACTGCCGCCAGCACTCCACCGGCGGCAACCTCATAGACGACGTTCGGCAGCTGGTTCGCCGCCTGGTAGACACTGCCGACACAGGTGGTCCCCACACTCTGGGAGAACACCAGCGAGCGGCCAAACCCGAAGACCCGCGCGGCAAGGGTAACCACCGCGATCAGGCCCGCGGCTGCGAAGACCCCGGGTGCGGCCCTTCCGGCGATGTTGGTGTCAGGCGAGGTCTGGTCGTGGCCAGTCATCGAGTTACAGGGTCACTTTGCGAGCGCAGTCAGGGACGACCATCTTGGACGACCGAGAGCGTCGAGCTGGCGCAAGCCGGGTGTTGACTCAATTACTTCTGTGAAGCTGACCTTCTCTGAGGCGAGTGTCAGTGCCGTCACGACCGCCAGAGCCAGAAGTCGCGCGCGCGGACCCGTTCGCGCTACGAGCGCGGTTCCCAACAGGGCGCCAGCGCTGTTTGCCCCTGTGTCACCGAGCATGCTCCGGCCTGTCAAGTCGTCAGGCAACGCGCCGATCGCCGCGCCGGCCACGGCACCGGCAGTGGCGGTTGCGATCCCAAAGTCGGTTCCGCGCCCACTAGCGGCGATGGGCGCCGCGAGCAACAGAACAACCTTGAGCGCTCGCCCTGGACGCAGGTCGAGCAGGTTGGCGATATTGGCCGAACCGGCGATGACGGCTCCGCCAACCACGGTAGCTATCACACCGTGTCGTTTCCGCGACCGGTCGATCATCGCGGCGCTCAACAAGCCCGTGGCACCCAGACCCGCAATCTTGATCACCCCGGTTGTCACCTCACCGTGTAAGGCCGCACTCAGATGACCACTCAGACCCTTGTTGGAGTTGTTGCCTGCCAGATCATCCAGAGCACCGAAAGCCGCTCCTCCCAGGCCCGCCACAGCCGCCGGCGCACCGGCACCGCCGGCAAGGGCTCCTGCCACGGCAGCCACGGCGTAGGCGGGTCCTTCGAACAAGGTCACCGGGCGACCCGCGTGATTCTTCCGGGTCCATCTTTCAAGGCCCCCGGGTGGACGGCCCTTCAGGAGGGCGGCAGCCACCACCGAGCCGAGAGCACCGATGGTGAAGGGACCTAAAGCCGTCCCCCGCGGCCTACCGGTCACTGCTTGACCGTGAGGTCCGGAAGGATTGCTTTGGCATCCCCAGCCAGCCCGTACTGCCCGGCGCCCCCGGCGTACTGCTGCGCGAGCGCCAGTATGAGCGTGCCCTGCCCCATGGGCAGGTCGGTATCATCAACGGTCGAGATGGCTTTGAGCGCGTCGGCGTTCTTGCGAACCGCGGCCACCAGATCGCCAGACTTGGTCGCGTCGGTGGTGTTGGACTTGGCTGCGACCACTACACCGGATCCTCCTGCATCCAGCGAGCGAACCAGTTGCACATACTCCGCCAACCGAGCGTCGGTGTCCTGCTGGTTGGAACCCTTGACCGATCCACTGAGGAAGACGACGCTCGAGGACGGCACGATCTGGTCCGGCGTCGTGCTGATGAGATTGCCGGCCTTTAGACCATTCAACGCGGCACTGGCCTCCGGGGTGAGACGTACGGTCGAGTTGGCTGTGCCGGTCAGGATTGCCTGGGCCAGCACGGTGGCCGCGAGCTGGTCCGGGCTGCCAGCGCCCACAGACGCCGTGGTCAACGCGGCGTAGGGACTGGCCACGGTATTGCGAAAGGTCGACTTGGAAGGATCAGCCCATGCGTCGGTCAAAGTGACCGTCGAACCCACCTTGGCCCCAGCTTGGATCAGGGCAGTCGTGGCGTTCTTGACCAGGTCCGCGTCCACTCCCGGGGCGACCACGAGTGCGACGGTCTTGCCGGTCAAACGGTCTTTCATGACCGCCGGCGCGACAGCCGAGGAGAAGGTATCACGCGCGGCGGCATCCCGATTGACAGAATCGAGGTTGTCGCGAAGCTGGGTCTTCTCAGCGCGCAGCGCCGTTATCTGCTCGGTGAGGCGGGTACCGATGTCTCCCTGCAGCGGTCCGGCCCCCAGGACGATTCCCACCGCGAGCGCGAGAAAGATCGAGACGATGGAGACCAGGTAGTAGCGAAAGTCGATCAACTGAACAACCCCACGATCGCGGACCACAGGTCATCCCACCGGGCAGCCACCAGTTGGAGGATGGCGTTTCCGGCGGGCGTGGAGGCCATGGCAACAAAGAGTGCGAGCAGACCGACGGACAGCATCACGAACAGGGAAAGGTTCGAGATTCGCGAGCGGTAGAGCCGGCTCACGCCCTTAGCATCGACCAGTTTGCCGCCCAGGCGCAAGCGGGTCAGGAAGGTGCTGGCCATGCCCGCGCGACCCTTGTCCAAAAACTCGACCAACGTGGCATGGGTGCCGACCGCCACGATCAGCGAAGCCCCCTTGTCATCGGCCAGCAACATCGCGACGTCTTCACTGGTACCGGTGGCAGGAAAAACCACTGGACTCAGACCCAGCCTGCGGACTCGCTCAAGCCCGGGTGCCCGGCCATCCCGATAGGCATGCACCACGATCTCCGCCCCGCAGTTGAGCGCCGCATCCGAGACCGAGTCCATGTCTCCGACGATGAGGTGGGGACGGTGCCCTTCCTCGAGCAGCGCATCTGCGCCACCGTCCACACCGATCAGGATGGGTCGGAACTCGCGGATGTAGTGCCGAAGCGTCTGAAGGTCGTCTTTGTAGTGGTAGCCGCGAACCACCACAAGAACGTGACGGCCATCAAGGACCGTGGTGATATCAGGAACCCCCACGCCGTCCAGCAGCAGCGCACGTTCGCGCCGCAAATACTCCATGGTGTTGGCCGCAAACGCCTCCAGCTGGACGGCTAGCCCGGCCCGTGCCTCGATCATCGCGGCCGCGACGATATCGCGATCAAAGAGGATCCCCTTGGCCACCACTGCATCCCCGACGTACAGGGTGTCGCCATCAAGGCGTGCGTCCTGCCCGTCCTGCAGGGCGATCATGACGTCGTTGCCCACGTTGTCGAGCAACGGTATGTGGGCATCAAGGAGGATCTCCGGCCCCATGTTTGGGTAGCGACCGCTAATCGACTGGGCGGCGTTGATCACGGCCACCGGTTTGCAGACAAGCAAAGCCTCAGCGCTGACCTTGTCGAGGTCCTGGTGGTCAATGACAGCAATGTCGCCGGACTTGAGCCGTTTCGTCAGGTCTTTGGTGCGTGCGTCCATGCGAACAGTCCCCCAGATGCCAGGCAGATCAGGCTCGTGGGGGGTTCGTTGGTGCAGGCGCAGGGACCGCAGAGAAAGGGACATCGTCACCTATTCTCCCATGGGCCGAGCCCGCTTCGCCGCCCACACGCAGGAGCAGACCAACTCGTGACCTGATCATGTGCGGACATTGACCGGTCAACATGTCCTGGAGGGTCGCCGACCTCACTTTCGCGACGCTGCGCCAGTCTGGGCCACAAGCTCTCTGGCGTGCTCAATCGCCACGTCGGAATCCTCCACGCCTGCCATCATCCGGGCAAGCTCACGCAGTCTTTCCTGCCCGCTGACAGCGACCACCCCGCTGGCGGTGATGTGCCCATCATCGGTCTTGCGCACGACAAGGTGCCGGTCTGCGTAGGCCGCAACCTGGGCCAGGTGGGTTACCACGATGACCTGCGCCGAGGTGGCAAGCGCCGCAAGACGGGCACCCACATCCAGAGCTGCCTTGCCACCCACTCCTGCATCCACCTCGTCAAAGACAAACGTGGGCACGTCACTACTTCCGGTCACGACTTCAAGGGCCAGCATGACCCTTGACAGCTCACCACCTGAGGCTGCCTTGGCGACACTGCGAGCGGGCGCCCCCGGGTTTGCTGCCAGCAGGATCTCGACGTCATCAACCCCGGAACGGCTGAACCGCACAGGCTCGACGACCTCTGGCAGGGACAACCCTTCAGGGTCTGTGCGCTGGCCGACGGCGACCTGCACAACGGCCTTGCCCATGGCCAGATGGGAGAGCTCTGAGGTGACCCGGGCTCCGAAGTCCGTTGCGACCAGGCATCTGGCCGCGCTCAGCTCACCGGCGCAGTCTGTCAGGTCGTGCCGCAGCGTTTCGAGCCTGACCTCGAGCATGTCGGCACGGTCATCAGCCCCCTCCAGCTCGGCCAGCCGGGCCGCGGATTCCTTGGCCCACAACAAGATGTCATCGGCTGTGTCGCCGTACTTGCGCTGTAGCCGGGCCAGGTCTGCTCGTCTGTTCTGGACCCAGGCAAGCCTGGCAGGGTCAACGTCAACGCTGGTGAGGTATGAGGCGAGGTCGGTGCCCAGGTCTGCGACCAGGTAACCCAGTTCCTGAAGACGACGATCAAGGTCGGCCAGTGCCTGGTCGTGACCTGTCATCGGCGCCAGTGCTGCTCGTGCCGAACCCAGCCGCCCAGCCACGTCACTATTTGATCCGTCAGGGTCACCAGCGCCGGTGTACAGGCTCTCCGGGTCGCCGGTCAGTAATGCGTGAGCCTGACCGGCGCCGGCCCGCAGGCCATCGGAGTGCCCCAGTCGTTCGTCCTCGGTACGCAGCTCGAGATCCTCGCCCGGCAACGGGTCGATAGCCTCGATCTCTTCAAGGCCCGTCCTTAGCACGTCCACCTCTCGGGCCCGGTCGCGAGCCAGTTCGCGCAGGTGGCGCAGCTCTGCGCCAACCTCGTGGAAATCGTCATACAACGCTGTGTATCGACCAAGCGGCTCAGACACTGAGACTCCCGCGAAACGGTCCAACACGAAACGATGCTGCTCTGGCTGGCGCAGACGCCACTGATCAGACTGACCATGGACAGCCACCAGCAGCTCACCAAGCTCCCCCAACAAGCTCACCGGCACGGTTCGTCCGCCGACATGAGCCTTCGAGCGCCCCCCTGCCGACACAGTTCTGACCAGGATCAGGCCATCCTGCGCATCGCCGCCGGCCTCGATGACCCGCAGGGACGCCGGGTGCCCTGGCCCGACCTCGACCACGCCTTCGACCACAGCGGTCTTGGCGCCGGTCCGCACCAGGGCAGCATCGGCCCGAGCTCCGAGCAGCAGTCCGAGGCCGGAGACGACCATGGTCTTGCCAGCGCCGGTCTCGCCGGTAATCACGTTCAGGCCGGCCGACAACTCCAACACTGCATCATCGATGACACCGAGGTTCTGGATCCGGATCTCTCGAAGCATGTCGACAGCCTACGGACCGCCGGTGTCAAGCTTGCTAAGACTTGCCGGAAGCAGCCCGGATGCGTCGGGGCGCCCCGCGCCACCCGGTAACGGACAGGTCGAACTTCGCCACCAGCCGGTCGGCGAAAGGCCATGAGCTCAGACGCGCGAGGCGCACGGGTGTGTCGCCTCGACAGACCTCGATACGTGCACCAGGGGGTAGCTCAACAGTGCGCGAACCGTCACACCACATCACCGCTGAGCCGTCGTTGTCGGCGAAGAGCTCGATCGCCAGCGCGGATTTGGGACCGATCACCAGCGGTCGCGCGAAGAGGGCATGGGCCGAGATGGGTACGACCAGCAGCGCCTCGACGTCAGGCCACATCACCGGGCCCCCGGCCGAGAAGGCGTACGCGGTAGACCCAGTTGGCGTGGCCATGACCACTCCGTCACAGCCAAAGGTGGACAACGGCCGGCCATCAATCTCGACGGTGACCTCGAGCATCCGTTCTCGGGCAGCCTTCTCGACGGTGACCTCGTTTAGCGCCCAACTTCGGGCGATCACCTCCCCGTCGTAACTGGCCGTGACCTCCAGCGTCATCCGCTCCTCGACGACGTAGTCCCGCGCGACGATGCGCTCGACGGTCTCGACGAGCTTCTCTCGCTCGGCCTCGGCAAGGAATCCCACATGTCCAAGGTTGATGCCGAGCAGCGGAGCCTCGGTGCCCCTCGACAAGGCGGCCCCACGCAGGATCGCGCCGTCGCCGCCGAGCACACAGACCAGCTCACAACCCCGAGCCGGATCCGTGGGGTCGACCGTGACGATGTTCGGACTGCCCCCCAGAATCGTCGCCTCTGCCGCATCGGGCAGAAGGGCAACCTGCAGGCCTGCGGCGTGCAGCTGGTCTGCGACATCCCCGGCAAACTGCTGGGCTTCAATCCGGCGGGGGTGGGCAACGAGCAGGATACGGCGGGTCATGTGAATGCCTCCGTCGACAAAGTGGCGGCCAGCTCAGTGACCTGTGCACTGGTCAACCCCTGGTCGGGGCGTGGTGTCAACCACAGTAGGTACTCCGCGTTTCCCGTTGCGCCCCGGATAGGGCTTGGGCACAGGTCCTTGGCTGTCAGGCCTGCCGCCTGCGCAGCGGCAACGACCTCTTCAATCACCCTGGCCCGATTGTCTGCCGAACGGACGATGCCCCCTTTGCCGAGGCGTTCACGCCCGACCTCGAACTGGGGCTTAACCAGCAACACCAGGTCGCCGGATGGTTCGACCAGGTCGCGCAGGACTGGCAGCACGAGCCTAAGGGAGATGAAACTGAGGTCCGCAACCAGCAGCTGGGCAGGCCCCCCAAGGTCGCCCGCTCGGGCATCGCGGATGTTGACACCGGAACGTTCAATGACGCGGGGGTCACCAGCCAGCTCTTGGGCTAGCTGACCATGACCAACGTCCACAGCGACAACCTCGCGTGCGCCCTGTCTTAACAAGACCTGCGTGAATCCACCGGCAGCAGCCCCCACGTCGAGGCACCTCTTGCCGGTAGGACTGAGCCCGTCCTGGCCGAATGCCTCCAGTGCTGCGACCAGTTTGTACGCCGCACGACTGACCCAGCCCTCGACGCCGGCCGCGAGCTCGAGACCCTGATCGGCACGCACCGGGGTCGAAACCTTGGTAGCGGGTGATCCCTCAAGCAGGACCGAGCCCGCCTTCACCAGATCACTAGCCTGGCCTCGGGATCGCGCCAGGCCCCTGACAACCAGCTCGACATCAAGCCGGTGGGTTACCTCGTTCACTCCCGGCCGAGATCAGCGAGGCGGCCTTGCAAGACTCTGTGGACCCGCTCGCTGACCTCAATCTGGATGTCCAAAGGCTCATCGGTCGCTGTATCGAGCTGCCGCAAGGCTGCGTCAACAGCATTGTCGCCGGTTGACTCAGGCGCAGGTGTCTTTACGGTGACCGATATGCCTGCGCCGCCGTCGGTCATCGGCCAACTCTGGCCCTGGGCGCGCTTCTCGTCCCCCGTCCCATCCGTCACCTCAGGATGGATCATGTGCCGGCCGGATTGGCGCGGGTAGTGACCGCCGATCGAGTGGTGCTGGCCGTGGTTGCCGTCCTGGCATTCTTGGCAGGAACCCTCTTGGCGGTTCTCTTTCCAGCAGTGACCGTCTTCGGTGGGCTCTCCGCGGCAGCAGCCTCCAACGATGCTGTACGCAGCCGCGCATTCTCTGCACGAAGTCTCGCAGCCTCCGCCTGCAGCTCCTCCAGCTTCTGCACAGGCACCAGCCCCAGCGCGGTGATAGCCACCTCCATCTCGCTACGAACCAAGGTGGTCAGGTTCGAGCGGTTGGCCGCAGCCGTGGTCAACACGACATCGGCCAGGTCGATTACCTGAGAGGCCATCTTGGTGCCCGTCGCGATACCGACTGCGGGCAGGGTAAGCAGGCCCTGTGCGGCGTCTTTGGCGCGAGCCTGCGCGAGCTCGCTCAGACCCGAAGCTAGCTGTACATACGGGCGAACAGATTCAAAGCTCATCGTTCCTCCTTAGAAGGTCGCTGCTGCAGCACCACCACCACGTTACTGCCCCTCACCCATCGCCGTCTCGCCCCTGAGCGCGCCCTGCGATGCCCAACCGAGATTCCGACGTCCGATCAGCTGTGGGTTGCCAGTGCCAGGTCGAGTTCGTTGGCCAATGCCTTACCATCGCCGCCCGCCGGATCCATCGGGATGCCCCGGACGTCACCCGCATCCCAAAGCGCGCTCAGGGCTGCGCGCAGCCGCTCGTTAAGCGTCCCCTGCTGGGACACGTGCAGATCCCCGGCCGCAGTCACCCAGGCCCGCGCCTGACCACAAACCCATTGGTTTGGATCCCCGGTGTCTTGGACGGGCTTTGTGTAGGCCAACTGCAATGAACGCATATCCGTGGCGACGTATTGGGGCCGCGCGTTCTGTTCTGCCCTCACCGCATCTGCCCAACCGTGAACGCCTCCAAAAACGAACAGCGACTCCAACCCGGCGGCATTGGCCCCTTTGATGTCGGTATCAAGGCGATCCCCAATGGCCAGGGTGCGCTCGATGCTCGTGCCCAAGACCGAGACGCTCAGCTCATAAAGCGGCGTGTGCGGTTTGCCCACGACGACCGGATCCACCTCGACTGCCTGACGTACCGCGCCGACCAAAGTGCCGTTGCCGGGGGCCTTACCCCTTTCGGTGGGCAAGGTGCTGTCTGCGTTCGTGGCCACCCAAAGAGCCCCAGCTTGTACGGCATAAGCAGCCTCTGCCAGATCGGTCCACGCGACATCAGCCCCGTAACCCTGCAGGACCGCGGCCACCGGCTCCTGCGACGGACTCATCTGCGCCACGGCTTCATGAGCAGAGATCGGCCGCAAACCTTCCTCCTGCAGTGCGAGGGACACTCCCACCCCGCCCACGGCCAGGACCCGGGACCCTGGGTGGCAGTGCTGGGCGACGTAGCGGGCGCCCGCCTGGGCGCTAGTGACCACGCGCGATCCAGGTCCAGGTAGCCCCAGTGCTTCAAGATGGGCCGCCACCTCAACCGGGGCACGAGAGGCGTTGTTGGTGGCATAAACGACGATGACGCCGGTCGAGAGCACCGACAGCAGTGACTCGACCGCGTGCGGCACCGCCTCGTGCCCTCGGTAGATGACACCGTCCAGATCACACACGATGCCGTCAAAACCCTCGATCAAGTCGCCCTTGGCGCTCGAGCTGATCATGGCACCCGGT
>Ga0182021_10012381_pt1 | contig 10127 bp, 9 predicted proteins | sample 612E3MmetaG_FD_120493 | JGI IMG/M metagenome (GOLD analysis project Ga0182021, IMG submission 120493) | Permafrost microbial communities from Stordalen Mire, Sweden - 612E3M metaG (Illumina Assembly) | ecosystem: Environmental > Terrestrial > Soil > Wetlands > Permafrost | place: Sweden... | reverse complement strand
TCTGTGGAGAGAATCAAGAAAAAACTCTGACGTTGTTTGAGTCTCAACAGTGTATTCAGGATTACACTTGGAGCGTAACTTTAGATTTCGTAGTTTTCTATAAATAAATGCGACTCAAACTAGCGATAAAGCAACTTCTTCCAAACTACTTAGTGGTTACATTACGGCAGATACACTATCTCGTCAGAGGGATATAATATTGGGGTGGAAAATATCAATGCCCTTGTTGCGAAACTCATATTCGTCGATTTATTTCTGGCGGTGTCATACCGAGACCTCATGCTCAGTGCCCGCGATGTGGGTCTCTTGAACGACACCGGTTGCTTTTTCTCTATCTCCAACAGAAAACTGATTTTTTCAATCAACATCTTCGCGTACTAGATGTGGCTCCTACTTATTATTTGCAACAAAAATTCAGGCAATATCCTCATCTCGACTATCTTAGTTCAAGTCTTGATGATCCATGGGCAATGACGCATATAAACATTATGGCAATACCAATACCTGACAACCATTTTGACTGTATTTTATACTATCATGTCCTGGAACATGTTGCTGACGATATACAGGCGATGAAGGAATTGTATAGAGTTCTAAAGCCGGAAGGGTGGGCGATTCTTCAGTCGCCTGTAGAGATGAGCCGAGAAACAACAATGGAAGATCCCCGTACAACGACACCTGAAGCTCGTCGTGATCTATTTGGTCAAGATGACCATTTAAGGATTTACGGACGTGACTATATTGAACGGCTTAAAAAAGCAGGTTTTTCTGTAACACCGGATTTATTTGTTCAGCAATTACCGGAGAAAACGATAGAAAAATTCGGTTTGATAAAAAAAGAAGAGTTGTTTCTCTGGAAAAAAATATTTTATTTCCTGATGACAGCAACCTTGCCAATCACACTTTGCGAACCATTCTCTGTAAATGCTGCGATAAAGTAGATTCCCGAAGAGACGAACGCGCCTCTCTTATCCCTCCCATCCCAAAATGCTCTTCCACCGCCTTGTGCTTCAAATTGTGTTACAAGGCTGCCATTGACAGTCAGTATTTTAATCGTGCTGTTCGCAATGAGGTTGCGGATGGTTAATGGCTGATCATTTGGCAAGATATATGGATTAGGCCCGATCTGCAGTTCTGAATATGATCGGTTCGTCTGCACAGGCGCAATAGAAAGACTCGAAAGCCCCTGCTCTGTACCAAAATAGATGATGCCGCGTTTCTGATCTATTTCAATAGTTCGAACATCATTAGATAATAATGATTTATTCGTTGAAGACACAGTAATAGGATTTGCTGAAGGCACAGTAATAGGATTTTGCACCAGCTGCGTACCATCCGCGTTGACTACAAAGACACCCTCTTTTGTCCCAATCCATTTATTATTTACAGCGTCAACAGCAATTGATTGAATAACTTGTTCGCGTAATGGAAACGATATGTTTCGATTTGTTGGATTAAACGGGTCTGGAATAATTACGATACCGAGTCCAAGTCCAACCCAGAGTTCTCCATCAAGATCGAGCTTTAGAGAAAGGACTTTATTGTCTGACATATTCGAGATATTTCCCCAGCCGCCCGTGGTCTCAGTGCCTGATATGGTTGTATTTTCGTTGAAGAAGAACAATCCGTTTCCTGGATCCATATGCCAGGGGACGGTGCTCCCCATCCATTTCGTGTCATTCTGATCAATCACAATACCATGAAAACATCCCCAAGAAGAATTGAATTGATTATCAAATGGTGTTCCCGTTGTATCATTGTCAAGTCGAAAAAGGCTCTTGCTATTTGCTTCATTTCGATTAACAATCCAAGTTTTTCCTTCGTTATCAACAGCGACGCCGCTGCTGACAACATAGTCAGGAACATCAGTAATCGCACCGGGAAGACGTGGCTTGGAGTAATAGTTGTACTTCCGTGTAACAGAGTCGCCAACGACTTTAACAACGCCATCACCCCATGAAGACACCCAGATAGAACCAGGCACTCCAAGAGATATGTTATAATAATTGTCAAAGAGTGCCCCGTTTTTTTGCATCAGCGTATACTTGTCACTTGTAAAATTCTTCCATCGCATATCCTCAGGTAAGGAGGGGTTGTACCGATAGAAACCAGCATGTGCAGTTTCTCCGGAAGCACACCAAAGAATACCTTTTTCATCCACTGCTATACTGCTGAAAAAATTAGAGTTTGGTCCATCGGGATAGGAATAATTCCATGTGGAACCGATTACATGGGCCAATCCTTTTGACGCAGTCGCAATCCAAAGAGAAGAAGGTGGAATAAGACAAACTCCTTGAACACTGGAATTTGATGTCACGATGTGCGGTACATCGAATAGAGACGCAAGGGTCTCGACTGTAAAATTTATGCCGGAGGTAGAAAGCACATACAGTGTACCCTGCACAACTCGAAATTCTTGGATAGATCTATTGCCTAAGAGTGGAAGAGCTTTCGGCGCACTATCGTGTAACGCAAAATAAGCTGCACCATTTGATGTTCCAATAACCAACGTGTCGTTGAATACGGCAAGTGTTGTTACTGCGCTTGATGTAATTCCCGGAAACGAATTGTACGTGCTCCACGAACTAGATCCTAAAGAAGAGGCCGATAGTCCTTTGTCGGTTCCGATCCACATTCGGTTTTGTTGAAGAACCATACAAGATACTTGAGGCGAAATAAATCCTAGGTTCTGATAGGTATCTCCAAATTCCCATCGTGAACGCCTAAAAATCGATACACCAAAGTCGGTAACAATAAACACTGTATCCCCTTTGAAGCTGAACGACTGAATCCCTTTGTACGACGATTCTGTTTTATTCGCTATATCTGTAATTGTCTGCCACTGATGTGCGTTCATATCATATACATTTATCCATCCCCCTGCACCGCCAACCCAGAGGTAGTGCGTGCCATCAAACGCAATTGAGAGAACATCGTTCGTGTCTAATCCGTCAACATTAGTGAATTTCGCGAACGTACCGTTCGTGGTATCAAATACAAAAACGCCGCCGCCTGTTGCAGCCCAGATATTATTATCTACCAGTATTGCACTGCGCACGGATTTCATATCTGTAAATGATTTCCATTGCCCAATATGCTGCTGACTCTGTGAAGAGACTACAAGAAAGAGAAGGGGGAGTAAAAGCTTAAGAATGTGACGCATAGAATAATTACCGCGCTCGTCTTTTTAAGGTTTTGAATAGAGCTGCCATTTCAAGGGCTGTGAACGCCGCATCCCATCCTTTGTGTCCCTGTGTACCACCGACACGATCTAACGCTTGCTGTTCGTTGTCCGTTGTGAGAACACCAAACACAACAGGAAGAGAGTAACGTAATGCTACATCTTGAATGCCATGTGCTGTTTCAGCGGAAATATATTCAAAATGAGGAGTATCTCCACGAATAATTACACCCAGACAAATAATTGCATCCCAGTTTTTTTGTATGGCTAACTGATTGGCAACTTGCGGTAACTCAAAAGCTCCTGGACAGAAAAATACTTTCCGGTTTTCTTCTGGCACCCCATGGTCATGGAGACAGTGTTCCACACCCTCCAATAGCTTGGCGGTGATGTGGTCATGAAATCGGCTTACAACAACAGCAAAGCGCATTGTCGTTACTGATCCTTTAAATATCTTTTTGTCTTTTTTCTTCGGGTTCATAGGGGGTTACGAAAAAAGGCGCGTTCGCATATCTTCAACAATTTGCAGTGGTACGGTAAAGGCGCCAAGTGTTTGGTCGTCGTTCTTCTTCCCGCCGTGGTAATCAGATCCACCGCATTCTAATAAAAAGTATTGATGAACGACACCGCGATAAAATTCCTGACGCGCCTCGTTATGCGATGGATGGACAACTTCAATTCCATCTAATCCGCTTTGAATGAGTGTTGATAGTTCAAAATCCGTCGTATATTTGCCTGGATGCGCGAGAAACGTTAGTCCACCGGCTTGAGCAATAAGCTGTGTTGCCTCCAGCGGCGATAATTGATACTTTTTTTCATATGCCGGTGCGCCAACCCCGATGTATTTCATGAATGCCTCATGATACGTTTCGATCAATCCCTCTTCTAATAACGCACTAGCAATGTGCGGCCTGCCGACAGATCCGATTCCTGCCTGATCGAGCACTGCATCCATTTTGAGAGAAACGTTGATATCATTTAATTTCTGAACAATGCGTTCGGCGCGTTTCAATCGCTCGTACCGGAAAAAGGCAAGGTAATCTTGAAGTTTCTGATTGTTATAATCAAAGAAGTACGCAAGCAGGTGGATATCTTTTTCATTCAATGTAACGCTTAACTCGACGCCGGGCACCACTTCTATACCTAAACTATTCCCGATTTCGATCGCCTCATCAAGAGCACCAACATTATCATGGTCTGTAATTGAAATAACAGAAAGACCCGCTGAATTTGCACGCTGTAGTAGCATATCGGGGGACAGCGCTCCGTCGGAGTACGTTGTGTGCAGATGGAGATCTGCTCTAGAATTATTTGAATGATCTATTTGCTTGGTTAGCTCATTCCCCATCTCTGCCATAAATACCTGTATACATCATTGTTCGTACACTCATAGAAAAAGATATCCTGCGCTTTGGTTTTCTACAAAGCAAAGAGGATACATTATATATATTTTTTACGGAACGCCTCGTAATCGTTAATAATAAGTTTATTCCCTTGTGATCGTATTTCCGCGCTATCAATAAAAAAATGAATCATCCGGGAAACTGTCTCGCGAGATGTACCTGCCATGTTTGCTATATCTTGCTGAAGTGGCAAGTCATCGATTTCAACTTTTCCTTTTCGAAATACCCCAATGTCATCTGCAAGAATCAACAGGACGTTCGCAACGCGTCCAGCGGCGTCTTTGAGCGACAAGCTCTTTATTTGCATGTCGGCCTTACGAAGCCGCATCGCAAGCTCGGCAAGCAGGGAAATTGCTACTGTGGGAAATTCATGAAGTAATTCTAAAAAATCCCGCCGGTGAATCATAAATAATTCTGATCTAACCGTTGCAACAACGCTTGCTGATCGTGCCTGTCCATCCAAGAGAGACATTTCACCGAAAAACTCACCCGGTCCGCACATTGAAAGAATGACTTCTCGTCCATCCTCGTCCATCCGCACGACTTTTACTTTTCCGGAGACAATGACGAAGAGTGCCGCGCCATTTTCCTGCTCAAGAAGAATGATATTACCCTTCTTGTATTTTTGCCGTGTACCAAGTCTGACAATTTTTTGTAAATCCTTTTCTTCGAGGTCAGCGAAGATGGGCACATTGCGGAGAAACATAATTTCTTCTTGAGGCATTGTGGTCCGCGTAAGATTTTTAGGTTCAGATACCTATTGATTGAGACGCTTCTGTTCGTACGCACCACGAACTTTTATAATATATCTTCCGCTGTCGTGAAATGCAAGGTTTTTATAACCGTTCAAGAGATACCCGAAGTTCTTTACTACAATCCCTTTCTTCGTTTTTTTATAACATTATAAATATTCTCTATCTTCAATAAACAATTTCCCCAGAAATAGGGTACATGTCTGTAGTACTTACTTCACTTTGCTCAACTCGCTTTTTAGATAATCAATGATGGCAACAGGTTCCGGGTTTTCATTATTTAATATTGCAAGATACAGAGAGACCCAATCTCCAAAATAAATTAACGAAAACATCCTCGCTAATAATCCCCTCCCCTCACTTGCTACTTCACTAACTTCACCAGCATACATCGAAACAACCTGCTTTGTGATTCCTTCACGGATTGCAACACGTTTGTAAGTGCCAAAATCCTTTAAGAAAATGACATGCATATGCTTCATTAAATCTGTAAGCACTTTCCAGCCTACCAATTCGTTATGATTCATTTCTGGAAGAACGTGTCCGGAGGAAAGTTGTTTGGCGTTTTCTGCAATTTGCCCGCGCCAGCGAATGTTTACTGTATCGAGATGCTCGGCAGGAGAATAAATCACCGGCAGTTGGCCCTTCAGTCGTTCCGCCAGCTTTAGCGGTGCGTTCTCGGGCGATTCTGGATTACCGAAGGATAAGGATTTGTTTTTTAAAAGTTGTATAGTCTCTTTGATATCCCTGTCTTTTGGTTTGATGAATCCGAGCCTGCTAAGCACGACGAGCAACGGGAAAAAAGAATAGCCCAGCGCGGCACGCGGGGAAAGTCCCGGTGGAATTTGTATCCATGGTTGTTTAAATTTTTTCGCCATCCTTGCTGTCTCTCCGCCGGTGCTGATGCAAAGAATTCGCGCCTTTCGCTTCATTGCTTCTTTGTGAGCTGAAATTGTTTCCTCAGTATTGCCGGAATAACTGGAGACGATAACAAGAGTATTTTTCCCAACAAATTCTGGCAAGGTATAGTAGCGGTTCACAGCAAACGGAATATCCAACTCCTTTACCAGGTAAGATCTGAGCAGATCACCTCCGATTGCCGAACCACCTAAACCAGTGAGAACAATGTTTTGCACCCCTTTTACATTCAATTTTATTTTTGCTTCTTTTCCAATTCGAACGGATTCTTCAATCTGTTTTGGAAAATCCGCAATCCATTGGTACATCCCCTTAGGATCAATTTGTTTTATATTCTCCAGTGTCATCATTATTCTCCTTCATAGTTTCTAGCGGTTCACCGTTGCTTATGCGATATCATTTTCTACATTACTTGATTCTTCATCATTCATAATGTCTTTTTTGAATTTTACAGATTACATCTGTTCTATCCAATCGGGATATCCGGAAATTTGTGCTTCATCAAATGCTTGAGAAATGCTTTTATCTCATCTTCGGATTGCATGGTTAACACTCTTTCAGCAACGTGTTGCGCTTCCGTATAATGGATCGAACGGATAATTTTTTTAATTTCCGGCAATAGATTTGGGACCACACTGAATTCATCTAATCCAAGCCCCACGAGCAAAATTGTTGCCAGCGGATCACCCGCCATTTGCCCGCACATACCAACCCACGCATGTTCCTGTTTACCCCGTTCAATGATCCGTCTCAGAAACCTGATCACTGCCGGATGAAATTCTTGAAATAGATCGGACACAATTTCATTTCCACGATCCACTGCAAGCAAATACTGAATGAGATCGTTCGTGCCGATGCTCAAGAAGCTTACCTCCCGCGCAAGGTGATCTGCTATGACTGCCGCCGCGGGAACTTCAATCATAACTCCTAACTGTAGTTTTTCATCGAACGGAATTTTTTGAATACGCAAATCATCTTTCGCTTGTGCAATAAGTTGTTTGCCGAGTTTTACTTCCTTAATACTCGTCACCATCGGCAACATAATGGCAAGATTCTTTAAGGTGCTCGCGCGCAGTATAGCACGCAGCTGGTCGAGAAAAATCTGGGGTTGATCCAACATAACGCGAATACCCCTCCATCCGAGAAACGGATTATTTTCTTTCATTGCCTGCGCAATAAATTTGTCACCGCCGATATCAAAGGTGCGTATGATAGCGTGGTGAGGGAAAACCGATTCAGCAATGCGGTGGTACACTTTGTACTGCTCTTCTTCGCTCGGAAATACTTCTTTTCCTATCAGAAGACTTTCTGTGCGATAGAGTCCAATCCCCTCGGCGCCCTGCAACTTGATGAATTCGAGCTCTTCTTCCAACTCCACATTTGCGGCAAGCTTGATACGGTGACCATCAAGGGTTTCTGCAGAAAGTTCCCGGAGCGGAGCGAGTGCTTCTTCAAAGGCGGAATACTGCGTTCTCTTTTTCTCGTAAAATTTTAAAGTCTCTGAACTGGGATGCAGCACAACGGTTCCACTATATCCATCGACAATGATCTGATCATCGGTCTGTACCAGTGATAATAATTGGTGGGTACCAACAATGGCTGGAATCTTTAACGCACGAGCTAGCAGTGCCATATGGGAAGTTGCACCGCCTAATTCGGTCACATAGGCAAGAACGTCGTTACGACTAAAGATCAGTGTGTCCGCAGCTGCAAGATTGTGAGATATAATGATGTGCGAACCTTCTATTTTTGAGATTAGTTTTTGTTCTTCGAGGTTTCGGAGAATACGGTTCTCAACATCGAGAAGGTCGTCTGCGCGTTCACGCGCATATTCATCTTTGGACGCCATCATCACCTGGTGATACTTCTCCATTTCATCTTTCAGGAGATATTCTGCGTTTTTTTGTTCATGTCGTAACCGTTCGAACACCACATCAAACAGAACGACATCGTCAAGAATAAGGAGTTGAGCCTCGAAAATTTTCGACTGCTCTTTTCCTAGCTTTTGTTCGGAAAACTCGAAAACTTTAGTAAGTTCCTTTTTAGAGCGAGTAACGGCATTCTGAAGACGTTCAATTTCTTGTCCAACTTCATCGGCTGTAATAGAGCGGATAAGTATTATGGGTTCATGCTTTCGAAATAAAAAGACAGGTCCAATAGCGATCCCGGGAGATGCCGGAATTCCCTTTAGTTTAATTTCCTGTTTCGTTGTTTGATCCATCTTCTTCCCGCTCGCTGGTCGGAGGATTAGGTCTACATCGGCTCGCCGAAGCCGCTTTCGAATAGCTCACACATAGCTTGATCTGCTTCTTGTTCATCGGGTCCATCAAAGCGCACGAGAAGCTTGGAGCCTTGTTCTGCTGCCAGTGTCATGACACCGATAATACTTTTTCCATTAATCTGGAAACTATCTTTTTCGATGAAAAATTCAGATTTAAATTTTGCTGCCAACTTCACAATCGCAGCGGCCGGGCGTGTATGCAATCCGGCTCGATTTCGAATCGTCACCTCGTGTTCAATCATTCCTTCCGCGTCTCGTCAAAATTTTCTATTCAATAATTTATCTGTCATCCACCGAAGCGTTTCTCGAGCGATGGAAGGGGTCAATGATGTAAGTTGATTTTTCGCTTCGGTGATATCGCTTTCAATTCGTTTTTTGGCTGAGTCCATTGCACCTGTTTCTTCATAAATGAGGCGAAATGTAGGCACCTGTTTTTTTGGTACACCACCGTTTGTGAAAATTCGCTGAAGCATTTTTTTTTGTTCTCCTTTTGCACGGCGCAGTGCCTCAAGGAGCAAAAACGTTTTTTTACCTTCTACTAAATCACCGCCAATGGTTTTTCCAAACTCTTTCTCATCGGCAACAATGTCAAGTAAATCGTCCTGAATTTGAAACGCTCGTCCTACATGTTCACCATACCGTCGCAGCGCTTCCAAGTCTGAAATCGAAGCATTTCCTATTAACGCGCCTAGCTGTGCAGCTATCGAAACTAATTTCCCTGTTTTCTTTTCGATCATCATTAAATATTCATTCACATGCACACGGTGACGCGTTTCAAACTCCTTATCCAATGCTTGCCCTTCACAAATGGTAACAACACCTTCAGTAAAAATTCTGCTAATTTCCTGAATATGACTTGATTTCGTTCTGAGTAATGCACGATAAGCAAATGCAAGCAATGCATCACCAGAAAGAAGCGCAACATTTTCATCCCATTTTTTATGAACCGTGAGACGTCCGCGCCGTGTTTCCGCATGATCCATGATGTCATCATGAACGAGTGTAAAATTATGGAGGATTTCAATCCCGGCTCCCGCGTGCAATGCACTATTTGCATCACCGCCAACTGCTTCGCATGCAAGCAGTGTAATCACCGGGCGAATCCTTTTACCGCCTCCCACAAGAACATATTTTACTGGATGATATAGTGTCTGCGGTTTGTGCTCGGTGACGAAACTCCGAAGATAGCGTTCCACCGATGATTTATGCCGTTCATATCGTTGTTCTGGATTCATGATTCGTTTTTTCTCATACGCTTGAATATAATTTTTGCTTCTGCAAATCAGCAATAGTACGTGAACCGGTGAGGAACATGGCGCCCTTGAGCTCCCATTCCCATTCATCAATAAGTCTGATGACGGCTTCTGTTCCGGCGCTTGCAAGTGCATGGAGTATTAACTTTGCAGATGCAGCAAAATCACCGCCTAAAGCAATTGATTTTGCACAATCGATGCCGCTGGAAATTCCACCGGAAGCAATTACCCTCAGTAACGGAAATTCACTTTTGAGACCACAAACAGACTTCAGTGCGTCTACGGTAGGAATTCCCCAATCCCAAAACCTTTCCGCATTTGAGTTGTTCTCTTCTTCCG
>Ga0182021_10012379_pt1 | contig 10128 bp, 8 predicted proteins | sample 612E3MmetaG_FD_120493 | JGI IMG/M metagenome (GOLD analysis project Ga0182021, IMG submission 120493) | Permafrost microbial communities from Stordalen Mire, Sweden - 612E3M metaG (Illumina Assembly) | ecosystem: Environmental > Terrestrial > Soil > Wetlands > Permafrost | place: Sweden... | reverse complement strand
TTGCAAGACCAAGGATGGCGGCGCCAGCGACACCGCCGACGCTGGTGGCGGGGGCGGAGCGGATGGCACTGGCGCGGGTGGCACGGGCGGCAGGGGCGGAACCATCGCGGGAGGCACCGGCGGAGTGGCCTCGGGTGGAGCGGGCGGCATCGGCGGCACGAGCACCGGCGGCACGAGCATCGGCGGCATCGGCGGCACCGTCAGCGGCAGTACGGCAGGTGGAGCGAGCGGGCAGGGCGGGGCTGGCGGCACCGACTCGGGTGGTGCTGCAGGCGAAGCCTCTGGAGGCGTGGGTGATACTGGTGGCTTCATCAGCGGCGGCGCAGGCGGTGGCGCTGGAGCGATCGGAGCCAGCGGCAGCCCCGATGGCGGAGGAGACTCGATCCCACTCGACGCGGGCAGCCCCGATGGCAGAAGACGTTCGATTGCGCCCGACGCGAACGGCACGGCGCGGTTGCACCGCGCGGGATGCGACTGTCATCTGTCACGGGAACCCTCAGAGGGTTCCCGTTCCCTCCCGCGACGGTCCGCCGCCGACAGAGCCGGCGGGCTCCCCACGCGACTAGGCCGGGCTCCTGCAAGCACGCCGGGCCTCTCCGTCGCCTTGCTGGGTGTCGCTCTCTTGTTGCGCCGGCGTCGATAGTGTCGGGGTGAGGCCTACGGCCCGCTCGCACTTGCGGGGCTAGATGCACGGGGCGAATCGGCGTAGTCTCGCGGCATCGTGATGACGAACATCAAATCTGGTCTTCTGTTTGGAATCTGCTTCGCGCTTGCCGGATGCAAGACCGCTGCCCCAGCAGCGCCGGCAGCCACGCCAGCCAACGCGCAGGGCGGAGTTGTCACGGCGCCACAGGCGAATGCGACGCAGTCGCTGGGCGCGGCCGCCGAGCCGGCGCTGGGGCCGGCCTCTGCCGCCGCAGGGGCCTGGGGCATGAGCCTTGTGGTCGCCTCGCCCATGAAGGTGGTGGCTGACCTGGATGCGCTGTCCAAGAGCCTGCAGTTGCCCATGCCCCTTGGGCAGTCGTTCCTTCCCACCCTGACCAGCGGATTCAGTCCCGGCGGGGTGAAGGTGGCGCGCGAGACGCTCGACCGCCTGGATGTCACCCGTCCGGTGGCCGTGATCTGGCTGGCGGGGGGCAGTGGCGTTCCGGCTGGCTGGTGCGCCGCCATTGCATTCAAAGAGCGCGCATCGGCACTGGATGCCTTGCAGAAGATGGGAACCGGTGGCCTCCAGGGCGGAGGCGTCTTCGAACGCCGCCTGCCGTCGGGCGACCTGGTCTGGGGCGCCGTCAAGGACAGCCAGCTACTGCTGTCCGGCTCGCGCGGAACCCTGCTGGCAGCAGGCGCCGTCGCCATCACGGCGCAAAAGACCCCGATGTCGGGGCAGGCTCTGTTCACGCTGTCCCCGGCGGTCATGGCACGAAGCACAGGCCAGCCTCTTGATGTTGTCTTGTCCAGTGTCCTTGGCGGAGCCCTGGCTGAGATGGAGAAGGACACGTCGAACGCGGGCAAGCAGATGACACCCGCTTCCAAGAAGATGACCGAGGCAATGCTCAAGGCATTGATCCACCCGTTGAGTCAGATCGCTGTGGTGCGCGTCAGTCTAGAAATAGGGGATCGTCGCGGTGTGGCTGTGCGGGCCGAGGTGCAGCCGACCCCAGGCTCAGGGCTGGCTGCCAAAGCCGCTTCGGCTTCACCCTATGCTTTCGATCCAGCTCTCCCTGTGCGCAGCGACGCCAGCGCGGTCGTCGCATGGGGAGACATGTCACCCTGGCTGGCGAACTGGGTAGGGGTTATGGAAGCCACGGGCCCAGCGGGCCGCGCGGCCAGCCGAGATCTCGCGCGTCTCAACGAATCGACGAACGGAGGCTCTTGCGCCGTGGACGTCGGAGCCTTGCCCTTGGTTATCCTGTGCAGCCTGACGGTGCGGCCGGGTGTCGACCCATCTAGCGTCCCGGCTCGCTATCTGGCGTCTCTCGAGTCATCCAATGCGTGGGAGGCTGAGCTCGATGGTAGCAAGCCAAGCCCAATAAAGGTGAAGCGAACGGGCAAGGTTGTCGAAACCGAAAAGCCGCTGGCAGCCAAGGATGCGCAAGTCCTGTCCATCGTGAAGGCCGTGATAGGTGACAGCGTCGTGCACACCGCGATGACGGTCAAGGATGGCCGTGTGGTGTTTGCCGCCGGTCGCCACCCACGCGAACTTCTCGACCGATATGGCAAGGGGCCGGGACCCACTGGCGTTGCGGCGCCGATACTGAAGCGGACCTTGCTCGATACGGCTGGTGCACACTTCTTGGGGTTTGTCGACGTGGCTTCCCTGCTGGGCAAGGGTCTTGCTCATAGCCAAGAGCCCATGGGACAGCAGTTGGGCGCCATGATGGGGGCTGTGCCAGGCCTGGCTGATCTGCGTGCTCCCCTGGTGCTCTCGGGCAGTGGTGGAAAAGTCCCTGCCATCGAGTTTCAGGTGCCCTTTGGCAGCCTCCAGAATGTGGCCCGGGTGGTCAGCGCTTTCATGGGTCAGATGGGGGGGCCAGCGGGACACTGATGAAAAAATCCATGACAAGAAATACTATTTGCAGAAACGCCGGTAAAATCCGCTAAACTGCAAAGACCCATCATGAGAATTCTCGCAGTTTCCCTCGCCGTCGCATTTGTCCTCACGGGTGTGCCCATGCTCGCCAGCGCTGCCCCGGCGGATTCCGTCCGTCCTGCCGCCTCTTCTGCCGACTCGAGTTGTCGCGCGAGGAGGAAGAAAGCCAAGAAGCAGGCCGCCGACAACAAGGGCAAGAAGAAGAGCAAGAAGGACGACAAGAAGCCCTACGGCTTCGAGTTGTAGTTCGGCTTCGGGGTGGGCTGCGGGTTGTCAGCCAGCGCCGAGCGTTGGACCATGCCGTCAGACAACGGGGCTTCCAAGCTACAGCCCTTCGCGGCCATGCCGGGGCCGACTCTGGCCCGGGTGCGCGTCCTGGCTGCAGACATCGACGACACCATCACCGCGGGTGGTAAGCTGCCAGCGCGCACGATCGAGCTGTTCGAGGAGTTGGCGGCCGGCGGGCTGGTGGTGGCCTTGGTCACCGGGCGTTGTGCAGGCTGGGCGCAGGCCCTGGCCGGCTACCTTCCAGGCGTGCAGGTCGTCGTGGGTGAGAACGGACTGGTGTGCTTCGACGGCGCGGGCCGACGGCGCGACCTGGGACCGCCGCGCGATGCGACCTTCGGCCGCGCGCTGGCGGAGAACGCGGAACGCGTCGCGCGTGGCTTTGCTCTCATCCGCACCGACGACGACGTCTTTCGCTTGTTCGAGCGCGCTTTCTTTCGGCCCGCCGGCTTCGGCGCAGACGCCTTGCGGGACTGCCAGCAGCTTGTCGACCCCGGCTTCGAGGTCATCGCGAGCTCGATTCACATCCACGTGCGACCCTCGGGCTGGGACAAGGCAGACGGCCTGCTGGCCGGGCTCGCGCCCATCGTGCCCGCCACGCTGGACGACCCGGACGCGAGCATTCTCTTCGTGGGCGATAGCAGCAACGATCGGCCGCTCTTTGCGCGTTTTCCCTACACCAGCGTGGGCGTGCGCAACGTCGTGCGTTTTCTCGCCGAGCTGGGGGAGGATCGCCCTGCCTACATCACCGACGGAGAAGCAGCGGCGGGCTTTGCCGAAGTCGTCGAGCGAGTGCTGGCCGCACAACATCGTGCGCCGTAGCGCGTGGGGAGCCGGCGAGCTTTGCTCGCCGCGTACCATCGCGGGAGGGTTTGGGAACCCTCCCAGGGTTCCCATGTTTGTGCGACATCGGCACTTGCAGTGTGCCCCGTATCTCCTTACCATTCGCCGTCGCATCGGTTCCCGCAACAAGTCCCCCTAGCTGGAGTACCCCAAATGGCGAAACTGTCCGGAAAGGCCCTGGTCGCCCAGGGAGGTGGTCCCACCGCCGTCATCAACCAAAGCCTGGTCGGTGTGGTTCTCGAGGCGCGCAAGTTCCCCGAGATCACCAAGGTCTACGGCGCTCGCCATGGCGTGCGCGGAATCTTGAACGAGGACTTCATCGACCTGACCCAGGCCACCACCCACAACCTGGAAGAGGTTGCGTGTACGCCGGCCTCGGCGCTCGGTTCCACCCGCGACAAGCCGGACGAGGAATACTGCCGCAAGATGTTCAAGATCATGCTGGCGCATGAAATCCGGTACTTCTTCTACATCGGTGGCAACGACTCGTCGGACACCTGCCGCATCGTGAACGAGCAGGCCAAGGCTGCCAACTACGAGCTGCGCACCATCCATGTACCCAAGACCATCGACAACGATCTCGTGGGCACAGACCACTGCCCAGGCTTCGGTTCAGCGGGCAAGTTTGTGGCCCAGGCCTTCGCCGGCGCGAACCAGGACAACCGCGCCCTGCCGGGCGTGTACATCGCCGTGGTCATGGGCCGGCACGCGGGCTTCCTCACCGCGGCCTCGGTCTTTGCGCGCAAGTATCCCGCCGACGGTCCGCACCTCATCTACCTGCCCGAGCGCGCTTTCAACCCGGAACGATTCATCCATGATGTGCAGACGGTCTACGACAAGCACGGTCGCTGCATCATCGCGGTATCCGAGGGCATTTCCGGCCCCGACGGCCAGCCCGTCATGACCACGCTCAAACCGTCAGCAGAAAAGGATGCGCACGGCAACGTGCAGCTCTCGGGCACTGGCGCTCTCGGCGATCTTCTGGCCGACCTGATCAAGGCCAAGACCAAGATCAAGCGCGTGCGCGCCGATACGCTCGGCTATCTGCAGCGCTCGTTCCTCGGCTGCGTGAGCGCCACGGATGCCAGCGAGGCGCGCGAAGTGGGCGAAAAGGCCGTGCAGTATGCAGCCTGGCACAACGTGGACGGCTCGGTGGCCATCCGGCGCGTTGGCGACTACGCGGTCGAGTACGACCTGCTGAAGCTGACCGACGTGGCGGCCAAGACCAAACACATGGCCGACGAATATATCAACCCGGCTGGCAACGACGTCACCGAGGCATTCAAGAACTATGCACGGCCCCTGGTGGGCGAGTTGCCGGATATCGGGCGCATCGCCGCACCGGCTGTACACAAGATCAAGGGCGAGTAGTTCAATACAAGGAGAACCCAATGGCAGAGTCACGCGTTTCGTACAAGGAACTGGGCATCGTCAACACGCGCGCGATGTTCAAGGCGGCGATGGCGGGCAAGTTCGCCATCCCGGCCTACAACTTCAACAACATGGAGCAGCTGCAAGCCATCGTGATGGGCTGCGTGGAGTCGGATTCGCCCTTCATCCTCCAGGTCAGCTCGGGCGCCCGCAAGTACGCCAATCAGGTGCTCCTGCGCTACCTGGCCCAGGGCGCGCTGGCCATGATCCGCAGCACGGGCAGCAAGCTGAACTTCTCCTTGCACCTGGACCATGGTGACACCGTCGAGCTGTGCAAGTCGTGCGTCGACACCGGTTTCTCGTCGGTAATGATCGACTGCTCGCACCACCCGTTCGAGAAGAACATCGAGGAGACGCGCAAGGTGGTGGAATACGCCCACCAGCACGACGTCACCGTCGAGGGCGAGCTGGGCGTGCTGGCCGGGATCGAGGACGACGTGGTGGCGGCCAAGTCCATCTACACCCAGCCTGACGACGTCGAGAAGTTCGTCAAGGCCACCGGGGTGGACTCGCTGGCCATCTCCATCGGCACCTCACATGGCGCGTACAAGTTCAAGCCGTCGCAGTGCACGCGCAACGCCAAGGGCGTGCTCGAGCCGCCTCCCTTGCGCTTCGACATCCTGGAGGAGGTCGAGAAGCGCATTCCCGGCTTCCCCATCGTGCTGCACGGGGCATCCTCGGTCGTGCTCAAGTACGTCGAGATGATCAACAAGTTCGGCGGCAAGCTGGACGACGCGGTCGGCATCCCCGAGGAGCAACTGCGTCGCGCGGCGGGTTCCGCCGTGTGCAAGATCAACATCGACTCGGACGGCCGCCTGGCCATGACGGCGCTGATTCGCAAGGCGCTGTGGGAGAACCCCAAGGAATTCGATCCGCGTAAGTATCTAGGACCGGCGCGTGACGAACTGAAGGTGCTGATCGCCGAGAAGAACCGCAACGTGCTCGGCTCCGCCGGCCACGGCAAAGAGATCTTCGGCGCGTAGACGCGCGCACCCGCGTTCCCGGGGCGACCTGCGGTCGCCCCGCGGGCATGGCAAGGAGATCTTCGGGGCGTAGTCGCATGCGCGTTCGGGGTAGGGGCGACCTGCGGTCGCCCCGCGGGTCAGGTCTATTTTCAAAGCGGAAGTTTCATTGCGGGACCAGCGCGCCGTGGAGCTTGACGTGAACCTGGCAGACCGGCCGCTCGTCGTCTTCGGCCGAGTAGTCGAGGGTGGTCAGCTCGGCTTCACCCGGACCCTATGCTTCCGGCGCCGATCCGACTACCGTAGCGGCGGTCCAGGCGGCAGGCGGCGGTAGCAAGCAGCAGCGGTGTTACAATGATGGGCCATGGCGCCCTGGCTGAACTGTCCTCGCTGTGGTGCGCCTCGCACCAAGGCCAGTGGCTGTGCAGCGTGCGGTGCAGTGGTGGGAGCGAGCGAACAGCCTGAGCCTCCGCTGCCGGATGTCCTCAAGGCCGAAAGCCCGCCTCCACCCAGCCGCGAGCCGCTCTCGCGCCCGCGCTCCGCGATCCGCGAGCCGGCGCCTGCTGCCTGGGTTCCGCCCCGGCCCGCGCTGGGAACGGCAAAGTGGGATCTGCCGGCCAAAGAGACAGCCATGGAGCTGCGTATGCGGGTGCTGGCGCTTCCCTTGGCGATTGCCGTGGCCTGGAGTGTGGCCCACACGAACATGCCCCACGCGCTCATGCGCATCTTCCTCAGCATGTGGATCCACGAGAGCGGCCACGCGGTCACGGCGTGGCTGTGCAGCCTGCCTGCCTTTCCTGGTCCTTGGTTCACGCCCGTCTCTCAGGAACGGAGCTGGGTCTTTGGCTTGTGCCTGGCTGGGATTCTTGTCTTCTGTGCGCAGCGAGCCTGGCTCAGCAAGCATCGCGTGGCGGCCGTGTTGTGCGGGATCCTGCTCGTGCTCCAGGGGTTCGGGACGCTGGCCCTCAGCCTGCGCCGTGCGCAGGAACTGATGATCTTCGGTGGCGACGCCGGGTGCATGGTGCTGGGCACCCTGTTGATGGCCACGCTCTACGTGCGGCGCGGCCATGTTCTGTACCGAGGCTGGCTGCGCTGGGGCTTCCTGGTCATCGGCGCCGCTGCTTTCTGCGACGCTTACGCCACCTGGTGGGATGCGCGCAAGAACTTCGAGGCCATTCCGTTCGGCGAGAACGAAGGCTCCGGCCCGAGCGATCCCAGCCGGCTGGTGGATGAGTACGGCTGGGCCACCAGCACCATGGTCCATCGCTATGTCGTGCTGGGCGCCCTGTGTCTGGCCGTGCTGGGCGTGCTCTACGTGCTCGGCCTGCGGCGCCGTGAGGCGGCCGCGCGCGACCCGGACGCCGAAGGATAGCGGCTCATTTCATGGGGTGACGATGGCAAGAAAGCAACTACTCGTGGTGGCTGCCCTCATCGAGCAACAGAAGAGGGTGCTGGTGGCGCAGCGGCGGGCTGACCAGACGCAACCTTTGACCTGGGAATTCCCGGGCGGCAAGGTCGAGCCAGGCGAGTCACCCAGCCAGGCCCTGGTGCGCGAAATCCAAGAAGAGCTGGCGTGTTCAATCCAAGTGGGTGCGGTCGTCGACGTGGTGTTCTTCGCCTACGACACCTTTGATCTCGTCATGCCTGTGTATCGAGCCACGATTCGCACCGGAGTGCCGGTTGCGCGGCAGGTGGCCGCTGTGGCCTGGGTCGCACGGGCCGAGCTTGCAAGCCTGGCCTTCACGCCAGCCGATCTGCCGCTGGCTCGCCGCCTGGCAGGCGAATGCGGAAGTTAGCTACCCGCCGCGGCCGTCGCTTTCCGGTGGCGCGGGCGGGGGCGCGTCGGCGGCGGGGGGAGTGGGCAGGTGCGGGTGGCGCAGAGCCTCGCGCGCAGCTTCGCGTGCGGCCGTGACCTGGGCCAGCTTGCAAGCCCCACACAGTCCGGGTGCAGCCCAGTTGCCCAGGTGGGTTTGCAGCTGGCTCTCCGGCGGCCAGTAGATGGGCGTACCACACTGCATGCAGGGGATCTCCTGCGTCTTTCGGCCGGCCAGGAACTCGGCGCAGGCCGAGCAACGTCGTTCGGGCGGCTGCGGCTCGCGCCGACGTCGGTTCTTCTTGCCCTTGCCCGGCAACGGCGCAGCAGGTGTCCCGGCAGCAGGCGCCGGGGCGTTCTCGGCCGCAGGCGCGGTCTCGATTGCACCGGCCACGGCCTCGGGGGCAACTGCAGCGTCGGCCGCAGGCGCGCCGGCCGGAACAACCGCAGTCGCGTCAGCCGGCGCCTCGCTCGGCGGCGGTTCCTTGAACTTCGGCCGCACGCCGGCCGCGAGTTGCTGTTCCTTGCTCCAGGTGAAGGTCCCTGGGCAACCATCGGTGCGACAGGCAATCTCCCGATCCTCCAGATCTCCCAGCTCCTTCTCGCACTCGCCGCAGTAGCGCGGATAGGGTTCCGCGCTCTTGCCGCGCACCTGGCGGGCCAGCTGCGCGCCCCGCTTGTCGCTCCAGGTGCCCTTGCACCCCGCGCGTCGGCAGGGACGCTCCACGTCCTTGAGGCTGCTCCACAGATCGAAGCAACGCTTGCACATACGGGACGGCGCCTTGGGCGCTGGCTTGTCGGCCACGCAGGCATCGAGCTGGTCGCTGCGCGTCCAGGTCCAGGTGGTCTTGCAGCCGGACGTGCGGCAACGGATCTCACGGTCGCCAAGCTTGCCGAATTCGGCGCGGCACTCGGCGCACATGCGCCGGGGCGGCTCGTTGGGCTTGCCGGCGGCGAAGGCCTGGATCTGGTCGTCGGCTTTCCACGTCCATTTGCGCGAACACGAGATGATCCCGCAGTTGACGGCCCGGTCCTTCAGCTTGCGCGCGATCTGGGCGCACGGCTCGCACAGGAGACCCGCGATGGTCACGCCATTCGTGGCGGGCGACGATGCCGACTCGCCAGGCGGTTCGCCCTGCGACACGAGCTGTTGTTCGCGGGTCAGCGTGGCTGTGCGTGCGCAGCCGGGCACGGCGCAGGGGATTTCCTTGTCCTGCAGGCTGTCGAGCAGCTTCTGGCAGTCTTCGCACAGGTGCTTGGGCGCAGGCCGGTGTGTGGCAAATGCTTCGAGCTGGGCCATCGCCGGCCAGGTCCACGTGCCGGTGCATCCCTTGCGGTCGCAAGGGCGCACAGCATCTTGCAGGGTGCGAAACTTTTCTCGACACGGGTCGCACATGCCTTCGGTGGCGTCGCCTGCGGCTGCCACGCTTCCGCCCAGGCCAAAGGCCTTGCTCGAGAGTTGGATCCATGTCCGGCTGCAGCCGGCAACTCGGCAGGGCACCGACTTGGCGCCCAGCCTATCGGCAAGGGTGAATTTTCCTGCGGCCATCGGAAAGGCTCGTATGGTGGCAAAGATAGCCTGCCCAAAGCAAGCAACAAGTCGATGTGTCTTGACTCGTGGCGGCGAGTGCTGCTTTTGGGTTGACTGCGCCGTTCCTCTCTCCCCATCCTTGGGCGCTCGCGATGCAAATAACCATTGAAGACATTTCCCCGGTCGAAAAGCGCGTGGATTTTGAAGTCCCCTGGGCGGACGTGGCGCCGCGCCTGCACACCGCCTACGAGAAGCTGCGGCGCGAGGTGCACCTCAAGGGGTTCCGTCCTGGCAAGGTTCCGCGCCAGGTCGTCGAACGCCTATACCGCAATCAGGTCGAGGGTGAGGTGGCGGGCGAACTGGTCGAGCTGTCCATCCGGCAAGCCATCGACGAGAAGCAAATCCAGCCGGTGGCCCCGCCCACGGTCGACAAGCTGGAGCTGAAGCAGAACGAGCCCTTGCGCTTCTCGACCCGCATCGAGGTGCGCGCCCAGGTGACGCCCAAGGACTATACCGGGGTTCGCGTGTCGCGGCGGCCGACCAAGGTCACCGACGAGCAGGTGGCACAGGCGCTGGAAGGCTATCGCCGGCAACACACTGCATTCCTGCCGGTCGAGGGTCGCGACACGACGGCGGACGACGATCTTTTGCGGGTCGAGGTCCATGGCAAGGT
>Ga0182021_10012377_pt1 | contig 10129 bp, 14 predicted proteins | sample 612E3MmetaG_FD_120493 | JGI IMG/M metagenome (GOLD analysis project Ga0182021, IMG submission 120493) | Permafrost microbial communities from Stordalen Mire, Sweden - 612E3M metaG (Illumina Assembly) | ecosystem: Environmental > Terrestrial > Soil > Wetlands > Permafrost | place: Sweden... | reverse complement strand
TCATAGTTTAAAATCTCCATGCAAACATAATTATAGTCAAACCAATGATTCATGTGAGTACAGTAAAAAAATCAGCACATTCATGGATTACAAGGTAGTTGTAACCAACTACCATATGATGCTTGCATTAATTAAAATACGTCCAGCGCTGCCATGGGGCTGTCCCTTGATAATATGGGATGAATCCCATAAATTCCAGGATATCATAAGGGAAATGACGGGCATTGATTACAACCATACCCGAGCATGCAGAATAATTGATGAAGATTTATCCAAAACCATATACGATTTTTTTAATAACGTTCAAACACCAATAGAAGCAATAAAATCCGAATTATTACCATATGAAGAAAAATATAACACTAAAAAAGATATTAACAAGAGAAGATGGATTGAACGAGTTGAAACACAATTACATTACCGTATTCAATACGAATACTTGCCTGCTGAAGAATATGAAAAAATAATTTCCAAAGATCAAAGAGAAACTTGTATAAGAGTTATTCCGGTGGATTATACGAGTTTAAGCAGAACAACATTTATGGAAGCTGCACCGCAACATCTGATGATGAGTGGAACTATTCACTACCCCCAGTACAAAGAAAGCAAGAGACTTGAATTGATATCAAAAATCACTGGAATGAACATGGATTTCATATATGAAACACCCAGAAAATATCGTTTTGATAACAGTAAAATAGTTAAAAAAGCGCCACACAACCTAAGCCTCATTAATTATCGAAATAGCCGTGATTATAAAGATTTTAAACGTAGTTATGGACCATTAATAAAATATTTAGTCAATGAATATCGAAACGTGATGATACACTTCAATGCCAAATGGCAGTGTGAAAATATGGTCCGCGCACTTAAAGAATCGGGTTATAAATTTCCAGTGTACAATTTTCATCAAGGTAAAAACAATACCGAGACAAAACAGTACATAAAAAAAAGATTTATAGAAACAGGTGGATGTATTATCGGGAGCAGTTTACATGAAGGTGTAGATTTCCCAGGAAAAGAATTAGAAGTCGTAATTATAGGAAGATCTCCATATGTGCCCCTAAGTGAAGAGGATAAATATTATCCTGGTACTAAAAGTAGAATCCCAAATAAAATACGTAAAACATGGAACGGGCTATTACAACGTGGTGTGTATGGTATTGAACAAGAAGAATATCGGCTTAAAACATTACAGCAGATAGGCAGGCTGCAGAGAACAGCTACAGATACGGGTATAATTATTGTCTGCAATCAATGGACAATTCATAAAGACATTTTAAATGACTTTGAATTGTGTTCCAGTATATGATAATATACTTTTTTTTGAGTTCTTGTTAAGATATATTGAGATTCTACAAGCTTGGTAGCCATACATCCAAATATATTGTATAGATACACATCCAATTAACTCTATAAAAATTCTGCACTGAAAATATAAGCGAATACTCCCTAAAACTGAATTACAATATGATAAATCTTCACAATTATTATCAATTGCAATTAACATAATAATTACAAATCAATACCTACCAAATGACCTCAATAAAACCAACAAAATATTAATGGAACCCATAAATACATTTCAATTATTCTATGTGACATAAAACGAAATATACAATGGAAGATATAAAAAAATTTAGATTCTATTTTTCAATTATTATGGTAAAGTAGAAAGTAGTTCCTTTTTCTGGTCCGGATTCTGCCCAAATTTGTCCACCTTGTTGATTTACAATTTTTTGAGCAATTGCAAGTCCTATCCCAGTCCCTTCGTACTCTTCTTGGGTATGAAGTCGTTGGAAGATGGTAAATATTCGTTCTAAGTGTTCAGGGGATATTCCAATACCATTGTCTTCAATGCTGAAGAGGTAGTGATTTTTTTCTTTTGTTGCAGATATGTGAATTTTAGGAGTTTCTTGGCTGCGGTATTTAATGGCGTTTCCTATGATGTTTTGGAACAGTTGAACCTTTAACATGTTCATCCCCATTGATGTTGGGTAATGGATCATGGGTGATCACTGCATTATTTTCTTCAATTGGTACTTTCAGGTTTGTTAAAGCATGTTCCAATACATCTTCGAAATTTACTGGGGTGACTTCTCTTTTTTCGCTGGTTATTTTAGAATATTGTAAAAGATCATTTGTCATAGTATCCAAGCGCTTAGCACCATCAACAGCAAACCCAATAAATTCATTAGCATCTTGATCAAGTTGATCCTTGTACCGTCGCTATAATAATTGTAAAAAACTTGTTATCATCCTTAACGGTTCCCTTAGATCATGAGACGTAATGTATGCAAACTGCTCTAACTCCTTGTTGGAGTGTTCTAACTCATTCATAAAGATTTTCAGTTCTTCTTCGCGATTAATACGTTCGGTGATATCTGTGTTTATGCCAAGTACTCGTAATATATCTCCTTCATCATTGTAGATTGCTCCACCTTTGGCTGATAACCAATGGATTTGACCTGATTTGTGTAGTATGCGGAATTCTAAATCGAAAGGCTCATTGTTTGCAATTTTTTCATCTCTTTCGGCTTCAATTTTTTCAATGTCGTCAGGGTGAGTTAACTGACGCCAATCTTGATATGTTTTTATTGTTCTGGGGATTAACCCATATAATTGCTCAAGTTCGGGGGTAAAATGAAGTTCATCTGTAATTGTGTTCCAATCCCATATGCCTACATTGCCTAGGGTTTGGGCTAGACGCAATCGTTCTTCACTTTTCTTTAAATTTTCTTCAATTTTTTTCATTTCAGTAATGTCGGTGGAGATAGAGCCTACTCCATAAGGTTTATCGTTAATGTCAAGATGGGGAATTTGTTTGCAATAAAAGTATGATGTCCATCAATCAAATCTGCTTCTTCTTCAATAGGTATCGCCTTTCCTTCTTCAAGCACTTTTTGGTCATGAGCCCTATAATTTTCCGCTAATTCTTTAGTGATGATATCATAATCAGTTTTACCCTTTAATTCTTCATTTTTAACTCCAAGTAATTCCTCTAATTTGTTATTGATTATTAAAAACCGCCCTTCAATGTCTTTAACAAAAATAGGAGATGTAAAACCATTAATTATATCCTGCAACAATTTTTGACTCTGATTAAGAACTTCTTCAGAATTTTTACGTTCAGTGATATCCCGGTTAGTTTCAACGACAATTTTTTTACCTGAAGGATCTTTTATTAACTGTTGGCGGGTTTCTACAATGATTTTCTTGCCATCTTTTGTGGTATGAGTTATTTCACCTGTCCACATCTCTTCTTTAGTTAGTATTTCCTGGAATTCATTAAATTCAATAGGGGACTGGGTTTCAAGCAACTCATGGCTTATGTGTCCAACAGCTTCACTATCAGTATAGCCATACAACCTTTCGGCTCCTTTATTCCATGATATTATCCCTTCATCATAATCCCACGAAAAAATAGCTTCATATGAAATATCTAATAATGCGGCCCTTTTTTTTAACTCTTCCTCAGCTTTTTACTTTCTGTCGTATCTTTAACTATTGACAGATTTGTTAATTTATCAGTACAATCTATAAGGTTGCTGAAAATTTCACCTTTGAATTTTGAACCATCTTTTTTTATAAAAGTAAGTTCAGCTTTCGCTTTACCTACACTTGAAAGCTCTTCTAAGAATACTGGCAGCTGTGGATCAAAGTTATCAACAATACCTTCCCAGCTAAGTTCATATATTCCTTGTTCAGAATATCCGAACAATTCCACGGCAGCAGAATTAGCATAAAAAATAGCATCTTTAACTGTCTTATATGGATGTGTTAGTATTATAGCATTCAAACTTTTTTTAAAAATATTTTCATAATTTTTTAAAGCTTGATCTGAATCAAAATATGGCATACATCAACATAAAAATTTCATAAATAAGAATTTTCTAAATTATTCTAATTTCAATCGATTTATAATTTCCTATTACCATAAAATTTTTGGAGAAAATTTAAAAAAGTTCCTCTTAGGGTGAGCACTCTCACCATAAAGTTTCTTCTATTTACATCATAACTATTTTTATAGAGATATTTACAAAGTATCAGAAAAGATAAAAATTTCACATGGTGGGATCTGATGGTTGAACTTCTTGTATTTTTTATCATACTTTTGGTTGTGGCGATTTTTCCTGTTTAATTGATAAGCTGCCAATTAGTTTTCAGATGATATTTATTGTTGCAGGTATATTTGTAGGATGGTTGGTCACTGGATATGTTGATGTAACCCAGCCTCCATATTCTACACTAATTTTTTTGATAGCAGAGATAGCTCTAGTTCTTTTCAGTGATGCTTCCCGTGTAGGTTTAAAACACTTCAGAATAATCTAAGTACAAGACTACTCACTATAGGTTTACCCATTACTATCATTTTAGGAGTTATAATAGCGACTTTATTATTTCCTGGTATACCATGGTGGGTAGCAGGCATTATAGGTGCTGCTCTGGCACCCACTGATGCAGCATTAGGACAGATAGTAGTCCAAAATAAAAACGTAACAGAAAGGATACGGAGTACCATAGAAATTGAAAGTGGATTAAACGGTGGAGGTTCGGTTCCTTTCCTTCTTGTTTTTATTGCGATTGGTTTAGCAGCAGAAGCATTTAAACCTTCAGAATACTTTATCCAAGTTGCTATCCAGGAAATTGGTTTTGGAATATTAGTGGGTCTAGGTGTTGGACTTGCTGGAGGTTGGTTGGTTTAAAAGCCTGGGATAAAGAATGGATCACACCAGAGTTCCAGAGAATAGCCTTTTTAGCTATGGCAATAATTACATTTTTGATAGCGGATCAATTAGGAGGAAGTGGATTTATAGCTGCCTTTATTGGCGGTTTAGTATTAAGATATATTGTTAAAACGCTGGTAAAATTCTGATAGATTTTTCCGCTACAGAAGGACAACTATTAAACTTGGGAGTGTTTTTCCTTTTAGGAATTGTAGTGCTTCCCTTACTCTTTAATATAACATGGCAAATGCTCATCTACGTAATTTTAAGTTTAACAGTAATCCGAATGTTACTAGTAGTCATATCATTATTAGGTACTAAATTAGACTCGGATTCAGTATTATTTATTGGTTGGTTTGGTTCCAGAGGTTTAGCATCTATAGTACTCGCCCTTTTAGCTTTAGATGAATTGAAAGTATTCCCCGGTGACAGCACCTTCATTACAGTTGTTTTCGTCACTGTACTTTTAAGTGTGTTTGCCCATGGATTAACAGCATCTCCTTTATCTGACCTTTATGCTAGAAGAATAAGCAGAAGTAATCAAAAATAAGAAATAATTTTGTAAATCTATTCTTAGATTTATCATATCTACTCTAAAAAATGAATAAAAGATGTGTTGCTGCATAGCTGCCCTATATTCCTATTTCATGAAAATTTTTCATATGTACATAAAAATAAATATAAAAAGTAATATATTATTTTTTGAAATATTATTTAATCTGTCGAGGAGATTTAAATGCAATGCAAACGACATCCATATAGAATGGCTGTCGCAGAATGTATGGGATGTCATAAAGGCCTTTGTGATGAATGCCGCAAACTTTATCTTGGTAAAAGTATTTGTAACGAATGTTTGATTGATCTTAAAAAAAAGGACGTCCCCTACACCGTTGATGATGAAGTATCTCTAGTGGGAAATGAGTTTTCTAAGCTTCACGAAGATCTTAATAACTTTGTTAAAGAACAGAAAATAGACAAAGAAATGAGTAAAGTTAAAAATGGAGCCACTGGATTAGTAGATGGTATTCAATCCAAATTTAAAAAAGTTAAATTAGGATCTAAAGATTATGGTTATTTAGTTTGTGAAGATTGTTTAGGTTATTATAAATTAGAAAAAGGAGAAAATCCTGAAGATTTTGAGTCTTGTAGATGTGGTGGAACTTTAAAATTTACTAAAAAACTGCGATAAAATATAATTGAATTTATAAACTACACTTATTTTCTGATTATCTAACTATCTGAGTATTATAAAAAATAAAATAAGATTGCTGTTTTTTAGCAAGTTCAGGGAAATCCTAGGTATTTTGTTGATGAGAGTATCATCCTTAAATTCTGCTTCGGCCGCCACCATTACAGATAAGTTGTCTCTTCTGTTTCTAATGTGATACTACTAATACCTATGCTATGTGCTGCGTAACGTATCATACCGGGATTATCATTTTTATCCAATTGAAATAACTTTAGGTGTTGTAGTATGTGTTGCAGCCAGATTTTGTACAGTTTGATTGTTTGTTGCGGCTGAAACATTGCCAATTCCATATGAGAAGATAATCAACAAAAATGTAAAAACCAGTACAAATATTATCAGATTATTTTTACCAGATTTCATTTGATTATCTACAGAAAAATTATTTTTAGTAATTATTTCAATCCTTCTTATGTGCTATTCGTAAAACCTTTTGTTGATTATTATTATGTAATTGATATGTATTAAAATTAGACTGTAATTAATATTCATTTAAAAATAAAAATATTAAAGGAGGAGAGTTCTTAAGGTGCTCCACCTGCTCCACCTAAGTTCTTTCCAGTTTTGGCATCGATATCAATTTCTCCAACTGCTGTACCATTGGTGATCACTGGTACTATATAAATCAGGGTACCGTCTTGATTCTGTAATTTTGGTGTACCTGCTGTAGCTCCTGACACTTCAATGTAAGTTTTTGCTATTTTCTGGGCTTCTGCTGGTGATATGTTGGTTGATTGAGTGTTTTCGGTGTTTGTTGTTGTGTTTTTTACAGTTACAGCAACTTTTCCTGAACTGGTGGAAGTTGTAGGATTATTAGATGTACTTATGGAATTTTTAGTGTTTGAGTTACTACTATTAAAAGCGAAAGCTATCCCCAAAATAGCCACTATTACTACGATAGTTACAACTAATTTTTTCATCATTTTTTATCACCTTTTTTTCCTGTTTTTAGAATGGTAGGGTGTTGTATATGCCTTCTAGTTTGTATGTAGCGGTGTTCCAGTTTTTTATAACTCCAAATGAGTTACTAAAACTAATTGCATCTGCAGTGTACCATTTACTGTTTACGTACAGTTGAGCCCATACATGATCATACCAGTTTCCGCTATTAAAATGGCAATATCCATGGACGTACCTAGCTCTTATTCCATCATCTCTAGCAAGAGCAACCAGTAGATTTGCTGTGTCACAGCAGTTTCCTGTCATATGTTTTAAAGTTCCAGCAGCTCCATATTTAGTACCGTAATAGAATGAATATCCTAATTTGTCTCTGACCCAATTAAATATTCTCACAGCAGTCATATATCGTGATGTGGAACCAGCTGCAAGAGATTTTGCCAGTGCAGCCACTGAACTTGTATTTGGGTGTGAAACTGAATATACTGTTGTTGTTTTTATTGTTAGTCCCTGTGTAGCTATATTCTTCTTAAATGTGGCTATTGGGATTTTCCTGGTTCCAAAACTTACATAACTAGGATATCTACCATATTTCGCATAGAACGCTTGAACCCGGCAAATACCATCATCTAGCTGAGCAATTGTTAAACCATTAACTACAACTGGAGTTTTTACTACAGCAGATCCTCCTGCTGCAGTCGTATTATTTGAATTGGTTTGGTTGGTTGAAACTGATACACTTTTGATATCAGTATCTGTATTTGGATTGCTGTTAACATCACTAGCAGAGGCATTAGTCATTACAACAGATGTACTAACATTTGTTTGATTGACTGCTGCAGCACTACTAGTACTTGCATTCAAAACCAATGCTAAACTGAAAAATAGTAGCACTGATAAAAACAATTTTTTATAAATTATACCGCCCTCCAAGTGGTATACATCAAATAAAATAATCATTTGATGTACTAAACCTATGAATAAATCACATTATTATCCCTTATAAATTCTTCGATTTAATTCCCAAAAAAAGGCCTCTATAGAGCTATTTTTTTAATTTAAGACCAGTTAAAAGCTTATTGAAATAAGTCTATTATGGATAAGCCTGCTCTGTTGCTATTTTTAACAAATAAAGTTATTAGAAACACTATATCATCATAGTTGATGTATTCTTTCATTTTACAGATTACTAATAAACTTCAAAATCATACAAACTCATAATTAAGGGCTTTATACATAAAAAAAAGGCATAAATTCAGTTAATTGAAATAAAAAAACATTAGATCAAATTGGGTATTGAGTAGGGCTTAATTTGGGAATAAATATTTTAATAGCTAACTTTAAATATTATATTATATTAGTTGAATATTTTTATAAATTCAATATTAGTGTAAAAGTTTGAAGTTAAAATAAGTTCTATTCGATGACAATGTATTTTAGATATTAATTAAAATAAAATTGGTAAAAATAGAATATTAAGTACTTTTTTTATAAACGGAGGCGAGCAGGGATATTTCCTTTTCACAAAAAGAATAGAGCGATATACCTTTTTGATAATAATATAAATGCAAATAAAAATTCCCTGCTCTGTATTAATAGTTATCAGAAGTTATATATAAAATTTATCATATTTAATAATGAACTATTTTTTATGATATACAAAAAATTCAGATTTTTTGGGATATTAAAATAGGATTTCAGGGGATAATTTGTTCAGGACACATTTCGTGCAGAATGCTATGAAATATAGCTATTAACGTAGTTATTTGAATTTACATCTATTTGTCAATGATCCAAATTCATCTAAAACAATCCCTGATGGAATTGTGGGCTATAATAATAATAAATAGGAATAGGACCATAATAAAAGTAATTGTTACTAAAAATAATCAATAATTGAGGTGATTAATGATGGATGAATCAGATGATACAAACGAGTTTAAACCATCACTAAATACATTAAATAGAGTTTTAAATGGTACGTTGGATAATAGAAGAGAGTACATTATTGCATACGATGGAAATTTATCTAGATTAGCAAATTATTTAATTCAACACAATATCCCCTTTGAATTTATTACAAAAGGTAGAGAAATAAAAATACCCATTGATAGAGTACATATTGAAAAAAACGAATTATAATAATTTATTGGATTATATGATTCAATTCTGACTTGGAAAACCATATCCATAAAATAATAAGGATTTTTAGATTAACGATAAAATAGATTAAGAAGGTTACATAAATGTTAATGGGGGATTAACCAATGTATGTAGATTGGGTTTTAATTACATATATGGATCAATCAGAATTATTGTTAAAAAGAACAGGGAAATTTGAAGCGAATGTTATTACAAGTATTGAAATAAGTGAAAAAAATAATCTTATAAAAGTTGCTGTAGATAATGAGAATATTGTAAGTTATCCAATGGCAAATATGATTAGTTATACTTATTCACGCCTCCATGAAATTGAATGATGATTTAATTTTTTTTAATGCATTTACATGAAGAGTTATTAAAAGGGATATTACTGTGTTTAATAAAATAAATATTATGAATAATATTAATCATCACTTTTTTTTATTATAAGTTTATGAAAATCAATATCATCAATTTCTAAAGTTACATGATCTCCTTTATGTATATTTACAGCTTCTATCCATTTATTTGGTAGTATTACATGATATTTATCATTGCAATATACTAGTCTTCGTGTGCACTTCATTTAAATCAACCTCATTTTATACTAAATATTTACGGAATTATTGAATACAAATCATATTTGAAGCAATTTTTGAGAACCCACAAGTACTCAAATTATGTAATAAATCTTACTAAATTTTTAATTATCTATTATTTGACTAATTATTATTAGCGAGCAATTATTATTTTTCAATTAAGATCTTACAATTTTGAAAGTTTAAAACATTAAACTAAATATTTATGATTCAAAAGAGTTAATGGTCCTTTGGATAGAAGTGTGATATAATTAGTCCATTTTTTTCATTAAACCCACTGTTAAAGTGATTATGTTGTCGATGTATTTTTCCATATTGTTATAAAGATGGGTTTTGTTTTTTTGTGCTTTTTTATTAGTTATTTGTTCATCTGGCATACCATAGAAATTGGGGATTGCATAATAAAATTTGATAAATGCTTCGATTTCATCTTCTATTTGTAATAAATCAGAAAATATTTTGGGTTCAATCTGGTTTGCAAATAAAAATAAATCCACTATTCTTACTATTTCTTTTTG
>Ga0182021_10012375_pt1 | contig 10131 bp, 7 predicted proteins | sample 612E3MmetaG_FD_120493 | JGI IMG/M metagenome (GOLD analysis project Ga0182021, IMG submission 120493) | Permafrost microbial communities from Stordalen Mire, Sweden - 612E3M metaG (Illumina Assembly) | ecosystem: Environmental > Terrestrial > Soil > Wetlands > Permafrost | place: Sweden... | reverse complement strand
CTTCTGAATTATAAGTATATGTCTCATATGGAATAAAATTTAGCCTCTTCACCACACTTATTTTTAATGTTATAATTATGGTGTGAAAAGCGAAACCAAAACCTGCCAGAATTGCAAAAAAGACTTCATCATTGAGCCGGATGACTTTTCGTTCTACGAAAAAATCAAAGTTCCGCCGCCGACTTTCTGCCCCGAATGCAGAATGATTCGCAGAATGTCTTTTCGTAACGAAAGAACTATTTATAAAAGAAAATGCAACCTTTGCAATAAAGATATTGTCAGTATTTATCGCCCTGATAGCCCTTTTATTGTTTATTGTTATGAGTGTTTTTATGGTGATAACTGGGATTATTCCAAATATGGTGTGGATTATGATTTTGATAAATCATTTTTGAAACAATTCAGTGATTTAATTTTGAGTACACCGAAATTGGCAAATCAAGCAAGTAATAATCTTGTTAATAGTGAATATACGAATCACGTAGAATCGTTGAAAAATTGTTATCTTTTATTCGCTTCTAGAAATAATGAAGAGTGTATGTATTGTACACATGTTAATTATTCGAAAAATTTGATGGATTGCTATAGAGTTTCAAAAAGTGAACTTTGTTACCAATGCGTTGATTGTGACAACGGTTATAATTTAAAATATTCTATTCAGTCGCAGTCTTGTGTTGACAGCTGGTTTTTGTTTAATTGTCGAGGCTGTACGGACTGCTTTTTAAGTTCGAATTTGATAAATAAGTCGTATTGTATTAATAATGAACAATGTACGAAAGAACAATACCAAGATTTTATGAAAGAATTGCTGACTGGAAATCATCAAACCGTTATTGATTTTCTTGATAAATTTAATATATTAAAAATGAATACAATCAGAAAATCTTCCGAAGGTGTTAATAATATCTTTTCTTCGGGTAATTATCTGAAAAATACGAAGAACTGCAAAAATTGTTTCGATATTTCCGATTCTGAGGACTGCAAATTCTTAGGATATTGCAACAATGCTAAAGATGTAATGGATGGTTATGCCATTTATCCAACAACCGAATTTTCTTATGAAGTAGTCGGGGCAGGTGTAAATGCTTTCGGTAATCTGTTTTCATATTTACCCTGGGAAGGAGCTCTCAATCTGGTTTATTGTATAAATGCTTTTCCAGACTGTAAAAATTGTTTTGGATGTACTCAAATAAGACATAAACAATATTGTATTTTGAACAAACAATATACAAAAAAAGAATATGAAGAACTTGTTCCGAAGATCATTAAACACATGAATGATATGCCATATGTAGACAGTAGGGGAATAGTATATAAATACGGAGAATTTTTTCCAAGCGAATTAAGCCCATTTTATTACAACGAAACTATTGCCCAAGAGTATTTCTCGTTAAAAAAAGAACAAGCTATATCACAAGGACATAAGTGGAAAGAGAAAGAAGACAGAAACTATAGTATTGATATACAAAATAAAGATATTCCTTATGATATAAAAGATGTAAAAGATAATATATTAGGCAAAGTCATTGAGTGTGCTCACAAGGGAGAATGTAATCAACAATGCACTGAAGCTTTCAGAATTATCCCTGAAGAATTACAATTTTACAAAAGAATGAATTTACTCTTACCACGTCTTTGCTCAAACTGTCGGCACTATGAAAGATTATTGGAAATGAATCCAATGAAACTTTGGAAGAGGGAATGTATGTGCAACAAAACCAGTCATAGTCATAAAGGTAAATGCACAGTTGAGTTTGAAACAAGTTATGCTCCCGAGCGACCGGAAATTGTTTATTGTGAACGATGTTATCAGCAGGAAGTTTATTGAAAAATGCTTGCCCCCGTAGTGAGCTTTGCCCTACTGCCGGGGTTATCATAATGAGGTATTGTAACTATCAAGCCGAGATAGTTTAAGATTATTAACTAATAAAATTTAATTGTATGCTTTTTGAATCAGTCGACAAAGAATCAAAAAATATTGTTTTCGTTTATACGACATGTTCTGGTATTGAAGAGGCAAGGTCAATAGGGCTCTCTGCCGTCGAAGAGAAGCTGGCTATTTCTGTGGATTATTGGCCAGTTAATTCTATATATCCATGGCAAAATGTTATTAAGGAGATAGACCAATGTATGCTCATTTTTTCGACCCAAAAAATATTGAGTGATAAATTAATGAAACATATAGAGGCAGAACATTCATATGAAGTCCCAATGGTCATACGCTCAGATATGAAGATAACCAACCAGCCTTATTCTTTCTGGGTAGATAATACATTATCAAACAAAGATAAATATCTTACCGAAGAAGAATATGAACACAAAAAGAAAGAAGAAGAGGGAGGATATCAATATGATAAACTGAAGTAATTACGAATTACGAATTAATAATTACGAATTCAGGATTAAAATTTTGGAAAACAAACCAGAAAAAAGAATATGCCAGAATTGCAAGAAAGACTTCACTATCGAGCCGGAGGATTTTAATTTTTACGAAAAAATCAAAGTTCCACCACCGACTTTTTGCTGGGAGTGTCGTCATCAGCGAAGACTAAGTTTCAGAAACGAAAGGATGTTTTATAAAAGGAATTGCGGTTTGTGTGGAGAAAGTGTCGTGTCTCGTATTTCTCCAGATAAAAAATACCCAATGTATTGCCAAAAATGTTGGTGGAGCGACAAGTGGAACCCATCAGATTACGGTCAAGAATATGACTTTTCAAAAACCTTTTTCGAACAATGGAAGGATTTATTTTTTAAGGTTCCTAGTATTCCGATGATTAATTCAAACTCGGTTAACAGCGACTGGGTTAATCAAGAAACAGATGATAAAAATTGTTATTTGAATGTTGGAGGTCATTATAACGAGGATTCAGCTTACAATACATATGAAATATACGGAAAAAATTGTTTCGATGGTTACTGGATTTTAAATTGCGACCATTGTTCCAATTGCATACATTGCGAGAGAAGTTATTTTTCAAATTTTTCCGAGGAATGTCACGAGTGTTTATATACAAATTTTTCTTACGATTGCCGCAATTGTGACCATATGATCGGTTGTGCAGGACTCCGAAATAAAAAATATTATATATTTAATAAACAATACGAGAAAAAAGAATATGAAAAATTTTTAGAGGAACATCCATTTTCTTCCAATACTGGAGTTCTTTGGTGGATAAATGAAAGTCAAAAGATTTGGCTAAAATCTCCTCATCGAGAAAATATGATATTTAAAGCTACCAATTCTACCGGTAATGATTTATCTGAAGTAAAAAATTCCCATAATTGTTTTCAAGGAACAAATCTGGAAAACTGTAAAAATTCATTTATTTGCGGTTGGATGAAAGATACTCATGACAATAGTTCTCATGGAGCAGCCGAATTAGCATATGAATGTGCACATGGTGGTGGATGTTACAATTCGAAATTTTTATTATATTGTATGGCAGGTGATCCTCTGAAAAAAATCAATCTTCACAATATTGAATATTCTGCGGCAGTTCTAAGCTCCAGCAATTGTTTTGGTTGTGTTGGCGTTCATGGGGGAGAATATATGATACTTAACCGCAAATATTCCAAAGATGAATATAGTGAGTTATTGCCTAAAATTAAACAACACATGAATGATATGCCCTATGTCGATAAAAAGGGGAGAATCTATAAATATGGCGAATTTTTTCCAAGTGAATTTTCTCCATTCGGTTATAATGAAACAACAGCAGAAGAATATATAAAATTAGAAAAAGAAGAAGTGCTCAAACAAGGTTATAACTGGAGTGATTATACTTCGGATGTGAAATATGAATTTTCGGATTATGTGATTCCCGATGATATTAAAGATGTTGGTGATGATATATTAGATAAAATTCTTAAATGCGAAGAAACTGGCAAAGCTTATAAAATAATCGAGATGGAGCTATCTTTCTATCGTCAGCTTGGGTTACCAATACCGCGTAAATCTCCACTTGCCCGCCACAAAGAAAGAATTTCCAAATTATTACCTTTAAAAATATTTAAAAGGAAATGTGATTTTTGTAAAAGAGAAATAAATACCTCATATCCTCCGGAACGTCCTGAAATTATATATTGCAAAAAATGTTATCAAAACGAAGTATACTAAATAATTACTAATTATATATGGTATAATAAAAGATATGCATGTTGATGAAAAAGTAATTATAGACCTTCTCAATGATTCCGGATTAGTCACCAAAACAGATATTTCTGTCGCTCTTAAAAAATCTAAGGAAACCAACCAGCCACTCGGTTCGGTTTTGGTCAGTAACGGTAAATTGACCGAGAAAGACTGGAATAAAATTCAAGCGGTAGCTCTTGGCATTCCGTTCGTCAGTTTGGAAGGAGAGAAGATTGACCCGAACGTTTTAACTTTGATTCCCGAGCCGATTGCTCGAAATAATAATATTATTGCTTACAAAAAAACCAGTATTGGTTTGGAAGTGGCTATGCTTGATGTCGAGAACCTTCCGGTTATAGATTTTATTAAAAAGAAAGTTGGCACGCGCATTCTTCCCAGAATAACGAGCTCGGCTTCCATAAAAGAAGCCCTTAATCAATACAAGAAAAGTCTGCAAGCGGATTTTGAGGATATTATTAAAAAAGAAAGTAGCTCCATTAAGCCAGTAAAAGAAAGTGGCCCAGGTTCCGAAGAAAAATCTGAAAAAGAATTGAAAGAATTGGCCGAGGATTTGCCGATTGTTAAAATTGTAGACACTCTTATCTCGCACGCTATTACTCAAGGAGCTTCGGATATTCATATTGAACCGGAGGAAGAATCACTCATTGTTCGCTATCGTATTGACGGTATTTTGCATGATGCCATGGTACTACCCAAAGATACATCGTCAGGAATTGTCGCCCGTATTAAAGTCCTATCCAATCTAAAACTTGATGAGAAACGTCTTCCGCAAGATGGGCGTTTCAAAATCACAAACGACCAAGGCAATGTTTCTTTCCGTGTCTCGACTCTTCCGACATATTACGGCGAGAAAACTGTTATCAGAATTCTGCGGGAAAACGCCAAAGGTTTTTCTCTGGAAGGGCTTGGTTTCCACGGTGAAGCCCTGGAGAGAATCCATGACGGGATGAAAAAACGTACGGGCATGCTCCTTTGCGCCGGGCCGACCGGTTCCGGAAAGACGACAACCCTTTATACGATGCTCGATATTTTGAATACTCCTGATGTGAATATTTCAACCGTTGAAGACCCTATTGAATATCAAATGGCCAGAATTAATCAAACTCAGACGAAAGCGGAAATTGGGCTGACTTTCGCCAATGGTTTGCGTACACTACTACGTCAGGACCCTGATATAATCATGGTCGGAGAAATTCGTGACGGAGAAACAGCTTCGCTTGCCATAAATGCTTCACTCACCGGACATCTGGTTCTCTCGACTATTCACACTAACTCCGCGGCTGGAGCCATCCCTCGTATGATTGATATGGGGGTTGAACCATTCTTGATTGTTTCAACAGTTAAGACGGTTATTGCCCAGAGATTGGTCCGATTACTTGCAGAGGGGAAAGAAAAATATTTTTTAAGTGATATAGAAATGAAAGCCTTGGAAAAAGTGGTAGACCTCGACCGCGTTCTTGGATTTTTAAAATTGGAAAAAATTGTTGATGAGAATGCAACTTGGGACAAAATTCCATTTTATAAACCAAAAGGAAGCGAGGAATCAAAAGATGGCTTTAAGGGGCGTATCGGAATTCATGAAGTTCTTAAAGTGACAACGACTATTAAAGAAATGATTTTAAAGGGCTCGTCTGTAGATGAAACAGAAAAGATGGCAAAAAGTGAAGGAATGATGACAATGCTTGAAGATGGCATATTCTTGGCGGCCCAAGGTTTGACTTCGACGGAAGAAGTTCTTCGTGTTGTTTCGGAATAATGGATGAATCCCGTACGAGATCCACATGTTATCTTTTACAGAATAGTTAAAAATAATTATAAGGTTTATATTATAAACAATAAATTAGTAAGAAACGTCCCATCTTTGAGGGACTATCTCGTACGGGATGAAATTTAAATATAAAATACAAAATAAAAATAATGAAATAATGGAAGGAATTATTGAATCTCCCGATAAGTTTACTTTGGCCAGGGAATTGCGGGAAAAAGGAAATACTCCGATTTCGATAGAAGAGGTCAAAGAAAAAGAAGGAATTTTATCGGTGAAGTTAAGTTTTTTTTCGAGAGTTTCTCTCTCGGAAAAAATCATGTTTACCAATAATTTAAGCGGAATGTTAACGGCTGGACTTTCTTTGAGTCGAGCATTATCAATATTGGAAAAACAATCGACCAATCATGCTCTCTGCGATATACTGCGTGGACTGGAAGAAGATATAAGCAAAGGTAACTCTCTTTCGGAGGGAATGAAAAAATTTCCCAAAATTTTTTCCGGAATTTTCGTTCCAATGGTTCATGCAGGAGAAGAATCCGGTAATTTGCCAAGCACACTGACCGAAGTTGGTATAAGTCTTAAGAAATCCTACGATTTGAATAAAAAAATAAAAGGAGCGATGACATACCCAGGAATTATTCTTTGTGCCATGATAGTAATCGGTATATTTATGATGATTTATGTTGTTCCAACTTTGACCAAGACATTTAAAGATTTAGGAACTGAATTACCGACATCGACAAAAATAATTATTTGGATTTCCGATACTATTAGTCAGCACATAATCCTATTCTTCGCGATAATAGTCTTTGTTATCATAGGTATTGTTTTACTTTCCAAACTTAAACTGGTCCAAAGATATTTTGACCGTATCATTTTATATATTCCGGTTATCGGGAATATAGTTAAAGAAGTTAATACTGCTCGCACAGCAAGGACAATGTCGTCGCTTTTATTATCGGGTGTCAGCATTTCAAATTCTTTATCGATAACGGAAGAAGTTCTTCAGAACGTTCATTACAAGGAACTGATTCATAAATCAATCGGGTCCATAGAAAAAGGAATGGTTTTATCCGCTTCATTTAAAGAAAATATTTTTCTGTATCCAATCATGATGGGTGAGATGGTTGAAGTTGGAGAAGAAACCGGTAATCTGTCAAAAATGCTTTTGGATATTGCCAATTTTTATGAAAATGAAGTAGATAATAAAACCAAAGACTTATCGACGATTATTGAACCGGTATTGATGCTTATAATCGGTGCAGTTGTCGGAATTTTTGCTGTCTCAATGATAAAACCGATGTATTCGGTTATGAATAATATTAGCTAGTTAGATGATAAATTATTTTAAAATAAAAAATAAAAAAAATGGATTTACATTAGTGGAAACATTAGTGGCGACGGCTATTTTTGTCTCTATCTCGGTTGGAATATATGTAGGGCTAATGAATATTTTAAAAATAATGAATATAATCCGGACAAAAAATATAATGACGGATATTGCCAATGAACAGTTTGAAATTGTCCGAAATTTGCCATATAGTAGCGTGGGCACAGTTAGTGGAATTCCTTCCGGTATTCTTTCCCAAAGTAAAACAATTAATCGTGATAATAAAGTTTTCGATGTGGATACTGTGGTTCGTAATTTTGACGACCCGTTTGATGGCACTTTTGACGGGACTCCCAAAGATACATCTCCGGCAGATATGAAGATAATAGAATTGACGATTGCATGTACTTCATGCGACGATACTTTAGCCCCGATCTCTTTTACGACAAAAGTTGCGCCGAAAAATCTTGAAACCACTTCCGTAGATGGGGCAATTGTTGTTAAAGTTTTCGACTCGTCGGGATTGCCTGTCGGTGGTGCTAGTGTTAATGTTGTAAATAATAGTATTACTCCCGCTGTAAATATAAACGATGAAACCGATGTAAATGGAATGTATACAATTGTTGATGCTCCTCCGTCGGTTGGTAGTTATCAGATTATCGTTACTAAAGACGGGTATTCTACTGACCGCACTTATCAAACTGGAGGAACCGGTAACCCGGCGCATCCAACTAAACCAAACCTGACTGTCGTTGTTCAACAAATTTCGCAAATGTCCTTCACAATAGATCAAACCAGCACTATTGATTTTTCCAGTATAAATAGTCAGTGTGTGGCAACTCCGGGTTTTGATTTTACTTTGTCGGGAAGTAAATTAATCGGAACAAATCCTAACACTCTCAAATACTCCAATTCGCTTGTGACAGACAGTTCAGGACTGCTAACTTTACCTAATGTTGAATGGGATACATATAACATTACCGGTATTGATAGTGCTTATGATATTATCGGAACCAATCCGCTTTTATCACTCGGTATCAATCCCAATGTTGAACAAAATATGCAGATTATTACCGCTCCCAAAAATGGCAGAAGGCTTTTGGTTGTAGTGAGAGACCAATCTACCGGGTTGCCTATTTCCGACGCTACTGTTGCTGTCACTGGTCCAAGTAGCTATTCGCAAAGTTATACTACAAGCCAGGGATTTTTGACTCAAACAGATTGGTCCGGGGGAAGTGGACAAACCTCCTTTGGAAGCGCAAATAAGTTCTTCGATTCGGACGGTAACATTGATTATAGTTCTTCGCCTGGGAATTTAAGCTTGAAAAAACTAAGTAATTATGTTCCGAATGGCTATCTCACTTCGTCTACTTTCGATACAGGTTCGGCAAGTAATTTTAGACAAATTATTTGGAGTCCGGCAACGGAACCATCTCAAACAGGAACATCAAGTGTTAGATTCCAAATCGCTACAAACAACGATAATGCCACATGGAATTTTACCGGGCCTGATGGAACTTCATCCACATATTACAGTTCCGCCAATCAAAATATAAGTTCAACCAATAACGGACAAAGATATATCCGCTATCGGTTGTATCTCTCTACTTCAAACCAATCATATACTCCGACTATATCGGATATTTCCTTCACTTATACTTCAGCTTGTATCCCTCCCGGACAAGTATCTTTCTCTGGTCTTGCTTCCGGTAGTTACGGTATTTCTGTGACAAAAACCGGTTATCACAGTACGTCAAAAAATATAACAATTGCAAGTGGAGATAGCTGGGTCAAGCAAGAAATTACGATTTCGCCATAAATATTATGTTTACGAATTCATTTAAAAAAAATAATGGTTTTACACTTTTGGAAATTCTGATTACGATGGTGATTTTTACCGCAATTATGGGTGTTGTAACCATGTTTGCCAGAGACTTGTTTTATTACAACAGTATGTTTTCCAGTGGTTTAACTTCTTATGATGAAGCAAGAAAAGTTCTTCAGCCTATCTCTTCCGAGATTCGTTCCGCTTCGCCATCTTCTTTGGGTTCTTATCCTATTGAGACAGCAGGTATTACAGCTTTTACTTTTTTTTCCGATATTAATAGTGATGGGTTGAAAGAAAGAATTAGATATTTTTTATCCGGAACTACATTAATGAAAGGAGTTATTGTACCGTTAGGAAGCCCATTGCAGTATTTGTCGAATACGGAAGTTCTTACAGAAATTGTGCACAATGTTCGAAATGGTTCAACTCCCATATTTACTTATTATGATTCCAGTTATAACGGTAGTACATCTCCTTTGTCGCAACCGGTTTCAATTTTATCCGTCCGTCTTGTTATGATAACTTTAATTCTTGAAGGAGACCCCAATAGGCAACCTGCCCCGATAACAGTTACTACGGAAGTAAGTATTCGTAACCTTAAAGATAATTTATGATTTATAAAATAGAAAAATACAATAAAGATAGTCGCGGAGTAATTCTTTTGAATGTTCTGGTGTTTTCTGCTTTAGCGATATCTCTTGTGACGTTCTTTATTACCTGGGCATCCTCCAGTGTCAAAATAGTAGAATCAACATTGCACAAAGAACAAGCTTTTCAGATTGCGGAAGCTGGGGTAGATTATTATCGCTGGCATTTGGCTCATGCTCCTAGTGATTTTAAAGACGGAACAACAAACAATGGACCTTATACCCACATTTTTTACGATAAAGATGGAGTTGCTATCGGTAGTTTTATTTTAACCATTACTCCTCCTATAATAGGCTCAACTATCGTTACAATCAAATCGGAGGGACATGTAAATAATTACCCATCAATCAAAAGAACAATTCAAACAAAACTCGCTATTCCATCTTTTGCAAAATACGCTATTG
>Ga0182021_10012374_pt1 | contig 10131 bp, 12 predicted proteins | sample 612E3MmetaG_FD_120493 | JGI IMG/M metagenome (GOLD analysis project Ga0182021, IMG submission 120493) | Permafrost microbial communities from Stordalen Mire, Sweden - 612E3M metaG (Illumina Assembly) | ecosystem: Environmental > Terrestrial > Soil > Wetlands > Permafrost | place: Sweden... | reverse complement strand
GCTCAACAGCGGCGGGTTCCTCAAGCGCAAGGAGGGAGCGGAGACGCGGGCATGCGCCGCGCTGGCGCTGGGCCGGATCGGGACGCCGTCGGCGCGCCAGGCTCTCGAGCGCGCGGCCGGTGCGAAGGACGCCCTGGTGCGCAACGCGGTGAGCCGCGCCCTGCGTGGCCTCCCGGCGGGGAGCTGAGATGACGGGACCCGGGCGCCGGCCGTCGGTCGTGGACTCCATCGAGACCTCGGATGCCTTCATCCGTGGCGCCGGACGCGCGTTTCTCGTCACGCTCTACACGGCGCTCCGCTCGCTCAAGCTCTACCCTCTCGAGAACAACCAGGTGCAGAAGTCGCTCGACGACCTGACGGCGTCGGTGGACCAGATCCTGGAGCGCGAGCGCGAGGTCGAGCTGCGGGTGACGGGCGAGTTCATCTTCGTGAACGCGACGCGGCTGCGCCTCGACCTCGACAACTACGCCTCCTTCTCCCACGTCCTGGGCATCCTCAGGGCGGTAGGGGTCGGCCTGGTGCGGGCGGCGGAGGGCACCGACCGCCGCGAATGGACGACCTTGCTCTCGCTGCTCCTCGTCGTGTCGGCGCGCGACGCGACCGTCAATCGCTTCTTCGAACTCGTCACCAAGCTGCATGACGGTGGAGTCACCCACATCACCGTCGAGCCGCCCATCGAATCCGAGGCGAGCGAAGAGGAGGAGGAGCGGGCGAAGGAGCAGTCCAAGCGGACCTACCAGCGCTCCGTGGCCGTGACCAAGGAAGTCATCAACTCGGTGCGGATGGGCCGGTCCGCCAGCGTCAAGAAGGTGAAGCGGGCGGTGCAGGCGATCGTGGACCAGCTGCTGTCGTCCGAATCCTCGCTGGTGGGCCTCACCACGCTCCGCGACTACGACGACTACACGTTCACGCATTCCGTCAACGTGTGCATCTTCGCCGTAGCGCTGGGCCGGAAGCTCGGCCTGACCAAGCTCCAGCTCTACGACCTCGGCATGGCGGCCCTGTTCCACGACGTCGGCAAGTCGCGCGTGCCGCTGGAGGTGCTGAACAAGGACGGCAGCCTCGACGAGGAAGAGTGGCGGATCATGACCGCCCATCCCTGGCTCGGCGTGCTGACTCTGTTCGGCATGCGCGGCTACGGCGAGGTGCCATACCGCAGCATGATCGGCGCGTACGAGCACCACATGAAGACAGACCTGACGGGATACCCGAAGTCCATCCGGCCCAGGGAAGTCTCCATCTTCTCCAAGATCATCGCCGTCGCCGACGGCTTCGACGCCGCGACGAGCCGCCGCACGTACCAGACGAGCCCAATTGAGCCCGACGCCGTCCTCAAGGAGATGCTCGACAACCCCAAGCGGGGCTACGACCAGATCCTGGTCAAGGCCTTCATCAATCTGATCGGCGTCTACCCGGTCGGCACGTTGATCATCCTCGACACCTACGATCTCGCGATCGTCACCGCGGCCAATCCGAATCCCGAGTTCGTGCACCGGCCGATGGCGCGTATCGTCTCCGATTCCACTGGGACGGTTGTGTACCCGGGCCATGTGGTGGACCTCTCCGAGCAGGACGGCAGCGGCAATTTTCTGCGCACCATCATCAAGGTCTCCAATCCGGACAAGTACGGAATCAGAGTTTCCGACTACTTCGTCTGAGCCGGTGCTCGGTCGCTCTCCTCGCGTCGCGCCGGGCGGATCTCCGCGCGGCAGCGCGTCATTTGCCAAGCGCAAACCGGGGTTTCTTCGCCCGGTTTCGCGCCTGGGCGTCGCGGGGAGTGGGCACCGCGACGGTTGGCCCGCGGATTGCATCACTTCGCCTCACGATGAGCCGTCCTGGTGCGCCGCGCGCTGGACGAGCGCGGGCAGCCGTCGTACCGTTCCCGGACTATGACGCACGACGCGATCACGCTCCGGGGCATGCGCTTCCACACGCTGGTGGGTCTGCTGCCGCACGAGGAGAACATCCCGCAGCCGTTGGAGCTGGATGTCACGGTGTTCCTCTCGCTGCGGCGGGTGGGGGTCACCGACTCGCCCAAGACGCTGCTGGACTATCGCCACCTGTACCGGCTGGTCGCCGAGTCCGTGGGCACCAGCCATCACCGGCTGCTCGAGGGACTGTGCGAGCTGATCGCCTCGAAAGCGCTGGCACTGGACAATGTGGACCGCGTGCGCGTGGCCGCCCGGAAGCCGCACGCCCCGATCCCGGGCCCGCTCGAATCGGTGGAGGTCGTGATCGAGCGCGCCAGGGAGGGAGCCGGGCCCACCGCCTGATTCCCGGAGCGACGATGATGCACCGCATCTGGCCCTTTGTGGTGGCGGCGCTCGCGGCCCCCGCGGCGGGACGGGCGCAGGCTCCGGCGGCGGCGCCGCCGCACCCTCCGCTCGTCCGGGCCCAGATTGATCTCGGATTCGTGAGCACTTCGGGCAACTCCAGCGTCCGCTCCCTGAACGTCGGAGAGCAGCTGGTCGTCAAACCCGACCCGTGGAAGTTCACCCAGACCTTCTCCATCGTGAACGGCTACACCAGCGGCGTCGAGACCGTAAACACGCTGGCGGCCGGCCTGCGGGCCGACTATGCGGTGGGCTCGCGGTTCCGGCTTTACGGGCTGGGCAACTACACCCGCAACCGTTTCGCGGGCATTGCGCGACGCTTCGAGGAAGCCATCGGCCTCTCCTACGGTCTCCTGACCGGTCCCGGCAACATCCTCGACTTCGAGGCGGGCGCCGGACGCAACCAGCAGACCGGCTCGCTGGGTCCCTTGCAGGAGTTCTGGGTCTCCCGGCTCGCGGTGCGCTACCGGCTCAACCTGACGAGCCGTGCCTTTCTCGAGCAGAAGGACGAGGAACTCATGGACCTCGAGAACTTCCAAAACCTGCGGATCAACAGCGAGAGCGCACTGGTCGCGCCGATTTCCAACAACGTGGGCCTCAAGCTCGGCTACGTCGTGCACTTCGCCAACCAGCCGCAGCCGGGCTTCAAGAAGGCCGACACGATCCTCTCGGCCGGCCTGCAGCTGCTCTTCTGAGCACCGTCGCTGCCGTCGCGCTCGGCTCGAACCTCGGTGACCGCGCGGCGATTCTGGCCCGGGCGCGGTCGGCCATCGGCCGGCTCCCCGCAACACGGGTCGCGGCGGCCAGCGAGGTCGAGGAGACCGCACCGCTCGGTCCGGTGCCCCAGGGCCCCTACCTCAACCAGATGCTCCGGGTGGAAACGGCCCTCGGGCCCCGCGCGCTGCTCGAGGCGCTGCTCGCCGTCGAGCAAGCCGAGGGACGCGTGCGCGCGCAGCGATGGGGGCCGCGCACCCTGGATTGCGATCTCGTGCTGTACGGGGACCAGCGCGTGGAAGTCCCGGGACTCAGCGTGCCACACCCGGAGATCCCGCACCGCGACTTCTGGCAGCGCCAGCTCGCACAGCTGGGCATGGTTGACCGCCTCGTAGACAGCTAGGAGAGCGCGGACGGCAGTGGAGTTGCCAGACGGCAAGGACTCGAGTGGTTACCAGACACCAGCCAGTGGTCGTCAGACCAGTTGCCAGTACTTCTCACCGGTCTGGCCCCCGGTCCCCCGGTGACAGGTAACCACTGCCAACTTGCCGTCTGGCAACTTCTCTTGTGTCGGTTCACGGGTTACCGTTCGCTCGACCATATGACCAGTCCATCGAAGGACACCGCGGTCACGACCCGCGACTTCCTCGCGTGGAAGTTGGCGGCCCGCAAGATCGTCGCGGTCACCGCCTACGACGCCCTGTTCGGCCGCCTGGTGGACGAGGCGGGCGTGGACTGCGCGCTGGTCGGCGATTCCGTCAACCAGGTGCTCGCCGGAAAGTCGTCCACCCTGTCCGCCACGCTGGAGCAGATGATCTACCACGCCCGTGCGGTGCGGCGGGGGGTGCGACGGGCACTCGTGGTGGTGGACCTGCCGTTCCTCAGCTACCAGGTGAGCCGGGAGGAAGCGATCCGCAACGCGGGCCGGGTGATGAAGGAGACCGGCGCCCAGGCGGTGAAGCTGGAGGGCGGGGCCGCCATGGCTGAGACGGTGGCTGCTCTGGTCGCGATCGGCATCCCCGTCATGGGGCATATCGGCCTGACGCCGCAGTCGGTGCATGCGCTTGGCGGCTACCGGGTCCAGGGGAGAGACGAGGAGACGGCGCGGCGCCTGGAGAGTGACGCGGAGGCGCTGGAGAGTGCCGGCGCTTTCAGCATCGTGCTCGAGCTGGTGCCGGCCGCGCTCGCCGGGACGATCACGGCGGCGCGCGCCATCCCAACGATCGGCATCGGCGCCGGCGCGGCGTGCGACGGTCAGGTGCTGGTGCTGCCGGACCTGCTCGGCCTGAACGACGGCTTTACCCCCAAGTTCCTCAAGCGCTATGCCTCCCTCGCCGACGAGGTGAGGGGCGCCGTGGGCCGGTTCGGCGACGAGGTGCGCCGCGGCGCGTACCCCGACGCCGAACACTCCTTCTAATCGTCTCAATGCTCACCGTCTCGGCGCTCACCGCGATGCGGGCGCACGCCCAGGAAGCGCGGCGCGCCGGACGCCGCATCGGCTTCGTGCCCACGATGGGGGCATTGCACGCGGGACATCTCGCGCTGGTCACCGCGGCGCGCGCGCGATCGGACATCGTGGTGCTGAGCGTGTTCGTCAATCCCCTCCAGTTCGGCCCGGGGGAGGACTTCGCGCGCTATCCGCGCGATCTGCAGCGGGACACCACGCTGGCGGCGGCCGGCGGCGTGGATGTGCTGTGGGCGCCCTCGCGCGACGCGATCTACCCGGAGGCGCCGCAGGTCACCGTGGTCCCGGGACCCGCGGGTGACCGGTTGGAGGGCGCCATCCGTCCCGGTCACTTCGGCGGTGTCCTGACCGTGGTGCTGAAGCTGTTCGGCCTGGTTCAGCCCGACGTGGCCGTATTCGGCAGAAAGGACTTCCAGCAGGCGGCGCTGGTCCGCCGGATGGTACGCGACCTGAACCTCCCCATAGACCTCGTCGTCTCGCCGACCATCCGTGAGGCGGACGGGCTCGCGCTGTCGTCGCGCAACGTGTACCTGGACCCCGCGGCCCGGGCCGCGGCGGCGGCGCTGCCCCGCGCACTGGCGTGCGGGGTCGAGGCCTTCCGGGGCGGAGAGCGAGACGCCGGGGCCCTCGTGGGCGGCGCCCGGCGCGTGCTCGAGGCCGAGCGCGGGCTCACGGTGGACTACGCGGCCTGTGTGGCTGACGATCTGGAGCCGCAGGTTTCGGCGGACGAGCGATCGGTGCTGGTGGTCGCGGCGCGCGCCGCAGGAACGCGGCTCATCGACAACGTCGTTCTGGGCGAGGGGCTCGAGGAGGATATCCGTGTCGCCGGATGAGGTTCGCCTCGCGTTTCCGTCCTGGTCGGTGGCGGGCCCGATTCGCATCGAGCACGTCGCTCGCGTGGTGTCCCTGCTCGAGCGCTGGGCCGAGGCGCGCTCGGTGACGGCCGCGGAGCTGGCACGGTGGCGCCGTGCGGCGCTGCTGCACGACGCGCTGCGCGACGCCGACGAAGGGGTGCTGCGGCGCTACGGGCCGCAACCGCCGTGGCCCGTCAAGACGTGGCACGGTCCCGCGGCGGCGGCGGCGGCCGCGGCGGACGGCGAGGGCGACCGCGGGGTGCTCGACGCGGTGCGCTATCACTCCCTCGGTTTCGCCGGGTGGGATGACGCGGGGCGCATGCTCTACCTGGCCGACTATGTGGAACCGGGGCGCACCTACGAGCGGCGGATGCTGGATGCGTGGATCGAGCGGACCCCGGCCGAGCCCCTCCAGGTGCTCCGCGAGGTAGCGGCGCTGCGCATCGGGTGGCGGCTCAAGAACGGCGGCTGGATAGCGCGGGAAACATGGGAATTCTGGAACAGCATCGTCGCGGACGCCTCGTCGTCGCCGGCCTGATCGCGCTCGCGCTCGCCGGCGCGGCCTCCGCCCTGTGGTGGCGCGGCCGCGCCGTGCCGGCGCCGGCTGCGGCGGTGAGCCGCGGGATCCCCGGAGAACGCGACCGCATCGTCGTCGAAGTGCTGAACCCGACGCGCGGCGTCGGCCTGGCGCGCGCGGCGACGCGCGTGCTGCGCGATGCCGGCATTGACGTGGTCTACTTCGGCTCGGACACCGGGGCCGTCGCGGATTCCACGCAGTTGCTGGTGCGCCGGGGGAGCGCGCGGACCGCGGCGCGCGTGGCCCGAGCCCTAGGCGTCGGGGTGGTGCGACCGCGCCCCGACCCGGACCGGCTCGTGGACGTCACCGTGCGGCTCGGGCGGGACTTCTCCTCCCGCGTCGCCGCGCATGACCCGTAGCTGACCGCACGCCGCGGCGATGTCGAGGCCCCGGCTGCGCCGGGCCACCGCCTCGACGCCGCGGCGCCGCAATCCCGCCGCGAAACTCGCGAGCCGCCGTTGCGACGCCGGAACCAGCCCCGGCGCGCCGCCGGGATGCAGGGGCAGCAGGTTGACCATGGCACCCGCCGACTTGGCGATCCTCGCCAGCTCGGCCAGGTCTTCCTCCCGGTCGTTCACTCCCGCGATCAACACATACTCGAACGTCACCCGCCGCCGGAACGCACCCACCGCCTCCAGCACGTCGGGCAGCCGGTACCGTTTCTCGATCGGCATGATGGTCAGTCGCAGGGCGCTCGTCGGCGCGTGCAGCGAGAGAGCGAGGCGGAACTGCTCGGGCCGCTTCGCCAGCTCCGCGAGCGAAGGAAGAATGCCCACGGTCGAAACGGTGATGTGGCGTGCGCCGATCCCGAGCGCGTCGGGATGGTTCAGCAGGGTGAGTGCGGTCGCCACCGCCGGCCAGTTGAGCAGCGGCTCGCCCATCCCCATGAACACGACGTTGGTCGGCTTGACGGGTTCGGGACCCAGCAGCAGCTCGCGCACCTGCCCCGCGATTTCCCACGCGGCGAGGTTGCGCTTGAGGCCCATCGTTCCGGTGGCACAGAAGGCGCAGCGCAGCGGGCAGCCCGCCTGCGAGGAGATACACAGGGTCCGGCGCGATCCCTCGGGGATCAGCACCGACTCGATCGCCTCTCCATCCGGCAGCCGCCACAGCATCTTCTCGGTCCCATCGCGCGAGGTCTGCCGCACCTCGAGCGTCAGCGACGGCAGCGGCCACTCGGCGTCCAGCGCCTGGCGCAGCGCTGCCGGGAGGTCGGTGGCGTCCGCCCAGCGGCGCACGGGCCTTCGCCACAGCCGCGGCAGCAGTTGCGCCAGCCGATAGGCCGGATCGCCACGGTGCGCGAGCCACGCCTCGAGGGCGGCGCGCGCAGCCCCGGGTGCGAGGTCGAGCAGGCTGGTCACCGCATCGCCGCCGTGAGTCCGAACCGGTACGTAGCTCCGAAGTCGTTGACGCCGCCGTCGCGTCCCAGGTAGATGCGGTAGCGCCCGGCACTCAGCGCCAGCCCCAGGCGGCTTCGCCAGAGGGCCATGCCCGCCTCGACCTCGCGTGCTGCGCCGATGTCCAACTCGGCGACCTCCCCCAGACTCAGCCCCCCGCTCAGCAGGTGCTGCACTCCCTCGCCGTGCGTCCAGGTGGCCCCATAGCGGAGGATCACGACGCCGGTGGTGCCCCACATCGCGCTCGGTGCGGTTTGGTAGGACGCGGCCCCGCTGTAGCTGGCCGCCTGCTCGGCCTGCCGCAACGTCGGGTCGAAGAACCGGGTCGCGAACGCGACGGTGACCCTTGCTGGATCCGAATAGCGGATCCCGACGTCCAGCCCCAGCTGGCTGCGTGAGGTCACGTCCAGCTGGCCCGAGACGCTTCGAACGGCGAGGCCGGCCACCAGGCTCGGGGTGATCTGGCGAGCGAACCCGAGGGAGGCCACCTCGGCGTAGACCGGAATGTCGCCGCCGATACCTTCGGGACTGGTCTCGGTGCGCACCAGGCCATCCACCCCGAGTCGGCCGTAAACGGCGTTGAGCGTTCCGAGACCGCCGAGCCGGAGTCCCAGCGTCGCAATCCCGCCGCTGATCCCGACCTCGGATGGGGCGTGAATCGCTTCGACCCCTACGCGTAGGGAGGGACCGGGACGGGGCAGGGCGGTGGCCGGCGTCCACAGCGCCGCGGAACCGTCATCGTCGAGAGGCGATGGCACCACGAGCGTTCCGGCGGCGACACGCCACAGGTCGGACGCGACCGCCGCCTGGCCGCTGGCCTCACGCACTGAGGCGAGGACGCCGGCGGCCGCGAAGACGAGGACGGCGCCACGGGGGGGCATGGGCGAAGGTTCGCCCGCGCCGCGGATGATGTCAAGCGACCCGTCAGCTTGCCCAAGTTATGGCGCGCCATTAACTTCCGCGCGTCATGAGGCGCCTCCCGCCGTCGTGCTTCTGAGCCAGCTGCTCGCCCCGGATCACGTCCTGGTCCCCCTCACATCACGGGACAAGCCCGCGGTCCTGCGTGAACTCGTCGAGCTGCTCGTCCGCTCCTCGGGCGGCGCGCCGGACGACATCCTGCACGCGGTGCGGGAGCGGGAGGCGTGCCAGTCCACGGGATTCGGTTACGGGGTCGCCATCCCACACGCCCGGACGCCCTCGCTGTCGGCGCTGACGCTGGTAGCCGGACTGGCGGCGCACCCCATCGAGTACGGGGCGCTGGACGGGAAGCCGGTGCGGCTCTTCTTCCTGCTGGCCGGACCCGAGACCATGGCGGCCTCCCAGGTCCGCGCCCTGGCGCGGATCGCGCGACTAGTGCGTCGGGAGTACGTCCGGGAACGGCTGCTCGAGGCGGTAACATCCGAAGCATTCTGCCAGGTCGTGCGGGATGCGGAGGCGCGGTAGCATGACGGACGCCGAGGCATCCAGCCGCGGTTGGGCCGCGGTGGCACTGTGGCTCGCGCTGCAGGTCACGCTGACTTCGCTGCCGGGGAAGGCGATCCCGGTCGCTCTGCCGCACCCGCTCGACTGGGCCGGACACTTCTGCCTGTACGGCGGTCTTGGGGCCCTCATCGCGCGGGCGGCTCTGCTGCATCGCTGGCCGTTGCGCCGCCTTGTGTGGGCCGGCGTGCTGCTCTCCACGTGGGCCGCGCTGGACGAGCTGCACCAGCTCTTCATTCCCGGCCGGTCGGCGGAGGTGAGCGACTGGCTGAGCGACACGCTCGGCGCTTCGCTGGGACTCTATGTGGGGAGACGTCTGATGATCTCGAGGCTGGGCCGATGGCTTCGCTAGCAGCGACGTCCATGCGCAGCCACTGGTGCGGGGAGCTGCGCGCCGCGCACGCGGGCACGGAGGTGCGCCTCGGCGGATGGGTGCATCGGCGCCGCGACCTCGGCGGCATCGTCTTCGTGGACCTGCGGGACCGGGAAGGCCTGGTTCAGGTCGCCATCGGGCCGGGCTGGTCTCCGCCTCAGACCATGGCTGGCACGGGCGCCCTGACGGCGGAGGCGGCCATTCTGGTGCGTGGCGTCGTGGAACGGCGCCCCGCGGGCCAGGCGAATGCCGAGATGGCGACGGGCGAGGTCGAGGTGCATGCGACGGAGGTCACGATCGTCGGTCCGACCGTCACCCCGGCGATCCCGGTGGGACGGGTGCGTGGGGAAGCGCTGGCGGCGGAGGAATCGCGGCTCCGGTACCGCTACCTCGATCTGCGGCGGCCGGAGCTGTATGGGAACTTCGAGCTCAGGCACCGCCTCCTGCAGCGTACGCGGCGGGAACTGTCGGATCGCGGCTTCCTTGAGGTCGAGACGCCGATCCTCACCAAGCCCACGCCGGAGGGAGCCCGCGACTTCATCGTGCCCTCGCGCGTCTACCCCGGGCAGTTCTACGCGCTCCCGCAGTCGCCGCAGCTCTACAAGCAGCTGCTGATGATCTCCGGCTTCGACCGCTATTTCCAGCTGGCGCGCTGCTTTCGCGACGAGGATCAGCGGGCGGACCGGCAGCTCGAGTTTACCCAGATAGATCTCGAGTGCTCCTTCGTCGGTCCCGAGGACATCTACGCGGTGACCGAGGCCGTGCTCGTGGCGTTGTGGCAGGAGGCCGGCGCGACGGTCGAGGCGCCGTTCCCGCGCATGGCGTACCGCGACGCGATGGCGCGCTTCGGCACGGACAAGCCCGACCTTCGGTTCGACCTGGAAATCCGTGACCTCACGGCCCGGATCGGGGAGGGGAGCGGCGAGTTCCTGCGTGCCG
>Ga0182021_10012372_pt1 | contig 10133 bp, 6 predicted proteins | sample 612E3MmetaG_FD_120493 | JGI IMG/M metagenome (GOLD analysis project Ga0182021, IMG submission 120493) | Permafrost microbial communities from Stordalen Mire, Sweden - 612E3M metaG (Illumina Assembly) | ecosystem: Environmental > Terrestrial > Soil > Wetlands > Permafrost | place: Sweden... | reverse complement strand
GTGTAGCGAGTTTAGACATCACACTCTCTATTCTCGGGGGATTTGAAAAAACTATTAAAGAGAATGTAGTAAGTTTCACCTCCCATATGCAATTGTTCGCTTTTGAAAACGATTTACTGCCTCATCAAGAACGGACAATTCAAAAAGTTATTGCTCAATACCCAGAAGTGCTTGAAATGGCTCCCTATCTTTCTCGCGAAGGTATGATTCGATCAAAAAATGATATTGACGGTATTCTTATTAAAGGAGTAGATCCGAACAATGATATTTCAGCTGCAAAACACAGACTTGTCACGGGCATTTATGATCTTGATGAACGAAAATCAGGTATCCAACAGGTCATTCTTGGAAAACGACTGGCGGAAAAATTGAATGTCCAACTTCATGATCATGTTCTTATGTATGCCCTTGGCGGGACAACTCTTTCGCTTTCACAAACCAGAATCATGCAGTTTGAAATTAGCGGAATTTATGAGACAGGGATGGCAGATTACGATGGAAGTGTCATTTATATCAATCTAAGAAATGCACAAAGGTTGTTTCAAGTAGGGGATGTTGTTTCAGGATTTGATATCTTGGTTTCGAACATTGATAGTGTTGGGGCGCTTGCACAAAAAATTCCGGAGTACCTTGGATATCCTTATTATGCAAGAACAATGTTTCAGCAATATAGGAATCTTTTTGCCTGGGTCGACCTCCAAAGGATTCCTGTGATGATTATTCTAGCACTAATCATCATCGTCGCAACAGTAAATATCATTGGAACACTCTTGATGCTGATTCTCGGAAAGTCAAGGGACATTGGGACGCTGATCACGATAGGAATGGGGCGAAAAGATATTGTAAAAGTATTTCTGAAACAAGGTATGCTTATTGGAATTGTCGGAACAGTATTGGGCAACTTGATTGCACTGCTTCTTTGCTGGCTGGAGTTACGTTATCGATTCTTTCCGCTTCCTTCCGGAATCTATTTCATGACGCACGTTCCCATTGATCTTTCCATTTTCAATTTCCTCAGCGTGACCGTAGCTGCACTGGCCATGAGTTTTATTGCGTCGTGGATCCCTTCGAAACTTTCAGTCAAAATGGATCCAATCAAACTTATTCGCTTTGCATCATGAGATATGAACGTTACATAGCATTCCGATATCTATTAAGCAGGAAAAGCGTGAAGTTTGTCTCGATTATTTCTGCCATCTCAATTACCGGTGTCACTATTGGTGTAGCTGCACTTATTGTTGTCCTGTCAGTCTTCAATGGGTTTGGGAGTCTTGTTTCTTCCATTCTCATCAACTTCGACCCGCACCTTCGTATCGAAAGCATAACACACGCGGATTCAGCCGGTTATCGAACCATTCTTAGTGATCTTTCTCAACGGCAGGAAGTCAAGGGATGTTCACCATTTGTTGGCGGTAAAGCTCTTGTCGTTTCTCGAAATATCAACCGAGTCGTTAATATCAGAGGACTTGAAGCTAAAAGTATTCCCCAGGTGTCCGGATTATCTGATAAAATTGTTCTTGGTTCAGCCGATTTGAGGGAAGACAGGAGAAATGGAATTGTTCTCGGATTAATTCTTGCGGACAGACTAGGAGTAGTTATTGGTGATACGATTTCCGTAGTAAGTCCGTCGGGCGCCGAATTGGCAACCATGCAGCTTGGATTACCGCTCATCAGGCGGTTTCGTGTTGTAGGAATTTATGAATCGAACAATAAAGAATACGACGGCTACTTTGCCTTTACGAATTTAATAGACGCTCAATCGCTCTTTGGCAGGACAGGCCAGGTCGATGGGATTGATATCCGACTTGATCATGTTGATAAAGCAGAAAGTTTCCGGAATGAACTCAAGAAGAAATACGGAGCCGCTTTTCGCTATTTGACCTGGTACGACTTGCATCGTGAATTATACACCGTGATGCAGATCGAACGTTGGTGCGCGTATATCGTACTTTGTCTTATCATTGCGGTTGCATCATTTAACCTTCTGAGTTCTTTGACTATGACAGTCATTGAGAAACGGCGCGATATTGGTATCCTCAAATCTATTGGTGCAACTTCTGAGAGCATCAGAAAAATTTTCGGTCTGCAGGGTTTTTATGTGGGTATTGTGGGAACTGTAGCCGGATCCGTGCTCGGATTGTTTATTGTGTACCTTCAGGAACGGTACCATTTGATTGCACTGGACACCACAATCTATATAATCCCTGCAATGCCGGTGGAAGTGCACGCTTTTGATATTTTGATTATCGCTGTTGCAGCAATAGGATTATGTTCTCTTGCTTCACGCCTCCCGGCTAAACGGGCGGCTTCTCTCGACCCTGTGGAAGCCATACGATGGGAATGACACGTCGCTCTGTTCTCCTGACCGGAGAAAACATATGGAAAGAATATCCGATGGGGAAAAACCAGGCTCTCCAGGTTCTTAAAGGTGTTGATATTGAAATACGACAAGGCGAGTTTGTCGTAATTGTCGGACCCTCGGGGTCGGGAAAAAGCACATTGCTTCATTTATTGGGCGGGCTCGATCGGCCAACTGACGGTATCATAAAACTTGGCGAGCAGAATGTATTCGCACAATCAGAAGATCAATTGGCTGTGTTCCGCAATCGATCTTTAGGATTTATTTTTCAATTTCATCATCTTCTTCCGGAATTTACTGCGTTGGAAAACGTTTGCATGCCTGCACTCATCGCCGGAAAGACCATTAAAGAAGCAACACCACGCGGACAAATATTGCTGGAACAAGTTGGCCTTTCAGATCGTCTTCATCATAAACCGAATGAACTCTCGGGCGGAGAACAGCAGCGTGTAGCCGTAGCACGAGCGCTCATGAATAACCCCCAGCTTGTTCTTGCAGATGAGCCGTCGGGAAATCTTGATGAAGAAAATGGATTGAGTTTGCATCGATTATTGGTGCATCTCTCGGAATCATTTGGAATGACTTTTGTCGTTGCTACACACAATATTGACTTGACAAGGCGTGCCAATCGTGTTCTCAGACTTTCCGATGGAAAACTCAATGTTGCAAGATAAATTTTTTTTCTAGAAGACTTGACATTGAAAAGAAATGCTTTAAATTACTGATTGACCCGAGCAATAGTAACTCCCCTGACTATTGCTCAACAAACGGTCAGGCCCGACGTTCCCCCCGATGTCGGGCTTTTTTTTATACAATGAATTGGAGAGAACATGGCTCGAATAGAAAAACGCATCGCAACAAAACAAAAAGCTTTCGTTGAAACACTTCCATTCAACAAATCGAATTATCAAATTCTTGGCGGCGGTCTCTTGTGCATCATTCTTGGATATATCGCTCTCGCGCAAGATCCATGGAATGGAACGATGCCGCTTGTCGTTGCTCCGATTCTGCTGGTACTCGGGTACTGCATTATAATTCCTATTGGGATTCTTTTTCGCAAGCGCATTATTACTGAAGGATCTGCGCAGCCTCTGGAACAGCGTCCGGAAAATTCGCATTGAATTTTGGCGCTCTGTTTCGTATATTGTAATTGTTGAATGAAACATTCTCGTCTCGATTTAATCTGGACGAAGTGAAAATGTGCGAGCGTGTAGCTCAGGGGTAGAGCATCTGCCTTTTAAGCAGAGGGTCGGTGGTTCGAGCCCACCCACGCTCACATTTATTTGCCCGAATGGTGGAACTGGCAGACACACCATCTTGAGGGGGTGGCGCCCGAAAGGGCATGCGAGTTCAAGTCTCGCTTCGGGCACAAATAAAGGGGGCGGCATTGAATCGACCCCTTTTTTATTGCTTTCAATCCTCGCTTTCCTATAATTAATTATTCACTCCGCTATATTTTACTGTTTGACATTCCCCTAAAATTACTGTAATGTTTCTATAACATTACCTTTTGCCGTTTCATCGCCAAATCTTGTGGGGCGCGGCAGAGTTAAAAAACAGTTTACATTTTTTCCAGAGGGGCTAAATGCAATCACCTACCAGTGCGGCAATTCGCGGACTATCGTTTGTTATCTTCCTATTATTTCTTTCAACAACGCTTATCGCCCAAGTGAAGATACACGAAAAAATTGAAATAGGGCCAAAGTCTGTTCGTCTTAACACCACGGATGCCACGCCACAAGCTCTCTTAGTTAAAACGCCCGCAGGACCGTGGCCAGGTTCCGCGGATGGAATAATGACAACCATGCAAGGTGTGCGCGTTACGGTAAATGCCGTACTCACTGTTTCCAATGTACCGAAGGCGTGCGGATATGAATTCTATGTAGGTCCCGAATTATCACGGAGATATTTTAATGAGTGTGATGGCAGCATCGTTGATGAAGGAACCGGAACAACCTCATTTACACAAACTATATCGTGCTATGTTGTCAATTGGGGAATTCTGCATACACGCGAGCAATGCGGAATGTGTCCATATTGTGTAGGCGATTGGGGTGGCGTGGGTAATTATCCCGCTTCTGTCGAGGTGTCAGGTAACAATGCAACGGTTACGTACAGCTTTACAATATGGGGTATCAATGAAAGCAATAAAATTGTGTATGGAACTGTTACTGCTGTATATACTATAACCGCAGAATTAGACGCGGAATATGATTTGGCACGTCTGGATCTGGCGCAGCAAGGACAAGTATTTGGATGCAGTAATTTAGGTACTTGTGTAAACATCACTGGATATGATGGAGCAGACAGAAGGTACAACCCATGCCATGAGTATAATATGGACGCAACGGCGACAATTACAGGCGGACCTTATGTGTACTTTGCAACGGCAACTGGAGCGACGTCGCCCGGGTTATCAAAGACTATCAACTTCCAGATGCAGCGTGGATATGGCGTGCTTTATCTTGAAATTGATACGAGCAAGGGTTTTATTCCCGTTGGAGGAGAAAGCGTGCAAGTTACTGTGCAAGCAAAAGGAATAACAGGAACATGTGATGTGTACTTGAGTTGTGATTATCCTCCACCCACCGTCAGTATTACGTATCCCAGTGCTGACTCAACAGTATTTTTAGTATCAGAACGACATCAACCGGTGATCACATTCGAAGAAACGCACACACCAGGTAATGGAAAATATGAACCGGGCATAAGCTGGAGCCCGTCCAAAGCGATTGATACAAAAGAATACTTTGACAAGATACAAAATTCTCCTTTAGCTCTTACAAACGAGGTCACTGCGACAAATATAGCTGGAAAAGCGACAGATAAGAGAGTCATCGTTTTGAAGAAAGGAGAAGATGTCGATCATTTTAATGTAACAGTAACACCAGACACCATGTATTCTAATGATCATGCTCGCTTGAAAGCAATTGCAATTGATAAATATGGCAACGAAGCTTCGCTTGATGATAATACGATTATGAGTATATCTATCGATCCGGACGGTAAGATTTTTTATTGGGATGACAGCTACAATGAAGTACATTATGGCGAAATAAAAGAAGGCAATGTCTATCTTGCTATATCCGGAAATATCACTGCTCCGATTCAGGAATTTAGCATTACCGTGTCTGGAGATGGAGCAAGCGGAACAGGCAAATTGGTTGTGATGAGAGCGTCTTGTATTGTTCTGTCTGTCTCAAGTGCGAAAATCCAGCCGGGTGAGAAAGTGACTATAACCATAAAGCAATTGGATAGTTATGGAAATCTGACGCTCTATCCACCGGATCAGATGTTTAATCTCAGGATGAATACCGATGAACAATATGGAACACTCCGGTGCACATCAAATGGAAACACAGGCTCATATATAAGCGGTCGTCAGCCATTTGAGTTTATTGCCGCCAGCACGATTGACGTGGACTCAACAGTGGTAGAAATAGGAGCAAGCCTATGGACAGGAGGAGGTGGTGCTGATGGGATTGGTAAAGGGAAGGAAACGCTCCATATCTCTGAGTCTATAATGGCCAACCATCAAACGAAAGCAAAAAATATCGGTGCCATATCAAACGATGGAACAAGGAAAGAAATAGAACTCTCGATCAACAACATACAAGCCCAGCTTAACAAATTGAGTGCAAAGAAAGGTGACGAGAGACAGAAACAAAAGCTTGCAATTAATTTAGAACAACTTAAAGGACAGTTAGCATACGAAAAGGCGAAGACTCCGGCTGAGAAACAAAAATCTTTAGCGAATTTGAAACAAATCGCAATATTCGATGCAGAAACAGCAGAATGCAAACCAACTGCTTCGATAACGATAAAGAAGGAAGGCTGCATTGGCGTAAAATTTGCAACTTCTAAGATTTCCGTAAGAGATACAACCACGCTGCAATTCGTATATACCGAGACAAATCAACCGGTTCCGACAGACAAGCTTTTGGATGTATCGATCCCTATCGGCGATGGATCGAGTGGATATCTTCTGCCATCGTCAGGAGTGCCTAACGTGACACTCAATGGCTTCATCCAGCCGATACAATATATTGCGCCGGATTCAATTCAGGGAGATTCGTTGTTAGTTTATATCAGAGCAGTGGCGAGTGACGCTGGTGGAACAGGCGGGGATGCAAGTGCGTCATTGAAAGGCGCATCCCTTTCCAAGGCCACAGAAAAAATTGCGAATGTAGTATTGAAGAGTATTAAGGGACCCAAGGGGAAAATAATACAACCGCAACCCCTCAGTCGTGCAATGATCAATGCGATACAGACACTGGCATGCCTGGACAAAGAAGCAGGGGCGATTATGGATCCAACGTTTCCTACATGCATTGACCAAACAAGTTTGAGTGAAATTCGAGAACAAAAAGAGATTGTTCGCGATCCTGACCAAGACGCGGGACAAACGTTTTGCCTGCATGACGATCTAAATGAACATCCTACATATATTAAACCTGTGATATGCGAAAATGTATCAACAAAATGTTATGGATTAATGATACCTAATATTTATGCTTATAAAGTTATTAGAATAGGGACGAAACCTACTAGTGCTGTAGAAGTAAATTCTTTATCCGAAGTCCAAGATAAATCAAAAGCATTAATTGTAGTCAATGGCTTTACGAAACAAATAGAAAGAATCAATGATATATTAGCAATACTAGAAACTTTCCCATCACCTGTGTCAGATGGAAGTATTCCGATCAATATGAACGATGTGTGGTCATACAACGGGATATTGGCACATGAAAAAACACACATCAAACAATTTGAATCAATGGTTTTCGAACCAACCTTAAAGCTTGTGAAAGAAAAATTTATGCCTGAATATCGACCTAAAAGCGAATTTAAAGGTATGTCACGTGAAGACATAGAAAATAAGTTCGATGCATCTGTTTTTAAACTAGCTATATCATTCGAGGATGTTTATAAGGACATACTCGATAAAACATATAACGATAGGGAATTCAAAGCACATAGCGAACATTTCAAATTTCTAAAATCCCTAACAAAAGAAATTGCGAATAAATACGGTATTCCATACAATCCACCGCCGATATATATACCGGAATGAAAGGTTATAAATATGAAAACATCAAATCAAATTCGCTTGTTTTTCTTTCTTATGATAATATTGATATGTCCGATGGAGATGCTCTATTCAAGATTGGAGTTTAAGTCAAACATACAGTGGCTTTCGGGTGCAGAAAGGCTGATAAGTTTTAATGTGGACACTACAAATGAAGTCCTTATTAGTCAGATCGCAGACAGTGCTAACCATAGGCTAAACGATTATGCTTGTCTTTTTCTTGCTCAACACGGGAAAAGAGATATTTTGCCTAAGTTGCAAACATATTTTAATCAAGCGATAACTGGAGGTCAATGGCAACGATCCTATTATTTGTTAGCATCTATTATATCTCTTGAAAATCAGCAGGCGTTTCCTTATGTCACCAAATTACTTGATTCAATGATTGTTCAAAATCGTGAATTTAGAGCCAAATATTATGCAGATCAATTTGCAGACATTATCGGTGTATTACTTGATTTTAACGATTACTCACAATATGAGCTATTTAAAAACCTTTTTGAAGGCTATAATAGACCAGCTCCATCGAGCATTCAAACATTTTATCGCTTCGCCAAGGATCCTACAAAAGAGTCAGATGCATTTGGGAAAGTTAAGAGTTTTGTCAACGATCAAAATGCCGACGTTAGATATTATGCATTAATGACACTTAATTGGTTTGAAAATCAGCCTACAAGCCTTCAAATATTTAGACAGGCATCCTTGGAAGACAGCTCAATTAAAAATCGAGATCTTGCATTACATTTTCTGTTATATAAAGGACTTCTCACGGATGTAATTCCAAGTTTTAAGGAAATTGCTAAGAATTCAGATACGCTATATTCCTACAATGCCGTTTCAACTCTTGAGGCAGTCAATTCACCATATGCATTGAAAGCATTAGTAGAATTAAAGGATGAACTTTCACCAGGGCCATTGCTTGAAGATTTAAAACTTGGATTGAAGGTATGCATCACACAGCCACATAAAAATCAAACTATTACTTGGGTCGTAAACTTTTTAGAAAGTTCTATTTCGCAATGTGCTTCTTTTGCTTGGATAGGTAACCAAGCATTTGTCACACAACTTACACAATACGTCAAAGACTCAAAGATACCGCTTAGTGCAGGAGACTCAGTTAATTGCGCACAAAAGATTAGACAATTCCAACAATCAATTGATAAAGAATATAAAGACACATTAAATATAACGAGTAATTTTATTACGTGGGAAGGTTGGAAGTTCCTCCACTACAACGCGCAATATATCTTAGATCGCTTGCCACAAATACCTCCGACCGGCTGCAACGTCAAACTCGTCAACAGCACCGGCACAAAACTCACCAGCGGCTCACTGCAATATTATGAAGGCAGCCCCCAAGGGGCAGGTTGGAAAGACGCCGTCAATAACAATGATGGTAACTTTGCCATCACTACAACCGCAAAAACCTTAAGTCTAAGAATGACATACGAGTACGGTACACAAACAAAATCGAATGTATCTATAAGTAACGATACTATTGTCTTTCAAACCGTCAATGCACAAATACAATTGCAAAACAGCAGTGGTGTGCTTATAGATACTGGTTCTGTCCAGTATTATGACGGAGCGTGGAGAAACTTAGGAACAACTATAAACGGCATAGCGACAAAAGAACTTCTACCAAACAATTACTCATTTAGAATGACGTACGCGTACGCAAGCAAAGACAAACAGCAAGATATCAGTACAAATCCTACAGTTGTCTTCCAAACCGTCAATGCCGCTGTACAACTACAGAACAGTCAAGGAACATTAATAGATCAAGGCACCGTGCAATATTACTCCGGAGCCTGGAGAGATTTAGGAACTACAGCGAGCGGTATAGCAAAGAAAGAACTTTTACCAAACAATTACTCATTTAGAATGACATACGCCTTTGCAAGCAAAGATAAACAACAGGACATCGGGACAAATGCAACGGTCGTTTTCCAGACTGTGAATGCCGCTGTGCAATTAAAGAATAGTTTAGGAAATCTCATAGATCAAGGAACTGTTCAGTATTACTCTGGAGCTTGGAGAGACTTAGGAGTAACGACAAACGGCACAGCAAACAAAGAACTATTACCAAATAATTACTCGTTTAGAATGACCTATGCATACGCAAGTAAAGACAAACAGCAAGACATAACCACGAATGCTACAGTTGTTTTCCAGACAGTAAATGCCGCTGTGCAGTTGCAGAACAGTCAAGGAACATTCATAGACCAAGGCACAGTCCAGTATTACTCAGGTGCCTGGAGAGACTTAGGAACTACAACGAACGGAATAGTAAGAAAAGAACTATTGCCAAATAATTATTCGTTTAGAATGACATACGAGTATGTTTCGCTCGATAAAGCACAGGATATATCAACGAATAACACTGTCAGTTTCTCGACAGTCTTATGCACAATACGAGTGAAAAACTCACAGAACCAACTGGTAAATAATGCGATGACAAGCTATTACTCCGGAGCGTGGAGACAGATCGGTAATACCGTCAACGGTGTCATTACCAAGGAACTCTTTCCTGTGAATCTATCCTTCCGTGTAAAATACGGAACACAACAGCAGGATAAACAGCAGAACCTATCGACAAATGCTGTGGTGGAGTTTGGGATTCAATGAGTCTATAAGTCTATGAGTAGATGAGTCGTTGAGTATGTGAGTCTATGAGCTATAAGT
>Ga0182021_10012371_pt1 | contig 10133 bp, 10 predicted proteins | sample 612E3MmetaG_FD_120493 | JGI IMG/M metagenome (GOLD analysis project Ga0182021, IMG submission 120493) | Permafrost microbial communities from Stordalen Mire, Sweden - 612E3M metaG (Illumina Assembly) | ecosystem: Environmental > Terrestrial > Soil > Wetlands > Permafrost | place: Sweden... | reverse complement strand
TTGGAAGTTGGCGCGAGCGAATTGTGCGCCCCGAAAACCGTGAAGATACGCGCCGAATAATTCGACAGACCGTCAAATCCGTGAGGATTAGCCGGGGAGGGAGGCTCCAGATCGAGTCGGATCTCTTTGACCTGCTTGGGGCTGCGGATTCGCGCCTCGACCTTAACGGGAAAGACGTGCGGGAAATTGTTGGCGGGAGTGACGGGGCTCGAACCCGCAACCTCTGCCGTGACAGGGCAGCGCTCTAAACCAATTGAGCTACACCCCCGCGAATCGGGGCGACGGCTGGTGGGCGCTAAAGGACTCGAACCTTTGACCCCCTCGGTGTAAACGAGGTGCTCTAGCCAACTGAGCTAAGCGCCCGCGGCCAGAACGTTTACCGCCAAAGCTCCACCTTGTCAACGCCCATTGCCCTCGCTACAGTCGCGCCGTGGCCGAAGATGTCAAACTCAACGCCCGCGTCCGCAAGATCGTCACCTCCAACTGGCTCGACATCTCACAAATCCGCACGCGCGTCACTCGCGGCGTCATCCATTTCCAGGGCCACGTGACCCGCATCGGCGAAGACCCGAAGTCACCCGAGTCCAACGAACCGTTTCTGGAAAAACTCGACGAACAAATCCGGTCGTTGCCCGGCTTTCGCGGCGCACACTTTGCGTTCGACAATTGGCGGCGCGAGCCGACCGGCGTGTGGAGTTTCACCGGCAAGAAACCCAAGGGCGGGCGCAAATGAAACCGGTCATCGCCATCACGCCCGAAGCGATCACGCTAAAGTCACGCCGGGACGGCCGCGGCGCGTTCTGCGGCGTGTCGTATTCACAAGCCATCGAACTGGCCGGGGGCGCGCCGGTGATTCTTCCGTTGACCAGCGACCGGCAAGTGCTCGATCATTTTCTCGACACGTGCGACGGACTGATGCTGACCGGCGGCGGCGATGTGAATCCGCGCCGGTACGGGGCGAAATCGAATCCCGCCATCATCGGCGTGGACGATGTGCGCGATGCGATGGAAATTTATCTCGTCCGGCAGGCGGCGAAGCGCGACTTGCCGGTGTTGGGGATTTGCCGGGGCATTCAGGTGATGAACGTCGCGCTCGGCGGCACGCTCGTGCCGCACTTGCCGGGCCATTCCAACCCGAAGCCGGACGCGCTGGCGCACCGGCTGCAATGGATCAAGCCGGGACAGTTACCGGTCTGCCCGCGCGTCAACACCAGCCATCATCAGGCGGTGCAGCGTGTGGCCGATGGGTTTGAAGTCGTCGCGACAGCACCGGACGGCGTTGTCGAGGCAATGGAGTGGCCGGGTAAACAGTTTTTTTGTGCGGTGCAGTTTCACCCGGAACGATTGGTGAAAGCAGTGCCGGAATGTCGCCGGCTCTTTAAGGTCTTCGTCAGCTCGGCTCGGGTTCGGTCGAAGCGGGGTGGCTGCGGCGCGGGCCGAAGTTGACGCCTTGCTCTTGGACGAGCGTGTTGACCCACGACTGAAAGAGGGCTTGCCGGTTCTGCTGCAGAACGCGTTGAGTCCACTTCGGTTTGTCTTTCTCGGCCGTCTCGGGATCGGGTGGTTGCCGGTCTTTGAGGTGAAAGACGAGCGCGCCATCGGCGGTCGGGATCAATTCGCTCACGCCGTTTACCGGTAGGGCGAGCGATTCCTGCTTGATGCGGTCGGCGGCGATAAGTTTCGTTTTCTCGTCGGCAAAGGTGAACGGCTCGGGATGCTCGATCTTGAGTTTCAACGCGGCACACGCGTCGCCAAAACTCTTGCCGGCGGCGATGAGTTTCTTGAGTTCTTCGACCGTTTGTTGCGCTTGCCGGACGGTGGCCTCGTAGGCGTGCAGGCGTTTGAGTTCGTCGACAACTTTGTCTTTCACTTCATCCAGCGTCGGGATGACGCTGGGTTTGCTGTCGAGGTACTCGATCACGTAATAGCCATCGGGCGCGGGAATCGGGTCGCTGGTCGGGGCGTCGGGCGTCATGGCGAACGCTTGTTGCACAAACGCCACGCTGGCAGTCGCGCCGACCGGCTTGTCAAGCTGACTAAAGAAATCCGTCGTTTGCGGCTTGACGGCAAACTCGGTGCTCACGGCAGTAAAATCCGGCCGCGCGGCGCCGGCCGCTTTCGGGACGAGGCGCACGGAGAACTCCGTCGCCCGGTCGGCGGCGGCGCGATCCGCGCGGTTGGCGACGAGTTCTTTCTGCACGTCGGCTTTCACGGCTTCGAGTTCGGGCGCGACGCTGTTGGTGCCGGCAAAGCGCAGTTTGTTGCGCTCGAAGTAGGCGGCGATTTCTTCGTCGGTGACATGGACGGCCTTTTCCTCTTCGGCGGTGGCGAAGTGGGCGTACCGGACTTTGACTTGCGCCGGCGTGCGGTAGGTTTCCTTGTTCTGGTCGTAGAACGCCTGCGCCTCTTCGTTGGAGATGGTGATGGGCTGCTTGTAATCGTTGAGACTGAACGACACCAACTCAATCGTCACGCGTTCGTGCAGCGGCGTGTACACGAGATTGACTTCCTGCGGCGTGGCGACGGCGGAGGCGGTGACCATTTCTTGCAAGCGCCGGATCGTGAGCCGGTCGCGCATGAGCTGCTCGAATTCCGGCAAGCTGATCCCGTGATTGTTCAGAAACACGAAGAACGGCGCGAACTGTCCATACCGGGCCGGTTCGAACTGGCCGTGTTCATTGTGAAATACCGGCTGACTCGCGATGAAGTTGCGGCACTCCTCATCCGTAACCCGCAGACCGAGTTCCTTGGCCTTGCGCAGCATCAGCAGGCGCACGACGGCTTGCTGCGTGAGATAATCCTCCACCTCGGGCGAGCGGCGCAATTCGCGTCCCGAGTCAATGATGCTTTCGGCCATCAGCGCCGCGCGCGCCGCTTGATACTCGTTCGCATCGACGGGCTTCCCGCCGATGGTGGGCAAGCCGGCGCTGGCGGCCCGGCTCGCGCCGCCGGTCTGGGTGAAGAAAGTGACGAGACTCAGACTCACCGCCACCGCGAACAACCCCATAATCCACTTGATGTTCTTCCGAAATTTCTCCCCGTGTGCAATAAACATGAGGCCGCGAGAATACTCACGACTTGCCGGATCGTCAAACGGCAAAATGGCTGTTAGAATTGCTTCCGCACCGCATGAAAATCGTCGCTGATCCCAACATCCCGTCCGTGCGCGAGGCATTTACCACGCTCGGCGACATCACGCTCATCCCGGGCCGCGAGATAACCGGCGCAACCGTGCGCGACGTCGATGTGTTGCTCGTCCGTTCCGTCACCCCGGTTAATGCCGCACTGCTCGACGGCAGCCGTGTCCGCTTCGTCGCCACCGCGACGATTGGAACAGATCACGTGGACACCCGATACCTCGATATCCGAGGTATCGGCTTTGCTGGCGCCGCCGGTAGCAATGCCAACTCCGTGGCCGAGTACGTCGTCGCTGCGTTGCTCGAACTGGAGCACCGGCACAAGTTCCGGCTGCGCGACATGACGCTCGGCGTTGTCGGCCTCGGCAACGTCGGCTCGCGTGTCGTCCGGTATGCTCAGGCGCTCGGAATGCGCGTGCTGCAAAATGATCCGCCACGCCAGCAGGCCGAGAGCTTGCCGGACTTCGTCACACTGGAACGCGTCCTCGCCGAAGCCGACATCGTGACGGTGCATGTGCCGTTGCTGGAGACGACGCGCCACATGTTTCATCGCGACAACTTGGAACGATTCATCCTCATCAACACGGCGCGCGGTCCGGTCGTGGATAACAAGGCATTGCTTAAAGCCATTGATGGCGACCGGATTCCCGGCGCGGTGCTCGATGTCTGGGAGAACGAGCCGAACATCTCGCCGGAGTTGCTCGATGTCGTGGATCTCGGCACACCGCACATCGCCGGCTACAGTCTCGACGGCAAAGTTAACGGCGTCCGCATGATCTACGAAGCCGCCTGCCGGCATTTCGGAATACCGGCGACGTGGCAGCCGAACTTACCGGCCGTGCCGGCGATTCGAGCCGAGGGCGATTTACGGCAGATCGTCCGGCAAGTCTACGACATCGCAGCCGATGATGTCGCGCTGCGGGCGAGCGTTCGTGGCTTCGACAAACTCCGCGCCGAATATCCAATCCGCCGGGAGTTCTTCAATGTCGAGCTGCGCGGTGTTGACGATCAGTTCCAATGCACGCTCCGGGCACTCGGTTTTCGACTGTGACAGTGTGGCGCTGATGGCACAGTTGCCGGAGTTTTACTGCGCCAATGTCTCAATCTTTGACTTGCCCATCCATTGTGTTTCAAACACTTAGACGTCTGGCACAGCCGTAGCTAAACAGTTTAGTGGAGAATTCTGTTTATGGCTAAAGTTCTAGGAATTGACTTGGGCACAACCAACTCGTGTATGGCCGTCGTCGAAGGCGGCGAGCCGGTTGTTGTTCCGAACGCAGAAGGCGGACGCACCACGCCGTCGATCGTGGCTTTCACGAAATCCGGCGAGCGGCTCGTCGGTCAGGCCGCGAAACGACAGGGCGTCGTGAATCCGAAGAACACTGTTTATTCCATCAAGCGGTTCATGGGACGCAAGTACGAGGAAGTCGAACTGGAACGCAAACGCGTTCCCTACGATGTCGTCCGCACCTCCAATGGCGATGCGGCGGTGAAAGTGATAGTTGGCGGCGAAGAGAAGACGTTCACGCCGCCGGAAATCTCCGCGATGATTTTGCAGAAGATGAAGGCTGACGCGGAGAAATACCTCGGCGAGACGATCACGCAGGCGGTGATTACGGTCCCGGCGTATTTCAACGACGCGCAGCGGCAGGCGACCAAGGATGCCGGCAAGATTGCCGGGCTGGATGTGTTGCGCATCATCAACGAGCCGACGGCGGCCTCGCTCGCGTACGGGCTCGACAAGAAGAAGGACGAGCACATTGCCGTGTACGATCTCGGTGGCGGCACGTTTGACATTTCGGTTTTGAATATCGGCGACGGCGTCTTCGAAGTCCTGGCAACCAATGGCGACACGCATCTGGGTGGGGACGACTTCGACGAACGCGTGATGAATTGGATCATCGACGATTTCAAGAAGGAGACCGGCAGCGATCTGAAGAAGCAGCCGGACGCGCTCCAGCGCATCAAGGAAGAATCCGAGAAAGCGAAGATCGCGTTGTCGAGTGCACAGGAGTACGAGATCAACTTGCCGTTCATCACTGCCGACGCCAGCGGGCCGAAGCACATCGTGAAGAAGTTGACCCGGGCAAAACTCGAGCAGCTTTGCGATGAGTTGGTTGACCGGACGATCAAGCCGGTCGAGGCCTGTTTGCGCGACGCGAAGATCGACATGTCGAAGGTGGACGAACTCGTGCTCGTTGGTGGTATGACGCGCATGCCGAAAGTGATCGAGGTTGCCGGCAAGCTCATCGGCAAAGCGCCGCATCAAGGTGTCAACCCGGACGAGGTTGTGGCCGTCGGCGCCGGCATCCAAGGCGGTGTGCTTACCGGACAGGTGAAGCAAGACATCGTGTTGCTCGACGTGACGCCGTTGTCGCTGGGCATCGAGACGCTCGGCAATGTTTCGACAGTTCTCATTCCGCGCAACACGACCATCCCGACACGCAAGAGCGAAATCTTTTCCACGGCCTCGGACAATCAGACGAGTGTTGAAGTTCACGTGCTGCAAGGCGAGCGACCGATGGCGCGCGACAACAAGACGATTGGCCGGTTTCATCTGGCCGACATTCCGCCGGCGATGCGCGGCACGCCACAAATCGAAGTCACGTTCGACATCGATGCGAACGGTATCCTCCACGTTTCGGCCAAAGACCTCGGCACCGGCAAGTCGCAGAAGATTACGATCACGGCGTCGAGCGGGTTGTCGAAGGACGAAGTCGAGAAGATGCGCAAGGACGCCGAGGAGCACGCCGAGGACGACAAGAAGGCGCGCGAGAAGGCCGAGCAGCGCAATAATGCCGACGCGTCAGTTTTCCGGACGGAGAAATTCCTGCGCGAGCAGAAGGATGTCATTAACGACGAGCAGAAGAAGAAGCTCGAAGACGCGATGACGAAAGTCAAAGACGCGCTCAAGGGCGAGGATGCCGACGCGATGAAGAAAGCGGAAGGCGAGCTGACCGAAGTGTGGCATGCCGTGTCGTCGGAGATTTACGCGAAGGCGAAAGAGAAGAGTTCCACGGACGGAGCGGAGCAGCAAGCGCCGGCCGGTGAACCGCAGGCCGAGAAGAAGCAAGACAATGTTGTCGACGCAGATTTCGAGGTCGTGGACGAGAAGAACAAGAAGTGATGGGTTAGTGGAACGGGCGTCTCGCCCGTTCTGCCGGCCAGACGAAACGGGCGAGACGCCCGTTCCACTAATCAAAACCAAACCAAACAGGAGACCGAGACGCATGAACGTGAAACCATTGGGCGATCGCGTGCTGGTGCAGGCGATTGAACAAGACGAAGTGAAGAAGGGCGGGATCATCATCCCGGACACCGCAAAAGAAAAACCACAAGAAGGCAAAGTCGTCGCCATCGGCACCGGCAAACGCGATGACAACGGCAAGCTCATCCCGTTCGAGGTCAAGAAGGGCGATCGCGTGTTGATCAGCAAGTACGGCGGCACGGAGATCAAAGTGGACGGCAAAGATTATTTGATCATGCGCGAGGACGATATCCTCGGCATCATCGAAAGCTAAACGAAAGCAAAAGGAGTCATTTACCATGGCAGCAAAACAATTGTTGTTTGATGAAGACGCACGCAAGTCATTACTGCGCGGCGTTGAGAAACTGAGCCGGGCAGTCAAAGTCACCCTCGGGCCGAAAGGCCGGAATGTGGTGCTCGATAAAAAATTCGGTTCACCCACGATCACCAAGGACGGCGTCACTGTCGCCAAGGAGATCGAGCTGGAGGACGCGTACGAGAACATGGGAGCGCAGATGGTCCGCGAAGTCGCGAGCAAGACCAGCGACATTGCCGGCGACGGCACGACCACGGCGACCGTTCTCGCGGAAGCCATTTACCGGGAAGGTCTGCGCAACGTAACGGCCGGCGCGAATCCGATGGCGTTACAGCGCGGCATTGGCAAAGCGGTCGCAGCGGCCGTTGAACAACTCGCCGCGATGAGCAAGAAGGTCAAAGACCGCAGTGAGATCAGCCAGGTCGCGACCATCTCCGCCAATGGCGACAAGACCATCGGCGGCATCATTGCCGACGCGATGGACAAAGTCGGCAAGGACGGCACGATCACGGTTGAGGAAGCCAAGACCATCGAAACCACACTCGACGTCGTCGAAGGCATGCAGTTCGACAAGGGCTATCTCTCGCCCTACTTCGTCACCAATGCCGAGTCGATGGAGTGCGTGCTCGAAGACGCCTACATCTTGATCAACGAGAAAAAGATCAGCAGCCTCAAAGACATGCTGCCGTTGCTCGAGAAGACCGCCAAAATCGGCAAGCCGTTGCTGATTATCTCCGAGGATGTCGAAGGCGAAGCGCTCGCCACCCTCGTCGTCAACAAGCTGCGCGGCACGATTCAAGTCGCGGCCGTCAAGGCGCCCGGCTTCGGTGATCGCCGCAAAGCGATGATGGAAGACATTGCGATCCTCACCGGCGGCAAGTTCCTCAGCGAAGACCTCGGCATCAAGCTCGAGAAAGTCGAACTCGACGATCTCGGCCGCGCCAAGAAGATCGTCATCGACAAGGAAAACACCACCATCGTCGAAGGCAACGGCAAGCAGAGCGACGTGCAAGGCCGGATCAACCAGATCCGCAAAGCCATCGAAGAAACGACCAGCGACTACGACAAAGAGAAGTTGCAGGAACGGTTGGCGAAGTTGGCCGGTGGCGTGGCCGTCATTCACGTCGGCGCGGCGACCGAGACCGAGATGAAGGAAAAGAAAGCGCGCGTCGAAGACGCGTTGCACGCGACCCGCGCGGCAGTCGAGGAAGGCATCGTCCCCGGCGGCGGTGTGGCGTTGATCCGTTGCCTGCCGGTGCTGACCGAGTTGCGGCTCAAGGGCGACGAAGCCATCGGCGCGCAGATTGTCATCCGCGCCATCGAAGAGCCGTTGCGCCAGTTGGCCAACAATGCCGGCGAAGAAGGCTCGCTCGTGGTTCAAGAAGTCAAGTCCCGCAAAGGCTGGGAAGGCTTCGACTGCGAGAAGATGGAGTACACCGACATGGGCAAGGCCGGCATCATCGATCCGACCAAGGTCACCCGGTTCGCGCTCCAGAACAGCTCGAGCATTGCCGGGTTGCTGCTCACGACCGAGTGCTGCGTCACCGAAGTGCCGGAGAAGGACAAGCCGGCAATGGGCGGTGGCGGCCACCCCGGTATGGGCGGCGGCATGGACTACTAAGTCGTTGAAGTAATCACAGGATGTAGGGGCGCACGAAAGTGCGCCCCTACAATTCCCTTGTATTTGAACCGTATTTCGCCGACAGTCCTCCTTCCTCACCCATTATGAAGAGCAAATTTTTCGAACCAGCGCGCCAACAAATTCCGAACCCGGAACTCCTCGTCAACATCGTCTCCAAACGGGTCCGGCAGTTGACGCAGGGTCACCGGCCGCTGACAATGATTGATCCGAAGATGGATTATGCCGACATCGCTCTGAAAGAAATCAGCGAAGGCAAAATCGGCTACGAAATCCCGACCGGCACCGAAGTGCTTCCCGGCCAAGCGACGAAAGACTGACCCTGCCGTCCGGTAGGGCTGTGGTATACTGGCGGCCATGCCGCCGACTATTCAGAATCACAAGGCCCGTCGCGATTACTTTATCGGCGACATCTACGAGGCCGGCATCGAACTCAAAGGCACGGAAGTAAAATCCCTTCGCGCTGCCCACGCGTCCATCGAAGAAGCCTTTGCTCGCATCGAACGCGGCCAGTGTTGGCTCTATAACGCGCACATCCAGCACTACGAATTTGGCAACCGCTACAACGTCGACCCGCTCCGCCCCCGCCGGCTGCTGTTGCATAAGAAAGAAATCGACCGGCTTGACGGCCAACTCAACGCCAAAGGCATGGCGCTGATCCCGCTGCGACTATTCTTCAACGACAAAGGTCTCGCCAAAGTCCAACTTGGCGTGGGCAAGGGCAAGAACGTCGTCGACAAACGCGAGACCATCAAACGCAAGGATGCCAACCGCGAAATCAGCCGCGCGCTCGCCGACCGGACGAAACGCAGGAGTTGACCGGCAGTTAGAACAATCGCACGACAATCTCCCGGCCATTCAAATCGAGCGTGACCCGGTCGCGTTCGACTTTTTTCACGATTGCGCCCTCGACGTAGTTGCCGGCGTAGACGACGTGACCATTGACAACCGCGCCGAAGTCGTCGCCGATCTTCGTGATGCCGGTCAGCTTGAAACGTGAGTCATTCTCAGTCGCGGCGACCGGTGGTGGTATCACTGTTTCGGGAGGGCTCGCCCCGCGCGGAGCGGGGCGAGGCTCCGGCCGAGCCGCCAGCTCCGGCGCGGTCGCGCTGGAGCGCGACCCTCCCTCGGCAACCGGCGCGGCGTTCTTCATGGCGGTCACGACAAAATACGCAATCGCTGCCACCGCTATCACGCTGACGCCGACAATCAACAGCGGCAGATACCGGCGCTGTGCGGGTGCCGGTCGTGTGGCGGCCACCGGCAGCGGCGCCGGAGGAACGGGCGCGACGCCCGTGCTGCGCTTTTTTTTCTCGCGCTCGGCTTTTTGCAGGGCTTCGTAGACCAGACTCATTGCACGCCCGCTTTGAGTTCGTCGGCGACCGGTTGGCCTTCAAAATCCTCGATGGCGCGCTGCACCAGCCCGGCATCAATCGTCGTGCTTTCGTTGACGTAACCGGCCATCAGCGTTTTGTCGCAGAGCACGTTGATCAAGCGCGGCACGCCGCGGGAATACCGGCACACCAACAGCAACGCGCCGTCGGTCCAACGGATGCGGCCATCGCTGCCGGCCACTTCGAGGCGGTGGCGGATGTATTCGCCGACTTCTTCCCACGCCAACGGCGGGATGTGATGCCGGAGCGCGATGCGTTGTTTGAGTTGGACGAGATCGTCGCGGTGCAGCAACCGGGAAAGCTCCGGCTGGCCGACAAGGATGATCTGGAGCAGCTTTTCTTTTTCGGTTTCGAGATTCGAGAGCAGCCGGATTTGTTCGAGCACGCGCGGCTTGAGGTT
>Ga0182021_10012369_pt1 | contig 10134 bp, 9 predicted proteins | sample 612E3MmetaG_FD_120493 | JGI IMG/M metagenome (GOLD analysis project Ga0182021, IMG submission 120493) | Permafrost microbial communities from Stordalen Mire, Sweden - 612E3M metaG (Illumina Assembly) | ecosystem: Environmental > Terrestrial > Soil > Wetlands > Permafrost | place: Sweden... | reverse complement strand
GCGGCTCCCGCTACACCTGCCCGGCGCGGACCGAGACCGGTGGCGCCGTGGGCTCCGGCAAGTCGGTCCGGGTCAAGCGCGTCGTGGGCAGCCAGGTTTTCGTCGAACCTCTGCCCTAGTCCGGATGTTGCACCGCCAGAATGATAACTTCGGCCGATTTGCAGCCTGGAGCCGCAGCGCCCCCGCCGCGGATTGTGCGCGGTCACGCGACGAGGGCGTCGCGTCCCCCTGAAATCGGCGCCCAAATCGGCCTCCCAGATCTTCAACCCTGAATTCCACTACCCTCCATGAACCTCCATCCCCTGTTCGCTGAGCTTTCTCCCGGCGCCATGACCATCGGCGGCATTGCCGCGGTGGTGTTCGTTCTGTTTGTCTTCCTCCGAATCTGGGCCGGTCGCTACACCAAGGTCGGTCCCAACGAGGTGCTGGTCATTTCCGGCCGCAAGCGCCGGGTGATGGACCCCGATGGCAAGATCCGCGACGTCGGCTTCCGCATCGTCAAGGGTGGCGGTGTCTTCGTCTGGCCCGTGTTTGAGAAGGTGGACATTCTCAAGCTCGAGTTGATGACCATCGACGTGCAGACGCCGGAGGTTTACACGAGCAAGGGCGTGCCGGTGAAGGTCGACGGTGTGGCGCAGATCAAGGTCAAGGGTGACGACATTTCCATCGCCACCGCGGCCGAGCAGTTCCTCAGCAAGGGAACGGACGACATCAAGAGCATCGCCATGCAGACCCTGGAGGGCCACCTCCGCGCGATCCTCGGCACGATGACCGTCGAGGAAATCTACCAGAACCGCGACGCCTTTGCCTCGAAAGTCCAGGAGGTCGCCGCCGGCGACATGGCGAACATGGGGTTGGGCATCGTCAGCTTCACCATCCGCGACATCCGCGACACCCAGGGCTATCTCGACGCCCTCGGCAAGCCGCGCATCGCCCAGGTCAAGCGCGACGCGATCATCGCCCAGGCCGAGGCCGACCGCGACGCCATGGTCAAGTCCTCCCAGGCCACGCAGGCCGGACAGGAGGCGAAATTCCTGGCCGACACGAAGATCGCTGAGGCGCAGCGCGACTATCAGTCGAGCGTCGCGCAGTACCAGGCCGCGGTGAACCAGAGGAAGGCCGAGGCCGACCTCGCCTACGATCTGCAGAAGTTCAAGACCGGCCAGCTGGTCAAGGCCGAGGAGGTGCAGGTCCAGATCATCGAGAAGCAGAAGCAGATTGAACTCCAGCAGCAGGAGATCATGCGCAAGCAGCGCGAGCTCGAGGCGAACGTCCAGAAGCCGGCCGACGCCGAGCGGTACAAGGTCGAGACGCTGGCCAACGCCCGGAAGTTCCAGCTCGAGACCGAGGCCGAAGGCGCCGCCTCTGCGACCAAGGCGACCGGCTTCGCCAGCGCTGACGTCGCCAAGGCCACTGGTATCGCCGAGGCCGAGGCCAACAAGGCCCGCGGTCTGGCCGAAGCCGCGGTCATCGAGGCGCAGGGCCTCGCCACCGCCGAGGCGATGCGCAAAAAGGCCGAATCGTTCAAGGAATACAACCAGGCGGCGGTCATCCAGATGCTGGTCGAGATTCTGCCGCAGGTCGCGGGCAAGATCAGCGAACCCCTGGCCAAGACCGAGAAGATCGTCATCATCAACAGCGGCAATGGCCCCGGCGGCGGCGCCAGCAAGCTAACCGGTGACATCACCCAGATCGTCAGCCAGCTTCCGCCCGTGCTCGAAAGCCTCACTGGCGTGAAGTTGGAGAAGCTGCTCGAGCAGGTGCCTGCCCTCCGCAAGGCCATGGGCAAGGACGAACCGGGTGCGTGAGGCTCCGGCCCAATGCCCGACCGCAACCCGGTCTCTGCCAGCAACCCAATGATTAATTTTCCGCCCCGAGCGGAAAATTACCATGCGCCTCTTCGAAACCATCCTCGACGCCAACCAGCGCGCGGTCGCGGGTGATCCCAAGGCCGGTGACACGATCTCCATTGACCGCTCCGCGCTGCCGGTGGCCGCGCTGACCTGCATCGACGCGCGGCTCAACCGCCTGCTGCCCGACGCGCTCGGCATTCCCGAGGATCAATTCATCTGGCTCCGCAACGCCGGCAACATCATCACCGGTCCCCTCAGCAGCACCATGCGCTCGCTCGCGCTGGCCTGCACGATCAAAGGCGCCAAGGAGATCGCCGTCATCGGCCACACGGACTGCCTGGTCGGCCGGACGACCGCCATGGAATTGCTGGACCGGCTGGCCAAGCTGGGCGTGGACCGGGCCCGCCTGCCGGAAAACCTCGTGGAATACTTCGGGCTCTTCGGCACCGAACGCCAGAACGTGATCCGCGGCGTCGATTTCGTGCGCCTGAGCCCGCTCATCGGCGCCAAGGTGCCGGTGCACGGCCTGTTGATCGACATTCACTCGGGCCGCCTGGAATGGGTCGTGAACGGCTACCAGGCCCTGGACACCGTGACCACGGGCAAGGTCGGTGACCTCTTCAAGAAGGCGGACCACACACTTGATGCGTTTGCCAAGATCGGCAACGCGGCCGCGGAGGAGTTGAAGCTGCCCGAGGCCAAAATCGGTGAACTGACGCAAAACGCCCAGGATTGGCTGCGCAAAGCCGAGCAGATCGCCGCCACCGTCGAACAGAAACTGGGCTCCCAAACCCCCGCGCCACCTGGCGATGTCGGGCGGGGTCTCCCGACCCCGCCGCCTCCCGCGCCCAAGGTCCCACCACCGTTGCCGAAAACGCCACCGTCCGTCCGGACAAGGTGACGGTTGGCGGGGTAGACGTAGTCGCTGATTCGGACGATGTGTGGCACGGGTCTCCTGACCCGTGGGTTTGGTGCGCGGTGGCGCGGGTGCCCGGGCTCGTGCACGCGATCGAGCCTCCGGGCACATGGGTCCGGAGACCCATGCCACGACCCGGCTCGGGGGAACCGGCTACCTCTACACCAACCGCCCGCGCGCCGTTGTTTACTGTCCAACTGACGCCCGTGGCTTTTTTTTTGCGTTACGCGTCCATTTCGTGACTTAATCAGGCCAACGATGAACATCCACGAATACCAAGCGAAGGCATTGCTGGAGAAATTCGGCGTCGCCGTGCCGAAAGGCGTGGCCGCCCGCTCGCATGCCGAAATTGAACCGGCCCTGGCCCAGTTTCCGGAAGGACCCGTCGTCGTGAAGGCGCAGATTCACGCTGGCGGCCGCGGCAAGGGCACCTTCACCGATGGCTTCAGGGGCGGCGTGAAAATCGCCCAGACCAAGGCCGAGGCGCTGGACTACGCGCACAAGATGTTCGGCAACACGCTGGTCACTGTGCAAACGGGTCCGGCCGGTCGCAAGGTGCAGACCCTCTATTTCACCCTGCCCTGCCAGATTGAGAAGGAATACTACCTCGCCATCCTGCTCGACCGCGTCGTCTCCCGCCCCGTGATCGTCGCCTCGACCGAGGGCGGCGTCGACATCGAGACCGTGGCGCACAACACGCCCGACAAGATCTTCAAGATCCACGTCGACCCCGCCGTGGGGCTGCAGGCCTACCAGACGCGCCAGCTCGCCTTCCGGCTCGGTCTCACCGGCGATAACTTCAAGAACGCCGTCAAACTGATCAGCGCGCTCTACCACGCCTGGTGGGAGTCCGACGCCACCCTGGTCGAGATCAACCCGCTGATCACCATGCCGGGCGGCGGCGTGCTGGCCCTCGACGCCAAGGTCGCCCTCGACGACAACGCGCTGTTCCGCCATCCCGAGCTCGAGGCGTTGCGCGACCTCAACGAGGAGGATCCGAAGGAGACCGAGGCCGCCAAATTCTCGCTCAACTACATCGCGCTCGACGGCAACATCGCCTGCCTGGTCAACGGCGCCGGCCTGGCCATGAGCACGATGGACATCATCAAGCACTTCGGCGGCAACCCGGCCAACTTCCTCGACGTGGGCGGCGGCGCTTCCAAGGAACAGGTCCAGGCCGCCTTCAAGATCATCCTCACCGACGCCAAGGTGAAGGGCATCCTCGTGAACATCTTCGGCGGCATCATGGACTGCAATACGATCGCCCAAGGCGTGGTCGCGGCCGCGCGCGAGACATCGCTGACCATCCCGCTCGTCGTCCGCCTCGAGGGCAACAACGTCGTCGCCGGCAAACAGACGCTCGCCGAATCCGGCCTCCGGATCGAGAGCGCCGACTCCATGGCCGACGCCGCGCAGAAGATCGTGAGGCTCGTGGCCGCCTGATTGTTTTACAGGAGGCCGCAGAGAGCGCAGAGGCCAATCCCTATCCTCCTCTGCTTCCTCGGCGCCCTCCTGTGACAGCACTTTCTCTCTCACTCATACCTTCACTTTCACTTTCCCTTTCCTCATGAGCATCCAAGTCAAGGAAGTCGCGTTCGTATTCCATCCTGTCACCGACATCGCCCGCGCCCGCAAATTCTACGAGGGTTTCCTCGGCTTGAAAGCCGGCGTGCAGGTCGAAATCGCCCCCGGCCAATGGTGGATTGAGTTCGACGTCTCCGGTGTCGCGCTCGCCATCTCCAACGCGGTGCCCGGTGCGCCGGCTTCGAGCCTTACGCTCGAAGTCGTCAACCTCGACGCCGCGCGGGCCGCCGCCATGGCCGGAAATATCCCGCTCGCCTTTGATGTGATGGAGTTCCCGCCCTGTCGCATGTTCGCGATCAAGGATCCTGACGGCAACCAGATCGGCCTCCACCAGCGCAAATCCGCCTCCTGAGCCTGCTACACCCTACTCACTACTCGCTTCTGATCCGTTTCCCAACCTCCCACTTTCGCACCTTTCCACTTTCACCCTCCCTCTCACCTCCCCTCACTTCTCACATGTCCATTCTCGTCACTCCCAAGACCAAGGTCCTCGTCCAGGGCATCACTGGTGAATTCGGCGCCCGCCATACCCGGCTGTCGCTCGACTACGGCACGAAAATCGTCGCCGGTGTCACGCCTGGCAAGGGCGGCCAGTTCTTCGAACACGGCAAGCACCTCGTGCCGATCTTCAACACGGTGGCCGACGCCGTCGCCGCCACCGGCGCCACCGCCTCGGCGGTGTTTGTGCCGCCGGCCTTCGCCGCCGACGCCATCCTCGAGGGCCTCGACAACAAACTCGAGCTCGTCGTTGCCATCACCGAGGGCATCCCGGTGCGTGACATGGTCCGCGTCAAACGCGTGGCGCAGGGCAGCCCGACGCGCCTGATCGGGCCCAATTGCCCGGGCATCGTAACGCCCGGCAAGGGCAAGAACTCCCGCGGCGGCTGCCGCATCGGCATTTCGCCCGGCTACATTCACAAGAAGGGCCACGTCGGCGTCGTGTCGCGCTCCGGCACGCTGACCTATGAGGCCGTCTGGCAGGTCACCTGCAAGGGGCTCGGCCAGAGCACCTGCGTCGGGATCGGGGGCGATCCGGTCCCCGGTATGTCGCACCTCGACGTCATCAAGCTGTTCGCGGCCGACCGGAACACCAAGGGCATCATCCTCATCGGCGAGATCGGCGGCACGGCCGAGGTCGAGGCCGCGCGCTGGATCAAGGCGAACTGCCAGAAGCCCGTTGCCGGCTTTATTGCGGGCGCCACCGCCCCGAAGGGCCGCCGCATGGGTCACGCCGGCGCAGTCATCGGCGGCAAGGAGGACACCGCGGCCGCGAAGATCGCCATCTTCCAGGAATGCGGCATCGAGGTCGCGGTGACGCCCTCCGACATGGCGGACGCGCTCATCCGCGCCGCCCAGGCCAAGGGCGTTTCGCTGGCCTGATTCCTGGATTCTGGCCGTGGCATGGGTCTCCCGACCCATGGTCGTTCACGGCTCGGGAGAGCCGTGCCACCTCATACCAATTCCAAAAAGGAGCCGCGTTTTTCACCCAGCGCGGCTGATGCCGCCGTTTCGACAGGCTCAGCGCCTCGATCGTGTCGAGGGGCAACCAAATGAGCCGAGGTTTTTGACCACGGATTGCTCGGATTACGCAGATCGAGATTGGTCCATCCGAGCCATCCGTGTGATCCGTGGTGGATGATATCCCGGGGAACTTCCGAGTTCCTCTCAGGCCGCGAGGATTCTGGACCATCGTAGTACAAAGATCGCAGAGGGCGCCAAGGATCCAATTTCTTTGAGTTGTCCGCCAGGTTCATGCCGAACAGACCTCCCACCACGGCCGGGACCAAGCCGAGCACGCTCACCACAGCCAGCAGGCGCATCACGCGGTTTATGGCGAACGAGACCGCATTGATGTGCAGTTCGATCAGCGACAGCGCCTCCTCGCGGATGTTGACGACCGTTTCGTAAAGATAATCGGCATCCGCCGCCAAGCGGCCGAACGCTTCTGCGCCACCCGCCCGCGCCCCCGGCAGACGCGTACGACCCTCGGCGAACTCCGCGAGCACGCTCTTCAATCGCCAGAGGTCGGCCTGCGCCGCGGAGAGTTCCTTCTTCAGCCGGAACGTGCGTTCAAAAAACTCCGGCCGGCTGTCGCGCACCGGCACCTCCTCCAGCGTCCGCAATTCCTGTTCGAACAGCCCGACCAGCCTCTCGTTCTGGTCCGCCACCGCCCGCAGTAGCATCCCGAGCATGCGCACCGCAAACGGCGCGTTCGCCACCTCCGCCGGTGCCGCGCCCGGGCTGGCCGGCAGCCGCGTGGGCCGGCGCGACAGCGAGAGCAGGCTGTTCGCTCGGTTCGAAATTCGTGGCCGATGGCAACTTCGAATATTCATCCCGAACATTGACTGCGCCGGCGTCTTTGGCTTTAATCGATCCAGTCCAGATCGTTAGCCTTCTGACGACTTTGGCCCAATAACACTGTTCCAATGAAACTGGTTCACGTCCGCGAGGCATCCGAAGGCGACCTGCCGGGAGTCCTCGCCCTCTACAGCCACCCGGACATCGACGGCAACAATCTTCTCTCCGTCGACGAGGCAAAAGCGGTCTTCCGCCGGTTTCGATCCTACCCAAACTACAAGTTGTTCGTCGCCTGCGATGAGGAGAGGATCGTTGGCACGTTCACTCTCTTGATCATCGACAATCTGGCCCACCGGGGCTCGCCTTCTGGTCTCGTTGAGGACGTCGTCGTCTCGGCTGATCGCCAGTACCAGGGAATCGGTAAGCAGATGATGAAGTTCGCACTGGATCGGTGCCGAGACGCTGGATGCTACAAGATGGCGCTGTCGAGCAGTCTGAAGCGCGACGCCGCTCACCGGTTCTACGAGTCGCTCGGGTTCGAGAAGCACGGGTACAGCTTTCTGGTTCGATTGGCTGAGGCGCGAGAGCCGGCGCCGGGGCAAGGCGCATTGGTGTCCCTTCGTGGTTTCCCACTGCATGGATCCGACTGATTGGGGCATGATTCCCGCGCCGACAAGTTCGCCAGTGTCGTCCGTGCGCCGCTTTCTGCTGCGCATAAGAAAAGAGCTCAACGGGTTGAAACAGACGGTTTCGGGAGGCGTCACATCTCCTGCGGCGCAGGTTGCGCGCCGCTCCCGGCCAGGTCTAACCACGACCGCTGACCCAATATGAAATACAAAACGCGTCCTGAATACGTCTACTGGGTGGAGGCGGCGGGCTTCTGCGCGATCATCGCGCTTTCCTGGGCCAACGAGTTGATCGGCTTGCCTGGCATCGTCTTCGGCGGCCCCGTGACCCCCAATTGGCGCGAAGCCGCCCTGGAAACGGCCATCGCCTTGCTGGTTTGGTCGGCGGTGCACGTCGTGACCCGGCAAACTCTGAGGCGGCTGCACTATTTGGAGGAGTTTTTGCGGGTGTGTGCCTGGTGTCACAAAATCGGCCATGACGATGAGTGGATCCCTCTGGAGGAGTATTTCGGTCGGAAATTCGCCACCAAAACCACGCACGGCATTTGTCCGGAATGCGCCAAAAGGGTCAGCGCGAGCGACTCTGTCCGATCTGGAACTATTCAATCGAACCACGAATAGACACGAATGGGATGGATGGCGGAGCTGAGTAGTTGGTCACCTCACCGAATGGTTGCCCCACTCGTTCACTCCCCCGTCAATGGACCGCCCCCTTAGGATTAGTGTGCATTGGTGTCCATTAGTGGTTTCCCAAAGAATGGATTCGGCTTATGACACATTTTCGGCTGGCGCGCCGCCGGCGAATGTGCCACGTTCCGCCCCGCATCAGGAATGAATCCCGGCCTCACCGCCGGGGTTCTGCCAACCGGGCCGGGAGCGGCCACGGTGGCTTCGGGCGAGGGCCCGGATGTGTGAGGCGCTTGCGGTCTCGAACAACAACGCTCCCGAAGACGACGACCGCCCTGATGCCAGGGCGGTTTTTGTTTTCCCTGGTGCGCAAACCGCCTGCCGACGTTTACGCATCATGTCCACCACCACCACCCTCATCCCGCTCCTCCGGGTCCGCGTCCACCCGCAGAACCCGAATCATCATCTTTGGAACAACCACGGTACGTGGTTCCTCCACTACACGGTGCACCCCACCCAGTTCACCAAAGAGCGCGTGCGCCGTTCGCTCGGCACACCCCGGCTCGACCTGGCCCGGGAACGACGCGATGCGTTCTTCGCACATTGTCGGGCACAGGCCCAAACCACTCCGCTGCGGGCCGTGGCGTGAACGCATCGAGGCAGGGTGGCTAACCGGGATGTCTCCCAGCGAGGTACAGCCGCGACCGAAGTGGGACGGGTCTCCCGACCCGTGACCCGCAAAACACGGGTCGGGAGACCCGTGCCACATCACGAATCGTTGTTCACCGCGGCTACCAAGCACACGACCAGCCAGTTCCTTGCTCCCCCAGCGGCCTCCTGTAGAAACCGCACCCACCCGCCGCACCGCGGTCAGATGCCGAGCGCCTCGCAACATTTGCGGAAGTGATGGCCGTAGATGGAGAGCGTGACCGCGAGCGGCAGGAGCGCCGGCCGGTGGAAGAACGTCCAGATCAGCAACCGCCAGTACTGAAAACGCTCCCGGCCGATGACGCCCAGGCGCACCGTGGATTGCACGAACGCCATCGTATAACGCCAATCCAACGACACGGAGAACTTCGGCCGCTTGTACTCCCGCAAGAAGGTGCGGATCCGCTGGTAATACGGCCCCGGCGCATAGATGTGCTTCAGAATGCTCCGGTACCCTTCGCGCAACGCCTCCATCTTCATGCACGGCGCAAAGTTCGTCGTGCCGTCCACATTGTTCCCCGTGCTCTGCTCCAGCAACCGGCCCTCGCGCTTCAGCCGCGCATGGAGCTTTGTGTCCGGCAGCGCGTTGAGCAGCCCGACCATCGCCGTCACAATCCCACTCTTCTGGATGAATTCGATCTGCCGGCGGAAGATTGACGGCGTGTCGCTGTCGAACCCGACAATAAAACCTCCCTGCACCTGCAGGCCCGCGCGCTGGATGCGCTTGACGTCGGCAACCAGGTTGCGGCCCTGGTTCTGCCGTTTGTTGCACTCGGCCAGCGCGGCCTCGTCGGGGGTCTCAATGCCGATGAACACCATGTCAAAGCCCGCCTCGGCCATCTGCTTCATCAGCGGCTCGTCGTCGGCGAGATTGATCGAGGCCTCGGTGTACAACGGGATTCCCCGCCCGCGCCTCTGCCACTCGGTCAACACCGGCAGCAACTCGGTCTTCAGCGCGCGCTTGTTGCCGATGAGGTTGTCATCCACGAAGAACACCGAACCGCGCCAGCCGAGCCGGTCCAGTTCGTCGAGTTCGGCAATGATCTGCGCCGCCGTCTTTGTGCGCGGGCGGTGGCCGAACTTCGTCGTGACGTCGCAGAATTCGCAGTCGAACGGGCAGCCGCGCGAGTACTGCACGCACATCGAGGCATAGCGGTGCAGGTCCGCCAGCTCCCATAACGGCACCGGCGTCTGGCCGATGTCGGGAAACTCCGTCGAGGCGTACACCGGGCGCGCGTTGCCCTGGGCGAAGTCGCGCAGGAACTCGGGCAGGGTCACCTCCGCCTCGTTCAACACGAAATGGTCAACGCCGGGAAACTGCTCGTGCTCGCTGGTGAACAGCGGCCCGCCCGCCACGATCGTTTTGCCCGCCGCGCGGCAGCGCGCAATCAGCGCCTGCGCCGATTCCCGTTGCACGATCATCGCACTGATGAACACGACGTCGGCCCAGCGGAGATGCTTGTCCCTCAGCTTGCGCACATTCAGATCCACCAACCGTTTCTCCCACGCCTGTGGCAGCATG
>Ga0182021_10012368_pt1 | contig 10135 bp, 8 predicted proteins | sample 612E3MmetaG_FD_120493 | JGI IMG/M metagenome (GOLD analysis project Ga0182021, IMG submission 120493) | Permafrost microbial communities from Stordalen Mire, Sweden - 612E3M metaG (Illumina Assembly) | ecosystem: Environmental > Terrestrial > Soil > Wetlands > Permafrost | place: Sweden... | reverse complement strand
TATTACAGTTGTCAACTGGCCGCAAAACGATTATTTACCAGGTAATCTGATCGGTGTTAGTTCTGCTGAATTCAAAAAGCAGGTTGAAAGCGCCAAACAATTGAGTTTATCACTGTTATACTGGTTGCAGACTGAAGTTCCCCGTCCCGACAAAGGTTATGGATGGCCTGGAATACGTCTTCGTCCTGATATTATGGGTACTGAAGACGGTTTTGCAAAACATCCCTATATCAGGGAATCACGGAGGATAAAAGCTCTGTTTACAGTCCTCGAAGAACATGTAGGTATGGAAAACCGGTCCCTTATAACAGGCAAAAAGAAAGATAATACTGCTGCTGATTTTCATGACAGTGTAGGGATTGGCTATTATCATATAGATCTTCATCCCTCAAACGCCGGTACCAACTATATTGATGTTGACTCTCTTCCATTCCGGATACCCCTGGGGGCGCTCATTCCTGTACGGGTTGAAAACCTGATTCCAGCAAATAAAAATATTGGTACCACACATATTACCAATGGCTGCTACAGGCTACACCCTGTTGAATGGAACATTGGGGAATCAGCAGGTTCATTGATAGCTTTTGCTTTGAATAAAAAAGTCACTCCAAGAGAAGTTCGTGAAAGAAAAGAATTCCTGTTGGAGTTCCAGAGCTTCATCCATTCGCAAGGGATCGAAACAGAATGGCCAAAACAATAACTTTTTAAAACTACTCCGGGGAAACCTGGATTTTTTATTTAAATTACTTTTATCTTTAAACAAAATAAAATTATGAGGACCGAACATTCACGCCGCGATTTCCTTGCAAAATCTACTTTAGCAGGAATTGCTACCATGACTGTACCATTGACAGCCTGCAGCAGTAAAGCAAATACACAGGTCCCGGAAGATTATCCCGAATCAAAACTCATCGTTCCAAAAGGCAATGCGTTACCTATTACAGGAACTTTTTTAGATGAGATTTCGCATGATATTCCTCATCAGAACTGGGGCGAAAAAGAGTGGGACAGGGAATTTGATTACATGAAAACTATTGGGATAGACACAGTAATAATGATCCGTTCCGGCTATAGGAAATTTATCACATTCCCTTCAAAATATCTTCTTGGCAAAGGCTGTTATATGCCTTCGGTTGACTTGCTCGACATGTATCTCAGGTTAGCTGATAAACACAAGATCAAGTTCTATTTTGGATTGTACGATTCAGGGAAATATTGGGATACCGGCGATTTATCGTGGGAAATTGAAGATAATAAATATGTCATCGACGAAGTCTGGAAAAACTATGGAAGTAAGTACAAAAGTTTTCAGGGATGGTACATAAGTGGCGAAATAAGCAGAAAAACAAAAGGTGCCATAGGGGCATTTCATGCCATGGGGAAACAATGCAAAGACGTTTCCGGTGGACTTCCGACTTTTATCTCACCATGGATCGACGGGAAAAAAGCGGTTGAAGCGGCCTCAGGAGACGTGACAAAAGCCAAATCAGTATCTGTCCAGGAACATGAAAAAGAATGGGGAGAAATTTTCGATGGTATTCACGATGTGGTAGATGCATGTGCATTCCAGGACGGGCATATCGACTATGATGAGTTGGATGCATTCTTCACAGTTAATAAGAGGATGGCAGATAAATATGGAATGAAATGCTGGACTAATGCTGAAACTTTCGATCGCGATATGCCTATAAAATTCTTCCCGATAAAGTTTGACAAACTCCGATTAAAACTTGAAGCTGCCAAACGTGCCGGTTACGAAAAAGGAATCACTTTTGAGTTTTCACATTTTATGAGTCCGCAATCAGCTTATATTCAGGCTGGTCATCTCTATGACCGCTACAAAGAATATTTTAATATGAAATAATAATGAACGAACATTCAAATCAAATAATATATGTTGTCTGGCTATCAATTGTAGCTTCATTGGGAGGGTTTCTTTTTGGTTATGACACAGCTGTGATTTCAGGGACTGTCGATCAGGTCTCTTTGCAATTTAATCTAAATGATATTACAAAAGGATGGTACGTTGGCTGTGCTCTTGCCGGATCAATAGCGGGTGTCCTGGTGGCCGGTTCCCTGAGCGATAAATTCGGAAGGAAAATTGTATTGTTACTTTCTGCTGTTCTGTTCTCATTATCAGGTATAGGGTGTATGGTTGCAGGCAATGAAGTTCAACTTGTAATTGCCCGTATCCTTGGGGGAATCGGCATCGGTGTTGCATCTGTCATCTCTCCTCTTTATATTGCAGAAATTTCCGTCCCCAGTTTCAGAGGCAGGTTGGTATCGATGTACCAGTTAGCAATTACAGTTGGCTTTTTAGGAGCATATTTGGCCAATTATGGGCTGCTTCATTATTCGGTAAAACTTATAGGCAGCGGTGCAACAACTGGATTATATGGGAAAATATTTGCTACTGAAGTTTGGAGGGGGATGTTGGGGATGGAAGCCTTGCCGGCACTACTATTTTTTATTGTTCTATTCCTGATTCCTGAAAGTCCCAGGTGGCTGATTGTTAAAGGACAGGAGAAAAAAGCCTCATATATCCTGAAAAAAATCTATGGTGAGAAAGAAGCCGGGAATCAGATCGACAATGTTAAAAACCTGATCGCGGTCGAAACAACCTCAGACTGGCGAATGCTGTTTCAGCCTGGTTTTCGCCTTGCTCTTTTTATTGGTGTTGCATTGGCAATGCTAGGTCAGTTGATGGGAGTAAATGCGGTTCTTTATTATGGTCCGACAATATTTAAGGAAAGTGGCTTATCAAGTGGAGATTCTCTGCTTTATCAGGTTCTTGTCGGTTTGGTAAATATGCTTACTACTATTCTGGCATTGATAATTATAGATAAAGTGGGACGTAAAAAACTTGTCTACTGGGGAGTCTCAGGAATGATAATTGCTCTAATACTTATTGGAATTTATTTTGCTTATGGAGTAAGACTTGATATCCCACATCTGTTTCTGCTGATATTTTTCCTTTTTTATATTTTCTGCTGCGCCATCTCGATCTGTGCTGTAATATTTGTTCTCCTTTCAGAAATGTATCCCGTAAAGGTAAGGGGAGCTGCCATGTCGATAGCGGGTCTGTCTCTTTGGATTGGAACTTACCTCATTGGTCAGTTAACACCTCTGATGCTTACAACATTTACCCCGGCTGGAACTTTCTGGTTATTTGCCCTGATGTGCATTCCATATATGCTGATAGTTTGGAAATTGCTCCCTGAGACAACCGGGAAATCACTTGAAGAAATTGAAGAAATGTGGATAAAAAAAGGTGAAAGGCAAAAGGCGAAAGGTTAAAGGGAAAAAGGCAGAAGCTGGAAGACGGAAGTCGGAAGCCTGAAGAAGGAATTGGAATCTTGCTCTTTTAACTTCGGACTTCTGACTTCGGTCTTCTAACTTCTTATAAAGATTATTGATTTTTCGTATTTATATTGATCATGAACTAAAACTTTATAAAATGGATTCTCAATCTTTATCAAAACTCTACAGGGATGAATTACTGAATAATGTAATTCCCTTCTGGCTGACTAAATCACAGGATACCAAATACGGTGGCTATTTTACCTGCCTCGACAGGACCGGAAATGTTTTCGATACCGATAAATTTATCTGGCTCCAGGGCCGGCAGGCATGGCTTTTCTCAATGATCTACAACAATATAGAGAAAAATCCCGAATGGCTGAAATGTGCAGTACAGGGTGGTGAGTTCCTGAAAAAATTTGGTCACGATGGGAATTATAACTGGTATTTTTCCCTTACGCAGGAGGGGAAACCAATTATTGAACCTTGCAATATTTTCTCTTATACCTTCGCTACCATGGCATTCGGTGAGCTGTACAAGGCTACCGGCAACCAGGAATATGCTGATATTGCCAGAAAAACATTCAATATTATCCTTTCAAAGATTGATAATCCAAAAGGCAAATGGGATAAATCACATCCTGGGACCAGGAGTCTTAAAAACTTCTCATTACCCATGATCCTTAGCAATTTAGCACTTGAGATTGAACACCTTCTTGAGAAGGATTTTCTTGAGAAGACAATCAATACATGCATACATGAAGTAATGGATGTTTTTTACCGTCCCGAACTGGGGTTAATAGTTGAAACACTTACCCAGGATAATCAACTCTCCGATACTTTTGAAGGGAGACTTCTTGACCCGGGTCACGGGATTGAAGCAATGTGGTTTATGATGGATTTAGGGGTACGGCTGAAAAAACCTGAATTAATAGAAAAAGCTGCCGGAATTTCTATTCAGATAACAGAATACGGATGGGATAAAAAATATGGAGGAATCTTCTATTTCCTCGACTGGAAGGGATATCCACCCCAGCAACTTGAATGGGATCAGAAACTATGGTGGGTACATATCGAAACACTCATTTCAATGCTAAAGGGATATCAGCTAACTGGTTCAAAAGATTGCCTTAAGTGGTTTGAGATAATTCATGATTACACCTGGGATCACTTCAAAGATAAAGAATATCCAGAGTGGTATGGTTATTTAAACAGGCAGGGAGAAGTACTGCTTCCTCTTAAAGGTGGAAAATGGAAAGGGTGCTTTCACGTTCCGCGAGGCTTGTATCAATGCTGGAAAACCCTCGAAAAAATCAAGTAAATCAGTATAAAAAAATACTGACATAACTTGTTTGTTTATCTATAAGATCTTTTTTAACCGCTGAGTTCGCAAAGTATTCCTTAAGGCCGCAAAGTTAAAACCATGAATTTTAGCCCTTTGCGGTCTTTGCTTAAATTCTTAGCGCTCTTTGCGGTTAATGGATTTAATCTATCAGGAACAGATTGATTCTACTTCTTTTACTGTTTTTGGTATTGGTTTGCCCAGCACTTTATGTCCTTTTTCGGTTATAAGAACATTGTCTTCAATACGAATTCCTCCGATTGACATATAGCTTTCAATTTTGCTGAAATTGATAAAGTCTTTACAAATACCCTCCGCTTTCCATTTTTCAATCAGTTCAGGAATAAAATAACAACCTGGCTCAACTGTAAACACATGCCCGGGTTTATATGGAAGAGCAAAACGGAGAAATGCTGTTCCAAACTGATCGCTTCGCTTTATTTCATCATTATACCCAATGTAGTTTTCCCCAAGAGCTTCCATATCGTGAACATCGAGACCCAGCAAATGCCCAAGACCATGAGGCATGAAGAGTGCATGAGCTCCAGCTGTTACTGCCTCATCAACATCGCCTTTCATTAATCCAAGCTCTTTCAATTCAGAAGCAATAATTCTGCATCCTATAAAATGCAGATCGCGGTTTGAGATGCCGGGCCTGGTTGCATTAATAGCTTCGATATTAGCTTTCAGAACAATCTCATAGATATCTTTTTGCTGCTGACTGAATTTTCCACCTACAGGAGTCGTACGGGTAATATCTGATGCATAGTGGAGGTTTGTTTCAGCACCAGCGTCAACAACCATTAACCTCCCCTTTTTCAAAACGTTTCCATGGGCATGGTTGTGAAGTGTTTGTCCGTTTATGCTGAGTATTATCGGGAATGAGGCCCCTGCTCCTTTTGACAGGGCAATACCTTCGATAATTCCGAAAATATCGTGCTCTTTAACTCCTGGTCTGCACATTTTCATAGCTGTTACATGCATTTCGTATGCAATATCCTCGGCTTTTTCAATCTCTTCAATTTCAACTTTCTCTTTTATTGACCTCATTGAAATAACTGCCTTTATAAGATCAACAGAGGCAAGAGTTTTCATCTGACAAGGATTTTCCTTCAGAAGCGAACAAAGAGTCATTTTCGATTCACCCCGATATGGTGGCAGGAAATGTACTTTTCTCTTTTTGGATAGAGCATCCTTTATTGTCTCTTCAAGCTTAGGTAAACTGACGTAATTTGAAATCCCGCATTTAAGTGCAAGCTCTTTAACTTTCGGTTGGGGTCCCATCCAGATAATGTCATCCATATCGTAATCGTTGGCGAATATCCAGTCTTTCCCTGAATCGAAATCCATCAACCCGGTAAACCCGGGAAGGTCGATTCCAAAATAATAGAGGAAATCGCTATCCTGCCTGAAGTGGTATGTATTGTCAGGATAATTCATCGGGGCTTCGATGTTGCCAATAAACAATGCAATACCTGATTTCATTTTTCTATGGAGTTCTTCTCTCCTCTTGGTATATACTTCGCTTTTAAACATAACCTTTCAATTAAGTTTTGTTGAAACCCCTAAGTTAATATCCTGCTGAAGATAAAACAAAGCACCGATGAATATAATTTTCTTTGAGTTGTGTCTTATCCACGGTGTTGCATGGAGTAAGCACAGAGGATCACTGTTTTATTGTTAAAAATACCAGAGCTTTTACTGATTTGGTAATTTACTCCGTGATTTATACCGTGCAACTCCTTGTTAATCTGTGGTTTATATTATAGAATAAATATAAAGTATGTACCTGCCGGGAAATAAATATTAGAATTCCAAATTTTATTTTTTTCACCCTTTCCCAGTTAAAACACGATAGACCAATTATCCTTTCCAAACAGTTTCTTCAGGAAAGGTTATCAACAATTGATATTCCCGAAATAATTTTTCAAACATTTTATTAATCATTATTATTAATTTGCGAATGCGTTAGGATATTAACAAATTAATATTATATTCGCATAAGTTACCAACAGCTTATTAACATCTTTAAACAGCCATGCCCTACAGAAGATTACCAAACACCGACACTGCTCGAATAAAGGCAATGAGGATCGCTCTTGAAAAGGGAATTGAAATTCCTCCGCATAAACTGGCATTTTCCTCAAAAACATTTGTAAGAGTACAGAAGTTTTTTCCTTTGTTCGAGCATAATATAAAGCTATATAAGCAAACCATTACTTCACAGAACAAGAAAAGCAAAGATTATAATGAGATCGTAAGAAAAGCACGGATCTATCTTATACATTTTATCAGGGTAATGAACATGGCAGTATTCCGTGGTGATCTGCCCGTAGAAACCAGAGTTTATTATGGACTATCAATAAATGAATCAACGGTTCCTTCCTTAAATACAGAATATGAGTTGCTCAGTTGGGGAAAAAGGATAATAGAGGGTGAAGAATTCAGGATCAGAAAAGGAGGCAGTCCGATAAACAACCCAACAATCGCTGTTGTAAAAGTAAGGTTTGAAAATTTCGTAGAGGCATTGAATTCCCATAATTCCCTGGTTAAAAAAACATTAGATTATATAGAGAAGAATAACAATCTTCGAAAAGAAGCTGATGAAATTATCCTTCAACTATGGAATGAGATTGAAGCTACTAATAGCAAACTGCCCGAAGAAATAAAAAAGAATCTGAATGAAGAATACGGACTGGTATATTTCTACCGGAAAAATGAATTGAATAACGCAGTTGCCTCATAATCCGGAAATCAAACATCGCTCCTGGTCTCTTTTCTGAAACTCAATAATATTATTATGCTTATTATTATCGGTAAAGAAAGTCCGATTAACTGTTTCCATAATGAAATATCAGGTGGAATATTTACATCCATCCCCCCATGCAAATAAACTGCAATAACTGAAACAGCGTTATTTAGGAAATGTGAAATCACTGGCAACCATAATGTGCCGCTCCAAAGAAAGAGATATCCAAAAACAAGTCCGAGAATGAATCTTGGCAAGAATCCAAAAAACTGTAAATGGACTGCGCTGAACAGAAACGCAATGACCCAAACAGCCAGATGACCAGATTTGAACAGCTTACAAAATATCTTTTGAAATACTCCCCTGAATATCATTTCTTCCCCGATTGCAGGAAGAACAGCAATCATCAATAAATTAAATACCAGCGTTCTTAAAGTGCTGTGAATCATCAGAATATCAATTATTCTATTTGCACCATCTTCTTTTTCTCTAATCCATCTTTCCAATCCTGAAAGCCAAACAGGTAACTGCATCTCTGAGTTGAGTTGTCCTGTAAAACTGGTAATTGGAAAAATACAAATGGCCAGTATAATTACCAATGCAATTTCATTTACAGGAGGTAACTTTAAATCTGATAAGCTGACCTTTGGAACAGGTTTCATCAGTATAAGAATAATTATTCCGGGAATGATTAAGAAAGAGATATCCTGCGAAATCAGCAAAAATCTCATGAATCTGCTGCTATCTTCATCAATATTCTTAGAAACCAAATCACCCCAGTTTCCAAAATCAATATCGAAAATTTTTGTCCCGGCCAAAAGGAATCCAGTAAATAGGAATGTCCCAACAACCAGTATTATCATTAAGGAAATAAACAACTGATTAAGAGGCGATTTTCCATTAAAAGAGAAATAGCTGGGGTTATCACCCATTTTACTAATTTTGCAGCCAAGTTATTTATAAAACGTTAAAAATAAAACTCAATTGATAATAGGCAACCTGTCTTTGGGAAATTATCCACTGTTCCTTGCTCCGATGGAAGATATTACTGATCCTTCTTTCAGGATGGTTTGCAAGATAAACGGAGCAGATATGATGTACACTGAATTCATTTCTTCCGATGGTCTTATAAGAGACGGACAAAACAGTGTAAAGAAGCTTGATATTTATGATTTTGAAAGACCCATTGGTATTCAGTTATACGGGCATCTGACAGATGCTATGGTTGAGGCAGCACTCATGGCAGAAGAGGCAAAACCTGAATTAATAGATATCAATTTCGGGTGTCCTGTAAAGAAGATCGCCAACAGAGGTGCCGGAGCCGGAATGCTCAGGAATATACCCCAGTTGATCGAAATGACTGAAGCTATAGTCAAAGCTGTAAAACTTCCGGTTACAGTTAAAACCAGGCTTGGGTGGGATGACGAAAGTAAAAACATTGTTGATGTTGCAGAACGACTGCAGGATGTTGGCATAAAAGCCCTGACTATTCATGGTCGTACAAGGGCACAATTCTATAAAGGTATAGCCGACTGGACTCTGATTGGAGCCGTAAAGAATAATCAAAGAATGAAAATCCCAATCATAGGAAACGGTGATATTGACAATCCCGTAAAGGCCAAAGAGATGTTCGACAGGTATGGAGTTGATGGGATAATGATTGGCCGGGCAACTGTAGGCCGACCCTGGATCTTCAGAGATATAAGACATTATCTGACTACAGGAGAATTATTACCTGAACCTTCAGTTGATGAGAAAGCCAATCTTGCCCTTCTTCATCTTGATAAATCCCTTGAATTCAAAGAGGGGAAAAGGGCTATTTATGAAATGCGGCGCCATCTCTCAAATTACTTCAAAGGATTACCTCATTTTAAGGAAACTCGTCTGAAACTTCTAACAGCAGTTGAAGTTAAAGATATCAAATTTATTATCAATGAGATAAGGCAAAAATGGGGTGATTTCAGAACCGAGGATAGAACGTCAATTTATAACATATAAGAGGTTAAGATATAGGCACTAATCTATTCATTAATAGTTTTCTACCCTTATCCCAGCCCTCCTCCAGAGGGGAAGGAGTATCAGCATTTCCCCCGTGGGAGAAACAGGAAAAGGGGTAATATCTAAATTTATTGTTTTTTAAATCCCAGATATCTTCTAATCCTTGATCAACCTTGAATTTTTTTAAAAAGAACCGAAAAATCATTCCATTTAAAAACCATTTTCAGAATTATCACAAAAATGACCCCAATAAAAATAAGTGCTGCAAATTCTGTCCATGGATAAATAATTTGTTGTTCATAAAGGGCAGGTGTCTGCAAGGCCGATGATGGATTTGTAACCATAACACACAGAAAGATGTTATTTGCAGAATGCGCTCCCATGGAAGCTTCAATCCCATCGTCCATTATTGTTATCACACCAAAGATCAACCCAAAAAGAATATACTGAGGGATCATGGTGAGGAATCCAAATTCCTTTACTTCGGGATTAAAAGCATGCATGAGTCCGAACATAATTGATGTCATTACAAGCGGAAACCATCTGTTCCTGATAAGGACAGAAAATCCCTGCATAAGATAACCTCTGAAAAGGATCTCTTCAAAGGCTGCCTGGAATGGAATTAGTAACACAGATATGGCTAAAAGAACAATTAGAGTAATAGTTTTATTATTCAATGTAAAGTTTGCAGGATCAATTTTCAGATAAAGAAATAAATAGAGTGCAGATAGCAGAAGCCAGGTACC
>Ga0182021_10012367_pt1 | contig 10135 bp, 8 predicted proteins | sample 612E3MmetaG_FD_120493 | JGI IMG/M metagenome (GOLD analysis project Ga0182021, IMG submission 120493) | Permafrost microbial communities from Stordalen Mire, Sweden - 612E3M metaG (Illumina Assembly) | ecosystem: Environmental > Terrestrial > Soil > Wetlands > Permafrost | place: Sweden... | reverse complement strand
CTGCACGGCCTGATCACCGCACCCAAGCTCACGCTCACGGCTCGCGCCTGGCTCTACAAAGAGCAGCTGCGCATCACGCTGGAGCGCAAACAGGTCAACGTGCTGCGATCCGCCCTCATGCACTGGTGCGGCTGCGTGAACCGCTCCAAGGTCACGGCGATGAAGGAGGTCGCCGCGCTCGTGCGCCGTCATCTCGAGGGCATCGTGGCCTGGGCGCAGACGCGTCGACCAATGGATTCCTGGAGGCCATCAACGGCCTGTTCCAGGCCGCCAAGCGTCGCGCTCGCGGCTTCACTCGCCTGTCCACCATCAGGACCGTCATCTTCCTGATCGCCGGTAAGTTGAACTTCCAAGCCATCAACCCTCATGCTGGGCAACCCACTTGAAATTCAACAGAGCCTGAACTTCGAGGGCGCTCGGCCGCTGCCTTTACGACCTCATCGCTGCGATCAGCGGCCCAGCCCCTCGTATCTTGATCGCTCGCTTCAGGTTGTAGGCCCGAACCTGCAGACTCATAGCAGATTGTCTCAGGAGCGCGTGACCGAGGGGCAATCGTCGCAGGTCGATTTGGGCGGCCATGCCTGAACGCACTCGGCGAATAGTAATGCGGTCGAAACCGGAGGCTATGAGCTTCTCTGCAACGTCACGCAGATCCGTCACATCAATACTAGTGGGAACCAAATGCATGAGAACGCGAGGATACGGCTTTGAGTCCATAGGCAGATCTGCGCCGTGTGTCTGAAATGTTGACAGCGTTGACTCCAACTTGTCATCCGAACCGACAGCCACAGGCGAGCCGACAGCTTCCGCCACACGCAGGTTCCGATCACGGTCGCGAACTGCTCCCCAAGGTCGACCAACCCACCGAGGATGCTCAACGTCGACGATCGGGCGTCGACCGCGCAAGTGTGATCGGCCACTTGACTGCGCACTCGAGAACGGCCCCCGGCGTCGGCCTCCGGTTGCCGAGACTCATCGTCGATATCCGACTGAAGTCGTCAAAAGCTCGATCACGTCAAGAGCGCACTGAACCCGCGATCGCGTCTCAACGCCGAGCCCAGCGATCGATGCCCTGTCGCACGCGCTCCCAATGGGTGTGGTCGTACTCCACAGCGGCAAACAAGTGCTCCTTGTCGGGGCGAGTACGCCGCGCCGTGTCGACCAAAAGCTCCAGACAGGGCTCCAAGGCTGCAACGCAGCCCGCCAGGTCAATGAAACGAGAGTCAAGGCGTTCAAACAGGATGGCGCGCAGCAACTCTGTTGCCTTGAACGAGCTTCTTTCGACGGCGCGCACGAAGACGTTGGCCGCTCCTTCGCCGAGGAGTTCGACGCAGAACTCGCGATGCCACCCGACCAGGCTTTGCGCCAGCGTAATTTCGGGGAATTTCGAATCGATGTGCAACGTGGCCATTTAAGAGCGATCGAGCACTCGTCGTGCCTGCCTATTTGGGAAATTCGAAGAATACGCCGCAAACACGTCTTTCAAGCTCACATCGGCGTCGGCGGCCGGCGGACCGATGATTTCCCTCGTCGTGACCCCCGTGCCATTGCGATTCGTTACCGACGTCCATGCGATCTGGAGCTTATGGCGTTATATCCTCCAAGGCTGAGTTGGAACGCCAGAAGATGTGTTGTTGTGTAGTCCCCATCTGCCTCGCACCGCCCGACCGCTGACAGAGGCATCAAATGTTCGGTTCATCAAAACCAGTTGTCCTTGAACGGTACGGAAGTCGACGTCATCGCCGGCGCCCACCTCGGTGGCTGGTGCTGGCGCTTGGCGCTATGGCGGTCGGCGCCGGAGGCGTGGTTCTTGTCCAGGAGCGTTACCTGCCGCCTCGCTTGTCGGCGAATGACTCGGCCAGGCTGCGCGAGGCGTTCGAACGCGCCGATGCCGACCGTTCGCGGCTCAAAGACGAGCTCGGCCAGACCTCGAAGCAGCTGGAGGCCGCCCTGACACAAAAGGACGGGCTGAACGCCGAGCTTGCCATCAGCCGTGCAACCGCCGAGCATCTGCGCGACGACGCAGTGGCCGTCGTCGGCATGATGCCACCCGGCTCGCCAGGCGGCAGCGTGACGGTGCGTGCCGGGCAGTTCGCCGCGAAAGGCGGGATGCTTCTGTACACCGTCGTGCTCACGCGCGATCGCGCGAGCGGCAAGCCGGTCTCCAGCTTGATGAAACTCATTGTATCGGGTCAGTCGGCGCGCGGCGTCGAAACCTCGGCCGCACTGACGCCGGTCGCCGTGTCCATTGATCGCCAGGAGATCGTCCGCGGCAGCCTACCGCTTCCGGACGGCTTCAGGCCTCGCGAGACGGCGATCCAGTTGCAGGACCGCGCGACCGGTAGGCTCCTGGGCAAACGGGTGATGCTGTTGCAGTGACCGACGGGCTGACCCGCCCCCCAGCGGCCGCACCAGGCGTTCCGCATGGGTCCGGTTTGACGCACGCCGCGACCATTGCCCTGAGACGACTGCTACGACCGGTGCGGCGCGCGGGTGAGAGGTCATTGCCGTGACGTCGCAGTGCCCTCCTTCGATTCTGGCACCCGGGCGCTCATCGATCCCACCGGGCGCATGCACCAGTTGAGCGGCAACGCAGGCATGCTGGGAGCGACGGCCGTCCGGCGGGTCGCGGGCGGGGTCGAGGCGGCGTGCTGCGCTGGCGAGCTCGAACGCATCGCTTCGCCGACGAGCAGTCTGTCCACGCCGTTGCGGGCACTGCGTCGCGCCGCTGCACACGGGTTGGCGGACCGCCCCGAGGAAGCCTCGCCGGTTCAACCGGTGAGCGACGACGCGGTCGAACTGCAGGCTCTGGCGCTCTCCACCGACCTTCTAACATGGCGGCCGTCGATCGCGTCAACGCACTGTCACCCTGTCTGTCGAGTGGACTTTGGACCATGCTTCGACTGGTTTGAAACGTCGCTCGATCACCTATCGAGTATTTGCTGACCAGCGATTTCGACACCCGTCGACGCATTCAGCATGCTGTGGGACGGCAGTGCCAAGGCAACGCGATGCATGATCGCGGCCGCTCCAGGCTTGGCCCGATAGCAGCGAGGACGCGAAATATGGGTGTCGCCATGAGATCGACCGAGCTCTTGGGGAAACGCATGATGCGCCGAGTCCGATTGGCTCTGGCGGCGCTCTTCCTGGCGGCGCTTGGCTCCTGCGGCGGAGGAGGCGGCGGCCAGCAACTGGTGCAACTTACCCCTGCGACGGCCGGGACCACGTTCACCTCGACCATCAATTCTGCGCAGACCGGAATGCCGTACGCGGTGGACATCTGGCTGCCGCCCGGGTACGCGGAAGGGATGGCGAACTACCCGGTCGTGTATGCGACGGATTGCGAATATCGCTGGACGACGCTGCTGCAGGACGTTCAGCAATTTGCAGCACGGGGCGGTGCCAAGGTGATCCTGGTCAACATCTGCGCCGGAAGCTCTGATCGGCGTTGGGTCGACTTCACCATGCCAGGCGCAGCACCGTACTTTCGCTTCCTCACGCTCGAACTCATCCCGTCCATCGACGCAAGCTATCGGACAGATCCGTCGAACCGCACTCTGTCGGGTCACTCGCTGAGCGGCGAATTCGCGCTGTGCGCGCTGTACATGGAAGACCCAGCACACCGCTATTTCACGTCGATCGTTTCCGAAGAGTGCTCATGCTGGTACGACGCGTCGCAGAACTGGTCTCAAGGACTTGCGCAGCCGATTGCCATGGAACTGGCGATGTACGGCGCGGACCGCAACCTCCCCATCAATCTCGTGATGGCAGGAGACACCACGAGCAACGAGCGTTACGTCCAGGTCGTCTACAGCGCCATCGCTAGCCAGCAGTTCCAAAACCTGAGACTTACCCAGCCCACCTACGGCTTGGGACACGTTCCCATGGATGGTCCCGCGTTCGCCGACGCGCTGTCGTTCATCTTCCCTGGCCATTGACAGCGACGAGCGCACGCTATGGGCGCAGCGCCCGGCAGCTCGTTGCCCGAAGTGCCCGCAGACCGTATGGGTGCGGCACTCCCGTCGTGACTGCGTGGGTCCGATCAACTCCAGGCGCAGGCCGGCCGCCAACGGCGTGGCTGTAGCTCCTCGATGTGGCTGGCGGGCCGTGCTGGGCCGCTCGAGCACGTCCGGGGTCTGCATCGCGTTGCCGTGCCTCCAGCCGAGCGCGGGCCGCGGCAATCGCATCGAGCCGGTCCTGGCGCCGGGCGATCTCGGCCGGGATGCCCTGCCGGACATGGAATCGCCGCTCTGGTTGGAGACACCCTTGCGGCCTGGAAATGGGCGGACCACCGGCCATGAGACGTTGTGCGCGCGAGCGGGCCGCCCACAGCGATCCGTCGCGAATTCCCTTGCCGCTTTCTGACGACGCCATGCGGCCGTCGGCGCAGGCCGCCGTTGGCCGAGTCGCCGCCGCTTGACGCTACCGGGATAGGCCAGCACCGAAGGCCGATGCGGCGGGCGGACAGGCGATCACACGCCAAGGTCACGCGCGAATTCAGCGACGTCGATTCGCGTCGAATTCCTTGAACTTGGGAATTGGGCGCGTCTGGCCGTCGTCGTCCGCATGGAAACGGACGCGGTCTGGACCGGGGCCGAAGCGCGAGCGCATGAACTTGACCGGAACGCCGCGGCGAAGCGCGTGTCCCGCTCGGCCGGCCAGGGCAGGATGTGGCGGATCGGCCAAGGCTTGTGTTGTCCCCGGGGCCGACTGATCCAGCGCCTGGCGATCCGGTCGTCATCGATCCTTGAGTGCTGGTGGCTTCCTTCCTCGGCGAGTCCGGTCCACGAATCGTGGCTGGCTCAATTCCGCGCGCTGGCCCGATTCGAACAAACGGCGTAGACGGCTGCGACGATGCCTGCAGCAAAGCCTGACGCCGCGCCGACGCCCAGGCCCCACCGGGGACCAAAGGAGTCCGCGACCCAACCGACCAAGGGTGCGCCCAATGGCGTGCAGCCGAGGAAGATGGCCATGTAGATGGCCATGACGCGCCCGCGCATGGAAGGCTCGGTCGACAACTGAACCAAGCTGTTCGCGGCGGTCGTGAAAGTCTGCGCGACGACCCCCAGCACGATCAGCATCGCGCCGAACATCCAGCTGTCGGGCATCAGAGCGGCCAGCGCGCAGATGGTGCCGAACGCGAACGCGCTGGTCGTCAGACGGCCCAGGCCCGGATGCTCGCGCCCGGCAGCGAGCAAGGCGCCCACGACCGAACCCGCAGCCATCATGGAAGAGAGCACCCCGTAGAGATGGGCCTGGCCGTGGAACACGGTGACCGACATGGTGGATATGAAGATCGGGAAGTTGAGCCCGTACGTGCCGACGAGAAATAGCATGGTCAGGGCCAGCACCAGGTCGGGCCTGCGCCGCACGTAGCGCAATCCGTCACCGACGCCGTTGCCCCCCGAGGCCACCCTGGCTTGCGGGTGGAGCTCGGCGACGCGCATGATCATCAGGGCGGCAATCACGGCGACGAAGGACGCTGCGTTGACGAGGAACACCCAGCCGGTGCCAGTGGCCGCGATCATCACGCCGGCCACGGCGGGGCCGATCAGTTGCGCGCTGTTGAACAGCGACGCGTTCAGCGCCACTGCATTGGGCAGGTCGTCGTCGCCCACGAGCTCGGCAATGAACGTCTGGCGCACCGGGGAATCGAAGGCGCTGATGCACCCCATGATTCCGGCGAACAGGTAGACCTGCCACAGCGTAGCCCGGCCGGCGAGCACGAGCAGGCCCAGGCCCAGTGCAGACAGTGCCATCGCCGACTGTGTCGCAATCAGCAGCTTGCGGCGATCGTAGCGGTCGGCAACCCAGCCCGACAGCGGCATCAACAGGATAGGCGGACCAAACTGAAGCGACATGACGACGCCCACGGCGGTTCCGCTGTGATGCGTCAGCTCGGTCAGCACGAGCCAGTCCTGCGCGATGCGTTGCATCCAGGTCCCCACGTTCGAGACCAGGGCGCCGACGGCCCAGACTCGGTAGTTATGCTGGCGCAGCGAGCGGAACGTGCTCTTCAGCCTGGCGACGAAGCCGATGTCTGGTGCGAAGGGGGAATCTTTCATTGCAGTTCGGATCGTTTCCGGCGAAGGCCGCGTCTTCACGATGCAGGCTACTCCAGGGCGTGAAACGCCGGGCTGTGACAGCCATGAATCGTTCGTGCTTCGCAGCCATCCAGTTCTTGGGGAAGAGCCCACGGCCTCGGGCCACGCGTTCGCGTGCATAGTTCCATGCCAGCAGTCCGGAGACGGCCACGAAAACCGCGAACACCAGCAGAGCAAGCCGACCACGAAGGCCCAGTCGTTGGACGCGTCGGGTCGCGGCCCGCTGAACCATGGCTACCACCCCAGACCGACGTGACAAGCTCTCGCGCTGCGGGCGCAGGATCCTTGCCGTCGCGCCGGTTCGACGGTGCACAGCGTCAGCCGATGGATTCCGCACCGTCCCAAGACCAGGAGGTCGCCGCTCGGAACGGCGGCTGGACGTGATTCTTGGGAAAACTCTCGCCGGGAGACCACACGCAAGGAGGGCAACGCAACCTTTGTTCAGTATGCGCTCAGCGGTGGCTACGATCCGCTCACAGCCCTTCGGCGCCACGGTTGCTCCCACGGTTCATCGGGCCTTTGGCCAGGGTCGAAGTCCGCCGGAACGTCCCCAAGCGCGCCGTTTGCACAATTCTCGATGAGCGGTGTGCTGCCATTGAGCTCGGCAGCCCTGATTGCTTGGATCAGAGTGGACAGTCCACCTCAGCCACCGGGGCCGCCGCCCGTCGCACCCCCAAATTGGGGGTGATGGCGCCGAAAGCCCGCATCCCGCGCGACAATTCGATGGCAGGGATACGAGGGCATCATGCCAAGAATCTTCAAGGACGCGTTCTTCACCAAGCTTGCTGCGCTCACCGAGTCCGCCGCAAGTGCTTCCGAGCAGCTCCGTCTCAAGGTCAAATCGGTGCGCGGCTTGCCCGTCTCAGACTGGCCGTTTGCCTGGTCCATGGCCGAAGTGCTGTCCGTCGCCTTGGTGTCCAAGATGCCGGTGGACAAGCTCCTTGCGCGATTTTGGGCCAAGTGGCCCGGCTTCTTCCGTCGACGTAACGGCGCCTGAATCACCGATACGCCCTGGTGGACCGCCCGCCCGGCATGGACGGTGGGCCCCCAGGGCTGTGGTCCCGGGCACCGCGTCGTCCCGGCGCCGGTGACCCTCAGCACGCCAGGGCCTGGCATGTGATCATGGCCTCGGAGCGCGAACGCCGCCGTCGACGAACGGCGCAGCTTCGAGCTCGCTGACTTGGACGACGGCCAGTGGGCTGAGTTCGCGGCGAGGCGAAGCGCTGCCCGCAGCATGGACGACCACGCCGCCCAGGACACCGAGGCCCGTCGTGACGGTTTCGATAGCCGCCGCGTCCTGCTTCGCGGGTCGAACTGCGCGGCCGCACGACGGTGCCCATTTCGCGGCGACCGCGCCGCAGCCTGTGCGCGACGCCACGTGGCGGACGGCACGCCACGGACCGACCCCATGCTGGCGATCGGCCCGTCGACGCGCCGGCCTGGATCCGCGCGCAGCCCGACACGGCGGGAGGGCATCGAGGTCGCCTGGTTCCGGTACGACGCACCGGGGCGGCAACCCGATGACCGCTGACGCCGGTGCTGGCATCCACGGTTCTGCACGGCCAGATCGATCGATCACCGATTGCGGCGCACCGATCGCTTGCGCGCGACCAGCCACGTTCTAGCGACCCCTCGCCTGCCTCGAAGGGCTCAGCGGATTCGGCGATTCGTCGTCGCGTGTCCAGGACGGGGGACTGCGCGCCGGTCGGGCACGCGGTTGGCCCCCCCGCTGTCGCACGCGCGGATTGAGCGGCAAAAGGGCCGGCGATCGACGCAGGGACAAACGACGTCCATCTTGACATCGATCAAAGGTTGAATATTAGGGAAAACCACAATGGGTCATATTTGCTGGAAGTCGAGTACTTCGGGGTCAGCGATTTCCGGCACTGGAGCACCACAGTGACCACAAAAATAGTTCCCTCCGCCGGTGGTGTCGATGAGCCCACCCCCGAGTGCCAGGTACAGGCTGCTTCCGCGAATCCTTGCGATAGCGTTCCCAAGCCGCCCTCACGACGCAACTTTCTACGCTCCAGTGGGCTGCTGAGTCTGTCGTCGCTGATGGGAACGGCGACGCTGATGGCGCCATCCGGCGACGCGAAGGCGGCGACCGAATGGGCCGAGCACTTCCAGAAGAACTATCGCCTGATGACGCAGGACGAGAAGGTCGAAGCCCGTGTCCGGCTCGAAAGGCGCTACTCCGAGGAGTACGGCAAGAAGGTGGCCGTGGACATCACCGAGGCCCAGCCCGGCGTGCTCATGGGCTACGCCCTGAACGTCCGCAAGTGCATCGGCTGTCGTCGCTGTGTCAAGGCCTGCGTCGAGGAGAACAACCAGTCACGCGGATCTCGTCCCGGCGAGCGCATCGAGTGGATTCAGGTCCTGCGGATGGAACGCGGTGAATTCTCGGGCGAGAAGATGAGCCAGGGCTACCCTGAAGGGCTGGGCATCCAGGTCGGCGGAAATGCATACACCCCGGCGGGTCAGGTTCTCGAGGGTCAGTACCATTACGAGCCCAAGGCGGTGCCCGAGAAGGATGCCACCTACATGCCGATCGCCTGCATGCAGTGCGAGAAGCCGCCCTGCGTCAAGGTCTGTCCGGTCAGAACCACCTATCGCGAGGCCGACGGCCCGGTGGTGATCGACTACAACTGGTGCATCGGTTGCAAGATGTGCATGGGCGCATGCCCCTACTGGGCACGCCGCTTCAACCTCACGACGCCCGTCCTGCCCAAGGAGGAGATGAACCCGGTGACGCACTATCTGGGCAACCGCCCGCGCATGCGCGGCGTCGTCGAGAAGTGCCATTGGTGCCTGCAGCGCACCCGTCACGGTCGCTACCCGGCCTGCGTCGAGGTCTGCCCAGTCGGCGCCCGCAAGTTCGGCAATCTGCTCGACCCTGAAAGCGAAGTGAGCAAGGTTCTGGCGCGGAAGAACGTGTTCCGCCTAAAGGCCGAATTCAACACCTTCCCCAAGTTCTTCTATTTCTACGATTGAGGAGTCGGACCGTGCTGAACCGTTTCGTTTCCGACTACGTGCGTTACGTGCTCAAGGGTGGCAGGATGTTCTACGCCTGGATGGGCATCCTCGCGCTGCTCATCGTGGCCATGCTCTATGTGTTTTACCTGCAAAACACCGAAGGCCTGATCGTCACCGGCATGACCAGCCAGATCCACGACGGGCTGTATCTCGCCAACCTGGTCTTCCTGGTCGGCGTGGCGGCCGGGGCAGTGACCATCGTCTTTCCCGCCTATGTCTACCACCACGAGGGCATGCACAAGGTCACCGTGCTGGGCGAGATGCTGGCAATCTCGGCGGTGATCATGGTGATGATGTTCGTCTTTGCCCACATGGGCCGACCCGAACGGCTGTGGCACATGATTCCGCCTTTCGGCATCTACAGCTTCTCATCGATGCTGGGCTGGGACGTGCTGGTGCTCACCGGGTACTTGGGTCTGAACTTCGTCATCGGGTTCTATTTCCTGTATTCGAAGTACACGGGCAAGCCGGTGATCCAGAAGATCTTCATGCCGCTGGTCTACATCTCGATCGTCTGGGCGCTGAGCATCCACACCGTCACGGCGTTCTTGCTCGCCGTGAATCCAGCGCGTCCGGTGTGGTTCCAAAGCATGATGCCGATCCGCTTTATCGCGACCGCCTTTGCCGCAGGGCCGGCGCTGATCATCCTCGCGTTCCTCGTCATCCGAAACAATACGACGATGTGGATCGAAGACAGCGCCATCAAGCTGCTAGCAACGATCGTCACCTGGTGCCTCGGGATCGCAATTTTCCTGACGCTTTCGGAAATCGTCGTCGAGCTCTACGCCCGAACCGAGCACGCGGACGGTCTGTACTACCTGATGTTCGGCCTGTACGGCCTGACCGGCTTAGTGCCGTGGTTTTGGAGCTCTGTCGTCCTGATGCTGGGCGCCTTCGTGATGCTCCTAATTCCGGGCCTGCGCAACGACATGAAATGGCTGCCGATCCCCTGCACCATGGCGTTCGTGGGCATCTGGATCGAAAAGGGCATGGGG
>Ga0182021_10012366_pt1 | contig 10136 bp, 9 predicted proteins | sample 612E3MmetaG_FD_120493 | JGI IMG/M metagenome (GOLD analysis project Ga0182021, IMG submission 120493) | Permafrost microbial communities from Stordalen Mire, Sweden - 612E3M metaG (Illumina Assembly) | ecosystem: Environmental > Terrestrial > Soil > Wetlands > Permafrost | place: Sweden... | reverse complement strand
CCGGCTGGTTCGTCGAGTCGCTCTTTACCCAGACCTTGATCATCCACGTTATCCGCACCAACAAGATTCCGTTCATCCAAAGCCGAGCCAGTTGGCCGCTTATCCTAACCTCCCTTGCCATCGTCGCCGTAGGCGCATGGCTGACGGTTTCGCCGCTGGCAACCACGCTGGGATTCGTTCCGCTGCCGCCGAGCTTCTGGCTGTTCCTGGCTGCTATGCTGCTGGGCTATGCATTGCTGACCCAGGTCGTAAAGACCTGGTTTGTCCGTAGATTTGGTGAATGAAGGCGGCGGCCACTTTCTGCCTCAAATCGAAGAAGATCGAAGCCGCATAGCTTGGGTGGCGCCGACATGGGAAATCCTGGCGGCGAAACCTACCGACAAAGCCCCGCTGGGCGGGGTGAGCAAGGGCGCGGGCCGCAACGACGAGTGAACGTCTGGACAAGGCTCCGAAGACAAGAAGCCCCGGGCGCCGAGCTCGCCGGGTATAGGGATAGTTCGGTCTGGTTCGGGTGTGTAGGTGTGCGATTCGGTGAAGGAAAAATGGCGCTTGAAATGACTGTGCTCACAGTATCGCGCCTTACCCAGGCATGTACCTCTGTGGCCAACTGCTGAGGGGACGAAGAACATACGCATCTGGATAGCCCCCTGAAGTCCACTCAGGAGCCAGGGCGCGGTCGGGCACAGGCTTGGGATCGAGTGTAGCAGTTGTCCGTCCCGAAGCCCGCCAGGGGTGAGCGTGTGCAAGCGGCTCGCGACCCGCTTTCCGCCTTTCGCGTCCCGCCCACGAACACGCTCACGCTCTCGCCCACGCGACCCGCTAGCCGGCACTCCCAGGCGACCTCGAGTTTCCCGCAGCTACCGGCGCTTTTCGGGAGCCTGCGCCTTGGGCTGGGGCGCCATGGGGCGCACCGTGCCAGCAGACCCGCCAGCGACCGGACCGGCGGCCAGCGCCGGCGGCCCCACTTCGCGCTTCACCCCATGGTGCGCCAGCAGCTTGGACTCGATCTTCTTGGCGACATCGGCGTGTTCGCGCAGATACAGTCGCGCGTTCTCCCGGCCCTGACCGATGCGCTCGCCCTCGAAGCCGAACCAGGCGCCCGACTTTTCGACCACGCCGCACTCGGAGGCGAGGTCGACCAGGTCACCCTCACGGCTGATGCCCTCGCCGTAGAGAATGTCGAACTCCACCTCGCGAAAAGGCGGTGCCATCTTGTTCTTGACCACCTTCACCCGCGTCCTGTTACCCACGACCTTCTCGCCGTCTTTCAGCGCGCCCACGCGCCGGATGTCGAGACGTACGCTGGCGTAGAACTTGAGTGCGTTCCCGCCGGTGGTGGTCTCGGGGTTGCCAAACATCACGCCGATCTTCATGCGAATCTGATTGATGAAGATGACCAGGGTGTGCGACTTGGAGATGGTACCGGTCAGCTTGCGCAGGGCCTGACTCATCAGGCGCGCCTGCAGGCCCATGTGCGAATCGCCCATCTCGCCTTCCAGCTCCGCGCGCGGGGTCAACGCGGCCACCGAATCCACCACCACCACGTCCACCGCCCCGGAGCGGACCAGCATCTCGGTAATATCGAGCGCCTGCTCGCCGCAATCCGGCTGCGACACCAGGAGATCGTCGGTGCGCACGCCCAAGCGACGCGCATAGGAAACGTCCAGCGCATGTTCTGCGTCGACGAACGCGCAGATGCCGCCCATCTTCTGCGCCTGCGCCACCACGTGCAGCGCCAGCGTGGTTTTGCCGGATGACTCGGGACCGTAGATCTCGACCACGCGGCCGCGCGGCAGCCCACCGACGCCGAGCGCAATATCCAGCCCGAGCGATCCGGTGGGCACGACGCGGACCTCAGGCGCGGGAAACTCATCGCCCAAACGCATGATGCTGCCCTTGCCGAACTGCTTCTCGATGGTGGCCACGGCCAACTCGATGGCCTTGTCGCGGGCCGGATCGCGTTCACGCGCAGCCGGCGCAGGCTTGGCTGATTCTGGCTTGCTGTGTTCGTCTTTCTTTTCGGGCGAAACCATACGAGTCTCCTGCATCACTGGGAATGGCGGCGCGCGAGATCGAGAGCGAAGTACGCGGCTGCCCGCCGGATGCGCTCGCGGTCGCCGCTGAAGAGCTTGCTGACGGCCTTGGTGGGCTTTGCGCTGGCGAGGCCAAAGCAAACCGTGCCCACCGGCTTGTCACCCGTACCCAGCACGGATGTGTCGCGCTCCTTCGCAGGACCTGCAACACCAGTGATCGAAACCGCGATGGTAGCGCCGGTCACCCGCCTCGCCCCTTCCGCCATCTCCTTGGCGCAGGGCTCGCTGACCGCCCCACACTCGGCGATGGTAGCGGCCTTCACGCCCAAGACATTGACCTTCACGTCGTTCGAATAGGCCACCACGCTGCCTACGAAAAAGTCGCTCGCGCCGGGGTCCGATGTGATCATCTGGCCTGCCTCGCCGCCCGTGCACGACTCGGCCAGTGCCAGCGTCGCGCCGGCTGTGCGCAAAGCCTGGCCCACCACCAGCGGAAAACTTTCGCCGTCTACGCCGTAGATCCCAGGGCCGATGCGCTTGCGCAAGTCGCGATCCACCTGCTCCAGCAACTCCTGGTTGCGGCCGGTGTCGGGCCCGCGAATGACCACCTTGACGTGATTCTCGGGTGCGTCGGTGCGAAAGTGAAGGGTCGCACGGGGTATGCCTTCGAGCAGCTTTGCCAGGCGGTGGTCGATGTGCGATTCGCCCATGCCGTAGACATGCCAGGTGCGCACGGCCGCAACCGGCACCCCCTGCGCGGCCATGCGGGCCCGCAGCCTTGGCGCCACATGGTCGAAATAGATGCGCTCCATCTCGCGCGGGATGCCAGGTAGGAAGTAGGCCGCGCTGCCCCCGAGGTGAACGAAGAAGCCGGGCGCGATGCCGGCCCCGTTGGGCAGCGCTTCGGCGCCCCGGGGCACGCGCACCTGGCGCAAGTTGTTGGGCGTCAGCTCAAATCCATGCGCGGCGAAGCGCTTCTTCATCGCCTCCAGCGAAGCACTGTGCGGCTCCACCTCGACCCCAAGCATGTCCGCCACGACATCTACGGTGCGGTCGTCCTCGGTTGGACCGAGTCCCCCGGTTACCATGACAACCGCAGCGCGCTGCGCTAGGTCTTCCAAGGCACGCCGCATGGCCACGGCCTGGTCAGCCACGACCCGCTGTTCGCAGACCTCCAGGCCAGAATCGGACAGCCGTTCGGCAAGAAAAGTCGCGTTGGTGTTGGTGACCTCGCCGCGAAGGACCTCGTCCCCAATGGCCAAGATGGCTGCTATGTGCGGTGCCACGACGGGCGGCACCGACGCAGGAGCGTCGTGGGAACGAGCGGATGGTGGTCTTGCGGACGGAGAGCTTGTGGCTGCAGGTTTCTTGGCCGCAACCCTGCGCCCCTTGCCCCGCGGAGGGATAGACATTCGTTCAGTACCTTATCCACCAGACGACACACCGTCAACAAAGGAAAGCATCCCCCACCACAACCGCGCTTGATCCTGCGCTCCAAGGTTGACAGGAGCGACCGACAACGCTCAACTGTACCCGTCAACCATGCACATCCGCTACGCCGCCAAGACGGATCCTGGACTGAAACGCAACCACAACGAAGACTACTTCTGCCTCATCGAGGACGAACAGCTCTTCCTGGTCGCCGATGGAATGGGCGGCCATGCCAGTGGCGAGGTGGCCTCGAAGATGGCCGCCGACACCATCCGCGAATTCTTCGCCCGTACCAGGGACGACGACGCCACCTGGCCGTACAAGATGGACCGGGCGCTGTCGTTCCTGGAGAACCGCTTGGTGGTGGCCATCAAGCAGGCCAACAAGAAGATCCACGAGGCCGCCACCCGCGACGTGCGCATGACCGGCATGGGCACGACCGTGGTCATCGGTCAGATCTTCGAGGATAAGTTCTACATTGCCCACGTGGGTGATTCGCGCTGCTATCGCGTCCGCGACGGCGTCGTCGAGCAACTGACGCGCGACCACTCACTGCTTGAGGACTACAAGGAAGCGCGGCCTGGCATGTCGGAGGACGAGCAGAAAAAGTTCCCTCACCGAAACGTGATCACGCGCGCTCTCGGCATGAAAGACTCGGTCCAAGTCGACATCTCGGCCTCCGACGTCAAAGACGGCGACATCTTTCTGCTCTGCTCTGATGGTCTGTCGGGCATGGTGGAGCCTCCGACCTTCCGCGACTTGCTCAAGGTGGGCGGTGATCTGGACGATGCCGCCCACAAGCTGGTTGAGGCGGCCAACAAGGCCGGCGGCACCGACAACATCACGGTGCTGGTGCTTGAGTGCCGGATGAACTAGCCGCGGGCAGGTCGATGACGAACCTGGCGCCGCCGACCGCCTCTGCGTCCAGTTCGAGCGTGCCGCCGTAGCTCTCCACGATAGCCCGCGAGATCGGAAGCCCGAGTCCGGTGCCCTGCCCGGGTGCCTTGGTGGTGAAAAATGGATCGAAGACTTTGCGACGAAGCTCGCGCTCGATGCCCGGCCCCTCGTCGCTGACGGCAATGCGCACCCGCCCGGCCGTGCTCTCGCAGGTGACAGCCACCTGGCCCTTGCCGCCCATCGCATCGGCGGCGTTGAGCAGAAGATTCACCAGGACCTGGGTCAGGCGTCCCTGCGACACCATAACTGCGGGCCATGGGCCTGCCGCCGGCGTCAACGCCATGCGCACGTCGCGAAAACGCGTCTGGGGAGTCAAGAGCGCCTGCGCCGAGCGCACCACAGCAAGGGGATCGATGAGCGACGACTCCTCGTGGCTGGGACGCGAGTACTCAAGCAGGTCCCTTATGATACGAGTGATCCGTTGGGTTTCAGCCTTGACTCGGTCGAGGGCATCACGCCGTTCCGCGTCTGGCAAGGCCCCGGTTGCCGCCGCATCGGCGCGCAGGATGTCTACATAGCCCAGGATCGCGGCAAGCGGATTGCCGATCTCATGCGCCACCCCCGCCGCCAGTTGCCCGACCGACGCCAGCTTCTCGGAGCGAATGAGCTGCTCGCGCTGGGTGGCCAGCGACGATGTCATCTGGTTGAAAGAGCGGGCCAGCGCTCTCAGTTCGGGCGGTCCGGGCAGATCGATGTGCTGATCCCAATCGCCAACCCCAACCTGCGCAGTGGCCCGCTCCATCTTGCGCAAGGGCCGAACCACCATCTGGGTCAGCACGAAGTAGCCCAGGGCCAAGACCAGCAAGGCATCACCGCAGACCAGGCCCAGCAGCAGCCAGCCCGATCGCCTCAACACGACCTGCACGGGAGGCGACGCCTCCATCACCACACGGGCCGCGCCGACGATTCGCCCCTTGGCCTCGACGCCGGCGTATGCCAACAACTGGGTGGCGCCGCCGTCGGGAGATTCGCGGTAGTGGAGCACAGGCGGGCTCCCCGCCCCCACACTGTTGGCGATCGGTGGATCAGTGTCGCCGGCCGAGCGCGGCGGCCAGGAGGCGATCACACCACGGCCCGCCAATAGCACAGAAAACCCGATACCCTCTGATCGCTCCGACAACGAGAACAAGGCCGCCCGAAGCTGCTCCCCACTCTCGGGCGATGTGATGTCGGCTTGGCGGTCCACCACCACGGACGCCATCCTCGCCGCCGCAGACGCCAAGATCACCGCCTCAGTCTCGCGATGAGCTTGCAAGGTACTGCCGGCCGCCCACAGGGCGAGGAATCCGGTGGTGAAAATCGCGATGAGCGTCACGCCAGCCAGCCCAAACAGGATCTGCGCTCGGAGGCCGAATCGGCCCCTGCGCCTGCTGTCGGGGAGGGCGACGCCTTGGCTGGTCACACTGGCATCCACGATAGCACCGTGGCCGCCGGATCCGGTTCCGAATCCGGTCCCGGATTCGGCTCCCGCCATTGCCCGAAATAGACTCCCAGCGCCGTGCAACTTGCTAGAATAGATTTCTTCATGGCCCCAAGCGCAACCTCGCCAACCCCAGAGCCAGTCAAGTTCGACGAGATCCTGGCGCGCATGCGCGTTCTGGTTGAACGCCTGGAAGGCGGCAACCTCCCCCTCGAAGAGGGACTGGCGTGCTTTGAGGAAGGCATGAGACTGTGCGGCCGCGGCGCCGATCTCCTCGACCAAGCGGAGAAGCGGGTGGAAGTCCTCTTGGCCACGGACGACGGACCCCGTACGGCTCCCCTTGCACCCCAGCCGGATCGCGAAGAGAACGAGTGAGCACCTTCGATCTGGAATCCTGGCTGCGGAAGCGGCGTGCTGAGATCGATACTCTGCTCGCTGCACGGCTGGCTGCTGCGGGCTCGGCTGAGGATCCGGGCCGTTTGGTCGAGGCGATGCGCTACTCCCTGCTCGCGCCGGGCAAGCGGCTGCGTCCCTTGCTCGTTCTCGCTGCTGCCGAGGCAGTTGGCCGCGAGCCCGATGAGCCCCTGCGCCTCGCTGCCGCGGCGGTAGAGCTGGTTCACTGCTACTCACTCATCCACGACGATCTGCCGGCCATGGATGATGATGACTTCCGGCGTGGACAGCCCACCAACCACAAGGTGTTCGGCGAGGCCATCGCCATTCTGGCCGGAGACGCCTTGCTGACTTTGGCGTTCGACTGGCTGGCCGAGGCGGGCGGGGCGGAAGCTGGCGCGCGCGGTGACCCCAGGCTCGCGCAACGCACCCTGCGTGCGGTCGCTGCACTGGCGAAGGGTGCCGGCATGCTGGGCATGGTGCGTGGCCAGGCGCGCGACTTGGGGGAACCGCAGCCCGCATCGCTGCAGGCCATCGAGCGTCTGCACGCCGAAAAGACCGGTGCGTTGTTTCGCGCAGCCTTGGAGGTCGGGGCTGCCCTCGCGGACGCCGAACCAGCCCAGGAAGCGGCGTTGGTTCGATTTGGCGTTCACTACGGCGTGGCGTTTCAGCACGCTGACGATCTTGCCGACGAAGACCATGTGACCACGCAAGCCGAGGCTCACCATCGCCTACATCTGCTCACGCAAACGGCGCTTGACGCCCTCTCCCCATTTGATAGACGTGCCGAACCGCTGCGTGCCCTTGCCCGTCGCCTTGCTGGCGGTTAGCACTTTGGTTGTAGAATCCATGAGGAACCCAACGTGACCTGGGACGATGTCACACGCGTGGAGGAGAAGCCGCCGGGCTCGGACAAGACTCCCTCGAAGCGCGACTGCGCCTGTCTGATCGTGCTGGCCGGGAGCGCCATGGGAGAGATGTACAAGCTAACCCGCGCGCGAACCGTCATCGGCCGCGGCCAGAAGGCTCAGGTGCGCATGATCGATGACGGAGTGTCCCGCGAGCACTGCGAGATCATCATAGACGGTGAGAAGGCGCTGCTGCGCGACCTCGGCTCCACCAACGGCACCTTCTGCCGGGGCACACGCGTCGATCGCCAGGAGTTGGAGGATGGGGACAAGATCCTCGTGGGTTCGGGAACGGTTCTGAAGTTCACCTACCACGACAGCCTGGACGAGACCTTCCAGCGCCAGATGTACGAATCGGCCTTGCGCGATGACCTGACCAAGGCCTTCAACAAGAAGTACTTCACCGACCGCGTGGAGAGCGAGTTCGCCTACTCTTTCCGGCAGAGGACGCCACTTGCGTTGGTGACCTTCGATGTGGACCATTTCAAGGAAGTCAACGACACCCACGGCCACCCGGCGGGCGACTACGTCTTGGCCGAGTTGGCTGCAGCCGTGCAAGCCGTCGTACGTGTGGAAGACGTCTTCGCACGGGTGGGCGGCGAGGAATTCTCGATCATCTGTCGGGGCGCCGACATCGCCCAAGGCCACATTATCGCCGAACGCGTGCGGCAGACGGTGTCCAGCCATTCCTTCGTCTTCGCCGGGAAAGGCATCCCCATCACCGTAAGCGCCGGGGTCGCAGTCATCCAGGACCCCCGCATCGTGGACGCCCAGGGGTTTGTCGCGGCGGCGGACCATGCCCTGTACGAGGCCAAGCGCACGGGCCGCGATCGCGTCTGTCTGTGGCGCTAGAGCGCCGAACGGTTTGACGGACCGAGTGAAATTGCGCAGTTGCGAGCGGACCGAGGCGCGAGGAGGGAGAATACTCGACGTATTTGACCGACGAGCAACGAAGGGACGCGACGCAAATGCGCGATTTCACGACGGGAGGCAAACCGTTCGGCGCTCTAGGTGGTCAACGGTCGAGAAAGCGTGTACTGTCACAAGTGGACGTCCGATGAGTTCTTCCTTCTTTCTCGACCCCCAGGTTGCGGTCTACACGGTCGTCGCGCTGGTTCCCAACCTTCTCATTATTCTGTGGGCGGTCGCGCGCCTGAGCCACGACCTCCGCCTGCTCAAGCTGAGGAACTCCATGCTGGAAGACAGCATCAACCTGCTTGACCAAAGCATCAGCAACCTCACCGTCGAGTTTCAAACCATCCGTCAGATCGAGAACCGCAAAGCCGGTTCGCCTGACAAGGTTTCCGCTCCGCATACCGCCAAGGGGCCCTAGTAGCCGAAAGTGCCCACGCAAAGAGTCTCGGGCGCCGCGCTGCTGGCGCTCTTCTTCCTGCCCCGCACCGCCCTGGCCGTCGAGCTACCCGAGGGCGAAGAGGCCAGCGCTCCCGAGGCGCGTGGAGAGGAATCTGCTCCCGCTGCCACCCGTGCCCCGGTTCCGTTTGATAGGCGCTGGATCGAGCCATTCTTCGCCTCTGGACCGGCCCGCGCGGGAGCCGACCTTTTCCGCGCAGGCGACTTTGCAGCCTCTGCGCAGCACTTGGCGGACGCGTTGGCGGCGACGCCCAAGCACAAGCCCGAGCCTAGCCAGGTCCGTTTCCTCCTGGCCTTGGCGCACATGAATCTGAACGTTTGGCAGGTTGCGGGCGATCTCTTCGAAGATCTGTGGTCCGCCTACCCTGTGCTCGGTCCCTATCACGCCTGCTACGCGGCCCGCTGCCGGCTGCGCCGAGGCGATCCGGACGGCGCGCTCACCTGGGTGGCCCGCGTGCCAGAGCACACGGTGCCCGAGGCCGAGGCAGTGTTGGTCAAGATCGACGCCCTGGTGGCGACGAAGCGCTGGTCCGAGGTGGAAAGCGAGACGACGGCTTTTCTCGACCGCTTCCCGTACGGCCCACGCCGGGCCGAGACCAAGTTTCGTCTTGCCGAGGCCATGCAGCAGTTGCAGCGCCCGGTTGCGAATATCGCCGAGGTTCTCCGGCGCATATGGGCCGAAGCCCCGCTGGAAGCTTGGGCCACGCGGGCCGACGAAAACCTGCAAACCCTGGCGAAGTTGGCCGAGCCTGCCCAGAAGACCGCGCTTGTCACCCACAGCGCCGAGGAATGGGCCACGCGGGGCATGGGCCTTTTCGACAAGAACCAGAACGCTGCCGCCGAGGCCGCCTTTGCCGCCGCCTTGACGGCGCCCGGGCTGGACGCGGCCACCGCGTGCGTGGCGCGCTTTCACCGCGCCCAATCGGTGTGGAAGCAACGCCAGCGCACGCGCGCGGCGCCGCTCTTTGCCGAGGCGGAGACCGCGTGCCAGCGCGCACAGAACCGCGACCTGGTGGTGCGCTCGCTCTACCAAGGTGCGCGCTGCTTGGCTTCGGCCGACGAGCACGACCAAGCCCTCGCCCTATACGCCCGCATCGAAACTGAGTTTCCCGAACATCGCCTTGCCGACGACGCCGGTTTGCGGGCGGCCGAGGTGCTGACCGATGGGGGTGACGACGATGGCGCCGAGCAACGCCTGCGCGATCTGCCCGACCGGTATCCCAAGGGCGATATGGCCAGCGAGGCCCTGTGGCGTCTGGCTTTTGCAGCCTGGCGCGCAGGCGATCTCTCAAAATCCCTGCACTGGCTGGATGAGAACCTTCGCCGTTTCCCCCGCGAAGAGATCTACTACGCCGCCGGCCGGGCTCACTACTGGCGGGGTCGCATCCTCGAAAAGCAGGGCATCCCTGACGAGGCCCAGCGAGCCTATGCGCGCGCTGTACGCGAATACCCGCTTTCCGTGTACGCCCTGCTGGCGCTCGAGCGCATGCGACACAAGTTTCCCCAAACGCGGGCCAGCCTGTTGCGCGAGTTGCGACCGGCGATTTCGGCTGAGCAGAAGCAGTCGGTGTGGGACTTTCGGCCCCAGCCCCTGTTTGCCGAACCGGGCTTCCTGCGCGCGGT
>Ga0182021_10012365_pt1 | contig 10136 bp, 8 predicted proteins | sample 612E3MmetaG_FD_120493 | JGI IMG/M metagenome (GOLD analysis project Ga0182021, IMG submission 120493) | Permafrost microbial communities from Stordalen Mire, Sweden - 612E3M metaG (Illumina Assembly) | ecosystem: Environmental > Terrestrial > Soil > Wetlands > Permafrost | place: Sweden... | reverse complement strand
CTGAACCCTACCCCCAACCCCTTCCCTTAAGTCCAAGGGAAGGGGCGTAACTTCTTATATATTAGTGAATTTCACCCTTCCCTTTTTGTTTAAGGGAAGGGCGGGAATGGGTTAAGAGCTAAAAGGGGAAAAGAAGGGGGTGAGTTCATGAATCTAAAACCTGAAATAAATAAACGGTATCACTTCAGTCGTTCTCATCTGAAATAACAGGATTGCCACTACCATTATAACTGCCAGCTGAGCTAATAACGGGATCCTTATAAACAGACCCCTGTACGATTCTTTAACCTTCTCAGGGAGAAAGTGTATCGCATATCCGACAGCTATCAATAAAAATGTGCTACTATACGCTATAAGGACAGTCAAATATGATCCTGGAGAAAAATTTCCTAAAATCTGCGAAAGCATAGTACCGACATTATCCATACTTGAAGCTCGGAAAAAGATCCAGCAGAAACTTACAAACTGGAAAGTAATAAAAACACCTATCGCCCGTCCAATTTTTCGCTTTTTAAGTCGACTGCCGAAAATTGAATCCCAAATCTTATTGATTACCAGCCCTATACCGTGCAATGCTCCCCATATTACAAATCTGAGGGAGGCCCCATGCCATAATCCTCCAAGTAACATTGTGATTATCAGATTGATGTTTGTGCGGAACTTTCCTTTCCGGTTACCTCCCAACGGAATATACAAATAATCTTTTAACCATCTGGAAAGGGAAATATGCCACCGCTTCCAGAAGTCTGAAATATCATCAGCCTTATATGGGGAATTAAAATTTATTGGCAATCTGAACCCAAGGATTAACCCCAATCCTATAGCTATATCGGTATAGCCCGAAAAATCGCAGTAAATCTGGAGACCATATCCATATACAGCCATGAGGTTTTCAAAACCTGAATAGGCATAAGGCATACCAAATACCCTGTCGATCAGGTTTGTAGCAATAAAATCGGAGATAATTATTTTCTTTATTAACCCTTTTGAAATAAGGAACAAAGCATGACTGAATTCCCGCTTTGAAAGGTGAAACTCATTATATAATTGCGGAATAAATTCAGAAGCCCTCACGATGGGCCCGGCAACAAGCTGTGGAAAAAATGATACATAAAAACCAAAATCAACAATATTTCTGACCGGCTCCAATTTTTTTCTGTATACATCAATTGTATAACTAAGTGATTGAAAAGTAAAAAATGAAATCCCTACCGGAAGTATAATATTATTGATATTAAATGACGTTCCAAGACTGGAGTTGGAAAATGCAGCCAGGAAATCATATACTCTATAATTTGTACCAAACAGAGAGTTAATAGAATCAACAAAAAAAACCGTATACTTAAAATAGGAAAGGATTCCAAGATTGGAGATGATACTCAGAAGTATAAAGAACCTTCTCATTAATTTGGTACGGGATTTATAAATCAGCAACCCGCAGGTAAAATCAATAAGTGTAACAAATATCAAAAGAAATAAAAAGAGCCCCCCTGACTTATAATAAAAGAAGAGGCTTACTAAAAAAAGGTATCCGTTTCTGATAAAAAGTTTCTTATAAATTAAACTATATCCCGCCAGTACAAACAGAAAAAAAAGCCAGAAAGCCGCAGTGGAAAATATTAATGGCTCATCTGGATTATAACTAATTAACTGATCTATAATAGATTTAAATAAATTTCTGCTTTCTACCGGTACGACTTTTGTTACAACTCGTGGAGATTTAATTACTTCTGAAGTATCTGCCCTGATACTGGTATTTTTCAACATGTTTGTATCAATCTCTCCGGGACGAAACAAAGCGCCTGCAAGCAATTTTGAAAGTGAATCTGCACCCGAATTTGTAAAATGAACATAATCTTTCTGGGCAAGAGGAGGTTTCTTCTTCACCCATTTTACAATTGATGACTCCCCTCCCATAGCATGCCATGAATTCCAGAATGCAACTCCTGTCTCAGATGAAGCTTGTATCTGTGCATCAATTATTTTGAGGATATTGGGATATGATTTTATACTGTCACCCACATTTTCTGCCATATCAGTAAGACCCACAACTAATATCCGTGTAGCTGGCGAAACCTTCTTAAGAAGAGAAAGTTGCTTAATTAGTCCCTTCCGATAATATGAATATTCCTCCCTTACGTTCTTAACTATGTTCAGTCCATATTGCAGAATAAACAGGTTTGGCATGAGTTTCCTGTAAGCTTCCTCAAGATTCTCACTTCCTACCATAGTAAACTCAAGTCCGGCACTACCTCGTTGGGGAATATTATCGATAATCAATCCGGTTTTGCTTTCTATGCTAATTCCATAAATATCAGGACTTACATTTCCCGAAAATTCTATCTGTATTTCCTTTGCTCCTTTTAACTGGCAATTAAACTCATTAAATCCCATTCCTTTCTTCAGGGTATCTGCATATACCTGATTTCCATCTGCTTTAACTATAACATTTACACTATCTTCAGTATTACCATAGAATACCCTTAGTATATCATACACAGAAGAAGTGCTGTCAGCAACATTTGAAGGTGTTATCTTAACGAATGCTTTTTCAGGATTAGTACTTCTCATTCCATCAGGCAGATAGCGGCATATTGTCATGAACGGACCGAGATTCCTGTGACTTATTTCCCCGGATTTATATGAAAGATAATTATACCTCTTCCAGTTTGATGAGGATCTGATCCAGACCGATTTCGTATACATAACCGGCATTAGCGGTAGAAATAGTCCTGGTCCGGTACCTCCATGACCCTTTCGTAAGGTTTGGCGTAAATAGGAAGTGATCCGATCACCTTCTATCTGGGAATCGCCATAGTACATCACTCGTAACTGCCCTTTTGAAAATCTCAGGGAATCAAGAAAAGCCTGCAACGGACGATTTAACAAAATTCCGGCAGCGGTAGTATCGGCCGATTTAATTGTATCAGCTGATACAGATTTAATAGGATTTATTACCTGCGGCGCCGGGGCTTTATTAACTTTCTTATTATCTGAGAGAAAAATATTTATCAGTGCTTCCGGAACAAATTCATAAACTGACGGGAAATATTGATTCACCGGTATAACATAATGAAGACCGGCAAAACAGGCCAGAAAGATCAGTAATAATAAAAATGACCTTAAAGGGCGCATATATTAGAAAAGTATCAGCTTTTCTTCTTGATCTTTAGTCTCTGCCCCACCCTTATCTTACCAGGATCGGAAATGCTATTCAATGTAAGCACCTGATTTGTAGTCACATTGTCAAACATTTTAACTATATCCCAGATTGTATCTCCATCGCGGACTGTATATGTAATAAACTCTCCATCTGTCTCAACCGGCGGGCTGCCTATGACGGGCTGTGTATTTAAAGTAACTTTTTTCCCGGTCGCACTCTGCTTTTCTGTAAACGACATGGTATTAAACCCTGAAAAGTATTCTGATTTAGCTGAATCGACATAAATGACAATTTTCTGACCTGCCCTTATGGAGTTATGGTAAATATTATTCCAATATCTAAGATCTGATAATGAGACCTTGTACCATTCCGAAATATACCCAAGGTTGTCACCATCCTGTACAGTATAAATAAGTCTCGTTTTGCCCTTAATATTTCCGGGTTGGTATGAAGAGCGGGTTGGGTCAGCAATACGACTTGCTTTACTGAGGTAAATATCAGATTTATAACTTCTTATTGTATCATTCAGGTTTATAAAATCCCCAAGATGGTTCATTGGAAGGGTAAGGGACATTGGTTTTGAAGAACCCGGAACCAGTCCTGTACGGTATTGGGGGTTTAATGCGCGAAGCTCCCCTAATGGTATTCCCATCACTTCAGATATCTGTGTAAGGTGAATATCCTTATTTACGACTATTGTATCTGTTGCAACAGGAATATTAAGTGGTAATGGCCTTAAATTATGTTCCGCATAGTAGTTAACTGCATATGTAGCAGCTATAAATTGAGGAATATAGCCCCTGGTTTCCCTTGGAAGTCTGTAATATATTTCCCAATAATCCTTCTTGTTACCAGACCTTTTGATTGCCTTATTAACATTTCCCGGCCCGCAGTCATAAGCAGCAATAACCAAAACCCAGTCGTGATAAATATCATAGAGGTCCTTCATATATTTTGCTGCCGCATAGGTCGATTTTATGGGATCACGACGCTCATCAACAATTGAATTGATCGTCAATCCGTACATTCTGCCTGTACTATACATAAACTGCCATAAACCCGTAGCTCCTGAACGTCTGTTAACAGCGCTTGGATTAAGTGCAGATTCTATCACTGCCAGGTATTTAAGTTCAGCCGGAAGTCCGAATGAATCAAAAGCATCTTCAAACATTGGGAAATAATAATCTTTCAATCCCAGAACAGCGCAGAATTTTTCCCTCTGCCTCACGGTATATACCTCAATGTGGCTCCTTATAATATTATTGAAAGGGAGACTTATAATTGAATTAATTTTATTCAATCTACTAATGTACACTGTATCAGGACATTGTAATATTGTAGTGTCGCCATGAAACTCATTCGGATTATTAGCAAGAGCCAATTTTACATACCATGTATTGATCAGGCTATCAAGATCATTGGAGATTCTTTCGTAGTTACTACTATCACTCTTAATAACTAATGTATCGGAAACAGAAGAGGCTGTTGCATTAAGTACTGTAAAAAAAATCATCATCAGAAAAACAGAAAATCTCATAGTAAATGAATATTTCAAAAAGTTATTTTTAAACCAACATTAAGGCTTGCCACCGTATAACCAACAGGTGAAGACATCTGAACTGGAAAAACCGTAAGTTCAAGATTAGGCCCTACATCATAATTAAAAAGACTGGCGTCAACATTAGCATCGAGTATAGTAACCAGATACCAGCCGGCAATGCCAATATACGAAAGATCCCTGTATCTTTTATAATAATCAACCATTCGCAGTAATGCGTCTTTATAATAAGATGCATTTGAAGCAATATAGGTTGTCGGACTCAAGACAGGATCATATAACTTTATATCGGTTTTGATGATATTACGATAACTCTGAGTTGCAGGAATTAAATCGGTAAAGTCCTGATAAGCTTTCATGAACTTGGTATAGTTTGCAGAATTAAATCTTATACTATAGATAAGTCCTCCAAAACCTCCATAAACTAACGGAATTTTCCAGTATTTTTTGTTATAGATCTGACCAAGGCCAGGGAAGGAAACAGCCAACATAGTTGCTCTAAGTGGCTCAGGTTTAAACATATGCCTTTTTAGTTTAGGAGCAGTAAGCGTATCCTGCGCAATGAGGTTCTGCTGAATGCATAACAGTTGCAGGATACTTACAATCACTATTTTTTGAAAAGTCTTCAAAATAAAACGAACCGCAATTTATCTTCCGGTAATTAAATTCCGGCGCGATAAAGATAAGAATTTTCAGGAGTTAAGGCGGTCAAATACCCCTAAAATGCGTTCCATCTCTTCAGTGTTTTCAAAAGGGATCACAATCTTGCCTTTCCCCTTCTCATTTATTTTGAATGCAACTTTGGACGAAAACATTTTATTCAGGTGGTCTGAAAGCTGGGTGAAATCATCATTGAGTTTCTTCTTCTTTTCAATCTTTGAAGGGTCCCTGACTTTCCCCGACTGCAGTTGTCTTACCAGCTCTTCTGCCTGACGCACAGACAGTTCCCCGTCGATAATCTGGTAATATACATTGATCTGTATTTTAGGATCTTCAATATTGACAAGGGTCCGGGCATGGCCCATCGAAAGATGTTTATTCTTTATTCCCAGTTGAATCTCGGCCGGTAATCGTAGAAGACGGAGGTAGTTAGCGACTGTTGAACGCTGTTTCCCCACCCTGTCGCTTAACTGCTCCTGGGTAAGTTTACACTCCTCTATAAGTCGCTGGAAGCTTATTGCAACTTCAACTGAATCGAGATCTTCGCGCTGAATATTCTCAACCAGGGCCAGTTCGAGCATTGCCTGATCGTCAGCAGTTCTGACATAAGCAGGAACATGTGTCAATCCTGCCAGACGTGCAGCCCTCAATCTTCTTTCCCCTGCAATAAGCTGATATTTGCCATTGCTGGTTTCACGGACGGTAAGTGGCTGAACAATTCCAAGCTTTTTAATTGATATTGAAAGTTCCTCCAGGGACTGTTCATCAAAACTTGTCCTTGGTTGAAAAGGATTAGCTTCTATCGAATCGACTGAAATGTCATGATTAGCTTCTACTTTTCTTTCAAGCACCTCTTTCTCAACACCTTCAATCAATGCACCAAGACCTCTTCCCAAGGCATTTTTCTTTATCATAATTATTTCTGTTTTACTCTTTCTTCCTGTTTCTCAATCAGCTCTTTTGCCAGATTAAGATAGTTGATGGTTCCTCTTGAATCGGCATCATAAAGAATTGCCGGTTGTCCAAAACTAGGCGCTTCAGAAAGCTTTACATTCCTCTGAATTATCGTTTTAAAAACCATCTGCTGGAAATGTTTATTTACCTCATCAGCAACCTGATTTGATAATCTGAGCCGCGAATCATACATTGTAAGAAGGAATCCTTCGATCTCAAGTTCCGGGTTAAGGTTATTCTGAATAATCTTGATTGTATTTAGCAACTTCCCAAGTCCTTCGAGGGCAAAATATTCACACTGAACAGGAATGATTACTGAATCTGAGGCAGTAAGGGCATTCACAGTCAGGAGCCCCAGCGATGGGGAACAGTCAATTAGAATATAATCATAATCTCCTTTGATCTTTTTAAGAACCTCTTTAAGTATTTTTTCTCGTTCAGGTCTGTCTAGCATCTCGATCTCAGCGCCTACCAGGTCAATATTTGAGGGTATTATTGAAAGGTTTTCTACTTCACAATTCATCAAGGCTTCCCCCGGCTCCTTTCCATCAATCAGACAATCATAAATTGTGCATCTGATCTGCCTGGTATCAATACCTATTCCTGAAGTTGCATTCGCCTGGGGATCTCCGTCCACAATAAGTACTTTTTTCTCAAGAGCAGCAAGGCTGGCCGCCAGATTTATTGCTGTCGTTGTTTTCCCAACTCCACCCTTCTGATTCGCTATTGCTATAATCCTTCCCATCTTTTCCTAAAGTAATTTGAGTTATATTTTGAGTTCCAAATTTACTACTAAAGAATTTTTACTGCCGGTAGTTAAAGATGTAATTGTAAACATTTTTTTCGGGGTTTTCAACATCTTATTAACATTGATAGCAGATGTTTTTCATTCTCCATCAAGTCAGATTTTATAACAGTTAATCCTGAAATATACTCTTTGTAATAAATTTATTTCCATCTTTGTCTACCTACTAAACTATCTGACAGATGAATCAAAACATTGATCCTAACGAATGGCTGATCATAGTCAACCCGAATGCCGGAAACAGGAAAGGGAAAAAAGACTGGGAAAAGATATCAACATTGCTTAAAAAAGAAAATCTTCTGTTTAGCGTGAAATTTACTGAAAGAAAATGTCAGGCAATAACTTTTGCACAGGAGGGAATAGCTGCCGGATTCAGAAAGATAATTACCGTTGGCGGAGATGGAACCCTGAACGAAGTTGTCAATGGAGTTTTTTTAAATAATATATGTCCCACAACCGATATCTCTCTGGCAATGATCCCAATCGGGACGGGAAATGACTGGGGAAGAATGTTCGGAATTCCTTCAGACTATGAAAAAGCAATTAAAATAATCGGAGCTAATAAACAGATGTTACATGATATCGGGCTGATCAGTTTTTTTAATGGAACTGAGAAAAAGTCCAGGTATTTTATAAATATAGCCGGATTGGGTTTTGAATCGGCGGTAGTCAGGAGAACAAATATTCAGAAGGACAAAGGACGCAGCAGCAAACTGATCTATTTCTACAGCCTGTTGATGAGTCTTATTACATACAAAAACACTAAAGCAGAGGTAGTAATAGATGGTATAAAGGTAGATGCGGATGTCTTCTCGATCAATGTGGGTAATGGAAGATATTGCGGAGGAGGTATGAGGCAAACACCAAATGCCTTACCTGATGACGGATTGCTTGATGTTTCTGTGATAAACGGAATGGGGAAAATTGAGATTATCAGAAACCTGAAGATTCTTTATGACGGAACAATACTGGACCATCCTAAGATTGACGGGTATAGATGTAAAAACTTAGAGGTTACTTCTGATTCGATAATTTATACCGAAGCTGATGGAGAATCACTTGGTCACACGCCGGTGGAATTCAGTATTATACCCGCCTGTATTAATATTGTTTATGGAACAAAAATTATTCAGTAAGTTTTATCTCATATAGTTTAGGCCATTTCTTCCCGGTAACAAAAATTCTTTTCCCTGCCTCATCCCAGGCTATTCCATTAAGGACATCTGTTTCATTGGTTTTCTCCGACTCAGGCAGAATTCCCGTTAAATCGATATACGCCAGAACCTTACCTGATACCGGATCAATCCGGGCAATATGATTATTCATCCAAATATTTGCCCATATCTCCCCATTAATGTATTCAAGTTCATTAAGTGAATCCACTTTATGTTCATTGTCATAAACTTCAATTCTGGAAGTCACAGTAAACATCTCCGGTTCATAAAAACTGAGGACATTTGTCCCATCGCTCATAACAATTTTATCATCAATAGTTGTCATCCCCCAACCCTGCGTAGAATAATAAATTCTATTCCTTTCTTTAAAGGTCGATTTATCATAAACAAATCCAATTTTGCTTTTCCATGTCACCTGGTAGATCCGGTCGTGGAACAAAGCTATCCCCTCTCCGAATAAAGTGGGGTCAATACTAAGTTGCCTCTTAACTTTGCCCGATTCCAATTCCACTTCCCTCAGAGTTGAGCCACTTTCCTGCCCCGTTCCTTCATATAATACCCCTTTATCATAAACCAGTCCCTGTGTAAATGCGTCCTTATCATGAGGATAAGAATGAATTACTTTATAACCATAACGCTTTGGTACCACATCAGAATATATAATCATAAAACGTGTGATGGTGTTCCGGGCTCTGCCATCTTTGTAGGCAGCAATTTTTAATGACTTTCTCCCGGTTGTTCCGGTTAAAATGGAGGGGATAGAAAACTCCCATGGTTCCGATTTGAGATTTTTAACAACCTGCCCGTCAAAATTAATCAATACAGAGTCAGGCAACCTTGTTTTATCTACCAGTGCCAGAATCACTTTTACCTGGTCTCTGAGCTTAAATCCGGCATCTTCATCCGGGGAGATTATCTTAATAAACTTTTCGCTTTTCCTCTCGCTTAATATTTCAACCGGGGGAAGATCTGAAGAGATCTTTTTTCCGGAGCGTCCCGAACATGAAAGCGTCCAGGCAATAAGAAGGGCAAAAATAATGATAATGAAGTATTTAGGGTAGTTGAATTTCATTCGTTTGGATTTTCCTGTTAAATATACGTCTAAAAATATTTTTTCGAACCGAAGTTAATCTTTTTTCAGCCTCCTGTTGTTGTAACTCAAAGGGGTTGATCATCTGCCATATTTCACTCCAACCAGGGAATCCACCAATATTTTTATCGTCAATATAAATATCTGCATCAATCTTCCGGCCTACAGTTTCATCAAACACCTCTTCGGGATAGTTCTTATTAATTGCATAAAATTCTATGCCGTTTTTTCTGCAATATTCAACAGCATCATCAAGCTCTTTACCGACTCGGAAAGTCCATAGGATAAGTCTTGCTCCCATCTTATTGAGCTCCTTGAGTGTAAGAAAAGCAAAAAGTTTCTCTTTGCCAATTTCAGGATACTCATGATCAACAATAGTGCCGTCAAAATCGACTGCAATTTTTATACCCGCCAGGTTATTCATCCAAATTATGTTATTTGATACAAATTTAATAATAAAAGAGAGAAGATTTTCATATTTTTACTCCCCTTCTAAACACATTATCTGTTTAAAATGAGATACATTCCAAACTTTATTACATCGCTGAATCTGATTTCAGGTTTTATTGCTGTAATATTTGCCGCTAACGGTGATCTGGTAACTGCATCATGGCTGATTTTGGCAGCAATGATATTCGATTTCCTCGATGGGTTTTCTGCCAGATTACTGAAATCATATTCCGAAATAGGTAAAGAACTTGACAGCCTTGCTGATATTGTCAGTTTTGGAG
>Ga0182021_10012364_pt1 | contig 10136 bp, 9 predicted proteins | sample 612E3MmetaG_FD_120493 | JGI IMG/M metagenome (GOLD analysis project Ga0182021, IMG submission 120493) | Permafrost microbial communities from Stordalen Mire, Sweden - 612E3M metaG (Illumina Assembly) | ecosystem: Environmental > Terrestrial > Soil > Wetlands > Permafrost | place: Sweden... | reverse complement strand
CAGCTTTGCTATTCCTCCATTCGGATCCGCTACAGTAAGAATTACTGAAAAATTGCCTGAATCGTTGGTGGTTTTTTTTGGTAAGGCACTGCAGAACAATGAATTTACTCTGAAAGTAAACATAGCTGCAACCGGTACAGAAAAATCAGAGGTTAAACTGGAATTGAATGCAGAAATGAATCCTATGCTCAGAATGATGGCGGCCGGTGCAATCGGACAATTCCTTGAAAAGTTAATTACAGAGATGGAAAAGATTGACTGGCAGAAACGGTTTAAAGGAAATTAACCTCCTTATAGCTGAAATAGCGACTATTCCCATTATCATCATCGATCCGGAGCTGACCCGATGAATTAACTGAAATAATTTTCCCTTTGAAAGTACCAACTGAATCCCTGAAATCTGAATAAACCCCGGCCCGGTAGAGATTAGCCTGATAATCCCGGCCTGTAATATCCCTGTATCCATCAAGGATCTGATCATATCTGATGTTCAGATGATTTATAAGGCTTTTAAGTGACGCTTCCAGATCATATTCTTTACCTGTTATTTTTGAAAGTGATATCGGATTCGGGGCATCACTTAAAAACACTTTCTGATTGATGTTTAAACCAATGCCAGCGATTGCAGATTCCATTCTTGTCCCAAGTATTGTTGTTTCAAGCAATATACCTGCTATTTTGTCATCATTTACGTATATATCATTAGGCCATTTGATTGTTACATTGTCAGTATACTGTTTCAGAAAATCCAGAATCCCTAGAGAAAATGCTTTCGAGATAATGAACTGATCTTCCGGATCTATCATTCCCGGATATAGTATAATGCTGATCAGTAGATTTTTACCTGCTTCGCTTTCCCACTTGTTTCCGGCAACTCCTTTTCCAGCAGTCTGGAATTTTGTCTGGATAATTGTACCATCCTTTATGGATTGATTTTTTAAAAGTAATGAAGCATGATTATTTGTTGATGGCAGATTTTCAAAGAAAATATGTTCTGAACCTATAATCATGATAAACAGTTATTTATAAGACGCTGATAAATAAAGTTGACCTAAAGTAAAAAAGTTAAACAGATTGGCATCCAAATTGTAAAATGTATCTGACTGTTACAAAAATACGGATAATGTTTGTACTTTTGCGACTGCGTAACTAACATGGATATAGATGAAAAAAAGATCTGATGGAACAGAAGCCCTGGTTGATAGTGTAATTAACGGAATATTCGAGAAACAGGGACTGAACGTTCTTAAACTTGATCTGAGAAAATTTGAAAACAGAATTGCAGATTACTTTATTATATGTCATGCTAATTCAGTTACACAGGTAGATTCACTTGGTTATTCAGTTGAAGATACAGTTAGAAAGGAAACTGGTGAAAAGCCACTTCATATGGAAGGGCTTGAAAACTGTTTCTGGGTGCTCATCGATTATGGTTCTGTTGTTGTACATATTTTTCTGGAAGAACACAGGAATTTTTACAGTCTGGAATCACTTTGGGCAGATGCAAAAATTGTTAAACTGGATGATAAATAAATGTAAGAAGCAGATTTATGGCAGATGATAATAATATAAACGAAGGTCCTGACAAAAGAACAGACAAGATTCTTAAACCAAAATTCAATACCAACTGGATTTTTGGAATACTTGCTCTTGTCATTATATTGTTCAATATTTTGTATGGTGGAAAAACTACACAAAAAACTACAACTGGTCAGCTTAAGGAGATGCTTGCCAAAAAAGATGTAGAGAAAATAGTTGTTGTTAATAAGGAAAAGGCAGAGATCTTTCTGAAGAAAGAAGCAATAGAATCAGGCAGATATAAGGATCTGCCAAAGGGAGGCAACGGATTCGGACTGGCTGCACCAAAACCAAACTATTCAATAAACATCGGCGACCTGAGTAAATTTGAAACATTTCTGGTTGATACCCAAAAAAGTACAGGGTATGAGGATAAGGATCTTCTTTATCCTGAGTATGTTACCCGTAATGATTACCTGGGTCAGATCCTTGGATGGGTGCTCCCGCTTGCTTTTTTCCTTGTACTCTGGCTATTCCTTATGAGACGTATGTCTGGCGGTGGTGCCGGAGGTGCCGGAGGTATATTCAATGTAGGCAAATCACGTGCACAGATATTCGATAAAGATACCAATATAAAGCTTAATTTCAACGATGTAGCAGGGCTGGAGGAAGCCAAAACTGAAGTAATGGAGATTGTCGACTTCCTTAAGAACCCGAAAAAGTATACAAACCTTGGTGGAAAGATACCTAAGGGAGCCTTACTCGTAGGACCTCCGGGAACCGGGAAGACCTTGCTCGCAAAAGCTGTCGCAGGTGAAGCCAATGTTCCATTCTTTTCTATCTCAGGTTCCGATTTTGTAGAGATGTTCGTGGGAGTCGGAGCTTCAAGGGTGAGAGACCTTTTTAAACAGGCAAAGGAGAAGGCTCCATGTATAGTTTTTATTGATGAGATTGACGCTGTGGGCCGTGCCAGGGGACGAAATCCTAACTTTGGTTCAAATGACGAAAGGGAAAATACACTTAATCAGCTACTTACTGAGATGGACGGCTTTGGTACCAATATGGGAGTTATTATTCTTGCTGCTACAAACAGAGCTGATATCCTCGACCGTGCGCTATTACGTGCCGGAAGGTTCGATCGTCAGATCCATGTTGAACTTCCTGATCTGAAGGAGAGGGAGGCAATTTTTAAAGTGCATCTCAGACCAATCAAACTTGAAAAGGATTTTGATGTTGTTTTCCTTGCCAAACAGACACCAGGATTCTCCGGAGCTGACATCGCTAATGTTTGCAATGAAGCGGCTCTTATTGCAGCGAGAAAAAATAAAACAACTGTTGAGAAACAGGATTTCCTTGATGCGATAGACAGGATTGTTGGCGGTCTTGAAAAGAAAAATAAAATAATCTCAATTGTTGAGAAGAAAACCATTGCTTATCATGAAGCAGGCCATGCTACTGTAAGCTGGCTGCTGGAGCATGCCAGTCCACTGGTTAAAGTTACTATTATTCCAAGAGGAAGGGCCCTTGGCGCTGCATGGTACCTTCCCGAGGAAAGGCAGCTTACAACCCGTGAGCAGATATTGGATGAAATGGCATATGCACTGGGTGGACGTGCTGCCGAAAAGCTTGTATTCGGGAAGATATCTACCGGAGCTCTCAGCGACCTGGAAAAAATTACCAAACAGGCTTATGCTATGGTTTCATTCTTTGGAATGAGTGATAGAGTCGGAAACATTAGCTTCTATGATTCAACTGGACAGAACGATTTCGGATTCACCAAACCTTATAGTGAAAAAACGGCTGAGCTTATAGATAAAGAGGTTAAGGATATTATTGATGAATCCTATGAAAGAGCGCAGAATGTGCTTAAAGACCACATGAAAGGGCTTACCGAGCTGGCCGAATTGCTTCTTGAGAAGGAAGTTATTTTCAGTGAAGATCTGGAAAGAATTTTTGGAAAGAGAAAGGCAGACCTGATAAAAGAGGCGGAAACTGCAGAGAAATCAAAAGATGCCAATAAAACACCAGCACCAGTAACAGAAGCTGAAACTGCATTACCTTCAGGGGGAAAAGAAAAGCCAAAGAAGAAATCAGAATCTAAAGACAAAGAAAAAGATAAACCGGGAAAATCTTCAAAAAAGGTGAAACTGAAAGATTGATTATGGAGAAGGAATGTGTTGAAATATTTTCGTCGACCGATGCATTCCAGTAAGAGATAACCGGGACAATGTGATACGGGCAAAACAAATGTTAAAAGATTTTTAGTTTTGAGTAATTTTCTTAGAAGAAGCCTGACAGCTGTCTGGATAGTAGTATTTATCCTCGGAGGTTTATGGCTCCATCCACTATCATTCATTATAACAGGGCTGGTACTACTTACAGGGACCCAGTACGAATATTATATGATGATTAAAAGTACCGGGATAAAGCCTCAGATGTGGACCGGGATCATTATTGGGTTAGCAGTTTACATAATGTCGACATTGATCGCAACAGGAATTGTATCTGTTGATGGGTTCCTGGTAATAATTCCTATGATATCAGCAATTTTGATAGCTGAACTTTACAGGAAGCAGGAAAAACCTTTTGATTCTCTGGCCCATACATTCTTCCCGATCCTGTACACTGCAGTTCCGTTTTCGATGTTCCCCTTTTCAGCATTTGGTCATCTGACAAAAAATGTTGAGGGGATGCATTCTATTCTGCATAATAATTTTCAATTTTTCTCACCTGGCATACTAATAGGATTCTTTGTCCTTCTATGGATAAATGATACGGGTGCATACATAGTTGGAGTTACCCTTGGAAAACACCGTCTGCTGGAGAGGATCTCACCAAAAAAATCCTGGGAAGGTTTTTTCGGAGGATTGATTATTGCAGCAGCAATTGCCTGGTGTTTCTCAGGTTATCTGGGCGTTCTGGACAGGAAACAGTGGACAATAATATCAGTAATTATTTCCATTACAGGAACTTATGGCGATCTGGTTGAGTCAATGCTGAAAAGGAGTACGGGTGTGAAGGATTCAGGAAGTATTATGCCTGGACATGGTGGTTTCCTTGACAGATTTGATAGTGTTATTATTTCATTTCCCCTTGTATTTCTTTACATTTCTCTTTTCGGATGATAGCTCAGACTTGTATCGCTTTCTCTTTCAGGTTGTATGGAAAGTGTACCCGTTTTAGTTTGACGAAAAGATGTTAAGAACAGTATGATAGTCAGAATTTAAAATGAATAATAAAAAAGTTGATAGGACAGATGTCAAGGTAATTGATATTAACAAGGATGTCAAATGGATTGGTGTACTTGATTATGATATTGAGACGTTTGATATCGTAATGCGTACGAAATACGGAACAACTTATAATTCATATTTCATTAATGCAGAAAAAAAAGCAATTGTAGAAGCGGCAAAGGATAAGTTCAGCGATGTTCATATAAATAAGCTTAAATCGCTTACTGATCCGTCTGATATACAGTATATAATACTTGATCATACTGAACCTGACCATTGCGGCAATACGGCGAAACTCCTGGAAATAGCTCCGTCGGCTGTTATTGTGGGAAGCGGTAATGCTATAAGATACCTAAGCGATATCATCAATATTCCTTTTAAATCACTTATTGTCAAGGACGGTGATACTCTTAGCCTGGGAAATAAAACATTTAAATTCATCGCGGCTCCTAATCTTCACTGGCCAGATACAATGTTCACCTATCTGGTTGAAGACAAGATCCTTTTTACATGCGATGTATTCGGTGCTCATTATTGTTCGGAAAATATTTACAGCGATTTCACCCCGGAATATCTTGAATCTTTCAGATACTATTTTGATATTATTCTGAAGCCTTTCAGCAAATTTGCATTAAAGGCAATTGAGAAGATAAGGCCGCTTGAAATAGACACAATTTGTCCTGGACATGGCCCTGTGCACAGGGATAACAGAGAGGAAATCATTAAACTGACACAGGAACTCGCAAATCAATATGTCGAACTTACTTCAGAAAGGAAAAGAAAGAATGTGTTGATAACATATGTATCAGCATATGGGTTTACCAAAAAGATGGCAGAAGAAATTGCAGCAGGAATTGAAGATACCGGGGAGATGGATGTGACCATGCTTGATATTGAGAATGCGTCACTTGGAGAAATGGAGTCTGAACTTGTTCTGGCTGATGCAATTCTTGTAGGATCACCAACTATCAATCAAAATACGCTTCTACCTGTTTATAAACTCTTTGCTGTTGTTAATCCTTACAGGGACAGAGCAAAAATTGCCGCATCATTTGGATCATATGGCTGGAGCGGTGAAGCACCAAAAATCATTGCAGATAATCTCAGGAACCTTAAGTTCAGGGTTTTCGACGATCAGGCTGCCTATAAATTCTATCCCGGAGATGATAAAATTGCAGCCCTCTTTGATTATGGAAGACGCTTTGTGGAATTCTTCAAAAAGGAGTGTGGTGAGGAATAAAAAATGGGCTGTCTCAAATGGTGAGCCAGCCTCTTTTTATTGCCCCCTAAATCCCTCCCGATCAGCTTCCATCTGCCGGGACAGGCTCTAAAGGGGGACTTTTTACAATTCTATATGTCTAGATAATAGTGTTTTACACTGCCCCTTTAGGGGAGGCTGGGAGGGGCAATCCAAAGGGATAGACAAATCAAAAGTCCTTTTGAGACAGCCCCTCTTCTTATGCTTCATTTATGAGATCTTAACTTCCCTGCTGACCTTATTCTTTTCAACATCAGCTTTTGGGAGCTCAACAGTCAGAATACCATCTTTGTAGTTTGCGGCAATTTTATCCTTGTTCACATTATCCGGAATATAAAAACTCCTGCAGAACGATGAATAGCTGAATTCCCTTCTTTTAAATCCGTCATTATTCTCTTCTTTTTCGCTTTTGCTTTCCGAAGAAATTGTGACCATGTCTTCATCGATCTCTAGTTTCAGATCTTTCTTATCAATTCCCGGAACTGCAAGATCAAGGATAAATCTTTTTTCATCTTCCCTTATATTAACAGCTGGCATTGAAGTGCTTCTCTGAGAAAATACAGGGAAAAAATCATCATCAAAAAGGTTAGACCAAACTGATGGCTGATAGCTTCTTTTTGTAATCATTGGTAACATGGTTTTGTCCTCCTATTTATTTTTAGTTAAACTTTAATTTTTTCTTTCAGACTTATATTTTCAATTTCTATTCCAATAACCAATATCGGACATAATGACATATAATAATAAATTATATACGTCAATATGGCAGAATGTAATAAAAATGGGAATAATTTTGTCAGAAAGGATTGGATATTGCAACGCTATTAACTTTTATGAGTTCTCATAAAAGTTAATTAGGTTTGTAATATAAAACCCTGCGGAGATGAATGCTACAATAAGAAATATTTTAATTTTTGCCGGTATCCTCATTTTCCTTGCAGGAATCTGGTACTTCAGAGAAATAGTGGTATATATTCTTGTCTCCGGGGTTTTATCTGTTATGGGAAGGCCTCTTGTGGATCTTTTCTGTATGATTCATCTTGGAAGATGGCGCTTCCCAAGAAGTCTGGCTGCACTGATGACCCTGATGATAATGTGGGGTATAATTGTAGGTTTCTTTTATGTTTTTGTTCCACTGGTTACAGCCCAGATTGATCAGTTCTCTTCTATCGACAGTACTACGATTGTACAGCTGATTGCGGGACCGATAAAGAAAATTGAAGACCTGTTCAGAGCTTTTAATAATGATATCACAAAGGATGTTACATTGCAGCAATATATTATTGCCAAAGTTTCCGGTGTATTGAATATCAATTTGCTGCAAAACTTTATTAGTTCTCTTGCAGGTATTCTTGGTAATATTATTGTCGCGATTTTCTCAATTACATTCATAACATTTTTTTTCCTGAAAGACCAATATCTGTTTTTTGAAACTATTTTATTATGGGTACCCGACAAATATGTGGAGAATGTAACAAGGGCATTGAATTCAATTAAACGGCTTCTTACCCGTTATTTCATCGGTATTATTATCCAGAGTACATGTATAATGATCCTCATTACTATAGGAATGACAATTGCCGGTATCGATTTCCAGCAGGCTCTTGTGATGGGATTGATCCTTGGTCTACTGAACGTAATACCATATGTCGGTCCATGGCTTGGCCTTTTAATTGCAATTATTATGGGTGTGGCTTCTCATATGAACCAGGATTTCAATACAGTAGTTATACCTCTTGTTACGTATATGATTATCGTTGAAGCTATTACACATGCAGTAGATAATGTTGTTTTTCAACCTATAATTTTCTCGAGTAGTGTTAAAGCCCATCCGCTGGAGATATTTATTGTAGTTCTCGCAGCAGGATTTGCCGCTGGCGTCCCCGGAATGCTTCTCGGAATTCCGACATATACAGTTTTCAGGGTATTTGCCAGAGAGTTTTTCAATAACTTTAAAGCAGTGCAGAGAATTACATCGAGTCTTGGCCCGGAGGAATATAAAACCGAAAAAGAGCTTAGGGAGGAGAAAGAAAATGAAAATTCATCAGACACCAATTTTTAATGCTGCCTGATGTCCTTATTTATTGGCCACTAAGCTATGAATTCAATTCAGGAAATGATAAAATCAGTTGTCAGATTCTATGCTGATGGATTCAGGAATATGTCTGGATGGGGGAGAAAGGCATGGCTGATAATTTTTATTAAATTATTTATAATATTTGCTTTTCTGAGGATTTTCTTTTTTCATGATTTTCTTGGAGAAAAATTCAAGGATGATGCTCATAAAAGTGAATATGTAAGAAATAATATACTAAAACCTGGTAATTAGTATGATTGAAAACATTGATCCTGGTCTTATTGACTGGTCAAGAGCTCAGTTTGCTCTCACGGCCATATATCACTGGCTGTTTGTTCCTCTTACCCTAGGTCTTTCGTTAATTGTTGCCTTTATGGAAACGATGTATTTCAGAACCGGCAATGAAGAGTGGAAACGCATAACTCGATTCTGGATGACTCTGTTTGGGATAAATTTCGCAATTGGAATTGCCACTGGAATCATCCTGGAATTTGAATTTGGAACAAACTGGTCAAATTATTCATGGTTTGTCGGAGACATTTTTGGTGCACCACTGGCAATTGAAGGTATTCTGGCCTTTTTTCTCGAATCAACTTTTGTGGCAGTCATGTTCTTCGGCTGGAATAAGGTGAACGGAAAATTTCATTTGCTCTCCACATGGCTTGTTGCAATAGGAGCAAACCTTTCAGCACTTTGGATTCTTGTTGCCAACGCCTGGATGGAGAATCCGGTCGGGATGGTATTCAATCCGGAAACAGCCAGGAATGAAATGGTAAATTTCTGGGATGTTCTCTTTAATCCGGTGGCAGTGGACAAGTTTCTTCACACTACTTCGTCAGGATTTGTATTTGCTTCGATGTTTGTTGCCGGTATAAGTTGCTGGTTCCTTATTAAAAAAAGGGAGGAACAGTTTGCAAGAAAAAGTATTCTGATAGCTGGTATATTTGGTCTGGCTTCATCTCTTTTTCTGGCATTTACAGGTGATTCATCGGCAAGAACGATTGCAGAAGTGCAGCCAATGAAATTTGCTTCGTTCGAAGCTCTATCGGAAGGGAAACAGAATGCTCCGCTTATTGTTTTCGGAGTTCTTAAACACGGAGAAAAAAATATCGGTAGTAAAAACCTTCCCGGGTTTGTGTTTAAGATTCAGATACCCAACCTGCTTTCAGTCCTTACTGAAGGAAACAAGGATGCGTATGTTCCTGGTATAATCGACCGTGTAAACGGTAACCCTGAAAAAGGAATTATCTCTGTTGCCGAAAAATCGGAAAAAGGAAAGAGAGCCATGAATTACCTTCTTGATTATAAGAAGGCAAGGGAAAATAAGGATAACGAACAGATTAATAGCCTGATGTCCAAATTCAAAGATAAGGATTTCAGGGACAATTATTTCAGATTTTTTGGATACAGCTATATTAAAACACCAGATGAGATAATCCCGGATATTTACGGCTCATTTTACTCATTTCATTTAATGGTTGTCCTGGGATTCCTTTTTATCCTGATATTCGCACTTTCACTCGTATTTCTATTTAATGGAACAATCGAAAATCAGAAATGGTTCAATTGGATAGTTCTTTATTCAATTCCTTTACCGCTTGTTGCAAGTGAACTTGGCTGGATACTCACCGAGTTGGGCCGGCAGCCCTGGATCATTCAGGACCTCATGCCTGTTTCAGTAGCTGTTTCAAACATTGGAAAAGGATCTGTTCAAACCACCTTCTGGTTGTTCACAATACTTTTTACATCCCTGCTGATTGCTGAGGTATCCATAATGGTCAGACAAATTAAAGCAGGTCCAACGCATTAAAAGAATGAATCAATGACTACAATGATAACTCATATATTTCTGCAGAACTACTGGTGGTTTATTGTATCACTTCTTGGCAGCATCCTTGTTTTCCTTATGTTTGTTCAGGGTGGGCAGACATTTATATTTTCACTTGGCAGGAACGATCTTCAAAGGTCGATGGTAGTTAATACCCTTGGAAGAAAGTGGGAATTTACATTTACAACTCTGGTTACTTTCGGAGGAGCTTTCTTTGCCTCT
>Ga0182021_10012363_pt1 | contig 10136 bp, 12 predicted proteins | sample 612E3MmetaG_FD_120493 | JGI IMG/M metagenome (GOLD analysis project Ga0182021, IMG submission 120493) | Permafrost microbial communities from Stordalen Mire, Sweden - 612E3M metaG (Illumina Assembly) | ecosystem: Environmental > Terrestrial > Soil > Wetlands > Permafrost | place: Sweden... | reverse complement strand
ACGCCGACAAACTCGATGCCATCGGCGCCGTGGGCATTGCCCGCGATTTTATGTTTGCCGAGCGCCTGGGCGCGCATTTGCACAATACCATTCCGCTTGACCAGACAAAAGAATATACCAGCGAAGACACGGCTTACCGGGAATACATGGTCAGCCTGCGCTTCATAAAAGACAAAATGCTCACCAAGCCCGGTAAAAAGCTGGCCAAGGACCGTCACAACTTCATGGTAAAATTTTTTTCGCGCTTTCTAATGGAAGTCGAGGGGAGACTATAAATTATTAGTAATATTTCACCTGAGGTGCCTACACTTTTTTTATGAAGCATTTATTCTCCCTTTTTTAAAGGGAGTACCCGCAGGGGAGGGATTTTGAATTCAAAATCCTCCGTCCCGCCAAAGCGGGACACCTCCTTTAGGAAAGGAGGAATAAAAACAATTAATACGAACTTCGTTATTTAAACAAGATATCGGGTAAATTAGCTTAATTTAGCTTTAAAAAAGTGTAGGCACCTCAGATATTTCACCTGTTGACAAAATTAAAAAAAGGTGATATTAATAGATCAAGGTGAATATAAATGATCGGAAACTATATCTGCGCGGCCGCAATTATTTTTTTTGGCAGTATCGGATTTATCTTCATTCTTGGGATAATATTTGAACTTTTGGGGTTTGAAAATCCAGTTCTTGATAAGACATATGATTTTTTACAAATGTTTTGTGATATAACGGGTTGGAACCCGTTTAATGGACAAAGGCAATCTTAGCCTTTTTTATTTTTCGGTTATGTAAGAAATTGGCCAATTTGAGCTTTTTTGTTTTCGGTCTCAATGGTAAAATGATTAAATAGGCAAAAACATGAAAATTGGTTTGGCGTTGAGCGGGGGCGGGGCGCTGGGGGTGGCGCATATTGGCGTGTTGGAAGAATTGGAAAAGACCAATGTAAAAATCGGCTGTATTTGCGGCGTGTCTTCGGGGGCAATAATGGGTTTGGCGTATTCCGCGGGCGGTTTGAAATCTTTGCGCCTGTTCTACGAGCGGATTATCGCCTCTGATTTTGCCAAACCGGAGAAATTCGTTCTGGCGGGCGGCCCGGCGGCGGCGTTTAAGTTTACGGCCGCGGTTTTAAACGACATTGTCGGCGAAAAAAATCTGGAAGACCTTGAAACCCCGTTTTCCTGTTGTGCCACCAATGTTGCCACCGGCGAAAAGGAAATTTTAAAAACCGGGCCGGCGGTCGCCGCGGTGATGGCTTCAAGCGCTTATCCGGCGGTGTTTGACCAGCGGGAATTTGGCGGCAATTGGTATATCGACGGCGGTGTGACGCGCAACCTGCCGGCCGAAGAGACGCGGACGATGGGCGCGGAATTCGTCATTGGTTCCTCCATTTATGGCGTGGATCAGATTTCTGGCGCCAAAGCTGCCCATATGAACAAGATCGAGCTGGTTTTCCGGACGTTAAGCATTTTCGAAAAAGAATTGAGCCGATTCGAAGAAAAACAGTGCGATTTTTGTTTTAAAGCCGGCGTGGAACACCTAAGCTGGTTTGATTTTTTCAAAATGGAAGAGATCCTGGAGCTGGGCCGGGTCAACGCGGCCAAACAAATGCCGGAATTGTTGGAGATTATCAATAAGCGTAATTAAAATGGCGATAACAAAAAAAAATATTTCACAGATTCTTGGAGGAATAGTGATCCTGGCGATTGCCGCGGGATTGATCGCCGGACGCGGGATTTTTAATGAGAAACCCAAAAACGCGACGGTCGCGCCGGCACCTGTCGGAAATTTACAAAATGATATAGTGGCCAGGCAGGTTGGCCAACAGGATTCCATTGTGACCAAGGTGATCGATGGCGACACGGTGGTGGTGCAAGGCGGGGATCACGTGCGCTTGCTGGGCATGGATGCCGACGAAAAAGGCTACCCGTGCTATGACGCAGCTAAGACGCGGCTGGAAGCTTTGACCTTGGGCAGGGCTGTTGAACTGGAAAGCGATGGTAGCGATAAAGACCAATATGGCCGCCTTCTGCGTTACATTTTTGTCGGCGGACAGAATGTCGATGAACAATTGGTGGCCGAAGGGTTGGCCGTGGCCAGGTTTTACCCGGAAAACCAAAAATACAAAACCGAGATTGACGCGGCCGAGGCTCTGGCGATTAAAAATAAAACCGGCTGCAAATGGAGCGGCTCGGCGCAGACAGCCGCCGCGCCGTTGTCGGTAACGCCTGCCAACAGCCAAACTCCAACATGGAAAAAATTGACCGGTGACGCGATCGATGCCTGCGATGCTGCCAAGCACAATGGTGAAAAAGTGACTGTTCAAGGCGTTGTCGCCGACGCATACCAAAGCGGATCGCTTACGGTATTCCTGGATTTTGGCAAACCCTATCCCGATGATTGTTTTGCCGCGGTGATTTTTAAAACCGCCCTGGATAAATTCCAGGACCCGCAAAATTCCTACACCAACAAAACCGTGCGCGTTAGCGGCACGGTTACCGAGTATCAAAACAAACCCGAAATAATTTTAGACGACCCGTCGCAGATCGAGACCGGATCATAAAATCTCCATAGGTTGAACCTATGGAGATTTTGGGGATTAGCGCTTTTTGTGGATCCAGTTAAGGATGTTTTCTTTCCTTACTTTTTCCACGTAGATCTTGCGCCAGAAAAATTTGCCTTGCAAAAAGCCGGACAGCAAACCCAGCGCCAGCCAAACAGGTATGACTAGCTGGTAAACGAATAATGGAAGATCTTTGAGGGTGTAGCCGATATAAATTGTTTCGAGCGATTCCAGGATCAGGAAATGGACCAAAAATCCCAAAACCGCAAACAGCATAATATAAATTTCTTTTTTCATAAGAACCTTGTTCATAAGAACCTTGATTTCGCAAGGCTCAATTAAATCCATAATAGTATGTCGGAAGCTTTGATGCAATTAAGAAAAGATTTGCGGCAGGCGGCGAGCAAGGAAAAAGCGGCGGGCTTGAGCCGGTTTTTTAAGACCGGAAGAGGGGAATACGGCGAGGGTGACCGGTTTTTGGGCGTGATGGTGCCCCAGACGCGTGCTTTGGTCAAAATTTATTGGCCGGCGATTAGCCTGGCCGACGTAAAAGTTTTGCTGGAAAGCGAATGGCACGAAGAACGGCTGGCCGCGCTTTTCATCCTGGTGGCCAAGTTTAAGAAAGCCGATGATAAAGAGAAGGAAAAAATTTACAAATTTTATCTGGCCAACACAAAATCCATCAACAACTGGGATTTGGTCGACTTGTCGGCGCCCAACATTGTGGGTTCCTATTTGTACAATAAAGATGCATCGGTCATTTTTAAATTGGCAAAATCAAAATATCTTTGGGAGCGGCGCATCGCAATACTATCGACATTTTACTTTATAAAGGAAGGCGATCCCAAGATTTCATTGGAGATTGCCGAAATCTTGGTTAATGACAAACACGATTTAATCCAAAAAGCGGTTGGCTGGATGCTGCGCGAAGTGGGCAAGCGCTGCGGGCAGGACATCGAAGAGCAATTCCTGCAAAAACACTATAAAACCATGCCGCGCACCGCCCTGCGCTATGCCATTGAGCGGTTCGACGAGCCCAAAAGAAAATTTTATCTGGGGATTTGACCTCATTGCCAGGGTTGCTGGTTTTGCTATAACGAAATACTAAGTAATAAAAATATGAAACACGCTCCCGCGTATTTTGTTTTCGCGCTTTGCGCGAGTTTAATGCTAAGCGCAACGCCCGCGCTGGCGTTTGTGATTAGGAATGGCAATACGGTCAATGTGGCCAAGGGCGAGACTATCAATGACACGCTGCTGGCGACCGGCCAGAACGTGACGATCGACGGCGATGTCAAAGGCGATGTCATCTGCGCCGGTCAGACGGTCACGATCAATGGCGTTATCGACGGCGATGTTTTATGCGTTGGCCAAAACATTTCCGTGACCAATTCGGTTGGCGGCAGCGTGCGCGCCCTGGGGCAGAGCGTGCAGATCAGCGGGACAGTGGCTAAAAACGTCACGGTTTTGGGCCAGTCGGTAACATCAAACGCGGCGATCGGCGGCGAGATGCTGTTTGCGTCGCAAAGGGCTTCCATCAATGGCCAGACCGCAAGGAGCGTTGGCGGAGCGGCCAACTCGATTTCAATCGATGGCCGCATTGGAGGAAGCGCGCAATTTAAGGCCGAAAGTTTAACGTTGCAAAAAGACGCGGCTATCAGCGGAGATTTGGTCTACTCAAGTCCGGGTGTTGCGGCGCAGGAATCAGGATCCCAAGTCAGGGGCACCATAACCCATAATGTTGTGGCGCCGGCGGCGCCGGCCAATGCCAACTCCGCGCAACAAACAACCCAGCAGTACGCGGTCAAAAAGATCCAGGGGCTGGCCGTCAGTCTGGTGGTGGCTTTGATATTGGCGTTCTTTTTTAAGAGACTTTTGCAAAAGACCATCGATTTGATGCTGGCCCGGCCGGGTCACGCGTTTGGCTGGGGATTATTGTACCTGATACTTACACCGATAATCGCGATCGCGTTTGCGATAACGCTGATCGGGATTCCCGTGGCGCTGATCCTGGTATTTTTGTATATTGCCGCGCTTTTCTTTTCCCGCATTTTTTCGGCGGTGGCGATCGGCAAAAAAATAACCCAAGCATATTGGAAATCAAAGCAGGATTCCCTGATCTGGCAGGTTATCATCGGAGTAGTGCTTATGTGGATATTGTTTGCCATACCGGCCATCGGCTGGATAATTTCGGGCGTTTCCCTGGTCTGGGGCCTGGGCGGTATCTACTACCTATTCCGTCCCCAGACCGTCTAATTGTTTGTGTCTCGTTTTTTTCGCGTGCCAATCGGCGCGGTTTTGAAATTGTGAGGAAAAGTACTACGATGGAGGATGGCGACCCATGGCTTTCGCCGTGGATTTAGGGTTCCACAACAATGGCAAAAAAAACAGATAAAAAAAATAATAATTGTCCGCTGGACGACCGTTACAGCGATTGCGTGGCCAAGCTTTTTAACGCCGGCAAAGCTATCGACGATATTTGCGGCGCTTTTCCGGAATACGAAGACGAGATCCGCGAATTTTGCGCTTCAATCGAGGCCAAAAAAGCCGCACACGAAAAAAACGAACAGGAGCAAACCAGTATTTTGGCAAAACAAAATAACCGCGGACGAGAAATTGGCGACAAGCCCAATTTCGGATTGCTTGACCCTTTGCGGGTGGTGCTTTCCCGGCGGCGGCTGGCTGTTTTTTGCGCCGTGGCGTTGATCGTTCTGGTGGCCGGCAATGCCGCCTGGCTGGCGGCCCACAGCGGTTCCAACGCGGTCCGGCAAACGTCGGACGCCAACAGTGCGGCGAAAACTTCAGCGACCCAGCCGGCGATCGGCAACGGCGACGAATCCGATAATGCCGCGCCAGCCTTGCCCGAACCAACCGGGACCATCGATGACGCGGTCGCGGCGGTCAATAATTTCATCGGCCAGGAAGACGCGATCTCTTCTCTTGAAGATAACGACGTTAAATTGATTTCAGCCGATAATTCGGCCATTGACCAAATTTCTTCCATATACACGATAAATGGAGCGGTATCCTGTTTGAGTTTGCAAAATTTGACGGCCCAGAGCCAAAAAAATATCAGCGACCGCCAGTCAAGCATTGCGGTGGCGCAGGCTGCCCGTCTGAATTCCATCATTGGCGGACGGAACGCGCGCGATAACCATCTGGACGCCCAGCGTTCGGTAACCGACAGTCAGCTGAAGCGTGATTTTGACAAGATGTCGCTGGTGGCCGAGGGCGGAACGCAAAAACAGGGAGTGGCCGATTTTGCGGGCGCGTTTGGCGCGGCAATCGCGGCGCGCCGGACGGCAGTCGATTCGGCCCAGGGCGCTTTTCGCCAAAACTTGGACCAACTGCTGGCCCAGCGGATGACTGACATTAAAAATGCGGGCGACGCTTTCGAATCCGCGGGCAACGCCGCATTGGCTCAAGCTTCGATTAGCTGCAAAAACGGCGACCAGGCAGCGATTTCAAACTTTCAGAACTCTATTGGCCAGGCGCTAGCGACTTTTAACAACGCCAAATCGGCGATCGAATCCCGGAATGGCGACCCGCTTGCCGGCGCGCGCGCTTTGGTGGTCAAGAACGGTAATGATGCGTTTATAGCGGCCTTTGCGAAAGCCCAGCAGGACCTTCGGGCTTTGCAGTTTTAGGACCCATTGCCGAGTCAGCTTCAACTGCAATTTCCATATTTCGGCTACGAAAGATTCATCAGTCGTCGACAGACTTATCTTAAGTATGTCTCCTTCTTCTTCATTTTTCTCGCTCGAAATCTGGAACATTTCGTTCTGAAGCTGATTCGGCAATGGGTCCTTAATGTATCATTAACAATTATTGTTAATAATTAGGATATGAAAACAATAAATATCGTGATCTGGATTTTAGTGATAATAGCAGTGGTTTTAGGCGCGATTTATTTGGTGATGCGGTCAAACGTGCCGGCAACACCAGCCGTCAATTCGGCAACGCCCCCGGCTTCATCGACTGGCATGCCGCAAACCAGTGTTTCGCCAACAAATATACCCCAAACGAGCGTGTCGCCGGTGGCCAATGCCGCGCAACCGTCGGTTGCATCGGTAACGATCCAGAATTTTTCGTTCCAACCCACGCCGCTGACCGTGCCGGCCGGAACTACCGTCACCTGGACCAATATGGATTCGGTGAACCACCAGATCAAGTCAACGACTTTTAATTCCGCGCCGCTGGCGCAAGGCCAGACTTACTCGTTTACTTTTTCGGCTGTTGGCACCTATGATTATTCGTGTGCGATCCACCCGTCAATGCACGGCCAAATAATAGTACGCTAAATTATGCCAAAAATAGAGGATGTCAAGGAAAATGTTGAAAGATGCCATTGTCCGAAATGCCCGACAATGAACGAATGCGGACGCGCAAAATCCCAGGCTCTTTTTTGCGCGCGCGGCTTGACCGATTGCGGTTTTGGGCGCAACGGCTGTATTTGCGGGGGCTGTCCGGTGCATCGCGACAACCGCCTGAAGGGATTCTATTATTGCATGAACGGCTCGGCCGAAAACGAATAAATAGCCAAACTGCCCCTACCGGGGCAGTTATATTATGCCCGAAATTAGCGACGACCACGTAAAAAAACTTCTTGGCATTGACGGCGCGATGCTGGCACGGTTTAAAGAAGTCCGCGATCACGCGATCAAAGAAGCCAAGCTGCTTGGCCAAAAGACCGGCCCCATAAGAGTATTGGGAATTTCGGGTTCTTCGCGCAGCGAATCTGACACGGCGGCCGAAAACAGCAACTCGGAATATTTGCTTATCAAGGCGCTTGAAGAATTGAAGCGCCTGGGAGCCCAAACCGAGATCATCGCTTTGCGCGAATACGATATCCAGCCCTGCAAATGCTGTTATTCGACGGCCAACGCGCACTGCCATTTTTATTGTTCCTGCTATCCCAAGGGAACGCCCGCCGGCGACGACATGTCCAATATTTTGTACGACAAGGTATTGCCGGCCGATATCCTGCTGTTTGCCACGCCGGTGAATAATTATAAAATTTCATCGAGGATGGCGCTGTTTTTGGATCGTTGCATTAGTTTGGACGGCAGTTTGGAGCCGGCCGACCCGCTCGCGACCAAGGACAAGGAGCTAAACATCAAACATTCCAAATTCATCGAATTGATGGCCGACCCGGATATTCCGGGCAGCGGTTATTTGCGGCGCTTTAACGGCAAGGTCGGCGGGTTTATCACCACGGGCCACGAAGAAGGCGCCAGCATGGCCATTTCACAACTGTTCATGGCGTTCAATAATTTTGGACTGGCGTTTCCGCCACACAGTTTTATGTATGCCATGTCGTCGATTGCGCGCGCGACCTATGAGGACAAACCGGTGGTGGAAAGCGAGGAGTACGCCAAAGAAGCCCGGATCGTGGCGCAGAATGTTTTTTTGATGGCCCAAAAGATCCGCGGCGCCAACATGGATTGGCCCTATGATTATTCATCCAACTAATTTATGTTCTATCAAATTGCCTATTATGTGGTATTCGGGTTGCCGGTTGTTGCCTGGGGAGGAATTTTGACTTTGATATCGATGTTGACCACGGCCACGCTGGGTTATTTGTTCCATACGGGCAAAGCGGTTTTCCCGTTCTACTGGCACTGGGGCATGGCGCTAACAACGATTACCCTGGCAATCCTTCACGGCACGTTGGGAATCCTGGCCCTGCTGGGATTTTGAAAAATAGCTTCCAGATGTTAATTTAGTAGTGGAGGAATAAATAGAGGAATAAATATTTGTTGCCGATTGATTGATGCGAATGATGATTTCGAGGATACAGATCCCAAGCCATACAAAGAGCAAATCCGGGAACCCGGATCGGCGAAAGGCAGAATAGCTTTATGGCTTTTTGAAGCATTCAATGACAGAGATCTTGTTCCAGTTGAAATGCTTGGCTGTGAGCCCGCAACGTACCGAGAGGCATATCAGCTAATCGTCGATATATACAATTCTACTGGCCGGTCTTTTAAGGAGATCGTCGGTACGATTTTGCTTGGTGCGGTCGTGACAAAAAGGGATGGTTGGAAAGAGATGATATCTCTATCCGATATTTAAAAATGCTAGCTCTCATGGCTCGTTCTTAAGCAAAACCCTAAGGGGCTTTTTTTTATAAAAAAGCGTGGTAGTATGAAAATGGGAGGATTAGCGGCTAATTTTTCAATAACAAGAGTTACGCAGTTGACCCATCTTCTGCGTTAAATCGCTCGGGTGCTAGTCGGCGTACACATCGTACGCCTCCGTCGCACCCTAACGGTTTGCCTTGAATCTGGGCGAACTGCGTAACTCTTGTCAATAATATGGCGGCAAAAACCAAAACAAAAGTTAAAAAGACCGCGGAGCAACGGATCTATATGGATTATGGGGCGGCCACGCCTGTGGACCCGCGGGTAGCCACGGCCACCACTTGCCGCCTGCCCGAGCTTTTTCCCAATTCGATGTCGTTCCACAGTTTTGGGCAGGGCGCGCGTGAGGCGCTGGAGGAATCGCGCCAGATTGTGGCCAATATGCTTGGCGCCCAGACCAACGAAATAATCTTTACCGGATCGGCAACCGAGAGCAATAACACGGTGATCAAAGGGGTTGCTTATGCCTTAAAGAAAAAAGGGAAACACATAATTATTTCACCGATCGAGCATGCCTGCATAGTGGAAAGCTCGGAATGGCTGGAAAGCCAGGGCTATGAGATCACGCGGCTGAAAGTTGACCAGTATGGCTTGGTTGATCCGGCCGACGTGGCGGCTGCCATCAGACCCGATACGATCCTGGTTTCGGTGATGCATGCCAACAACGAGATCGGTACGATCGAGCCGATCGCCCAGATCGGCGCCATTTGCAAAGAAAAGGGAGTATACTTCCACACCGACGCGGCGCAAAGCTTTGGCAAGGTGCCAATTGACGTCAACCAGATGAATATCGACCTGTTGACCGCCAGCTCGCAGAAAATGTACGGTCCCAAGGGCGCGGCTGTCTTGTTTATCCGCGGCGGGGTCAAGATCGAGCCGCTGTTGCACGGCGGCGGCCAGGAATTCGGGATGCGTTCGTCAACCGTCAACGTGCCGGCGATTTGGGGGTTTGCCCAAGCCTGCCTGCTGTGCCAAAAAGACATGGCCAAAGAAAGCATCCGCCTTACCAAGTTGCGCGACAAACTGATCGACGGTATCCTAAAAAAGATCGAACGGTCGCATTTGAACGGGCATCCGACCAAGCGCCTGCCCAACAACGTCAATGTCCGGTTTGAGTTTGTCGAGGGCGAATCGATGATCGTCCAGCTGGATATGCGCGGTATCGCCGGCTCGACCGGTTCGGCGTGTTCGTCGGCAAAACTGACGCCCAGCCACGTTTTGCTGGCCATCGGCTTAAAACCCCAGGAGGCGCACGGGTCTTTGCGCTTGTCGTTGGGCCGTTGGACAAAAGACTCTGAAGTTAATTATGTTTTAAAGGTCCTTCCGGATATAATAAAGAGGCTAAGAGAAATTTCGCCTTTTAAAGCCCATGACTAAAAAAACAACAAAAAAAACGTCCGGCGCTTCAGTCAAGGCATCGTCAAAGGCCAAGACTTT
>Ga0182021_10012362_pt1 | contig 10137 bp, 7 predicted proteins | sample 612E3MmetaG_FD_120493 | JGI IMG/M metagenome (GOLD analysis project Ga0182021, IMG submission 120493) | Permafrost microbial communities from Stordalen Mire, Sweden - 612E3M metaG (Illumina Assembly) | ecosystem: Environmental > Terrestrial > Soil > Wetlands > Permafrost | place: Sweden... | reverse complement strand
CCAGGGTCGCCGCGATCCGCCAGGGTTGACCGGCGTAGAGGGCGAAATAAGCCGGGACGATGATTCCTCCCGGAAGGAGACCGGTGATTTCGACGCTGAGAAGGGCCACCGCCAGGCCGATCAGAAGCGTGGCCGCCATCAGGCCGTCTCCCCGGAGCGGTCCCAGAGTTCGACCAGAGCCGCGCCGGCGCCGGCGATATTGCCCATTCCGATGAATACCGCGGAGAGAGACCCCGCCCGCGCTTCCGCGGCGGCCATGATCCGTTCGGCATCGGACCCGGCCACTCCGAGGATGAAGCGGTCGGCCGGAGCCGAGCGGCGCAGCCGCCGGGCGGCGGGCGAGGCCGGCCGCCCCACCACGAGAATCCCGGCGAATCCGGAAAAAAAACCCGCGGCGGCCGCTTCCAGCCATTGGCGGGTCCGGTCCTCGCGATCCTGGCGCAGATTCAGGATCCCGATCCGGCGCTCCGCCAAGCCCGGCCGGATCTCCGCCAACCGGTCCAGAACCCGGCGCGTCGATTCGGGCTCGTTGGCGGCGAAGGCGCTCACGGTGTAGCGGGGCGGATCGGCGGGCCCGCGATTCAGCCGCCAGATCCGCAGAGCCCCGAAGTCCGGGACGGCTGCGTCCATTCCCGCCTCGGCCCGATCTCGAGGCACTCCGAGCATTTCCGCCGCGGCCGCGGCCAGGAGCCGATTTTCGGGGAATTCGAAATCATCCCCGGGCCGGGCGGCCGTTTCGCCGTCCGGCGCGCGGCCGGGCACGAGCACGATCCGGGCGCCCGTCCGGCGGGCGGCGGCGTGGAAGGCCGGATGGTCTTCGGTGGCAGGAACGAGGACCGTGCATCCGGGCGGGATCGCCGCGCTCAGCGCGGCGGCGGCGGAGTCGGCGGTCAAACCCATCTCTTCGCGGTGGTCGACGCGGGCGTTCGTGATCACGAGGACATCCGGTTTGAGGATTCCGGCCGCCTCGGCCCGCAGGCATTCCGGCCGGATGCTCATCATTTCGGCGACCAGGGCGTCGGCCCGTTCCCGGGCGGCCGCTCGCAGAACGCGCTTTTGCTCGAGGATCGAGGGCGGGCCGGCCCGCACGATCAGGCGTTCCGCTCCGTCCGTCCTCGAAAGGATGGGCCTCGACCCCGTCGTCTTGGCCAGGACCGATCGACCGTCCGCTCGCAGAGCCGCGGCGATGAGCCGGGTCACGGACGACTTGCCGCGCGTCCCGGTCACGGCCACACACAACCGGACGCGGCGGCGGGCGGAGTCAAGGGAACGGCGTTCGGCCAGCAGCAGGACCAGGAAACCGGCCAGGAGGGCCGCCGCGGGAAATAATCCGTTCACCCCGGTATTGTATTTTTTCTCCGGCCAAATGAACAGGGCCGGAAAGGCGGATCGGCGCCGGCCGGCGCGATTGGCGCGGCTAATAATTGAAGAGAAAGCTGACCTTCAGCATCACCGTGCGGTCCTTGATATAGCCCGCCGGGCCGATCCGGCGGCTCTCATTATAGATGAAATAGACGTTGGCCCCGGGCTTGTAGATCCAGCGGACAAGGAGATTGCTCTTGAACATCTCGTCCGTGTCGTTCCATTGGAGAAAAGCCTTGGCGTAGAGGTCGGGCGAGAACGAGTAGACCAGCCGCGCCGCGCCGATGTTGGTGTTGAAACGACCGCCGGGCACGGGCAGGGCGAAGGCATTGTGGTTGTAAATAAATTCCAGGCTGAAATTCCGGCTGGCCTTGACGTCGCCCTGGGCCCGCAGGCTGGTCAGGCGGCCGTTATAGAACCCCCCGGCGTCGAGCTCGGCCTCGGCCGAGAGGTCGCGGCTGCGGTCGGAATTGAACATGCCCACGAACATGTCATAGCTGTGGGCGCCCGCGGGAATGAAAACTCCGCTCTCGATCTCGAACGGCTCCGTCAGGAACTCGTAGCTGGACATGAGTCCGAAGAAAAGTTCCGTTCCGTTCTGGAAGATGTTGAAGGCCCCGGCCATGTTGTTGCGGGACTGCAGGACCCCCGCATGGTCCTCGATATAAGTGAAATTTTCCATGAAATAGGTCTGGCGGAGCCCCAGGAAATCGGGCCGCGGAGCCAGGCCGAAACTGGCCTTGAATTTGCGGATGTCCGTCCGCGGCACGAAACCCATCTCGGCGTCGAACCCCGCCCCGATATCCGTATAGGACATGTCCCCCGAAAGGAGATCGCTGTTCCAGATGAGGTCGAGGTGGCCGGCCCAATCCTTCCCCGCGCTTCCCGGGCTGAAGGTCTTGGCCAGGAAGCCGGCGCCCTGGAAATTCGGTCCGAAAGCCAGGCTGAAGTCCAACCCGGCGGCCCGATTATAGGGATCGGCCCCTCCGAGGGGATCCTTGCTCAGCCCGATGACGCCGATGGAGCTCTTCTCAAAGATGTCGCTTTTCAGGCGGACCACGGAAAAATTCGTGCGGGCCAGGGAGACCCGGTTGTCGTCGTCGTCCAGGTAGGACAGGCGGTCGGTGATGATGTTCAGGACGCCCAGGTCGAACGGCCCGGCCTTACCCGTGACCTTGACTCCGCCCAGAAGCGGCACCGTCCGCCCGTCCTCGGTCAGGCCGATCGTCCGGCTGAAGAAGAGCATCGTCGAGGGTGGTTCGCGCTCCTGAAACCGTTCCCCGAAACGGAAGATGTCCGCGCCCTCGAGGAAGAATTCACGTTTTTCCGGATAGAACAAGCTGAAACGGGTCAGGTTGAACTGCTCCTGGTCGGATTCGACCTGGGCGAAATCGGTGTTGATGGTCAGGTCGGCGGTGATGTTGGACGTCAGCCGGGCTTTCATATCCAGGCCGGCGTTGGCGGTGCCGGCCAGCGGCTCGCCGCGGTCGGCTTGGCTCGCGCCTCCGATCAGGTAAGGCATGATTTGCAGGCTCTTGCCCTGGCGGATGTCCTCCAGCCCGTCCAAATGGCCGAAAAAGGAGGCCCGGTACTTGCCCATGAAGCCGTAATCGCGCAGGACGGGGACCCAGAAGTCCTCTTCTTTTTTGCGGGCGATCCGGCGGCCGAAATTGATTCCCCAGACCGGCCGGGGGTTCTTGCCGAAACGCAGGGTGTAGAACGGGATGGCGATTTCGGCCGTCCAGCCTTGGGCGTCCCGGGCCGCCCGGCAGAGCCAGATCCCGTCCCAATTCTTGTTGATGCTGGCCCCATCGTCCCGAATCTGGGCGTCGAGCTGGCAGCCCAAAGGGTTGGTGGCGAAATAAAAGGCGTTCCGGCTGTCATGGTAAGTGTCGATGAGGATCTCGAAGAAATCGTTGGATTCAAGCTCGGCGTCCCGCCGCATCTCGTTGGCCACGATCCGGTCCGGTTCCCGGTCGAAGCAGCGGATACCGAAATAGATGTTTTCCGCGTCGTAGAGGATGCGGACCTCGGTGTGTTCGGTCGCCGGCCTGCCTTCCTCGGGCTCGCGCTGGACGAATCCCCCCGCGCCGGCGGCGCCGGCCCAGGCCGGGTCATCCAACCTCCCGTCGATCGTGACCGGCGGGGAAACGCGGATGGCTTTGGCCCGATAGGCTTCCGGATTGACGGCGGCGTGCAGCGCCCCGGGCAGGGCGGCAAGAACGAGCAGGGCGGCGTATGCTCGTTTCAGGTTCGATCCGGTCATCGGGCGATCATCCTTTATACTATCGCCGGGCATTCTAACCGCCCTTGGCCCTGGATTTCCAGCTAAAAAAAAGAGGCGAAAGAGTTTGGGGCTCTTTCGCCTCCCCACTGAAAGGAAGAGAGTTGAAAGGTTTATGGGAGGCACTCTTAGGTGCCGCTTCTGCCCTGATTAATGCATGTTCCGTGCCATGTTCGCCATAGAATCCAAGCTAATTTCACCCTGTAAAAATATTTCATCGACTCCGAATCCGGGGGGAAGCGCAAATAGAATTTACAATGTGGAAAGAAAGTTTACTTTTCCCGTGCCCTGGATGTTTTTTTTCTCAGCCTCTGGGAGATCAACGCCAGGCTTCCTTTGGGCGCCCCGGTATGGCGGGCGACGACTTCGCATTTGACCTTGAGAAGGAAGAAGATCGGACGCCCGGACTCGGAAAGAGCCTCGTAATTGCCCTGGCCCTTGCTGATGATCAGGTCGGCGGCGCGGAACAGCCGCCGGAATTCCGGCGAAGTCCGCGGCAGAACTATTCCCGGCGTGCCGCACCCCGATTCGACGATGCGGGCTAGGGCGGATAAACCGGACGCCCTGGCGTCTTCGGCCAAAGCGTCGTTGATGATGGGCGCGGAGCGGACGGCATAGTCCACGGGCCTATCCAAAGCTTCGATCAGAATACGGTCGAAGACCGTCTCCCCGGCATTGTCCCCCAGATAGAGGATACGGCCGGCCCGGGCCAGGCCCGTTTGGAAATCCCTATAGTGATCGATGACCGGAATCCGGTCGAGAAGGTCGGCGACGTCGGCGGCCATATCGAATTCCTCTTTGACCCCGAAATCGATGACGTTGCCGGCCAAGGCCGCCTGGATCGCGGCCCGCAAGGGATCGGGGCTCGCCGCCACCCGTTTTTTCACCTCCGGATAGAGCCGCAGGGCCTGCCGGATGCAGCGGCGCTTCAGCTCCCGATAAGGATCGGCCGCGCCCGTTTCCCGGGTTATGATCCGGTAAATGTCCTCGGAGAGAACGGGAGGGACGACGTTGAAAGGATGGAATTGCAGGTAGGAGGCGACTTCGTCCAGGAGGGCCTTCAAGCGCCTTGGATCATTCGTCGACAGGCGGGCGGTCTTGATCGTCTGGTTCAAAAAACAGGGATAGCACTCGGCTGCGCTCTGCATAAGGGACGATTGTAACAGAAAAGCAAAAACTTGGAGAAGCGCGGCCCCTTGGCAGCCTTTAGAGACTCTTGCCCAGAAGATCGTCTTTGGTCAAGAGGTAATCGATCGAACGGCTCAGGGCATCCAAATCGAGCGGCTTGGCGAAGAAATGGCCGATCCGCAGCCGGCTCAGCACTCCGGGATCGACAAGCTCGGCGTGGGCGGAAATGAGGATGACCTCGCCCCGGTAGCCTTTGCTCCGGAGCTCGGAGACCAGCTCCACTCCGTCCTTGCCCGGGAGGCGCAGATCGGCGATGAGCAGGTCGAAGGCGCCGCTCTTGAAGCGTTCCAGCACTTCCTCGGCGTCTTTGGCCGGGTAAACCCGGTATTTCTTATTCAGAAGGAGGAAAAAGGTCTTGCGGATGGATTCCTCGTCGTCGACGAGGACGATTTTTTTGCCTAACATTTCAAATCCTTTCTTATATCTCTGACATCCAAATTAATAGCAATATTTATGCCAACCTTCCAATCTGGAGATCAGGGGAAAATCCCGGCCGGCCGTCCTCCGGAGAGGACGTCCGGCAAGTTAGTTTACAGGAGCGGGTAAAGTCCCTTTGCGAGCCTAGATTTCCAGGCCGTAATCCTTGATCTTTTTATCCAGCGTCGGCCGGCTGATCTGCAGGATCTGGCTGGCCCGGGTCTTGCTTCCCTTCACCGACACCAGGACATAATGGATATATTCCTTTTCCACCTCTTCCAGGGAGGTCAGCGTCCGGGCGAAGAGCTTCTTGTCCTCGATGTCGACCGGCAGATTCTCCTTCAGGACGATGTCGCCTTTGGCCAGGATGACCGCCCGGGTCAGGGCGTTCTCCAGCTCCCGGACGTTCCCCTTCCAGGGCAGATCGGTCAGCATCTTCATGACGTCCGGCGGCACCTTGCGGACGTTCTTACGCAGCTCGCGGTTGATCTTCTCCAAAAGATATGCAACCAGGTCGGGAATGTCCTCTTTCCGCTCCCTGAGGGACGGCAGGTTGATCTCCACGACCTTCAGGCGGTAATACAGGTCCTCGCGGAATTTCCCGGCCTCGATGAAGGCCCGCAGGCTCTGGTTGGTGGCGGCGATGATGCGGGCTTCGGTCTTGAGGACCTTCTCCCCGCCGACTTTCATGAAATCCCGCGACTCGATGACCCGCAGGAGCTTGGATTGCAGGTTGGGTGAGACGTCGCCGATCTCGTCCAGGAACAGCGTCCCCTTTCCGGCGATCTCGAATTTGCCCTTGGTCTCGCAATGGGCGTCGGTGAAGGCCCCTTTGACATGGCCGAAGAGCTCGGATTCGAGCAGGGTGTCCTGGATGGCCGAGCAGTTGATGACGATGAAAGGCTCGTCGCGAAAGGGGCTGTTGTAATGGATGGCCTTGGCCACCAGCTCTTTGCCCGTCCCGCTCTCGCCCTGGATGAGGACATTGGTCCGAGTCCCGGCCACCGAGCCGATCAGCTTGAAAACCTCCCGCATGCGGGATGAGCGGCCGATGAGGTTGTCGATCGTATATTCCTTCTGCTTCTCCTGGACGAGGTAGCTGACCCGCTCTTCCAGGGCCTTGACCTGAAAGGCCTTCTCCACGGTCAGATCGAGGGCCACGTAATCGAGGGGTTTGACCAGATATTCGAAAGCCCCCAGCTTGACCGCCTCGACCGTGGTCTTCATGTCGTCGAAGGCGGTCATGATGACGACGGTGGCCGGGTTCTCGTCCTCCTTGAGCCGGCGCAGCACGTCCAGGCCGTCCCGGTCGGGCAGGCGGATGTCCAGAAGAATGAGATCGGGCCCCATCCCGGCCGCCCTGGTCAACCCGGACTCGCCGTCCTCGGCCGACTGGACTTCGTAGCCCTGCTTGCCCAGGTGGGAAGCCAGCGTTTTACGAATAAGGGCGTCGTCGTCGATGATCAGGATGGATTTCATCTCGGTTCCTCGCAGGGCAGCAGGATTTCGAAGGCTGTCCCGGGCCCGCGTTTGAGGACGACCCGGATGGTGCCTTTGTGCTGTTCAACGATCTTGCGGGCATTGGCCAGGCCCAGGCCGAAGCCCTGGGGCTTGGTCGTAAAGAAAGGTTCGAAAATGTTCTCCCAGTCCTTCTCGGGGATGCCGCTGCCGTTGTCGGCGATGCGAACGCGCAACCGGCAGGCGCCGTCATGGTCGATCCGGGCGGCGGAGATGGACACCCGGCCGCCGGGCTCGACGGCCTCGGCCGCATTGCGCAGGACGTTGGCGAAGACCTGGCGCAGACGATCGCCGTCCAGGACAACCTCGGGCAGGCCCGGGACATAGCGTCGTTCCACCGCAATCCGCTTCTCGGCGAAGACGCCGCGGAGGAGCTTGAGACTTTCGTCCAGGACCTGCTCGATGGAGAAATGGGCCTTCTGGAGCTCGGAGACCCGGGTGAAATTGAGAAGCTCCTTGATGAAGCGCTCGATTTGGACAATGCCCTCCCCGGACAGGGCCGCGTGCTCGCGCTCGGTCTCATCGAGATGAGGGCTAGTCTGGATCTTCTGGATGTTCAGCTTCACCGAGGTCAGGGGGTTGCGGATCTCATGGGCGATGGTCGCCGCCATCCGCCCGACCTGGGCCAGCTTCTCCGATTGGACGAGCTTCTTGTTGGTCGCCTCGATTTCCTCGAGAGTCAGGCGGAGTTTCTCGCTCATCTCATTGAACCTGCGGGCCAGGTGGCCGATCTCGTCCGTGGAATCGATGTCGATCTTGTGGGCGAAATCGCCGCGGGCGATGCGGACAGTGCCCTCGGACAGGCGTTTCAGGGGCCGGGTGATCCGGCGGGCCAGGACGGTCGCCCCCAGGATGCCCAGCAGAAGTCCGGCGGCGCCGAGGAGGATGAGAACCAGGCGGATCTTGCGGATCTCGGCCGGCAGGCCGGCCAGGGACAGGCCCAGCTTGACCGAACCCCAGCGGCTGCCCGAGCTCCGGTCAAAAATGGGGATCTCGATCTCCAGAACACGGCGGAGAGTCTTGTCCAACAGGACTTCTTTGGCCTGGATGTAGGCGCTTTTCGGGACGATCTCGCCCTGAAGCTGGCTCTGGCTGTAAATGGCCCGGTCCGAGGCGATTTGGCGGTTGTAGACGATCGGCGTGGCGTACCGGTCATAAATGATGATGTACAGGCGGTTCTCGTCGATCTGCTCATCGACACTGGACTGCAAAGCATCCACGTCCCAGACCAGAAGCGAGCGGAGGTTGAGCTCGGCCATGCTCCGGGTGAAGAGCAATCCGCGGTTGGTGTATTCGTCGAAGATGGTATTGACTTCGCGCTTCTCGATGACCCAGAGGATGGCCCCAACCAGGAAGATGACCAGGGCGGCCACCCAAATGGTGAAGCGCTTCTGCAGAGACAGCCGGAACGTCATGGCCTCTTGTCCTTCGGCTCCAACCAAACAAATCTGGTGTCAAGGTAGGATAAGCCCAAGGCCGGGATTTTCAGGCCGCGGACGCGGCTCTGGAGGGCAAAACGCTCCTCGGCGAAAAAAAGAGGCAGGGCCGGCACGTCCTGGGCCAGGACCTGCTCCATGCGGCGGAAAAGATCGACCCGCCGGGTCCAGCTCTTTTCCACTTCGGCCTCCTCGAAGAGCTTGTCGAAAGCCGGCGAGGCATAGCGGCAGGCCGAACGGTTGAATTCCGCGCCCGACGTGAAAAGCGGCTGAACGATGTTTTCGGCGTCGGGAAAATCCATGCGCCAGGGGACGAAGACCAGAAACGGCTGTTTGATGTCGCGCAAGGCGGCCACCGAAGGGATGAAACGGACGGACACCGGAATGCCGACGGCTTCAAGCTGGGACTCGATCTCCCGGCCCAGCCGGACCGCCTCGTCGGAGCGCGGAAGAGGGATGAAGAATTGCAGCTCGGGAAAGCTCCGCTCCACGAAATAGCCGAAATCGGAGAGGAGGCGGCGGGCTTTCGCGGGATCGCCCGACAGCGGATCGTCCACGGGGAAGAAGCCGGGCAGCGCGGGGGGGATGAAATTGGCCGAGGTGCGCAGCGTACCGGCCGGACCGCCCCAAGCCCGGGCCAGCTTGTCCTTGTCGACGGCGGCGGCAATGGCCAGGCGGACCGCGGCGCTGTCCAGAGGCGGATTCTGGCAGCTCATCATCAGGAAGGTCATGTTGAAGAGCCCGCCTTGGACGATCAGGGAACGGGAAGTGGCCATTCGCTCGGACAGGAAGGGCATGACATGGACGTCGCCGTCCATGAACTGGTCGACGGAAAAATGGGGGCTGAATTCGACGACATCCAGGTAGGGCCGGCGGTCATGATAGAGGGAGAAACGCTCCAGCCGGACTCCGACCACATCCAGCCGGGGGCTGCGGATCCAAGAGTCGAATTTGAACGGCCCCGTGCCTACGGGCTGCCAGAAGAAATTCCGGCCCTGATCGAGGACGAGATCGCGGGGCATGATTTTGCAGAAGCTCATGCTCAGGAGATACAAGGCCGAGACATAGGGATTCTTCCACTGGATCTCGAAGACAAATTTCTCCGGCGCCCGGAATCCCGAGACCTCTTCGGCCTTGCCGTCCCAGAACTCCTGGGCCCCCGCCACTTTACTTATAAAAAGCTGGGCATAAGGCGACTGGGTGTCCCGGCGAAGCAGCCGCTCCAGGGAGAACTTGACGTCCTGGGCATTCATCTCCCGGCCGTTGTGGAATTTCACCCCGCGCTTCAGAATGAACGTCGTCCGCCTTCCGTTTTCGGAAATGATCCAATATTCGGCCAAGGAGGGAACGATGTCGAGCTTGGCGTCGAGGCGGACAAGGCCTTCATAAAGCTGTTCCGTGGCGAACGTCCAGGATTGCACGGCCGGGTCCAGGTAGGGTTGAAGGGACACGCCCTCCTCACGAACGCGCAGGACGCCGCCGTATTTGGGGATGTCTTCGGAGGAACGCGGGACTGCCGGCCGGGCGGCCAGAACAACGGCGGCCAATACGGCCGCCGCGGCCGCCGCTCCCCGCTTAAAATGGTGTTTTCGCATGTCGTGAAAGGAATTACTTAGAGCAATCTTTATGCCAGAACCAAAGACGCCCTCCCCTGCCTTAACTAAATGAAAAGACGGATTTTTGACGAGCAGAATCCATATTTAATGTAAATTTATTTTACATAATTTCGGCTCGTTTTGAAAGCGCCACGATTACCGCGGCCAAAAAACTCCGGCCTGTCCCTATTTATTCGCTTTTGCTTCAGGCCATCGGCCGGTCTCCCGGCCGTTTTCGTCGAGGAATCGAACGCCGGGTGCGCCTTCCTTCGTCACTTCCAGGATGAGCCGCTCACGGCCCTGATTGTCGTTGAGCCGCAGGGAGACGGAGCCGTTG
>Ga0182021_10012359_pt1 | contig 10137 bp, 9 predicted proteins | sample 612E3MmetaG_FD_120493 | JGI IMG/M metagenome (GOLD analysis project Ga0182021, IMG submission 120493) | Permafrost microbial communities from Stordalen Mire, Sweden - 612E3M metaG (Illumina Assembly) | ecosystem: Environmental > Terrestrial > Soil > Wetlands > Permafrost | place: Sweden... | reverse complement strand
CGCGCCTTGTTCTCGGGATCCTCTTCGGCTCCCTCGAAGTCGCGATTGCAGAGGACTACGATCCGCGGCCTGGTCCGTGCCTTCACGATGCTTCCATGATTCTAGTGAGTGGCGCTGTCCGATTGCAACCGGGAACACGCACCTCTACTAGTTGTACACCAAAGTTCTTCTCAAACAAGCGGATGAGAGCGCGCGCGACCGCTTCCGGTGGAGGTGCGTTCCCGATCTGTCGATGCAACGACGTGACACCCGCGGTTGGCAGACCACAAGGGATGATGGTCGAAAACCCGTCCAGGTCGGTGGCCAGGTTGAGAGCAAACCCGTGCATGGCGATGCGATGTCGAACGTGCACCCCGAAGGCACAGATCTTGTCGTTTCCCACCCACAGCCCAGGGGTCGACGGGCGCCACTCGGCCGCAAGGCCGAGGCCGGTCAGCCACTCGACGATGCTCGCGGCCATGGCCTGTATATGCGCGCGCACGCCCCGGCGCAGCCGAAAGATGGGGTAACCCACAAGCTGGCCCGGTCCATGGAAGGTCACGTCCCCTCCTCGTGACGTCCGGCACAACTCGATGTCCCGGGCGCGCAGAGCAGGCAGGGAAAGCAACACGTGGGCCGGGTCAGCATGGCGGCCCAACGTGATCACGGCCGGGTGCTCGAGCAAGAGCAGAGTTTCCCGGCTGCGGCCAGCCAAAATCTCGTCGCGGATCTGCTCCTGCAATTCAAGCGTCGGCTGGTAGGGGATCCGACCCAACCACATCCATTCGGCCACGGCACCCGTTTCGGGATGGCAGCCGCTGGTCACAGGGACTAGCCCTCGGACATCTCGGCGAAGAAGTCCGCATCGACGAATTCGACGTTGACCACGGCGCCGATAACGCCAACCCCGTGGCGGATGCAGGTCTCGGCCATCGCGGGACCATCCACCACCTCCACCGGCGCGCCTGACTGTTTCCATTCCGCGACGGCATCGTCGGCCAACCGGCCGGCGAGCATGAGCACCCCTTCGTCCTGATTGCGGGCGCGGATACCTGCGCGCAATTCGCCCAGGGCTCGCCGGCCCGCGGCGGCGGCGCCTGGCCGCAGAGCGATGAGACAGCGCGAGGGACGGAAGCCTCGTCCCCTCAAGGCCTCCAGATAGATAGTGCCCTCCACCCGTTTGACGAATGTGGCCGGGCCGAAACCCTCACGCTGCAGAAGGACCCGCCCCACGGCCTCGAAGGCTGCCGGACTCAGGTCCGCCAGACGCTGCTCCAGGGCGGCCAGCGTGCGCTCGCGCAAGGCACGTCTGGCCTCGCCCAGCACGAACTCGGCTCGTTCGAGATCACTGTCTGGCGGTCGGCGAGCCAGGGCATACAGCCCGCTGCCAGCGGGTCGCACGCGCGGGCGCTGGCCAGCGCGCAGCCGCTCTTTGCCCTCAGTCGCAAGCGCAGCTCGCATCACCCGCCATGCCTCGTTGGGCTCTCCGTGGATCAGCCGCCGACGGACCGCCGCATCCGCAATCTGGCGGACATGCAAGCCGCGGCCAGGGGCCTGGCCTTTCAAGATCTCGATGGCCGCGTCGGTGGGCGAGGCGATCTTGCGTCCCTGCTGAGCGGGCGTCTCCGCGGTGCCTTCGCCTGCTGGCGAGCTCGCCTGCGCCGCGCTCTCGCTGGGGCCGGATGGCGGGCTGGGGACGCCTGGCCGTTCTGCCCTGGCAGCTGCTTCGCCCGGGGAGGCGAGGGATTGGTATCTGCCACCGTCGGTTCCTTCCGGCTCGGCCTGCTCCTCGCCGTCGCGCCCGGCGCTCTCGTCCTTGAGGGCCGCGCCCGCATCGCTGTCGTCGCCCAGCGGCCGTCCTTCTTCGTCCGGCTCCTCTGCATCCCGGTCGTCTCCGTCGCCTTCCAGCACGCCACTCTCAGCCAAGGCTGCCGCACGCGCTTCAGGGGACAGCGAACCACTTTTGGGCTCTTCAGGAGTTTCACCACTCTCGCGTTCTTCTGCGTCTTCGCTTGGGCTGGCACTCTCGCCAGCCGTCTCCGCCAAAACGACGCTGGTCGTCACGGAATCGCCCGGCGCATCGCCACGTCCGCGGCGCCGCCCTCGCCCTCCTCGTCGGCGTCGTCGCCCGCCGCGCGCCTCGCCACCCTCGGCCGGCCGGCTGTCGCTGCTCTTCTGCGGTTTCTCCGGCGCGGCCGCGGCTTCTGGCTCGCGCTCGGGCTCGACCGGAGCCTCCGGATAGCGCAGCAACCCGAAAACGCCCGGCTTGACCCGCACGAAGGGACTGCCCGGGGCTTTCTTCACGGCGGCGGTGAGCTGGGTTTGCATGGTGACTTCGGGGGTTCTCCCCACGAAGGTCAACAACTTGCGCTCGGTGGCCTTCTCGGTGAGTTCCTTGAAGTGCAGAGGCCGGCGCTCACGCTTTAGAATCTCGAGGGCTGCTTCCAGAAAGGTCATGGCGACCCCGTCTTTACCACAAACTGAGCACGCGTGGCGTTGGGGTCTTTATGGTCAGCAAGACGCTCGGATTTTTTGACGACACCCGCTGCAGGCGTTACCCGTGAAGGATGAGTTGCGCGCGCAAGATTGGAGTCCTTCTCGGCGGGTTTTCCTTGGAGCGGGAGGTTTCCATCCGGGCCGGCGAGGCCATCGTGGCTGCCCTACGCAAAGCGGGCCATGACGTACATGCCCTTTTTGTCGATCGTCATGTCGACATGGCCCTGCGCCAGTCGGGAATAGACGTGGCTTTTTTGGCTGTGCGTGGCCGGTACGGCGCAGATGGTTGCCTCCAGGGCCTGCTGGAGATGCTTGCGATCCCGTATACCGGCTCGGGGGTGTTGGCCTCCGCCTTGGCCATGAACCGCGCGAAAACCAAGGACGTTCTGCGCCTGCACAACCTGCCCACCGCGCCTGCCTACCCGATTCGCTCCCAGCAACAGGACAGCATCAGCGAAGTTCACGGCGCTTTTGGGTTCCCCGTGGTCGTGAGGCCGGTGGGAGCCACTCTGCTTTTCGGGGGCACGCTGGTCCACGACGAGATGGAGCTGGAAAGCGCGCTGGAAAGCGCATTTGCCTTGGACGACGAGGCGCTGGTCGAGCGGTTCCTGCAAGGGAGGCCACTTTCGGTGCCGATTCTTGATGGACAGGCGCTTGGCGTGGTGGAGGTGTCCCGAACCGGATCTTGGGCTGTAGGGCGGTCGTCGGGCGCACGAGGCCATGAAGTCTGTGCCCCCGCGCGCCTGTCGTCTGCCCGAGAAGCTTCAGTATTGCGCCTGGCGAGCCAGGCCTACCAGGCGCTGGGCTGCGACGGTCCCGCTTGCGTCGAGATGGTAGTCAGCGAACGGTTCAACGAGATCATCGTGGACGTGGATTCCGCGCCGTTGCTCTTGCCCGGAGCCCCGCTGCCCCGCATGGCGCATGAAGCCGGGGTTGGGTTCGACGATCTGATCGAGGAGATTTTGGCAGGTGCCCGCCTGCGCGCCCACGGAATTCGGCGCAATCGGCGCCTGGATCACGGGACGTTCGAGGGTCCGGACCGCCGGGCGACGGCAGCTCCGGCCGCCCACTGACCACCGCACGGCGGGGCCGAGGCCGGAAACGGGTCCGTGGACCGGTGCCGGATCCGGAACCGGCTGTCGGTACCCGCCCCGGAACCGGCAAACAAGACCAACCACGAGTTTTCCAGAGGTGGTACCCGCTCCTGCGGTAGCATGGTGCCGCTTTGCCTCGTACAGCCCGCCATTTCGTTCTTCTTGGGACTGTCGCCTTGGCGACCTCGATCCTAGTGCCCGTCGGCATCGGACTGTGGAACCGAGGCGTGGTGCCGTGGTTTCGAGCACGCCTGGAACGAATGATCGGGCGTCATGTGCGGATGGACAGCCTTGCATTCGGCGGTTTGCACACTCTGGTCGCGCGTGGCGTGGAGGTTTTCGGGGCCCCCCCATTTGATTCAGAGCCAATCGTGCGTGCGGAACGCATCGTCGTCCGACTGGGCGGGCCGGGGCATGGATTCTGGGAACCTGCCGAGGTGACGGCGGACGGTCTTGACGTGGAGTACCTGCGCACCGGAACCGCCGACAATCTCTCCGGCCAGCCATCGGCAACGGTTCCGTCGCTGGCGTCGGGCAGCCGGCGCTCTTTGCGCGATATGCCGGTTGCGCTTGCCGCCAGAAGAGCACGTGTGCATGGTGTGGTGGTTCTGCCGGGCGGATTGCGCATCGATTTTCGTACACCCGATGCCAGTTTCCAGCGCCCAGCCCAAGGCAAGCCGTCGGCGTTGCTGCGCGACTTGGTCCTCGAAGTGGGGAGCGTCGCGACCTTGCGTGTATCCGAAGTCGCGATCGAGAGTTTGCGCGGCATCCCGCTGGCCGCGACAGGCCGGGGCGCCAGCCTGGTGATTCCTGGCGGCGGCGTTCTTGCGGAGGGCGCGACGGTCGAGGCACGCTTCGCTGGTCAGGGTGTGTCCATCGAACTGCGACGGGATGACTCTCATGGTGCATCTCCCGGCCTGCTCGTCTCGGGCCGGACAGCGGGTGATGTGGCTGAGCTGCAGGTGGAAGCACGCGATTGGCCGCTGCGTGCGCTGGGCGTGATGGCGGGACCGCGCGGGCTGGGATTGGACGATGCGCGCGCATACCTGCACGTTGTGGCGTCCTTGGACATGGAACGTCGGCTCGTTCCCTTTCAGGTGGACGGCCAATTGCGCGGTCTCGAGGTACACCATCCGGGCGTTGATCGGACCCCCTGGCGCGACCTGGGCATGGAAATCCACGTGAGTGGCCAGGTGGCAACCGCGGCCGGCCGGGTCGACATCGAATCCGCCGAGGTACGCGCGTTGGGCGCGCATCTCGACGTCAAGGGCTGGGCCGAGCTGTTGGGAACGCCCCGGGGGGAATTCACCATCAGCACGCCACGCGCGGCACCCTTGCCGTGCAGCTCGCTGCTCGCTGCACAGGCACAGCCAGTTCGGCAGACCTTGGCGGGGCTCACCCTGGGCGGCAAATTGGGGGTAGCGGTCGCCTTTTCTTTCGACGCCGCGGCCTGGGAAACCTTGACCCTAGACGTCCGTGTCGATCCGCGCTGCACCGTCAAGACGGAACCGCAGCTGCTGGCCAATCTGACACCCGCTTTGCTACGGCAGACGCCCACCGGCCCGCAGGCGCCCACCCTCCCTCTGGGCAAGTACCACCCGGATTTCGCCTCGCTGGCGGAAATGCCGAGTCACCTGCCGGCGGCTTTTCTCACCTCCGAGGATAGCCACTTCTTCGGGCACAATGGCTTTGACATCGAGATGATTCGCCATGCTCTGGTGCAGGATCTCGAGACTCGGACTTTCGGACGCGGGGCCAGCACAATCACGCAGCAACTGGCCAAGAACTTGTTCTTGAGTCCCCATCGAACCCTGGCCCGGAAACTAGAGGAGACCGTGCTGGCGTGGCGCCTACACAATCTCCTCGGGAAGGACCGTGTTCTTGAACTGTACTTGAATGTGATCGACCTAGGGCCAGGAATTCGCGGAGTGCGCCAGGCTGCGCGCGTCTACTTTGGCAAGGAACTTCGCCATCTCCTCCCTATCGAGTCCGCCTATCTGGCGGCGCTGACGCCCAACCCGCATGTGCTGGCGCGACGATTTCGCGATGGCCACGTGGACGACGGTTGGCTGCAGAGACTCCATGATCTGCTTGCGATGATGAGGCGCAGTGGCCGTCTCACGGCCGAGGAGCTTACCGCGTCCCGCGGAACCAAGCCGGCGTTGCGCAAACTCGACAAGGATCCAACTGCTCGGTCTGCGCTCTGATCGGGGTAGTGCTACGCTGTTGTCATGAGTTCATTGCGAAGTGTGGCCCTGTGCCTGGCGACCCTGCTGGTGCCGTCGCTAGCAGTAGGCTCGCTCGTCCAGGCCCTAGACCTTGCTCAACTGACCGCCCAGGCCGAACGCATTGTGGTCGCCCAGGTCGTGTCGACCAAGAGCGATTGGGATCCCTCCGGCCGGACCATTCGCACGCGCATCGAGATCAAGGTCGAGGAGGCTTGGAAAGGGTCGGTCGCTCCCGCCGAGACCATCGTCATCGTTCAGCCGGGCGGCAGCGTGGGCAATGTCGAAATGCGCGTGCACGGAATGCCCAGCTTTGCGCCTGGTGAGAAGGCGGTGCTGTTTCTCGCCGGCCAGACCACGGCTCGCGTGGTGGGAATGAGTCAGGGCAAGCGCTCTGTGCGCTGGGATGACATGGCCAGACGCTGGGTGGCCGAGGCCGCGGAACATTCCGCGGTGGTCCGCCGCGATTCGCAGGGCCGGCTGCAGCCGGCGCCATCGGATCCTGCCACGGGGCTGGATGAGTTCCGCCAACGGGTGCGCGCGCTGATCAGGCCGTAAGTACATCCATGAAAACCCGAAGCGTCCTGATACTGACCCTAGCTGTGGCAGGACTGCCCACCCTGCCCTTGCCTGCCGCGGCCTACGTGCGCACCGTGACCGAGGCCGGCGCGCCCTCGGCGTGGAAGACGCCTTGCCCCACCATGGAGTTTTCCTTGGGCGCTCCTCCTCCCGAGATGGATGCTCCAAGCTACCTGGCGGCCGCCCAAGCGGCCGGCGTGGCCTGGAGTCAAGCCTCGATGAACGGGATCGATCGATGCAGCAACGTGATCTTCACCGTGGTGCCGGTCCCAGACGTCGCGGGTCCAGTGGGCATGGACTACCACAATCGATTGATCTTTCGCCAAGACTCATTCTATGACCCGTACGCCTTGGCCATCACCTCGGTGTTCCAGCTCAAGAACAGCGGCGAAATCTTGGATGCTGACTTGGAGGTCAATGCCTACAATTTCACCTGGGGCGACTTCGCGGCCCATCCTGAGCTGTTTCAGACCAACACCCAGGACTTCCAAGGCACGGTCACCCACGAGTTCGGGCACGTCATCGGCCTAGACCACACGTGCTACGAGCCAGGGGCGGCCTTTGCGGACGGCAAGCCGATTCCGCGGCCCACCGACAACCTGGGTAACCCGGTTCCTGATTGCAGCGACTACGACCTGCCGGCCGTAATCACGGGGGCGACAATGTACGTCTCGGTTGCCTCGCCTGCCGCCGAGGTCGAGCTGCGCAGCTTGTCGCCCGATGACGCGCAGGCGGCGTGCGAGATCTACCCCGTGACCCCGGACTTCGTGTGCCTTCCTCCGTCGGGAGCGTATGAGGTAGCAGGGGGTGGTGGCTGTTCGTACCCGGCGGGAGCGAGGCGTGACTCTATTGCGTGTGTGCTGGTACTCCTGGTGATGGCGACGGTGGTCCGCCGTCGGCGCTAGCCGCACCAGGGGCCAGCCGGAATTCCAAGGGATCGGGCCGCCACAAGGCGCGTACCACGGGGATGGTCTGAGACGCATGGTCTTTGGCTTGGACGGCGACGGAATACTCGCCCACAGGCAACCGGATCAAGAACTGGCCTTGCGGGTCAGATGTAACTCGGATGGCCGGACGTATGGGCTTTCCGCTGGCGCGGGCTTCGACCTGAGCGCCCTCCAGAACCTGGCCGTCCTGGTCCAGGACGCGGCCCGAAACCACAACACCGGTGGGCACGACCAGATCGCCGAGATCGCGGGCATCACCAGGCACAAGCAGGAGCGGCTCGCGTCGCAGGGGTAGCTTGTCAGCCGGTGAAACTTCAAGCCGCGCACGCCCCGGAGCCAATCCCCTGACCTCGAAGTGTCCCTGCGCATCGGAAAGCGCCGTGCGAATGCTTCCCTGACGCGCCAGCGAGCCCGGCGGCAGCTCGGCTGCCTCGGCCGCCGTGGGCAAGGCGCCGGGGAGAACGATAACCTCATCCCGTCCTCCCACCAGCCCGACCACCGAGACGGGCACTGCGCGCAGCGGAGAGCCGTCCTGGTCAAGCACGCGGCCCGAGACCAGGGCCGCCCGCGCGAGTCTGGCGGCTACTCGGACCTTGTTTCCGGCGGCAAGCGAGATCTCCGGTGCGTCCAACAAAATATGGCCTTCCAGCCGGGCGAGAACCTGGTAGCGGCCGGGCCGCATCGGCCCGACGGTGAACTTGCCCTCCTCATCCGACTGGCAGCCCACGGGCAAGTCATCGGATGGCATGGTCAGCACATCCACTGCGGCCCCCGGAAGGTTTCGGCCCATGTCGTCGCGCACGCTGCCCTGCACGAAGGCGCCCGGGCCCAACAGCAACCGCACCGGTGCCAGGTGTCCCGTGCTTTCTTCGATCACCTGACTTGCCGTCGCTGACACCAGCTTGTCATGCGTGGCGCGAACCGTGAACCGGCCCAGGCCCAAACCCGCGAACGAGAAGACGCCATGCGCGTCTGCCAGCGTCTCACGCTGCCAGCGCAGGCCTGGCCCGCCCAGCACCACATGCGCCCCTGCTTCGGCGCGGGTTGGGCTGCTGAGCACGAGGCCGCTCAGGCTGCGCCCCTCCCCTTCGAGCGCCAGGACGACCGATTCCGAGTCTGGCACGACTCGATCGAGTTCCAGCGTGCCGAAGCCGGCGGCCTCGGCAAGCAGTGTCCAGGTTCCCGGCAGCAAGCGAGGCAAAACAAAGCGTCCGTCGGGATTCGAGCGCGCCTGCACCACGGAACCCGAGTGTTTGTTCTTGGGCCAAGCGATGACCAAGGCGTCCGGCAGGGGCGTGCCGCGGCTGTCCTGCACCGTACCCACGAGGTCGACCGGCGGGCCCAGCTCTGGCACGGCCACCGATCTTGCGTCGGCCGCCGCATCGCGCTTTGGCTTGAATCCCCGGCAAGCCAGCCCGCCAGCAGCAACGAAAATAATGGCCGCCATGGCTGGAATGGCTATGCGGGCTCTTCTGTCAGTGCTTGCGATGAGCATCAGTCGGTGCTAATGGTACGCCCTCTCGGAGAAACCATGCCTGCGCAGTGTGCAATTTGCGGTAAACAAAGGAAAGTGGCCAACATCGTGAGCCACTCGAACATCAGGACCAAGAGCCTGCAGCGGCCGAATCTGCAGAACGTGCATCTGGTGATAAACGGCTCGCGAAAGCGCGTGCGCGTCTGCACCCGTTGCATCCGTTCCGGTTTCGTCGCGAAGGCTCCGTAGCCTCGGTTTGCGTCGCATTTCACGATTGGTTTCAGGCCGCCACGGCCACGGCATCAATCTCGACGTGCGCGCCCCGAGGTAGGGCTGCGACTTGCACGGTGGCGCGCGCCGGTGCCGCGCTTGAGAAGTACGTGGCGTAGACCGCGTTCACGGCGGCGAAGTTCGCTAGGTCGGTCAGGTAGATGGTCGTCTTGACCACAGCGTCCAGGGACACACCGGCAGCTTTGAGCACGCCCGCCAAGTTCTGCATCACGCGGTGGGTTTCTTTCCCCACGTCGCCATCGCCCACCAGCTCGCCGGTTTCCGGGTCGAGCGGAATCTGGCCAGAACAGTAGATGCTGCAAGCGCCCTGTACGATCACGGCCTGGGAATACGGGCCGATTGCCCGCGGGGCAGACGAGGTGGAGACGATCTCTCGAATCATTGCCCGATGATAGCAAGGGGCTTGGACAGGGCACGTTTTCGAGCAAGTCCGTTGCCAAGCGAACCCTGGCGGCAGTACCCTTCCAACGTGAGATCTGCCAGGCGGCCGCGGCGCCGGAATGCCGAACCCGAGACCGCCGCATCCCTGATGTCGGCCGTGGTGGCGAGCATCGGCGGTGAGCACCGGGCCCGCGAGCACCGCATCTTCGCTGCCTACGAGCAAGCCGTGGGCGGTCCCTTGCGCCAGCACACCAGGGCCGAGCGCCTGCATGAGGGCACGCTCTTCGTACGTGTGTCGAGTTCCGCGCTGGCCCACCAGATCACCCTGCTCAAACGGGAGATCCTGACGCGCATGCAGCCACTGGTGGATCCCGGAACGGTCACGGACCTGCGCACCCGCGTGGGTCCGCTGGACGCGCGCTCGTGACCGGGCGACGTTTGAGAATTCATGGTTGGTCGTGAGGGCTCACTGGCAGGCGGCGGAAGCCCGCTCCGGCACTAGAATTCGTGGCCAGAACGGTGGAAAGTCACCTAGTGCCTCCGGTCATAAGAGCGGTCATGTTTCGGTGGACGAGGCGCCCGGACGGCAAGGCGCGACGAGGGCGCATACTTGACGTATGTAACCGAGGAGCAACGCAGCCGGCCGGGATGGATCGGCCGCCCAAACGTGG
>Ga0182021_10012358_pt1 | contig 10138 bp, 7 predicted proteins | sample 612E3MmetaG_FD_120493 | JGI IMG/M metagenome (GOLD analysis project Ga0182021, IMG submission 120493) | Permafrost microbial communities from Stordalen Mire, Sweden - 612E3M metaG (Illumina Assembly) | ecosystem: Environmental > Terrestrial > Soil > Wetlands > Permafrost | place: Sweden... | reverse complement strand
TAGCCAAGCCTGCGAAATCAAAGAGATTTTTGACATGGGGTGAACGGCGGGCCCCAAGCAAGGAACCGCATGAAACGTCTTGCGTTCGGCCTCTTTCTAGTTCTTGGAAACCCAGGGTTCGTATCGGCCGCAGAGGCACCTGCGGCCGGCACCGGCGAAACCGCGGATGACAACGCCACTCCGGCTGAGCCTTCTGCGAGCGAAACGCCGGAAGCGAAGACTGACGAACTTCCCGACCTCAGCGACGAGGTGCAGGAGGCAGCCGCCCAGAAAGGGGAAGCTGCTGCCGCCGAGGCCAACGCGTCGCGGCGGTCGTGGGATGATATTGTGGTGGTGCCACGTCGATCGTTCTTAAAGGGGAAACGCGTCGAGTTGGCACCGTTCTCGGCGATCTCGATCAACGACACGTTGATCCGCCACTACTCGTTCGGTGGTGACCTCACCTTCTATCTGACTGATGTCTTCTCGGTTGGGCTCGAGGGCCAGTACTTCATCAAGGAGCGCTCCGAGCGCGAGTCGCTGATTGGCGAACAGTTCAACCGCGCCCCGACCCTGAACAAATTCAAGTACTCGACTTCGCTGGTTTTCGGGTACGTGCCCGGCTATGGCAAGTTCGGCTTGTTCAACAAGTACATTGTTCACTGGGATCTCACGCTGAATGCTGGCATCGGGGTTATCTGGACCGAAACCATCACGATCCACCCCAACGTCGACAACAAGTACCCGCCCTTTAGCAACCTCGACATCATGCCGCACCTTGGAATATCTACCCGAATGTTCGTAGCGAACTGGCTCGCGTTGAGCATCGGCATCCGGGACTACATCTTCGACGACAAGTTTGAGAGTCTCAACCGCCCAGCCGGGCAGAGTGCGGCGGATGCAAAGAAGAACGGCCAGTTCGCGCTCACCGAGAACATCATGGTGTTCGGGTCGATTGGGTTCTACCTGCCGCCCTCCTTCCAGTACAAGACGCCCCGTTAGCGAGACGATACCATGACGAAGAAAGCGCATACGATGAAAAGAGGAATCGCGTTGCTCGTCGGATGTCTCGTTGGCATCCCTGTTGTCACGCAGGCCGCGCAGGAGCGCAAGAGTCCGTTGGCCGATGCGCCGGCGATTCGCAAGCGATTCGAGCTGCGCGCCAATAGGCTTGAGGCGGGCGTCGGCCTGACACAAACCATCGGGCAGGACTTCTACAACGCCTTGATGCTGAACCTTCGGCTTGGGTATCACATCACTGACTGGATCGGCGTCAGCGTCTCGGCTGGGCTCCTCAATGTTACCCCGAACTGGCGGAGCTCTTTCAACGATCAACTGAACACGACTCTCACAGCAGCCGCAGCAACCCCGGACGGGAAGACGCCTACGCCAGCCAACGCTGCGGCTGCCGAAAACCGCATAGGCATGGTGATCCTGCCCCAAGTCGATCTGGTGCCGTTCACCGGCAAGTTCTCACTGTTCGGCAAGCTTTTCATGAACTACGACTTCTACGTTTTGGCCGGGCCTGCTCTTGTCAATCTGATCAGCAAGACGCCCACTGGCGCCAACCTCACTACCGAGTGCCGCACTGACCCGGCTTTCGGATCGATGTGCAAAGCAAAGCCATACACAGGGATGAAGTTTGGGGGGAACGTGGGCTTTGGCATGCACGCTTTTGTGAACAACTACTTCGCCATCAACGTCGAAGCGCACAACGTGATTTTCAAGAACAACGCCGCAGGCCGCGACGTGAATGGCAACGGTGACGTGAACAGTTTCGACCTTCAGTGGACGTACAACTGGATGGTGGGATTGAACGCGGTGTTTTTCCTTCCGGCCCACGTCAAAGTCAGCCACTAGCATCTGCCGGAACCACGGGTCAGGAGGCTGTTGTGTCGCAGAAGAGGAAGGTGACGCTTTACTTTAATTCCGCGATGCTGGCGGAAACCCAGAAAGAGGCGCTCCGGCAGGATCGCTCCATCTCCTGGATCATCCAGGCCTCATGGCGGATCGCCCGGGACATGGTGAAGCAGATGCCTTCCTCTGTGCCGCCCGCCTCGCATGTCGAGGACGGCGTTCATCCCGTACAAACTGGCATGTCGGCCCCGTCCGTTTCTGGCCGTGCAGTGGCCGCTCGTACCCAGGCCTAGTGCCTCCAGTCAGAATTTCGACCACGTTTGGGCGGCCGATCCATCCCGGCAGGCTGCGTTGCTCCTCGGTTACATACGTCGAGTATGCGCCCTCGTCGCGCCTTGCCGTCCGGGCGCCTCGTCCACCGAAACATGACCGCTCTTATGACCGGAGGCACTAGCCGCCGCGCCCTAGCCGGTGCTATTGGCAGGCCACGTTGGCCAGACCTTCACGCAATGGCCTGCAGATGGTTTCGATGTTTGGGGCTTGGACCGAGATAATGATCTGGTCGCCTTGCTGGCCTTCTATTTGGGTGGTGTAGGAGCCATCCTGAGCCGCCTGCACGCTCACTCCGCGGCCCATGTCGATGTTCGTTAGATACACCCAGGACTCGCTCAAGTGGAAGCTAGGCGGGCTGGTCACCTTCCAGTAGGTGTGGGCGATCCCGTCACTGTCGGTCTCCGAAGTCGGCTGGCCGATAGTCGGATCGGGGGGAGGAATGGGCATGTAGAACTCGCCGATGGCGGGTGCGTTGCAGGAGACGCCCACCGGTAGCACCAGCGCCAACATGAGCGCCGCTGCCAGGCGCAGGATGAATCTCTTGCAGGGCAAGTGTCTCATATCCGGATCTTCTATATGCAGGCGACGCGCCAACCCCTTACTGTGGAATCTTGCCATATTTCACCCCGGTTGCGCCAACTGCCATACCAAACGATGGCAACTGAGTTGTCACGTGGCGATGCGGTAACGACGCAACTTCTTTTGCAAGCCAAACCGCGATAGGCCAAGCGCCTTGGCTGCCTTGGTCTGGTTTCCCTCACATTTTGTCATGGCTTCACGAATCAAAATTCGCTCCAGGCGTTCTACCCGAGGTCGCAGGCGAATCCCATCTCGGTCGTCGGCAAGCGCAGTAGCCGGATCGGATCCGGCGCGCACCTGGGGTGAAAGGTCAGCGACGGTGACGACCGGGCCAGAAAAGGCCGCCGCACGCGTGATTTCGTTCTCCAGCTCGCGCACGTTCCCCGGCCAACGATAGCCACAGAGCTTGGTCAATGCCGACGCTTCGACCGATTTGACCACGGCGCCGGACGCTGAAGCCGCCTTCTGCATGAAGTGCTGCACAAGCAAGGGAACGTCTTCGCTTCTGTCCCGCAGCGGAGGCAACACTAGGCGCACGACGGACACTCGGAAGTAGAGGTCCTGCCGGAACTTGCCCTGCTCCATCAGACGTTCCAGGTCTTTGTTGGTCGCCACCAGGACACGGACGTTCACTTTCTGCGGGCGCTCGCCTCCCACGGGGTGGAACTCACCGTCCTGGAGCACGCGCAGGAGCTTGCCCTGCATGGCGGGTGACATCTCCGCGACTTCGTCGAGAAACAGGGTTCCGCCGTCCGCCACGGCAAACAGCCCTCGTGCCTCTCGGTCAGCACCGGTGAAGGCGCCCCTGACATGGCCAAAGAGAGTGGACTCCAGCAAGGTTTCCGGAATCGCCGCGCAGTTTTCGGAAACGAAGGGCCGGTCTCGGCGAGGACCATTGAAATGGATGGCGCGGGCGACCAGTTCCTTGCCAGTCCCGCTCTCACCCTCAATGACCACGGGTAGGGCCGTGTCGGTCACCCGATCGAGCAGGTGAAACAAGTCAAGCATACGCGGGGTTTGCCCCACGATTTCCCGATAGTCGTAGCGCAGGGCCGCTGCCTGGCGACTTTCTTTCAGCTCTTCGCGAACCCCTTGCAGGGCCTGCTCCTGGACGCGCAGTTCTTGTTCCAGCCGTCGGTTCAAGGCCTGGACTTGGTTTTCTCGGCGGCGAAGCTCTGCCAGCAACCGTGCATTCTCGATGGCGATGGCGCCCTGCTCGGCGAAATCGATGACCATAGCCTGGGCCTGGTCATCGAACACGCCTTTGCGCAGACGATGGTCCACGTAGATCGTCCCGACCACGTTTCCCTTGACCGACAAGGGGACGGCCAGCACCGAGCGAAGGTGCAGATCGCTCACTGAGGCTGCTTCTCGAAAACGCCGATCTCCCGCAGCATCCACCGTGACCACCGGTTGCCCGCTTTCGGCGGCTTGTTTGGCGATGGAACGAGACAACACGAAATCGGGCGCGTCCAAGGTGGTCTGGTCGATGTTGCGCGCCACCTTCACCACCAACTCACCCGATGCGTCCTTGAGCAGGAGGAACCCCCGTTCTGCGTCGGTCATTTCGATGGCGGTGTCGATGACGGCTTCGAGTACGCGGGCCAGGCGCAGATCGCTGTTGAGGCGCTTGTTGATGCGCTGGAGCCGGCGCAGCCGTTCCTCGGCCTTCGCCGCTCGTTCGATGAGGAGTGCCGTCGTGGTTCGCGCGTCGCTGGATGCCATGCTGAACGAGGGGGCCTCGGGATCATGGTCGAGGCCAGAGCGATACTGCATGGGCGTGTTCATCTTGATCTCCTCGAAGATGTGCGCGGCGCGGGCCTGTTCTTCCGACGCGTGGGCATCGCCCACCCGAGTGAAAAGCCGCGCTGCCAACTGCGCCGCCCGCCAAGCGGCGGGCTTGCGTCCCTGCGCAAGGGCCGCGTCGGCCAAAGTCGATAGACGACGACCGAGTTCCCGGTCGCTTTCCTCGGTCTTGGGCGCCAGGGCCAAGAGGATGCGTCCTTGTGCCAGCGTCCGCATTTCATCGTCCGAGGACGCGGCGCCGGACGCGATGACCGGGCTCGCATCGGGCGAGCGGATCCGGCCCCACGCGAGCAAGGCCTCGGCTGGCTGTCCTGCCTCGGCCAAGGCCTCGGCCCGAGAGATCGCGCTGGCCTCAGCCATGGGTTGATGCCCAGCACGCGCAAAAGCCTCTTGGGCTGCCAGGTACAGGGGCAAGGCAATGCGAGGCGCGCCCTGACGGCGCGCGATGTCGGCATCGAGAGATGCGGCGTAGGCCAGGAATGCCTCCGCCTTGGTCGCGCTCGCCTCGGCGCGCAGGCGACGGGCTGAGCGGTTGGCGGAGTCCAGATCCCCGAGTTGGAGGAAGAGCAACCCCGTGTTGTAGAGCGCCAGCGCGAGATCAGTCACGATACCGAGGCGGCCGAGATCGCGTAGCGCGCGCCGGAACGCATCGAGTGCCTCGCCGAACTGGCCCGTGTCGGCCAGAACACAGCCAAGGTTGAAGACGGCGGCTGCCTGGCCGTGAATGTCGTGAAGCTCATCGCAGCGTCGCGCAGCCTCGCGATAGGCTTGAGCGGCAGGCGCGGGTTGGCCAGCCAGTTGCAAATACAGGCCGCGCAGGGCAGGCACGCGGGCACCCAGCGGCCTGTCTGGGGAAGCCTCGGCCGCCTTTTCCAGGGCCGCGATGAGAGAATCTGCCTCGGACAGCCTCCCGGCATACGTCAGCGCCAGGGCGGCCGCTTCCTGTGCAAAAAGCCCCGCATCGGACGTCTCATGGAGGGCCGGCTCAGCCGCCTGCAAGGCATCCGAGTACAGGCCGCACGACACCAACAGGCGGGCCAGCCGCGCACGCAAGCGCAAAATCTGGGAAGACCGCGGCCCTTCCAACGGTCCCAGCTCCTCGAGTGCGGTCTCGAGTGCGTGCCGGGCGGCGACCGGATCTCCGCGCCGTCCCAGCAGCCAAGCGCGACGTTCTGCCAGCTCGATCTTGAGGTCCATCGCCCCGCCGCGCGTGGGCATGTCCAGAACAGCAAGGGCGTCGTCGTACTGACCCACTACCCCCAAAGCCGTAGCCCAAGCGATGTGCTCAGCCGGCGTACCCGCCGCAGGATCGACGTCCCTGGCGCGCATCGCGAACCGGGCCACCTCCCCGATGCGACCCAACTCGCCCGCGGCGCGCGCGGCGGCCCGAAAACACGTGGCGGCTTGTTCCACCTCTCCCAACACCAGATGCGCCTCCGCACGCCGGGGACTCGACTCGGACAAAGGATGGATTGCCCGGTGCACGAGAGCATGCAGGGTCTCGTCGCGCCTTATGGCGCGAAAAACCGCGGCGGCATGGGATTCCGTAGGAATCGCCAACTCTGATTCGCCCATCCAACCCGCGCTCTGGGCCTCGCGAGTCGCAGCGACGGTGTCCAACTGGCCCCACGTGGCTAAGTCAGTGGCCTGCTTGAGCGACTGCGAAAGCAACAGGGCCGTGATCCAGGCGCGGGTGTTGCGGTTCAGGCCAGCGAACGTCGCATCAAGAAGACGGCCGAAGTCAGCGTCATCTTCGTCGACCCGAAAATTCTCGGGCCGGCTTTCGCGAACTTGCTGGACCCAACGGCGCACGAGCAACGCGGCTGAAGCCGCCAGCCCGGCTGAGGCACCTACGATTTGCTCAACCACCTGGGGTGTGGGCTCGATCCCTGCCGCGTGACTGGCGAGCGTGCGAAGGTCCTCGGCCCGCAGCGGCCCAAGCTGAAGATCGACGGCCCCGACGCTGCGCAAGGCTTGCTCGGTGGGCACGATGACGAGCAGACGACCACTAGGTGATCCGCCTGCGACCGCTTCTGCGAGCAGTTCTTCTTCGCGGCCGAGTCCAAGCAACAGGCAGAGAGGCTGTTGCCGTGCGCGCGCTTCCAGTGCATCGACCAAGGCGACAGTGCGCGCTTGCAGCGATCGGGCGGGCTCGTCCCAAGATGGCACTGGCTCCGCAGGAGGGACGGACAGGTCAGCTTGCAGCGCAGCCAGCCCGCGCTCATCCACGATGAAGGGCGGCAGGGTTTGGGAAAGAAGGGCCAACCGCACATCGCGCAGAACCCGCCGAATCAACGTGCGGCGGCCGGACCCAGGTGGGCCGGAAACTGTGACCGCAACAGATGGGGCATTCCCTTCTGCGAGTCGTTCCACCAGGGTCCAAAGTGCTTGCTCCTCTTTTTCACGGCCGACCAGGAGCCCCGCCAGCGGATCGCCAGCCGGGTGTGGCACGGACAGGTCCAGTTCGACGGGAGTGACACCGTCCGGAAGAATGCGACGGATTTCCCGCAGCAGTTCGCGTGCGCTCGCAGGTCGGTGTTCGGCCGCAAGGGCCATCAACCGGCCCAACAGGGCGTCCCACTCCGCCGGCAGACCCGGACAAAGCGAGGATGGTGCTGGCGGCGGACCCTCCATGAGACGTCGAACGGCTTCCATTCCCACACCGAACGGCGGCACTTCTGTCCACGCCGCATACAGGGTTGCTCCCAAGCTGAAAAGGTCAGTCGCCGGGCCGTGCTCGCCGACCAGAGCCTCAGGCGCGATGAAACCCAAGGTGCCTGAGGCACCTGCCGCCACAGTCTCCAAGCCGTTGTGGACTCCTAGAACCGAAAGTACTCGGGCAGACAGTCCGAAATCGATGAGCACCGGACGACCTTCATGGTCGCAACGAATATTGCCCGGACTGATGTCGCCGTGGATCAGGCCGCGGCCGTGGAGGTAGGCCAAGGCATCAGTCAGGTCGTCCGCGGCAGCGGCGAAGCGCCGGAAGCGATCCTTGCCACGGACAGCGGCCAGGTGCGCCAGCAGATCGGGCCCCACCAGCTGGTCGGTTACCAGAAAGAGCCGGCCAGCCAATGGACCTTCGGCGATGCGTCCGGTGTCCCGGACCCTGACGATGCCACGGTGGTCGAGTTCACTTAGACGACCGAACTCATCAAGCAGGCGGATGACGGCTGCTGGTTCTAATCCAGCAGGAAAGAGCTTCACAGCACAGGCTGCATGATCGGCTAGGTCATCGGCAGCGTAAACATCGCCGCTGGCTCCCACCCCAAGCCGTCTTCCGAGCCGGTAGCGATTCGCGACGATGGGCCACGGGCGATCACCCGCCCCAGTCGAAGTGCCAACTTCATTGACCGCTGCCACAGAGGCTCATTATACGATTTCCAAAGAGTTTTGGAAGCCGGCCTATCTTGTTGTCAGATTTGCCGCAGTGTGAGTGACTTCTCGCGCCAATCAGGGGATGGGCGACTTGCCGGAACTCCTGCTTCTCAGACGCACAAGGGCTGCTTTGGCCATGTTTCTGATCTCCTCATCCTCGTGGGCATCGGCCACGAAGCTGAGGTAGTCGGCAGCTTCTTGTCCCCCGAGCGCAGCAAGAGCGTCGATGATCTTGCGCATTTCCCGGCGGTCCTTCATCGACTTGGTCTTGGTGAGCGCCGGGACCGCTCGGGGATCGCGCAGCTCGACCAGCGCGCCGAGCGCAGCATCGCGTATGGTCTCTTCATCGTCGGACAGGAGCGCGACCAAGGTGGGAACCTCATCGCGCAGTTTGCGGGCCTCCGCCACGCGAATGGCTTCGAGGCGCAGCTCGCCGGGAGCGGCCAGGACCGCGTGCAGGGCCTGGGACTTGGCCGACCACAACTTCTGGCGCGCGACATAGCCGGCCAGCAAATCGCCGACTGCGCGTTCCGCCAGCAGCTGCAGCACCCTCTTCTTGTCCGGCTGTGCCTTCGGGTCGTATGGCATCTCGGCGCTCGCCTGGGCGTCCTCGCCAAAGTGCGAAGGCGCCACACCCTCAGGTCGAGTCGACACGTTCAGCCCCACGCCGGCGCGCGCAGCAGCCTTGCCGTCGGCCCGGACAAGTTCCGTGGACACGGTGATGCGAATTCGCGCCACGGCTGCGCCTGGTGGGGTGCTTTGTTTGGCTTCGCCGTCGAAGATTCCCGCCTGCAAGAGCTGCGAGCGTACCTTCTCCGCCAGGGCCTCCCGGTCGACCACCAGGGAAGCGTCGTCACCTGCGCCTGCCGTCGCCGTGACAGCCACAGATCCGAGCCATAGCGACGGTTGGCTTGTAGCGCCTGGCCGTTTGCAATCGACCCCTACAAGCGAAAGTATGGCCCAGGTGGCGCACGGGATCCCAATCACCCGCCACCCCGAGAAGCTCATGGACGTCCCCTAGGTCGAGCGTGCGACGCCCCGACGAACTCCGGCCGGGGCGAACCCTCTTCCCGAAGGTAAGGATTCGCTCTCTGCATCGAGGTCAGGTTCACTGGGTGGCTCGGCCAGGGGGATCGGTGTCTCATCCACCCGCCTGGCCAGAGCCAGGGAGATCAGGCGCAGAATCACGTCCTTGTAGGAGAGACCGCCCGTCTTCGCCGCACGCGAGAACCCACCGGCCAAGTCGGAAAGGTCACAGTTGGGGTTCACGTCGATGATGTAGGGCGTGCCATCGGCGGATAAGCGAATATCCATACGGCCGTAGTCTCGCAGACCTATGCAGCGAAAGGCGTCGAGGGCCGTCTGCGCGATTTTGTCGCGCAGTTCCGGTGACAGCCCCTCGCAGCGGACCGGTCGGGTGCCCTTGTACTCCACTGAATCCTCCACCCACTTGCCTTCGAACGACACGATCTTGGGTCGGTCGGGCGGCATGGCCGAGAAGTCGATCTCGAAGAACGGGAAAACCTGGAGTTCACCGCCAACCTGTCCTAGCAGGGAGACGTAGATCTCGCGTCCATCGATGTACTCCTCGACCAGCGCGGGCTGATGGTAGTGGTCGAGGATGTGGAGAACACGCGCATCGAGCGCCGCCCGATGGTGGACCACCGAGGCCCGGGTGATCCCAACCGAGGCGTCTTCGCGCGCCGGCTTGACAATCACGGGAAAGCGCAAGTTCACAGCAGGCAACTCGCTTTGCGCCGAAACCAGGCAACCTTGCGGCACCGGAACCCCGCGGGCGCGCAAGATCTCTTTCACCTTCTCCTTGCGTAGCGCCAGAGAAAGGGCAAATGGCCCTGAGCCCGTGTAGGGGATTCGCTCCAGCTCCAGCAGCAGCGGCAGCAAGCTCTCGAAGCGGTTGTCGCCGTGAATCGACTCGCAGAGATTGAACACCGCGGCCGGCCTGCACACACGCAACTCGCTCAGCGCGCCCGCCACGTCGCTGGTCACGCCCACCCCGGAGGCCTCATAGCCGTTCGCACTCAGGATGCGAACGATGTGGTCCGCAATTTCCTTCACATCCTCCCGCGCCTTGTTCTCGGGATCCTCTTCGGCTCCCTCGAAGTCGCGATTGCAGAGGACTACGATCCGCGGCCTGGTCCGTGCCTTCACGATGCTTCCATGATTCTAGTGAGTGGCGCTGTCCGAT
>Ga0182021_10012357_pt1 | contig 10138 bp, 5 predicted proteins | sample 612E3MmetaG_FD_120493 | JGI IMG/M metagenome (GOLD analysis project Ga0182021, IMG submission 120493) | Permafrost microbial communities from Stordalen Mire, Sweden - 612E3M metaG (Illumina Assembly) | ecosystem: Environmental > Terrestrial > Soil > Wetlands > Permafrost | place: Sweden... | reverse complement strand
TAGCAATAGCGATTATCGTTCGATGGCCCTGCACGGTTACCCTTATCTAAAAAATAAAATGTGGGATAATGAATATGGCGGGTTCTATCAAATTCGCAGCAGAGAGGGCGGTCTCTCGGACGTCAATGGATGGCGTGATGAAAAACGCACCTACGGCAATGCCTTTGCCATTTACGCACTCGCGGCATTGTACGAGCTAACGCACGACGAGGAGGTTTTGCACTTCTCCCAGCAAGTCTTCAGATGGATTGAAGAACATGCGTTTGATCCAACCTATAAAGGGTATTTTCAATTCCTCACGAGAGAAGGACAACCATTTGATCGTCGGTCGGATTATCAAACAATCGCATCGGATGGAAATGAGCTTGGATTCAAGGATCAGAATTCGTCCATACATTTATTAGAAGCTTATACCGAACTCTATCATGTCTGGAAAGACTCTGAACTTTATACTCAGCTCAAATCGATTTTAGAACTTATCCGTGATGTGATGGTGACAAACAAGGGGTACCTGCAACTGTTCTTCTATAATAATTGGAAACCGCTTTCATTCCAGAAGAGTTCAGAAAAGGAGCGGAAAGAGAATTTTGGATTGGATCATGTCTCTTTTGGGCACGACTATGAAACCGCATTTCTCATGCTGGAAGCCTCATGGACATTGGGACTGGAAAACGATACGCGGACACTGATCGTAGCAAAAAGAATGCTGGATCATGCCATGCAGAACGGGTGGGATGCGAGTGCCGGCGGTTTCTATGATGGCGGATATTATTTCGATGATCAAAATGGCTGTTCCATCATTAAAGATACGAAGAATTGGTGGGCACAGGCTGAAGGATTAAATGCCCTGCTTCTCTTTTCAAGGATCTTTCCCCAGGAAAATAAGTACTATGAATATTTCCTGCGTCAATGGAATTATGTGAAATCAAATATCATTGATTCTGCCGGCGGGGATTGGTATGAAGGAGGCATCGATAAAGAACCTCACTTCCGGAAAGGTCCCAAAAGCCATATGTGGAAATGCACCTATCACACATGCCGTGCTTTAATGAATTGTATTTCCCTTCTCAAAGGGAATTCGCATAGTCAAATAAGTCAGGTCGCGGATTACTGGAATTTATCTGCTAAGCAACTTTCATAATAAAATAACCTGCTGATGTAATAGTTCCGGCGGTCAGCAGGTTGATATGAAGACAAAGTAATTAGTTCTTGTACGCCTTAGCATTTCTCTTGATGAGCTGAATGCGGTGTTCAACACTGATTCCTGTCCGCAGACCGTCTTCAGGTGTATTCAAAACATAATTCAGAAGCAGCTCTACCGATGAAACGGCGACATGCATGCGTGTATCCGATGAACCATAGTAAATGAACACCCTGCCATCGGCTTTTTCTACCCAGCCATTACTAAAAGTCACATTAGAAACATCTCCAATTCGTTCCTCTCCCACTGGAGCGAGGAAATATCCTCCTGGACGTGCAATGACTTTTGAGGGATCTTTTAAATCAGTAAGAAATAAATAGAGGACATAACGCAACCCAGCTGCGGTGTTCCGAACCCCATGAGCAAGCTGCAGCCAGCCTTTTTGTGTTTTAATTGGTGCAGGGCCTAATCCATTCTTCACTTCTTTTATAGTATGATACTGACGGTCGTCGATAATGATCTCACTGTCAATTTGAGCAGGATCCATACTTGTTGAAAAACCCCAGCCAATACCGCCGCCGGAGCCGGCTTCAATGAAACCATCCTGCGGTCGTGTATAGAATGCATATTTGCCTCTCACGAATTCGGGATGGAGAACGACATTACGCTGCTGGGGAGATTTCGTGACGAGATCCGGTAATCGATCCCAGCGAAGGAGATCTTTTGTTCGTACAATACCGCACTGAGCAATTGCTGAGGATGTATCGGTTCGTGGGACACCTGTATCTTTGCGTTCAGTACAGAATAATCCATAAATCCATCCGTCTTCATGCTGAACAAGACGCATATCATAGACGTTGATGTCGAGATCATTCGTTTCTTGAAGGTGAATGGGATATTTCCAAAACCGAAAATGATCAATACCGTTTGGCGATTCAGCAACCGCGAAGAACGATTTTCGATCTACTCCTTCAACACGAACAAGCAGAATAATCTTTCCGTTGAATTCCATTGCCCCGGCGTTGAACGTTCCATTTACACCCAAACGCTCCATCAGGAATGGATTTGTTTTAAAGTTGAGGTCGTATCGCCATGGAATAGGTACATGGTCAGCGGTGAGTACAGGGTTGATGTACCGTTGAAACACACCATTGGATTTTTTTGCGGGAGAATTTTTCTTCCGAAGCAATTTTTCTTGTTCGCTGAATAATTTCTGAACTCTCTTCTTGAATATCAATTCTTCAGACGGTTTTCTTTTCATAGTGATTATCCCCTGCTATTTTGAAAAAGATTTTTATTCAGCAACAGATTTCGAAAATGGTGCTAATGATGGAACTTGCTTCAGAACACGTTTATCAAAATCTGTGGGTAAAGTCTCTTTGCTTGATTCATCAAGCTTATTCCACCACGTAAACTTTAAGATAATAGAAGTTATAAGTATACTCAAGCATACAAAGACTAATGAAGGATATTCCTTTGACACAAGTGCCATTGGAAAAATGACTAAAGAGACTTGCCATATAATTCCAACGACAACATTAAACATATCTAACTTGAATTTTTTATTTGATTGAAATTCAGGGTAGAACTGATGGACTTTAGAAATCACAGGTTTCCAGAATCCCCAAGGGTGAACTTGCATATAGAATTTCATCAAAACAGCATCTTCCTCGGGCTCTGTCAGGAAACTGCCGATTATACAACCGACAAGCGAAATGCCGAAGATCGGTGGAAATGACATAATAGCAGGCAGCGATGGGAATGTAAGCGGGAGGATCATGGAAGCAGCAATGCCGGAGATCATTCCCCAAAAATACCCTTGACCATTCAACCGCCACCAATACCATTTCAAGACATTCGATGCTGTATAGCCGCCATACAGAGCACTCGTGATCCACAGGGTTACCTGATTAATCGACTCAACCATAAAGCCAAAAGCAAATCCAATGATCACAAATGCAATAGTTGTCATGATACTCAGTGTGACATATTTTTTCTCGCTCGCATGGGGATTAATAAAACGTTTGTAAATATCATTTACCACATATGCCGGTGCTGCGTTGATTGTTGCGGCATAGTTTGACATGAATGCTGCAATCAGTCCAGCAAGGAGTAGTCCGACAAGTCCCACCGGGACCACATTGCGTATGATGTACGGCAGGATCATTTCGAAATCGATATTATCCCCCATGGCATGCAATTGAGGCGAGAAATGTACCAACGCGAGAACAGTGATTCCCGAAACTAACATATAGCGGGGAAAGATCATGACAACATTCACAAACCAGTTCATCTTAGCAGCATCTTTTGGCGAACGGGTAGCAAGCACGCGTTGCATATCGTAGTTCGGTGCAGGTCCGGCAGCACTTTTCAGAATTCCTTGAAAGAGTACCATCATAAAAAAGAATCCGAACAACCCATAACCATCCTGTACAATTTTTGTATTCACTGCATCGATTAAACCCGTCCAATCAAGATTTAAGTGCCATCCAAAGAATGGTGTCAACCAGCCGTCCGGAATGACGTGCCGTAATTGCTCAGGAGAAATTGAAACGAATGCTAAAAAACCTATCGATAGGGAGGCAATGGTCAGTACGATGAATTGGAGAAATTCTGTAATCACAACACTGAACATTCCACCTTTTGCAGCATAAATTGCAGTGAGTGACATTAATATAATGGCGTACGTGTCTGGCGATAAATGCCAAGGGAAAAAGATTGCTGCGAATTTTCCAATTCCTTTAAACGCATACGCAATAAATCCAATGACGCTGACAAGGGCAAAAATCACAACACTAATATGTGAAAGTTTCGCACCGGTGCTGGTACCAAATCGAGTTTCAATCCATTGGGCTCCCGTCATCACATTTGATTTTCGCAGCCAGATAGAAAGGTATGCCATAAGGAAAATTTGATTGAAGGTGGGCCATATCCAGGGTAACCACACACTTTTAAATCCATACACAAAAAGGATATACACCAGCCACATTGTTCCTGTTATATCGAACATCCCCGATGCGTCAGAGACACCTAAAATCCACCAAGGCAAGGAATTACTTCCCAGAAAGTAGGAATTCATGTTCTTCACAGCTCGCTTGGAAACTAAGATCCCAAGAGAGAGTGCAACAATAAAATATCCTATAATTATTCCAACATCTAAAGTACTAATAGCCATGCTCTTCCTTTCATTCAAAAGAAATATCTTTATAAATTCCGCATATATGATGCCATAGAAGATGAACTAATTTGATTCTCAATTAGATTCAATTATTCGACAAAGCTTATCAGCATAATAATGTGTTATAGAAATGATAAATTTTTTAGCATTCTTTACATCAGATAGATAGAAAGAAAAGAAAAAGAACCAGTACTTTTACTTCTTTTTTGGCAAGAACTTTGTATATTTGCAGTGGCTCAAAATATTCTTTTACCTTTCCGGAGTCTACATGAAAACTTACATGCTCAAAAGATTTAAAACACACCTCTTCCTTCAAATTAATTCCTTTCTCGTTTTATTGTGCATCGGTGGTACAACCCTCACTGCACAAAACAAGGTTTTTCAACTAGCGCCACTCTTTCAAGATAATATGGTGTTACAACGACAGACGAATTGTACAATTTGGGGAAAGGGAGTTCCTCAGACAAATGTTGTTATCCGGACGTCGTGGGGGAAGCAAGTAAATGCAGTCGTTCACCAGGATAGCAATTGGTCAGTCAAATTACCGACTCCCAAAGCTGGCGGGCCATTTCAGATTTCTCTGCGCCACGGAACTTCGTTCGTGGTAATACGAAATGTTCTGGTGGGTGAAGTATGGTTATGCTCTGGTCAATCCAATATGGAAATGCCTTTGGAAGGCTGGCCGCCATCGGATACGATTACCAACAGTACCTACGAAATCGAACAAGCGCTCTATCCAGCCATCAGGATGTTTACTGTATTGCGAACGTATGATGCAGCACCGAGTGAAACGTGTGTTGGTACATGGATAGAATGTTCTCCAATAGATGTTCGCCCATTTAGTGCCACTGCATTTTATTTTGGAAAACAGTTATCGAAGGTGTTAAACGTCCCCATTGGACTTATCAATTCCAGCTTTGGTGGCACATTCGTCGAAGCATGGATGAGTAAAGCTGCATTGAATTCTTTTGAGGAATATACTTCTCAGTTGAAGCAGTTAGATGTATGCAGGGATAATATCCTTGTGCTGAACCAATGGATAGAGAAACATCCGTCGATGAGTATAACGGAACAAGATCCATTGCGCAAGTATGAAGGATTGAATTTCCAGGATGATCAGTGTTCCAGTCGAACATACAATGACAGCGCATGGCATGAAATGAAGTTACCGACATACTGGGAACAAGCAGAAATTGGTGAGTTTGATGGAGTAGTGTGGTTCCGAAAACTTGTGACCATTCCTTCAATATGGAAAGGAAATGACATTACTCTCCGCCTCGGTCCTATCGATGATATGGATGAAACCTACGTCAACGGAAAAAAGGTTGGCGGCTATATGAGAGATGGATATTATAGCCTTGATCGCGTGTATAAAGTTGCAGGATCGGTCGTAACAGATTCCCTTCTACAAATTGCGGTCCGTGTGATAGATATACGCGGCGGGGGAGGAATATGGGGCCATGGAACAAAAATGGTTCTTGTAAATAATGCAGACAGTAGTAGTGTTTCAATCGAAGGAAACTGGAAATTTCTCCCTGTTGCAGAATTACGCTCAAATACATTTTACATTTATGGAGCAGCAGGGAACGAATTTAATAATCGTCCAAAATTCTCCATCAGCTTTTCACAAAACACTCCAAGTTCGTTATTCAATGGTATGATTAATCCGCTCATACCTTTTACTATCAAAGGGGTAATCTGGTACCAGGGTGAGAATAATGTTTCAGATCCCATTCTTTATAAGAGACTCTTTCCTGCGCTGATAACCGATTGGCGGAAACAATTTGAGGTTGGTGATTTCCCGTTCTATTATGTTCAGATCGGACCATATGACTATGGTCAAAAATCAAAATCACAAGTGCTTCGCGAAGCGCAATTCCAAACTCTTTCGGTGAAGAATACTGGTATGGCAGTAATCCTCGATATCGGTAATCCGAAAAACATTCATCCAGCCGATAAAGAAAATGTCGGGAAGCGATTAGCCTCACTGGCGCTGGCAAAGACCTACGGGAAAAAAATTCCATTTTCCGGTCCCCTGTATAAATCTATGAAAGTGATGAAAGGAAAAGCAGTTCTGTCGTTCGATAATGTTGGCAAAGGATTGGTAGTGAAACCGTTGAAGGGCGAAAATAATTTTATGATTGCAGGTGAGGATAGGATCTTCAAGAAAGCCATGGTTACAGTGAAAGGATCGAGGCTTGTCATTTCAAATCCTGAGATTGCCGCACCGGTTGCTGTTCGCTACGCCTGGAGCAATATAGATGAAGGAACACTCTTTAATAAAGATGGATTTCCCTCATCTTCGTTTAGGACCGATGATTGGAATGAATAACTGATGTTACGCAAAACCAGTGTATATGTTCATAAACATGGACTATAATAGAACAAAGTACACCACCCCTTCATCCCCTCCTCGTTTGAGGAGGGGAAACCGTCCCGATTTATGGTACTTTTTCAATATGCAGTATCTCAGTATCGGGACGGAAGGGAGGTGGACAACTTTAAAGAATATTCGACGCGTAACATGAGTGAAGAATATAGTTCATTGAATTTTTCTTCTTACTCTAATCATCATTATAATTTTAGAAGAAGGATCTCTTTATGAAAAAAGTAATTTTACTATCAATCGCTGTAAGTATTGCATTGTCTACAGTGGCGCTCGCACAAAAATTTCATGGATTGGCGCTTACACCTCCCATGGGCTGGAACAGCTGGAATACGTTCGCTTGCAATGTGGATGAAGTTTTGATACGTGAAGCTGCAGATGCTATCGTGACGAGCGGCATGAAAGATGCTGGCTATCAGTATGTCGTCATTGATGATTGCTGGCATGGTAAACGGGATAGCCTGGGTTTCATTCATCCGGATCCACAGCGATTTCCATCCGGTATGAAAGCCCTTGCCGATTACATTCATTCAAAGGGATTGAAATTTGGCATCTATTCTTGCGCCGGGGAACAAACATGTGCTGGGTACCCGGGTAGCCGTGGTCATGAGTATCAAGACGCAATCACGTATGCACAGTGGGGAGTCGATTATCTCAAGTACGATTGGTGCAATACGACTGGCCTTAATTCTGTTGGAGCCTATACGACGATGAGTAAAGCACTTCGCGCTGCAGGTCGACCGATCGTCTTTAGTCTATGCGAATGGGGTGATACAAAACCATGGGAGTGGGCAAAAGAGGTCGGACATCTCTGGCGGACAACCGGTGATATAACAGATTGCTTCGATTGTGAAGTGAATCATGGAAGCTGGTCCTCCTGGGGAATTTTAAGAACGATCGAAATGCGAAAAGGCATTCGCACCGCTGCAGGACCTGATCATTGGAATGATCCTGATATGATGGAGGTCGGAAAAGGGATGAGCCAGAACGAGGATCGTGCACATTTCTCCTTGTGGGCGATGGTCGCCGCTCCGCTCATGACTGGAAATGATGTTCGGAAAATGAAAAAGGAAACCATTGAAATCCTCACGAACAAAGAAGTGATCGCAGTAGACCAGGATTCACTCGGTGTGCAAGGGCTTAAATACAAAGACGATGAGCAAGGAGTTGAAGTTTGGGCGAAACCATTACAGGGAGGAGATTGGGCTGTTTGCTTTTTGAATCGATCTGAACAAAAACGCACCATCGAAGTAGAGTGGTCAAAGATAGTCATAGGAGACGACGTCTCAAAAACAGTCCTCAATACAAATGAAGCGTTCTTCATGGTTCGTGATTTATGGGGGAAGAAAAATATAAGCGATACAAAGAAAAAGCTCCTGGCTGTCATTGCTACTCATGATGTATTGTTGGTGAGATTGATGAAGCAATAATATATTGTCCGAGCGGATGAATAATCTAAAAAGGGAACATGATGAAGAAGGGAATGATACTGCTGTTCTTGAGTTTGTTTCTATTGTTGACTGCAATCACGACTGCCCAACAAATAAGAAATTCGAAGTTATTTGATTGGGATAATAATTTTGATATAGAGCATAAACCGGTCGACAATCCAAATGCGAAAAAACTTCCGTTGATAAAAGTGAAAGGGAATTCGTTTGTCAATGAAAAAGGAGATACAATTTTATTCCGCGGAGTCGCTATTGCAGATCCGGATAAAATCGAACAAGAAGGGAAATGGAACAAGGAACTTTTTGTAAACGTGAAGGAGTTCGGTGCAACTATCGTCAGGCTGCCTGTGCATCCTGCGGCGTGGCACCTCCGTACACCGCTCAAGTATCTTCCGTTGCTGGATCAAGCAGTAGACTGGTGCTCGGACCTCGGTCTGTATGTTATTATCGATTGGCATTGTATTGGTAATTTAGAGATGGAGTTGTTTCAGAATCCTGAATATAACACCACCAAGCAAGAGACATACGAGTTCTGGCGTACCATAGCAATCCATTTCAAAGGAAACAATACGGTTGCTTTTTATGAACTCTTCAATGAACCGACCGTCTTTAATGGTCAGCTTGGGAATATGACATGGAGTGAGTGGAAGAAGATCATAGAAAATATGATACATCTTATCCGAGCATACGATGCAGAAAGAATTCCGCTCGTAGCCGGCCTTGATTGGGCATATGACCTCACACCGATTCATGTCGAACCAATTGATGCAGAAGGTATTGGTTATGTCTCTCATCCATATGCTCATAAACGAAAACCTCCTTACGAGTTTAAATGGGAGAAGGATTTTGGTTTTGCAGCAGAAAAATTTCCTGTTGTTGCCACAGAATTCGGATTTTCATTCGAACGGTCAAGAACGGCAGAAAATAGGGATTACGGTAAAGCGATCATTTCGTATTTAGAACATAAGGGCATAAGCTGGGTATGCTGGGTATATGATCCTAAATGGAATCCAAAATTACTTGAATCTTGGGATTCATATAAGTTGACTGAAAGTGGTGAATTTTTCAAACAAGCGCTGCATACTCCAATTTTTAAAAAGTCGCTATCAAGATAGATTCAATTTGGATTTTGGGTTGGAAAAAATAAAAAGTTTTTTTATTTTTTACTTGACTTAAGAAGAGATATCTGCGTATAATACGGTGTATTATGGAGGGGGGAGCAGTAATCTAATGAATAACGTCAAGTATGTTATTAGAATAATTGCTATTTATTAAAACGATAAAGAGGAGATCTTACTTCCTCTTTAAAAATGCTCATTTTAGAAAAATTAATTAGGACATTATTATAATTTTCTGGCATTACATATGTTTGTTAATCCATGGCTTATCATATTTAAAAACTGAAAAATTTATAAATCAAATGAGTTAATACTGATTTTTTTTTCGATCACAAGTATGTAATTCAAAAAGTGATTGTATAAAAGAATTGGCATCTGCTGTATCAGAAAAGATAGAATTCAATCCAAATAATTTAAAATCGTTAAACCAAGCACATCAAGGAGGAAATGCCATGTCTGTTGTGAAAGTTTTATCTCGGGTCTCAATTCTTTTATGGTCACTACTGCTTGCATTCATTCTTGTTCAATTCTCTTTTGCCGCTGGTTCTGGCTCAATCAAAGGACGTATCCTTGACAAGACAACGGGCGAGTCGCTCATCGGAGCGAACGTTGTAATCCTCAATACAAGCTTAGGCGTTGCGGCAGATGTTAACGGAAGTTTTTACCTGCGATTTGTTCCAGAAGGTAAGTGGACTTTAAAGATCTCGTACCTTGGCTATAAAACCGTAACTCTTCCAGTAACAGTTACGGAAGATGGTACCATCGACAAAGAGATCAGAATGGAGCCACAGTCTCTGCAGGGTGAGGAAGTGATAGTGACTGCTCAAGCAAAAGGACAACAAGAAGCAATTAACCAGCAGCTGTCAT
>Ga0182021_10012356_pt1 | contig 10139 bp, 5 predicted proteins | sample 612E3MmetaG_FD_120493 | JGI IMG/M metagenome (GOLD analysis project Ga0182021, IMG submission 120493) | Permafrost microbial communities from Stordalen Mire, Sweden - 612E3M metaG (Illumina Assembly) | ecosystem: Environmental > Terrestrial > Soil > Wetlands > Permafrost | place: Sweden... | reverse complement strand
GGGTCTGGAATTCGTTGTCCAGCTGCCGGCGGTAGAGCTCGTCGAGCATCCGGCCCATGCCCGGACCGGGTGCCACTCCCAGCCCGATCAGGTCCCGTCCCAGGACGAGCGGCCGGATCGTCGCCCGGCTGACGCGCAGCTCCTCGAACTTAGCCAGGAGCCATTTCGCCTCGCGATCCAGGCCGCGCACGGGCCGCTCGCGGCGCCCCGCCCTGTCGGCCGCGTCGAGATAGATCGCGAGATCGATCTCGCCGCCCGTGTCGGCCGCGAACCGGTTGAACGCCTTGCGCGTCACGGACTCTCGGCGGAGCCAGAGCTCGGAGGCGCGGTGGTGGGTCTTGATCAGCATGAGGACGGTCTTGCGGAGCGGATAGCCGTTCCAGGAGAAGATCCGGAACCGGGCGAAGATCTTCCGGGCGAGGCGCTCGCTCGCCCCGTCGTGGCCGGCGCTCGTGATCACCATCCGGCCGCGCTTGAACTCCCACTGGGTCGTCTCCGCCTTCCCGATGTCGTGGTAGAGCGCGGCCAGGGTCAGGGCGAGCGACGCGCCGGGCGCGAGCTTGAACAGGCGGGCCAGGCGCGCCGCTTGGTCGACGGCGAGGCGGGTGTGGTGCCAGACCGTGTGGTGGCCGAAGACGTCCTTCTCGGGATGGAAGACCGAATCCTGAATGACCAGGGTTAGGGCGTAGAGCTCCGGGAAGAGCCGGCGGAGGGCGCCGAGTTTGAACATTTCTTCGAGGCCGAGGGAGGGCCGCTCGGAGAGGAGGAGGATCTTGAACAGTTCCTCGTTGACCCGCTCGACGCTGAGCCCGGCGAGGTCGACGTTGCGGGCCAGGGGATAGACGGCCGGGTCGACGGCGAAACCCAGGGCCGAGGCGAACCGCGCCGCCCGCAGGACGCGCAGCGGGTCCTCGGGGAAGGCGCGCGGGTTCGTGACCCGGAGCAGGCGGGCGGCGACATCCGCCTCCCCGCCGAACGGGTCCACGAGCCGGCCGTCGGAAAGGCGAAGGGCGATGCTGTTGCAGCGGAAGTCGCGCCGCTCGAGGTCGGCTTCGACCGGGAGAGAGGGGTCGGCCAGCACCCGGATGTCCTTATGGCCGCGGACGCCGTCGCCGGCCGTCCGGTCGGTCCGGGGCAGGGCGACGTCGTAGGTTTTGCCGCGGACTGTGAATTTGATGATGCCGAAGCTCCGGCCGACGAGATCCACTTTGCCGTGCGGCTCGAGCCGGGCGACGATGTCCTCGAGCGGATGCCCGGCCACGAGGATGTCCACATCCTCGGAAGGGATGCTGCGGAGGAGGTCGCGGACGAAGCCTCCCACGGCGTAGACGTCGGCGCCGAACAGCTCGACGAACAGAGCCTTGTCGGGGAATTCGGCTTGGGGGGCTTTCATGGCGCCTTCATTATAAATGATTTCTGGGGCCATTGGAAAATTTGCTATTTGAGGGAGTGGAGAATTACAATAGTCTCAAGCAGCGGGATATTTGCGCCTTATAAACGGCAGTTTTAACTTTCGGGAAAAACGATGTTCCTTGCTAGATCATCCCTACCTAATATGCGGAGGAATATCTCGGGAAAGCGAGAAGGGCTTGGAATGAAACACCGAAAGAGCCGGAGCTCGTCCGCCGTCCTCGTCCTGGTTTTCAGCGCGCTGGCAGCGGGGATCGTCTTCTTCGGCAGCCTCTATTACCGCCATTACAAGCAAAACTATCGCCAGCAGGTGGATCACCAGCTTTCGGCCATCGCCGACCTGAAAGTGGGCGAGCTCGCCCAGTGGCGGAAGGAGCGCTTGGGGGATGCCGCTATCTTCTACAAGAACTCCGTTTTTTCCGCCTCGGCGCGGCGGTATTTCGAACGGTCGGAGAACCCCGAGAACGAAAAGGAGCTCCGGACGTGGATGAGTCATGTTCAGTCGTCCTCCCAGTACGATCGGCTCATGCTCCTGGACCTTCTTTTCACCAAGAAATTGATCGTTCCCGACGGACCGGAACGAAGCGCCTCCTTCGTTTCTCCAAGCGCCCTGGAAGACCTGCGGTCGGGGAAAATCGTCTTCGAGGATTTCTACTGGAATGAGGCGAACCAGCGGATCTATTTGAAGATCCTGGTCCCCATCCTCGATGAAGCGCAAAACGACCGGCTCCTGGGATTTCTCGCTTTAAGAATCGATCCTGAAACATTTCTCAATCCTTTGATCCGCCATTGGCCGATCCCCAGCCGGACGGCCGAGACTCTGCTCGTCCGACGCGACGGGAACGATGCTTTATTCCTGAATGCTCTGAAATATCAAAAGGACGCCGCCCTCCATTTGCGCATTCCGCTGGGGCGGAAAGATGTGCCCGCCGTCGAAGCCGTACTGGGGAAGGCGGGGATCGTGGAAGGAGTGGACTACCGCGGCGTGCCGGTCGTCTCCGCTCTCCGCCGCGTTCCGGACTCGCCCTGGTTCATTGTGGTCAAGATGGACACGTCGGAAGCGTTTGGACCGATGAGGGCCCGATTGTGGGAAATCGTCGTGATCGGCGCCGTTCTCCTCCTCGGCACGGGAGCGGTGCTGGGCTTTTTCTGGAGGCGGCAGAACATCCGTTTGCATCGGGAGCGGTATCGAACGTCGGAAGCGCTCGATGAGAGCGAGGAGAGGTTCCGGCGGATGACGGAGAGCTCCCGTGAAGCCATCATGACGCTGGAGCCGCCATCCTGGGAATTCACGTCCGGGAACACGGCTACGGTGGATATGTTCCGGGCGAAGGACGTACAGGAATTCCTTTCCCACGGACCTGGAGATTTGTCCCCCGAGCGGCAGCCGGACGGGCGCTTGTCCGTCGAGAAGTCCATGGAGATGATCGAGACCGCGCTTCGCGACGGGTCCTGCTACTTTGAGTGGGTCCATCGGCGGATCGGCGGCGCGGAGTTCCCGGCCACCGTCCTCCTGACCCGAGTGCAGCGTTCCGGCAAGACGGTTCTCCATGCCACCGTTAAGGACGTCACCGAACAAAAGCGGGCCGAGATAGCGCTTCGGGAGAGCGAATCTCTCCTCGCGACGATTGCGGATTCGGCCCAAGACGCCATCCTGATGATGGGCCCTGAAGGCAAGGTGACCTATTGGAACTCTGCCTCCGAGCGCATGTTCGGCTACGCGAGATCCGAGGCGCTCGGCGGCAACCTGCATGACCTGATCGTCCCGCGGCGCTATCACGCTGCGCACCTTGCCGCGTACCCCGAATTCTTACGCACAGGCTGCGGAGCGGTCGTGGGCAAGACAACGGAATTGATGGCCCGCCGAAAGGACGGCAAGGAGATCACGGTCGAGCTGTCGCTATCCGCCATCGATACCAAAGGCGGCTGGCACGCCGTGGGCATTTTACGCGACATCTCCGCGTACAAGAGGGCGGAAGCGGCGGTCCGCGAGAGCGAGCAAAAGTATCGTGCCCTCTTTGAAAACGCCGCCCAGGCGATTTTCGTGGTGCAGGGCGGCCAGTTGGTCTTCAGCAATCCGGCCTACAGCCGGTTGGTTGGTTTTTCCAACGAAGAACTGAAGAGCTTATCGTACATGGATTTCATGCATCCGGAGGAACGGGTCCTGATCGCGGAACGCCATTTGAAACGGCTGAATGGCGAAGAAACGCCAACGCATTATACTTCACGGCTCGTGGATCGCGCGGGTTTGACGCGCTGGGTGGACGTCAGCGCCGTTTTCATCGACTGGGATGGCCATCCGGCAACCCTAGATTTCATGAGCGACATCACCGAGCGCAAGAATGCGGAGCAGGAACAAAAGATGATCCTCCTCCGCCAACAGGGCATCAGCGAGCTCCAACGTTCCCTTCTCGCGCCGGCCCCGCTGGACGCCAAGCTCAAGATCATCACCGACGGAATCGTGCGGATCTTCGGCGCCGATTTCTGCCGGATTTGGCTGATTCGGCCCGGCGATCTGTGCGACCAGGGATGCATCCATGCCCTTGTCAGGGAGGGACCGCACGTCTGCCACTTCCGCGACCGCTGCCTGCATCTGCTAGCGAGCTCGGGCCGCTACACCCACCTTGACGGCCAGGGCCATCGCCGTGTTCCGTTCGGCTGCTACAAGATCGGGCGGATCGCCTCAGGCCAGGAACCCCGGTTTCTGACCAACGATGTGGTCAACGACCCGAACGTGCACAACCATGATTGGGCCCGAGAGCTGGGCCTCGTGTCGTTCGCCGGATACCGTCTTCAGGTTCCCGACGCAGAGACCCAGGGGGTCCTAGCTCTCTTTGCCGATCACCCGATTTCGGCCGGGGAGGACGCCAAGCTGGGCGGACTGGCCAGCGCCGTTTCTTTGGTCGTGCAGCAGGTCGCGGCCGAGGAGGGTTTGCGTCGAGCTATCGCCGATAAGGAAGAGGCCAATCGCTTGCTCAAAGCGGCCACGGAGCAGGCTAACCAATTGGCCGTCGAAGCCCAGGCGGCCAACATCGCGAAGGGCCAGTTCCTGGCCAACATGAGCCACGAGATCCGGACGCCCATGAACGGGGTCATCGGCATGACCGGGCTGCTGATGGAGACCGATCTGTCCGAGGACCAGCGCCGCTATGCCGAATCGGTGCGCTCGAGCGGCGAGGCCCTGCTGAGCGTCATCAACGACATCCTGGATTTCTCAAAGATCGAGGCCGACAAGCTGGATTTGGAGGAGCTGGATTTCGATATCCGGGCGACGCTGGAGGATGCGGCGGAGCTGCTGGCCTTGCGCGCCCACGAAAAAAACCTGGAGTTCATCTACCGCATCGATCCCGCCGTCCACACCTTCGTCCGGGGCGATCCCGGACGGCTGCGCCAGATCCTGATCAACCTGGGAAACAATGCCGTCAAATTCACGTCCCGGGGGGAAGTCGCGATCGAGATCAAGCTGGAATCCGAAACCGGCGACCGTATCAAGGTCCGCTTCGAGGTGCGGGACACGGGCATCGGAATTCCCGCGGACAAGATCGGACTTCTATTCTCCGCCTTCCAGCAGGTGGACGCTTCGACGACACGGCAGTTCGGCGGGACGGGGCTGGGGCTGGCCATCTCCAAGCGCTTGGCCGAGCGGATGGGCGGGGAGATCGGCGTCACGAGCGTCGCGGGCCGGGGATCGACGTTCTGGTTCACGGCCGTCTTCGGCAAGCGGGCCCTGCCCGAGCATCTTGACGGGGGCCTTTCGACGAACCTCCGCGGCGTGCGGATTCTCGCCGTCGATGACAACGTCCTGAATCGCCTGGTCGTCGCCGAGCAGCTGTCGTCCTGGGGCGTGCGTCATGCGGAAGCGGAAAGCGCCGCCCGGGCGATGGAATGCCTGCGGGCCGCCCGGGCCGAGGGCGACCCCTTTCGCGTCGTGATCACGGACATGCAGATGCCTGAAACGGACGGAGAATCGCTGGGTCGGGCCATCAAGGCCGACCCCGAATTGAGCGACACGCGCCTGGTGATGATGAGCTCCTTCGGGCGGCGCGGCGACGCCAACCGACTCAAGGACATCGGGTTCTCCGCTTACCTGACAAAGCCGGTCAAGCAGTCCCAATTGTACGATTGCTTGGCGATGGTCCTCGGCGGCGAACGCGCCGCGGTGCCCGCCCCGGATGGCGCTCTCGTCACTCGCCATACACTCCGCGAAGACCGCCGCGGCCGCATCCGCATCCTGTTGGCCGAGGATAATGCGACCAACCGGCAGGTGGCCCTGGGAATCCTGAAGAATTTGGGCTTCAAAGCCGACACGGCGGCCAACGGCCGAGAAGTTCTCCAAGCCCTGGCGAAGATTCCCTATGACATCGTGTTCATGGATGTCCAGATGCCGGAGATGGATGGCCTCGAGGCGACCCGAGCCATCCGCTCCGGGCAAGCCGGAGCGATGAACACGAGGATTCCCATCATCGCCATGACCGCCCATGCCCTGAAGGGCGACCGCGAGCGCTGCCTTGAAGCGGGGATGGACGATTATATTTCCAAACCGATCGCACCCCAGGCCCTGGCGGACGCGCTCGAGACATGGGTGAACCAAGGAGAAGAGCGGCGGTCCGCGGGAGCTGCGCCCCGAGGCGATACCTCTTCGCCCGCCGGCCTTCCCGTTTTCGACCGGCCGGCGCTTTCCGACCGGGTCTTGGGGGACGAGGACGCGGTCACGCAAATCATCGCGATCTTTCTGGAAGACATTCCCAAGCAGCTTCAATCGCTCAAAGAACTCCTCGACCGCCGGGACGCGGAATCGGCCGGAAAACAGGCCCACGCCATCAAAGGCGCGGCGGCCAACGTGGGCGGAATGGCCATGAGCGCCGTCGCCGGCAGGATGGAAAAAGCGGGACGGACCGGTCGCTATGAAGAGGTCGCCGTCCTCCTGCCCGAGCTGAATCGGCAGTTCGAAATGCTGAGCGAAAAGATGCGGGAGGCGACGCCATGAAAATCCTGATCGCCGAAGACGACTCCACCTCGCGCGTTATCCTGGGCGCGGTCCTGAAAAAATGGGGATTTGAGCCCGTCGGCGCGGCCGACGGCTGTGCGGCCTGGGATGTCCTCCAACGGCCCGATGCTCCCGAGGTGGTCATCCTCGATTGGAACATGCCGGGCCTCGACGGCTTGGAGATCTGCCGCCGCTTGAGGAAGCTCGATGTGCGCAATCCTCCGTATGTCATTCTCCTGACCACCCGCGGCGAGAAGGGGGATATCGTGCAGGGCTTGGAGGCGGGCGCCAATGATTACGTGTCCAAGCCCTATGACAACGAGGAGCTGCAGGCCCGGATCGGAGTGGGGCAGCGAATGCTGGAGCTGCAGTCCCATCTGCTGGAAGCGCAGGATGCTTTGTCTCACCAAGCCACCCACGATTTCCTGACCGGCATCTTCAACCGACGGGCGATCCTGGACAGGCTCGCCCAGGAAATTTCGCGGGCAAAGCGGGACCGGGGAACTCTCAGCGTTGGAATGTGCGATATCGATCATTTCAAATACATCAACGATGTCCATGGCCATCAGGCCGGGGATGAAGCGTTGGTCGCTTTCACCCGGTGCATTCAAGGCCGGCTGCGGGACTACGACAGCTTCGGCCGGTATGGGGGAGAGGAATTCCTCATCGTCGCTCCCGGGTCCATGGGGCGTAGCGGCGAGAGCCTGTATGAACGGGTGCGCGCCGGAGTCGCGGACACCCATATCCCGACCAACGCGGGTTCCGCGTCTTTGACGATCAGTATCGGAGTGGCGGCGGGAACGGGTCATAGCACCGTGGACGCTCTGCTCGCCGCGGCGGACGCCGCGCTTTATAAAGCCAAGGCCGATGGGCGAAACCGCGTCGTCTATGCGAGCCCCTCATGATGAAAAAGTGACGCTTGTGACCCCTTTGACCGGGGGGCCGGCTTGTTGTAAACTGACGCTTTCATGGATCCCCGTAAGAAGAGCCGAGTAAGCCGGTTGATCGCTGGCGCCGCCCTCCTCTTTTTTTATGGCCTTGCGGCTTCGGCCGGCACAGCGCTAGGCATGACGGCCCAGCAGAAGCCCGAGATCGAGATCACCGTCCTCGAGAAAAAGATCGCCGACCCGACCCCCCAGGGCCTGACCCTGGTGTTCGTCCTGAGCGTGAAAAACCTCCTGACCATCCCCCAGGTTCTCTCGCGCTACGACTATCGGGCGGTTATCGAGGGCCTCGAATACCTCAACCTGCAGACCGCTCTCGATGCCCCGATCCGGATCGAGGGCCGCGAAGAGGCCCTCCTCGCCCTCCCGATCAAGATCACTTACGACTATCTGTATGCCGTCGTCCCCGCGCTCAAGGGGCGCGATCAGGCGGGCTGTTTCGTATCGGGCGGGATGACCTTCCAGGATGATCGGGGCAGGGAGAAGCGGGCGCCCCTCTCGTTTTCGGGGGAGTTTCCCATCTTCAGGGGGATCGAGATCGGCCTCCTGCCGATCGAGGCCCGGGACCTGACCGTCGGCGGGGCGGACCTCGTCTTCAAGGCGTCGGTCGGGAATCCGAACGGCTTTTCCTTCACCATCGATCGGCTGAGCTTCAGGCTCGAGCTTGTGGGAGTGGCCGTCAAGGAGGGGGTCGCCGGCCAAGGCGCCGAGGTCGACGCCCACGGCGAAAAAGCCGTCGCCATCCCGCTGCTCCTGGATTTCTTCGAGCTCGGCCGGACGCTCTACGACGGCCTCTCCCAGCCGCCCGCCGCGGCGCGGCTGGTCGGCGAGGTCGAGCTGAGGTCGGTCTGGGGGACGTTCACCTTTCCCTTCGACCGGAGCGCCAAGGTCGCCGTGGCCAAGATCTCCTGATCCCGCCGCGCGGGGCTTCGGGCCGCCTTAGAACCAGTAGTTGAGTCCCAGGGATAGCGTCACGCCCCCGAGATCCAGCGGGCCGAAGCCCGTGAAGCCACTGTTGGGATCGGCCCCCAGCTTGCCCTTGGCGTAGCTGTACTTGCCCTCGAAATCGACGGTCAGCCGGTTTCCGATCGGGATTTGGACGCCGGCGAAGCCCTGGGCGCCGAGCGTGATCCGGCCATTGTTCCGGTCCATGGCGTCCACGGTATAGATCGGATAAATGGTGTCGACGTAGTTTCCGCTGGTGTACGTCCACGGATCGCTGAAATCGACGAGGTCTCCCGACATCCGGACGCTCCAAATATAGAAGGCGAGGCCGGCCCCGAAATAGGGGATGACCTTGGTCCGTCGGCCGAGCGGCGCGACTTTGAGCGAGAGTTGAATGGGCGTCACGGAGAGGCTCAGGTTGTGGGCGGGCCTATAGTCGCCGTTGTAATACCGGGCCGGAAAGGCGAAATCCCCGTCCGAGAACTGGATGCCGACGTAATCTCGGTAGAAGGCGGTCCTGTTCTTGGTGTAAGTGTCGATGCCGATCACGAGGCTCAGCTCCCGGTTCAGGAAGACCTCATAGTCGAAAGCGAACGAGGCGCCTTGGAAATTGGACTTGGAGAAGTTCATGTTGGCCAGCTCGTTGGACCAGAAATCGCTGTTGAGGCCGGGGATGTAATAGCCGACCTTGAAGGAGATTATGTTCGCGTGTCCGAGGCTGGCGCAAGCGACGAGGGCCGCTAGGACTATGATCAATCTGTTTTTCATGTTGGCCTCCTGCCTCTCAATAAAATGCAAGAACCATGCCAATTATTTCGGCCTGGTTCTCGGGGGAAATCTTTTTTTCGATGTGGCGAAAAAAGGTCAATTGTCCTCTTTTATCGGATTTTCCTCCAGTTTAGCTCAGATGGGGGTCAGGTCTCAACAATTCAACATTTATGAATTAAGGCGTACCAGCGAGGAGTGTTGAATTGTTGAGACCTGACCCCCATCTGGCATATCATGGGTGGGAACATGAATACCCTGATCCTCGCGATCGACCCCAAATCGCCCGATCTTGGCGTCCTGGCCCGGATCGTCGGCGCCTTGCGGGCCGGCGGGAGCATGGCCTATCCCACCGAGACGTTCTACGGCCTGGGCGTCCTGGCGTATTCCGCGGAGGCCGTCGAGAGGATCTACGCCCTGAAGAGGAGAGAGGCCGGCAAGGCCCTGTCCGTGGTGATCTCCGATCTGGACATGGCCGAAGCCGCCGCTGGCCCTCTGTCCGCTCCGTTCCTCGCCTTGGCCCGCGCCTTCTGGCCCGGTCCCCTGACGCTCGTCGCGCCCGCTCGGCCGCTTTTCCCGCCCCGGATGCTGGGGCCGGGCGGCTCACTGGCCATGCGCGTCCCGGGGACCCCGTGGCTGAGGGAATGTCTTCGGCTCCTGGGAGCCCCCGTCACGGCGACGAGCGCCAACCCATCGGGCGGGCCGGAAATTTCGAGGCCCGAGGACGCCATCGCCCTGTTCCTTGGGAAAGTGGATGTGATCGTCGACGGCGGCCCGACGCCCGGCGGCCTGCCCTCGACGATCGTGGATCTGACCGCGGCCCGGCCCCGGCTCGTGCGGGCCGGCGCCGTCCCCGAAGCGGCCCTCCGCCGCTTCCTCGCTCCCGTGCCGCTTACTTGACGGTCGAGCCCGGCGCGATCTCGCCCTCGAAGAAGGGGATCACCGCCTTGTCGCCCGCAACCGCCGCCAGGATCATGCCCTGCGATTCGACGCCGCGGATGATGGCCGGCTTCAGGTTCGCCACGATGATGAGCTTTTTCCCGACCAGGTCCTCGGGCTTGTAGCTCTCCGCGACGCCGGCCACGAGC
>Ga0182021_10012355_pt1 | contig 10139 bp, 5 predicted proteins | sample 612E3MmetaG_FD_120493 | JGI IMG/M metagenome (GOLD analysis project Ga0182021, IMG submission 120493) | Permafrost microbial communities from Stordalen Mire, Sweden - 612E3M metaG (Illumina Assembly) | ecosystem: Environmental > Terrestrial > Soil > Wetlands > Permafrost | place: Sweden... | reverse complement strand
CTGACGGTGACGAGCATCAGCTATCCGAACGGGTTCAGCGGAGCGTGGTCGGGCGCGGTGGCGGCGGGTGGCTGTCACAACGTGACGGTGACGTTTGCGCCCGTGGCGGTCACCGGCTACAGCGGTACCGTGACGGTCCACAGCGACGCGACCAGCGGCACCGGCACCATCTCCGCCTCGGGCACGGGTGTCGCGGCGGTAGTGACCCCGACGAAGATCATCGCGCTGAGCGGCCCCCGGACGTTTGGCAACGTCACCAACGGCACCACGGCCACCGCGACCCTGACCATTGCCAACACCGGCACCACCAACTTGACGGTCAGCAGCATCGACTATCCGGACCACTTTAGCGGCGCGTTCAGCGGCTCGATCCCGCCCGGCGATCACACCGTCCAGGTGGTCCTGAACTTCCAGGGCAATGGCTACGGCGTCTTCATGTACCTCCGCGGGTACAAGTTCGAGGTCAAGAGCGCGCACTCCTTCACGTCGGTCGAGGGCAAGACCCTCTCGCTCGTCTCGACGGCCCTCGAGAAGGGCGGCGTCACGACGCCGCTCGAGCAGCGTCCCACCATCGAGTGGAACGAGAAGGTCGGCGCGCTCGGCGCGGCATCCGGCAGCGCCCCGATGGCGGCTCCGCCGGCCGGGGCCCCCGGCGGCACCGCCGCCGGCAGCGCGACCACCAGCCCCGGCGCTGCCTCGGGCAGCCTCCAGATCGGGGGAGGGAAGTAATCTTGGGCACGTTCCGCAATCCGCGGGCGCGCGCGTCTCTCCAGCACCGCGCGTCGCGCGCGGCATCGCTCGGCTCGGTCGCGATCGTCCTGGCATCGCTCGGCAGCGCACGCTCGTCGTTCGCCGCCGACGGCGACGGCGACGCGAACCGCGCGCAGACGGAGGTCACGACCGTCGATCGCGAGAGCTCGAGCGTCCAGGCCGCGATCGAGAAGGCGAAGTCGCAGAAGTACACCGTCGAGCAGCGCCTCACGAACGGCGAGCTCCTCTACCGCACGAAGGACTACCCGCGCGCGGTCGTCGTCTTCAGCGAGATCCTCGAGGAGTTCCCGGACACCGCGTCGTACCCCGACGCGCTCTGGCTCCGCGGCGAGACGTTCTACGCCCAGAAGGAGTACCTCTCGGCGCGCCGCGACTATCGCGCGCTCGTCGATCGGTACACCGAGCCGCGGTTCAATCCGTACTTCGGCAAGGCGCTCGCGCGCCTCGTCGACGTGTCGCTCCGCATCAACGACATCAAGGGGCTCGACGAGGTCTTCCAGAAGATCAACCAGGTCCCGCCCTCTCAGGTGGACGCTGCGCTGCTCTACGCCAAGGGCAAAGGCTACTACTTCAAGGGCGACTACTCGAGCGCGCTCGGCGCGCTCCAGTCGGTCCCCAACGGCAACCAGTACACGCATCAAGCCCGCTATTTCCAGGGCATGGTCGCGATCAAGCAGGCGCGTCCCTCGGCGCCGCCGCCCACGCCCGCGAACGCGCCCCCCGACGCGAACGTCCGCGTGGTGCCCACCAACTACAAGGTCGCGATCGAGCAGTTCCGCGTCGCCACCGAGCTGCCGCCGGACACCGACGAGCACAAGCAGGTCATCGACCTCTCCTGGATGGCGATGGGCCGCCTCCACTACGAGATGGAGAACTACACGCAGGCCGCCGAGGCGTACTCGAAGGTCGGTCGTGACTCGCCCGAGTTCGGGACGATGCTCTACGAGCTCGCCTGGGTGTACGTCCGCCTCGGCGACGTGCAGCGCGCCGAGCGCGCCCTCGAGGTCCTCCAGGTCGCCGACCCGAGCTCGTCGCTCGTCGGTGACGGCACGCTGCTCCGCGCCGACCTCCTGCTGCGCGCCGGCGCGTTCGACAAGTCGCTCCAGCTCTATCTCGGCGTCCGCGAAGAGTACGAGCCGATGCGCGCCAAGCTCGAGGCGTTCATCGATCAGAACCCGCAGCCGGGCGTCTACTACGAGAAGCTCTCGCAGCAGCAGCTCGATCTCCTCGACCAGAACGAGCAGATCCCGCCGCTCGCCATCCGCTGGGCACGCGACGCCGAGGACGGCCCGATGGCCTTCGCGGTCATCGACGACGTCAACCAGTGCAAGACGCTGATCCGTCAGAGCTACCAGCTCATCGACAAGCTCAACATCATCCTCAACGCGACCAACCGCGTCCGCGCCTTCCCGGAGCTCCAGGCCGGCGAAGAGCGCGCGCTCGCCCTGATCAACCGCCTCTCCAAGATGCGCCTCGCCATCGCGAAGGGCATGGACGACGAGGAGCCCGGCGACCTCCAGGGCGACATCGGGCAGGTGCGGGCACAGCGACGTCAGGCGCAGGGCCTCATCGGCGCGCTGCCGATCTCGAGCGGCGAGTTCGCGGAGCGCGACTACGCCGGCGCGAAGCAGTGGAACAACGTCTCGCAGGAGCTGTCGCGGCGCGGCGTCGAGATCGACTACCTCAACGCCACGATCAACGGCCTTCGCCGCATGCTCAAGGAAGACGCGCAGCGCGGCGTGGCGCGCTCGCCCGCCGACGTCGCGCGGTTCACCGCCGAGCTCGACGAGAACGAGCGGCTTCTCAAGCAGCGTCAGGGCGAGGTCGTCGACCTGCGCAGGCAGATCGAGATCGGCCGCGCGCAGATCGGCATCGGCGACGCGCGTTACCAGAACGACGCCGTCGCACGCGTGCAGTTCCGCGACGCGCTCGAGCGCGAGGTGCAGCTCGCCTCGCAAGGTCAGGCCGGCGGCGGCGCGCAGCGCTACGCCGGCAAGGTGCGTCCCGCGCTCGAGCAGTCGCGCGCCGTCGAGGACAAGCTCGTCGCCCAGTTCGCCGAGCTCGAGCGACAGGTCGCCCTGCGCATCACCGAGGTGCAGAACAAGGTCGAGGCCGAGCGCCTCAAGATCAACGGCTTCAACATGACGCTCGGTGCCTACGACACCGAGGCTCACGACCTGGTCGGTCAGGTGGCGAAGCGGAACTTCATGCTGGTGCGTGACAAGCTCCGCGGGATCATCCTGCGCGCCGACGTCGGCATCACCGAGCAGGCGTGGGAAGTCCGCGAAGAGGAGCTCGATCGCGTGCACAACCTCCAGACGGAGCGTGCCCGCGAGGAGCAGCTCCTCGACGAGGAGCTGCGCGAGGTGCTCGACGACACCGGCGAGCCGACGAAGGCCTCCGGTAAGCAGTGAAGCAAGCAGTGAAGCCAGTGCGAGAATCCGCGAGAATCGGCATGAGAACGACGATGAGGAAGGCTTTCTTCGCAGCGCTGGTCGCGTCCGCGATCGCGCTGCCCGGGCTCGTGTCATCGGCCTCCGCCCAGCCTGCGAAGCCGGCACCGGCCAAGCCTGCGCCCGCCAAGCCGGCACCGGCCAAGCCTGCGCCCGCCAAGCCTGCGCCCGCGAAGCCTGCGCCCGCCAAGCCCGGCGCAGCCGACGCGGGGGCGCCGGTCACGTCGACCTCGACGTCGTCGAGCGACGCCGGCACGAGCGCGAGCAGCACCGCCACGAGCGGTGACGGCGGGACCGATACGTCCCTCGCGTCGACCGTCCCGCCCCCGCGCAAGATGAACCCGCCTCCGCCGCCTCCGTCGCCCGCGCAAGTCGCGGCGCTCGGTGCGCTGAAGGACGAGGTCGACGCGTTCGAGAAGGGCGCGAAGGACTACCGCGACACCGTCACGACCATCATTCGCCTCCACTACGAGTCGAAGAAGAAGGAAGTCCTGTCCGGCCTCGACCGCGAGATCGCGATCGAGAAGGACGAGCTCAAGAAGGCGCGCGAGATCGCCATCAAGCGCCTCCAGGAGTTCATCGCCGTCTACAGCGGTCCGCGCTCGCAGCCCGAGGCCACGCCCGACGCGATGTACCGACTCGCCGCGCTCTACGAGGAGCGTGCACGCTCCGAAGAGGCGACGGACCCGATCGAGGTCGGCCTCAAGGACGCGATCGCGCTCTACAAGCGCGTCATCAACGAGTACCCGAAGTACCGCGAGATCGCGGGTATCTACTACTTCCTCGGCCATGCGCTCAACGACTCGGGGCGCATCCCCGAGGCGATGCAGGTGTGGCGCTCGCTCGTGTGCGCGAACCACTATCCGTATCCGACGCCGCCCGATCCGAAGGATCCGACGAAGGACACGATCACGCCCATGCCTCAGGACCATGACGAGGCCTTCTGGACGGCGTGGCGGCACAAGTACACGGACCCGAAGGCGATCCGGAAGACCAACCCGGAGACGGTCTACGTCGACCCGTACTTCACGAATGATACGCGCAACGCCTGCACGTACCTCCCGCAGCCCGCCATCCGGCAGGGCGAGGACCCGAAGTACGTCGCCGAAATCTGGTGGCAGATCGGCAACTGGGAGTTCGACCAGCTCGACTTCGCGAGCGGCGTGACGAAGGAAGACCCCGGCAGCGTGTGGGGCTACAACCGCGCGTCGTCGGCCTACGTCCAGTCGATGAAGTACAAGAAGCCGCCGCTCTACGGCGTCGCTCTCTACAAGTACGCATGGGCGCTCTTCAAGCAGCAGCGCTACGAGCTCGCGACGAAGCAGTTCATCGTGCTGCTTAACTACACCGACGAGCAGCAGAAGGTCACGGGCGACACGGGCGCGGACTTCCGTAACGAGGCGTACACGTACGTCGCCGGCTCGCTCACGAACGTCGACTTCAAGGGTCCGGAGGAGTGGGAGCCGTACATCATGCGGCCCGACATCATCGACACCGAGCCTCGCCCCGAGGTCGCGGAGAAGAAGCTCCACATCGCGATCGATCGCGTGAAGGATCCGAACATCATCCCCCAGGACAAGCCCTGGACGATCGAGATCTACCGCGCGCTCGCGCTCGAGTACCGGTCGCTGAACATGTACGTGAACGCCGTCGAGACCTACGAGACCATGCTCTCGAAGTGGCCGATGGATCCCACGGCGCCGGACACGCAGAACGCGATCGCCGAGACCTACGACCAGCTGAACCTCACGAAGCGCCCGGGCACGCCCGAGCACGACGCGACGGCGCAGAAGGCACTCGAGGCGCGCACCAAGCTCGCGAACTACATCGGCAACACGCCGTGGGTCGACGCGAACAAGGACAACCCCTCGGCCATCCAGAACGCCGAGCGCCTCGTGCGCGGCGGTCTCCGTCAGGCGGCCGCGCAGCACACGAACAACGGCAAGGCCGGGCTCCTCGCTGCGAGCGAGACCCAGGATCCGGGCCGCCAGCTCGAGCTGCTCTCGCGCGCAGCCACCGAGTACAAGCTCGCCGGCATCGGCTGGTTCGGGTACCTGAAGCAGGACGAGAACGCGCCCGACGCGTACGAGAGCCGCTACTGGCTCGCCGACGCACGCCACCAGTACGTGCGTATCGCGGTCGTCCTCCACAAGGTCGCCGGCAAGACGTATCCGGAGCCGGCTCGCAAGGACATCGACGAGGCGCTCGCCGCCGCGATCGACGTGCGCGACTCGAACGAGGACGACAAGTACCTCGAGAACGCGGGCTTCTTCGTGGTCGACGTCAGCGACGTCGATCGCGATCTCGCCTACCAGCGCGCCGAGCAGGGGCTCACGAACGGCGTCGAGGAGCGCAAAGAGGTCAAGTTCGACGGCACCGACGAGGCCACGCGCAAGGCGCTACGCGATCCGCTCCCGGGCGTCGTGCAGCAGTCGATGACCGCGCGCGACGAGTACGTGAAGATCGTACCCGCGAGCCTCGACATCCAGCACCGCGCGAACGACTACCAGTTCTACGTCGCCGAGCAGTACTTCCTCTACGGCCAGTTCGATCTCGCGCGCGCGCGCTTCGAGCCGATGTGGAAGGAGCACTGCGGCAAGGACGAGCTCGGCTACAAGGCGTGGGAGAAGCTCATCACGATGAGCAACCTCGAACGCGACGCGCCGAAGTCGATCGAGCTCGCCGAAGCGGAGAAGGCGCACTCGTGCGCGTTCACGCCGGAGCAGGCCGGCAAGGCCGGCTCGATCATCAACCCCACCATCCAGGAAGCCGGCTTCCTCCGCGCCCGCGAGCAGTTCGAGAAGGCCTGTGGGGCGAAGGTCGGACAGAAGTGCGTCAACCCGGACGCGCCCGAGAAGAAGGACACCTGGCGCAAGGCCGGTGAGCTCTACGAGTCGGCGCTCGCCGCGGCGCCCGGTCGTGACGAGGCGCCCGAGGCGGCGATGAACGCTGCGTACGCCTACAAGCAGATCGGCGAGTACAACAAGGCGATCGCGCTCTACAACCTGTTCATCTCGGACTACGGCTCGGACGCGCGCCTCAACGCGCTGCAGAAGGGCGATCCGAAGACGAAGGCCGCGCCGGACCCGAAGAAGTATGCCGAGCGCATCAACTTCCTGGGCCAGGCGTACGCCGCGCTGGGCGAGACCTACTACTCGTTCTTCAACTACCAGCGGTCGGCCGAGACCTACGACAAGGTCGCGTCGAACGAGCGGTTCCCGGAGCAGACGCGTCGCGACAACGCGAAGAACGCGATGATCCTCTACGCGAACCTCGGTCAGCGCGACAAGATGATGGGCGACTACCGCATCCTCTTGAAGACGAACCCGAGCAGCGACGACAAGGCCAACGCCGACTACACGGTCGCGAGCTACGACTTCAAGCAGTGGAGCCCGACCGCGGGTGACACCGGCCAGAACCGTCAGACGCGGTTCGCCGCGCAGCAGAGCCTGATCAGCTACTTCCAGACGGCGAAGAACGCGCCGGGCGCGGCGAAGTACTCGGTGGAAGCCGCGTACGAGGTCGCAAAGATGATGAAGTCGGTCTCCGACGTCACCTACCGCACCTGGTTCAAGAACACGGTCGCCGCGTGGGACAACTACCGCTCGCGCGCGCCGGTCAAGGACAACAAGAGCGAGGCGCAGCAGTCGCCGTACGTCGACTACGCGGCCGAGGCCGACTTCACGCTGCTCGACGAGCAGATCACGGCGAGCTTCGACGATCCCGCGAAGCACAAGTACGCGCGCAGCGTGAACGACATCTTCGGTGAGGTGCAGGTCGACCCGAAGACGAAGAAGGCGGTCAACGGCCCCGACGGCAAGCCCATCATGAAGAAGAAGGGCAAGTACCAGCAGAACGCTGCCGAGGCCGAGAAGTGGGATCTCGCGCTCGACGCGATGATCAAGAAGTACGAGTCGCTCGAGTGGGTGCCCACGGCGATCGCGCGTCAGGGCGCGATCTACGACACGCTCCGCACGGGCCTCTACAACATGGTCCTCAAGAACGACGAGCTCTTCACGCCGGCGCAGAAGGCGACGCTGAAGCAGATGCACGACAGCGGCCGGCCCGATCTCGACGAGACCGCGAACAACATCGAAGACGGCATGACCGACTTCTGGCGCCAGAAGAAGCAGCTCGAGCTCGACGGCGCCGACCAGGTCATGATCAAGCGCTACGCGTCGGCGGTCGCCTACGCGCGCAAGTACAACATCCGCAACGCGCAGCTCTCGCGCGCCGTGAGCCGGCTTGCGTACTACACGGACATCATCTCCGGCGGCGACGCCAAGATGGCCGAGTACGTCACGTCGACGCCGGACCCGACCAACAAGGGCGCAACGAAGCTCACGTACTCGTCGCGCCAGTACGTGCAGACGCGGCCGGGCCTCTCGGCGCTTCCGCCTCCGCAGGGCAACGCGTCTGCTTTGCCTGCAGCTCCTTGAACGGCAGACTGGAAGATCATGCGTAACTTCGGAACACGGATCGCCAGCGTCGCGCTGCTCGGCTTCTGCATGGCGGGGGCGGTGCTCGTCGCTCCTGCGTGCGGCGGCCCCGACAAGCCCGTCAACTACCCCGACGGCGGGACCACGGGCACCGCGGTCACCGACAACAAGGGCGGGCAGGTCGGCGTCATCGACTCCGCGGGCACGTCCGGCCTCGAGGGCTCTGCGAAGAGCACGTACGAGGCCGGCTGGCAGGCGTGGCTCCGCGGCGATCTCGCCACGGCAAAGTCGAAGTTCACCGAAGCGCAGAGCGCGGCGCCGAAGTCACCGGCCCCGTCGTACTCGCTCGGTGTCGTGCTCGAGCACCTCGGCGACATCTCGGGCGCGCAGCAGGCCTACCGCACGGCGTTCTCGAACGACCCCACGCACGAGCTGTCGATGTGCGCGTATGCGCTCTCGCTCGCGAACAACAAGAGCCCCGGCGAAGCGGACACCTTCCTCACCGACAAGCGGACGAAGAACGACAAGTCACCGCGCCTCACGACGTGCGCGGCCGAGGTGAAGTCGATTCAGAACGACCACGCCACGGCGCAGCAGCTCGGCCAGGACGCGCTCCGGATGGATCCGAACTTCAAGGACGCGATGGTCACGCTCGCGCGCGATCACTACCGCGCGCGGAAGATGGATCTCGCGAAGTACGCGCTGCAGGCGGTGCTCGAGGGCTTCGGTGATGCCACGCCGGCGCGAGACAAGGACAACGCCGAGGCGCACTTGCTCCGCGGCCTCATCATGCGCGAGTCCGGCTCGCGCATCGTGGCGCTGAAGGACTTCGAAGCGGCGACGACGCGCCGCCCCGACCTGGTCGAGGCGCTCCTCAACCTCGGCTCGATGCGCCTCGAGGCCGGCAACGCCACCGAGGCGATCGGCCCGCTCGAGCAGGCGACGAAGTTCGCGCCCAACAGCGCGCTCGCGCACCTGAACCTGGGCGACGGCTACCGCCTGCTCCAGCGCTACGGCGACGCGAAGACGGAGTTCGACAAGGCGCTCTCGCTCGACTCGAGCCTCGCTGCCGCGCACTACGACCTCGGGCTCATGTACCTCACGGCGCAGAGCATCCCGAACACCAACGCCGACTCGCAGGTCTCGACCGCCATCAAGGAGCTCGAGACCTACAAGACGATGCGCGGCGCGAAGGCCCCGCCGGGCGTGAACGATGAGATCGACGACCTCCTGAATCGCGCGAAGGCGAAGCAGGCGGAGCTGAAGAACACGGTCGCCACCCCGGCGGCCGCTGCTGCCCCCGCGAGCGGCGCGAAGCCTGCTGCGGCAGCACCTGCCGCCGCAGCACCTGCCGCCGCGGGAAAGCCCGATGGCGGCGGCATCGTCCGGGATATGCCATGATTGAGGGAGGAGCTCACCCCATGACGTCTGGCACCCTCAAGCGCACGTTCGCCGTTCTGCTCGCCGCCGCGTCGTTCGTCGCGTGTCTGGGCTTCGTCTCGTCGGCCGCCGCGGACGAGACCACGACCAAGCCCGGCACGATCACGCTCAAGCCGACGACGGTCGTCGGCCGCTACAAGCGGCCGTCGGTCGTGATCGAGGTCACCCGCGCGAAGGCCGAGGTGAAGCTCGCCGACCTGGCCGACCCTGCCGTCGAGAAGATCGTTCGAGCTGCCTCCAAAGCACCGTTCTGAGGAATTGGCCATGTCCCGCACCCGCACTCGCACTCGCTCCATGACGGCGCCGCTCGCAGCGCTCGCTCTCGGTCTCGTCGTCTTCTCGGGCGCGCAAGACGCCTCCGCGCAGCAGAAGAGCGGGGGAGTCATCACCATCAACGAGGTGACGATCGTGGGCCGCGTCCAGAAGCCGGTCGCGTCGGTCGACGTGAGCAAGATCCAGCCGAAGCTGACGCTCGCCGAGCTCCGCCAGCCTTTCCTCGATCGCATCGAAGAGGCCGCGCGCAAGGACCCGTTCTGATCGCGCGAGCACCTGCCATGGTGCTGCGATCGGGGCGCCGTCACCGCCAGCTGCCGTGATTCCGTTCGTCGCCGTCCTCGTTGCGCTCGCATGCGCCGCGGCGAGCGCGCGTCGGGTGTGGTTCGCTGCGAACGCGACCGCCATCCACCCCGAGGACATCCACGCAGCTCTCGCCAAGGCGAAGGGGCCCGAGGCCATCGTGGCGCTGCGCGAGCTCGTCGAGAAGGAGCCGGCGGCCGACTGGGAGCGCGACCTGCTCGATGCGCTCACGGCTCCCGTCGCGCAGCGCGTCGCGCTCGTGAACCAGCAGCTGACCGAGCTCGACTATCGCATCCAGCGCTGGGCTCGGGTGCCTCGGGTGTGCGCGAGCATCGCCACGAGCTTCGGGTTCATGCTTGCGACGCTGGTCCTGCGGAAGGGTCTCGCGGACACGGGGGAGGTACCGGTCGAGGTTGGGGAGATGATCCTCAAGGGGCTGGTCGCGGATGCGCTCATGGTG
>Ga0182021_10012354_pt1 | contig 10140 bp, 10 predicted proteins | sample 612E3MmetaG_FD_120493 | JGI IMG/M metagenome (GOLD analysis project Ga0182021, IMG submission 120493) | Permafrost microbial communities from Stordalen Mire, Sweden - 612E3M metaG (Illumina Assembly) | ecosystem: Environmental > Terrestrial > Soil > Wetlands > Permafrost | place: Sweden... | reverse complement strand
GCCCGGTTCGCCAGACGGGCGAAGGCCCGGTGTGAGGCTCCGTACCTGCTGCACTGCGCGCTGTCTTGGCTGAGGCCGGCGGGTGCGCCGGGAGCCCTGAGGAACCGGCCGCATGTATCCAACACACGAGCGGACTCCCTCCGAGACCTCGCGCTGGCTGAGGGCGGCGGATGGATCCTCCTAGGCTGCGCAGTGCAGCACGTACTCCGCGTCCCGCCGGATTCGTACCAGGCTGTCTCGTCGAGGGGTCATGAACTGTCGGCTCTTCGGCTCATAGCCAGCGTGTCGTGGCTCCTCGAGGTGGGGCTGACTCGCCCATACGCGTCGAGGGGTCATGACACGCCGATCTCCGCTCGGGACCCCGGCCGTTACTGGCTCCTCATCTACGGTCCCTGAGGAACTGCACGGCGTCACCCGCTTTCCGGTCCTGAGGATGAACACGGCGTCAGCCGGGTGCTTGTTGCGAAGGGCGGCCCGTCGGCTACGAAGGTTCGTCATCGCGCACGGCCCTGAGCCCGATGTCAAGGAGTCCTTGACACGATCGGGCCATCGGATGCCTGCTCGCAGTGTCAGGGGAACCCTGACGGATCGTTGGGGCACTTATCGTGGCTGAAGAGTTGAAGTGTTCGTTCTGTGGAAAGTCGGAGAAGCAGGTGGCGCGGCTGATCGCGGGCGCGCACGCGTACATCTGCGACGAGTGCGAGTCCTGCGACGCGATCCTGGGAGCGGCGACGCCCGGAGGCATCGGCGACGACTCCGTACTGGCGTCACTGCCGGCCTGCGACGCTGCGGTCGACGTGGCGCGGGAGCATCTACAGCACCGAGTGGACCAGCTGCGGGCGAGCCAGGTCAGCTGGGAGCAGATCGGCAAGGCGCTCGGCGTCTCGCGGCAGGCGGCGTGGGAGCGGTTCCGCTGAACAGTCGAGAGAGCCTGACCCTTCGTGACGTGTGCCCGGCTGACGCCGCGCACAACCTCAGGGACCCAAGACCCATGGAGATTGTGACCCCTCGGCTAGCCTGCGAACGAAGTCGGTCACTCTCCTGGAGGTCGCGATGCCCATTCTCGGCAACATCACCGAAGCCATCGGCAACACCCCGCTGGTACGGATCAACCGCCTCGCGGAGGGCCTCGGCGCCACGGTGGCAGTGAAGCTGGAGTTCTACAACCCCGCCAACTCGGTGAAGGACCGCATCGGCGGGGCCATCGTCGATGCCGCAGAGGCTGACGGCAGCCTCAAGCCCGGCGGCACGATCGTCGAGGCGACCAGCGGAAACACCGGCATCGCGCTGGCGATGGTCGCGGCGGCGCGCGGGTACTCGCTCGTGCTCACCATGCCCGAGTCGATGTCGAAGGAACGCCGCGCGCTGCTGAGGGCGTTCGGCGCGGAGCTGATCCTGACTCCCGCGTCGGAGGGCATGAAGGGCGCCGTCTCACGCGCTGACGCGATCGCGGCCGAGCGGCCAGGTGCGATCCTCGCCCACCAGTTCGAGAACCCCGCAAACCCGAAGATCCACTACGAGACGACGGGTCCGGAGATCTGGAAGGGAACCGACGGCACGGTCGACATCTTCGTTTCCGGCGTCGGTACGGGCGGTACAATCTCCGGCGCCGGCCGCTACCTCAAGGAGCAGAACCCCGAGATCAAGGTCGTCGCGGTCGAGCCGGCGGAGTCGCCGCTTCTCTCCGGCGGCAGCCCCGGTCCGCACAAGATCCAGGGCATGGGCGCGAACTTCATCCCGGAGATCCTCGACAGGACCGTGTACGACGAGGTCATCACCGTCAACGCCGACGAGGCCGTCGCCGTCGCCCGGGAGATGGCCACCAAGGAAGGCATCATGGCCGGCATCTCGTCCGGTGCGATCCTCAAGGCCGCGCTCGACCTCGCCGCACGTCCCGAGAACGCCGGCAAGACCATCGTCGCCATTACCTGCGACTTCGGCGAGCGCTACCTGTCCACGGTGCTCTTCGAGGGAATGGTCGACTGACCGGTACAGAGTCTCTCGCGGACGCGTACGGGGTCTCTCGCGGAGCGGTGCAGGGTCTCTCGGCGAGGTCAGTGCTGTCCGGTCACTACTGCCAGGTCGTCGTCCACGTAGCCTGGCCGAGCGATCGCGAGGCCGCCCAGGAGCAGGAAGACGGCGGAGCCGGCGATCAGCACCAGCGGTACGGACCAGCCGCCGGTCAGCTGGTGGATGATGCCGACGAGCAACGGCCCGAGACCGGAGAAGATGTAGCCGACGGACTGCGTCAGCCCGGACAATCCGCCCGTCACGTGAGGGTCGCGCGTACGTGCCGTGATGAGGGCGAGCGCCATGGGGAACGAGAACCCGGCCACGCTGAGGAGCGTCACCCACAGGATCGGTGACCACATCGGCGCGAGCCACAAGCCGCCGAAGCCGATCGCGAGGAACGTCGCGAAGACGACCACGTACGGTCGCAGATCGCGTGATCTCGCCACGACGATCGGCATGATGAGCGCCGCCGGGAAACCGAGCGCCGAGTAGTACGACAGGAGCAGGCTCGCCGACGCCGCCGACACCCCCGCGTCGCGGAGGATCTGTGCGAGCCAGCCGAAACACACGTACGCCTGCATCGACTGGATCCCGAAGAACAGCGCCAGCCCGAGGGCCCGCCGCGACCGGATCACCGACAGGATGCTGCTCCGTGGACCCATCGCCGCGCCGGTCAGGCGACGTTCGCGGACCGTGAGCACCACCCACGGCACGACGGCCACGGCGGAGATGACACCCCAGACGCCGAGCGCGGTACGCCACCCGCTCGGACTGGTCAGGAAGAGCGGCGTCACGAGACCGGGCACCGTGGCCCCAGTGGTCAGCCCCACCACGTACACCATCATCAACACGGACTGCCGCCGCGGGTAGAAGCGCTTGATGAAGACCGGTACGAGGATGTTGCCCATCCCCGCGCCGAGCAGCGCCAGCACGGACAGCGCGAGGAACGCGGTCTGGTTGGAGACGAGCGAACGGGCCAACAGACCGAGGGCCGCGGCGGCCGCACCAAGCGTCAACGCCCCTGCCGTACCGAGCTTGTTCGACACGGTGACGGCCGTCGCGCCCGCGATCGCGAAACAGAACCCTGGAAGGGCGGTCAGTGCACCCGCGACGGTCGCCGACAGACCGAGGCCGTGGGTGATCTCCGCCAGGACAGGTCCGATCGAGGTCGCTCCCGGACGAAGGATGATCGCGATCGCGGCAACGGCAAATGCACCGAACCACGCGAACCGGGTCGCCCTGGGTAACCTCACCGGCGAATCCTCCCAGATCGTCCACGGCTCTCCGGGAACTGATCATTCGCGCGACCTGCACGAGGACGGAAAGGGACCCGAAAGTCGTTGAACTCCCAACCGACATTGGAGAGCTGTCATTCACACAGTGCCGCAAATGGTGCCGCCCTATATTCAATTCGCCGATCCACGGCCATCGACAAGGAGCAACACCCAGATGTCACGCAACGAACAGATTCTCTACATCCTGCAGGGCCTGGTGGGACGGTCGCAGGACGTCGAGGGCGCGATGCTTGTCACGCTCGACGGTCTCCCGCTCGCCTCCGCGCTGCCGCAGGGCGCCGACGAGGATCGCGTCGCCGCGATGGCCGCTGCCGCCCTCTCGATGGGTGGCCGGACCACCGCGGAGCTGCGCCGCGGCTCGCTGGAGCAGGTGCTCGTCAAGGGCGACTCCGGCTACGTCGTCATCATCCAGGCCGGCAAGGACACCGTCCTCGCGGCCATTTCCAATGGTGAGGCCAAGCTCGGAATGATCCTGTACGAGATGAAGCTGGCTGCCCGCGATCTCGCCCGCGAGCTCGGGTGAGCAACATGCACGACATGCGCCCCGAAGATGTTCGTGGCGAGTGGCGCGAGTACTACTGGAGGTACTTCGACGGTACGAGCCGACGGCTGCTCATCACTGACGAGGAGACCCGGTTCCCGACCGGGGAGCTCATCGTCTCCCAGACCGACGTCGCGGGCATCATCACGATGTGCAACGAGGCGTTCGTGCACATGTCCGGGTTCAGCCGCGAGGAGATCATGGGTGCTCCGCACTCGATCCTGCGCCACCCCGACATGCCGAAGGCCGCCTTCGCCGACCTGTGGACCACGATCGAGATGGGCAAGCGGTGGAGCGGCTATGTGAAGAACCTCCGTCGCGACGGCGGCTTCTACTGGGTGTACGCCACCGTCATCCCCAAGATCGTCGACGGGGCCGTCGTGGGTCACACGTCGGTACGCCGTGAGCCCAGCCGCGACAAGGTCGACGAGCTGGCAGCCGTGTACGCCACGATGCGTGCCGAGGAAGGTCGGTAATGACCAGGCAGTTCGTCATTTCACCCGACGTCAACGTCCGCAACATCACCGACTGGTTCATCCTCAACACCAAGGTCCAGCGGATGACGGGCGAGGCGTTCCACGCGACCGCGTACACAGATTTCGCCGACCTCCACGCCGCGTACGCCGACGGTCAGGCCGACCTCGTGTTCGCGAATGCGGCGGACACGGCCATGCTCGTCCGTGATCACGGCTACCTGCCGATCGCGGCGGCATCCGGTGTCTCGAAGGAGGCGTCGATCGTGGTGTCGGCCGAAGGCCCGCTGCATGCGCTCGCCGACCTGCCGAAGCACCTCACCGTGGCGTCGACCGACGCGCCGGACGTCGAGCGCATCTGCCGGATCCTGCTGGAGCCCGCGAACCTGGGACCGGCCGACCTGGAGCTCGAGGTCAAGCCGAACCCCGTACTGGTCGCCAAGGCAGTCATGCGCGACGAGGTGCAGGTCGGCTTCCTGCCCCAGGATGCGTATGACGAGCTGTCGGCCATGGTCAAGGAACAGCTCCGCGTCCTGATCGCGAGCAAGATCTACGTCGTACGGAACTCGTTCCTCGCCAGCCCGGCGATCGCCGATCAGATCGGCGCGATCTGGGCAGGACTCGAGTCGATGAACAAGGATTCCGAGAGCGCCGAGCTGCTCGCCGGACTCGGCGCCCCGAACGGCTGGGAGCGCCTCTCCATGGAGGACACCCGCTTCATGATCGACCTCATGGACGCGCTCTCGCAGGGATAGGCGCCTCACCGCTAACGCTGTCCGGTGTCGGTTCATCGCTGTCAGTAGTCGGTTCATCATGTTAAGTGGGTGAGTTGTACGTTCTCATGGCGGATCCGCCATGAGAACATCCTGCTCACCCGCTTAACATGATGAACCGACCTGCCGCCAATGCCTGCTCAACTCCGATGAGTGCCCGACCCCGATAGCCTGAGCCGGTGCTCGGATACTTCGGCCCTGAGGGGACGTTCACGCACCAGGCGCTGCTGTCGCTGGCGCTCGACGAGGAGGCGACGCCGTTCCCGTCTGTGGCGGCGACGCTGGACGCGGTGCGCGACGGATCGGTGCGAGCCGGCCTCGTACCGATCGAGAACTCCGTCGAGGGTGGCGTCTCCGCGACGCTCGACAACCTGGCGGCCGGCAAGCCGCTCGTGATCACCGGCGAGGTGCTGCTCAGCGTGCAGTTCGGGCTGTACGGGCGGGCGGGTACGCAGCTTGCGGACGTACGGCGCGTGGTGACCCACCCGCACGCCGCCGCCCAGGTACGTACGTGGCTGGCGACCCATCTGCCCGGCGCCACCGTCACCGAGCGCGGCTCGACGGCCGGCGCCGCCAAGGAGGTCGCTGCACCGGACACGCTGTTCGACGCGGCCGTGTGTGCGGCGGTGGCTGGGGACATGTACGGCCTGGAGCCGCTCGCCTCCGACATCGCCGACAACCCCGACGCCGTGACCCGCTTCATCCTGGTCGGGCGGCCGGCTGCACCCGCGGAGCGTACGGGACATGACAAGACCAGCCTCGTCGCGTACATGCGCGAAGATCGCTCCGGCGCCCTTCTCGAGATACTCGAGCAGTTCGCGTCGCGCGGCGTGAACCTCTGCCGGATCGAGTCGCGGCCGACGCGCGAGCGGCTCGGCTCGTACTGCTTCGCCATCGATGCCGAGGGCCACCTCTCCGACGCGCGCATGGCCGAGGCTCTCATGGGCCTTCACCGGATCTGCAAGCGCGTCGACTTCCTCGGCTCATACCCTCGGGCCGACAAGGTCGAACCCAGCGTCGACAAGGGCTTTCGCGAGTCCGACTACGAGAAGGCCTCCACCTGGCTGCAGGGTCTCGTGGGCTGAAGCGGCCGTACGAGCTGTACGAGCTGCTCCGTACGCGCCAAGGCGACTCAGGCCCTCTCCCGGACCGGCCATCTCCTCTCCCGGACCGGCCATCTCCTCTCCCGAACCGGCCATCTCCTCTCCCGAACCTCGCGGAGAGGACCTGTGCTGCTCGGGGAGAGGACCTGTACTGCTCGGGGAGAGACCCTGAGCTACCCCGCGAGGGTCAGGATCTCGGGGCCGGACTCGGTGAGGGCGATCGTGTGCTCGGTGTGGGCGGTGCGGCAGCCGGTGATGCTGCGGAGGGTCCAGCCGTCGTCGTCGATCTTCAGGCGGTTCGTGTCGGCCATGACCCAGGGCTCGATCGCGAGGAGCAGCCCCGGCTGCAGCGGGTGCCCGCGGCCCCGGAGGCCGTTGTTCGAGATGTGGGGGTCCTGATGCATGGTGGTGCCGACCCCGTGGCCACCGAACTGGGTGTTGACCCTGTATCCGGCGCCCGTCAGTACATGTCCGATCGCGTGGGAGATGTCGCCGACCTTGGACCCCGTACCGGCAGCAGCAATCCCCGCGGCCAGAGCCTGCCGGGTGGCATCGATCATGCGTTGGTCCTCGGGATCGACCGCCGAGCCCACCACGAAGCTGATCGCCGCGTCGGCGACCCACCCGTCGACGCTCACGGCGAAGTCGAGGCTCAGCAGGTCGCCGTCGCGCAGCACGTAGTCGTACGGCAACCCGTGCAGCACGGCGTCGTTGACCGACGTACAGATCACCTTGCCGAACGGTCCCCGGCCGAACGATGGCGCGTAGTCGACATAGCACGAGACGGCCCCGCGCCGAGCGATCAGCTCGGCGGCCCACCGGTCGATGTCGAGCAGGTTCACCCCCGGCTCAGTCCGCCGGCGCAACTCCGCCAACGTCGATCCCACGAAATGGCCGGCCGGACGCGCCTCATCCACCTGGCGCGGCGACAACACCTCGATCATCGCTCCTCCACCCGCTGACGCATCACCATCAAACCTGCCGGTACGGCCTCAGCCTCGAGCCTGTTCGTCTCACCCGAGGCATCGCCGTCGAGCTGGTACGGGATGGGTACGGCCGACTCGATGACCACCTTGCGTCCCTGGCCGTACTCCAGCGGCTCCACGTCTGCCCCACCGAGCAGCCCGCTCGCGACTTTGGCCCAGTCCACGACGGTCGTCGGGTTGCCGATGAGCACGTCGAGCTTGCCGTCGGTCGGACTGGCGTCGGGGAACAGGCGGAGGCCTCCTTGGAGGGTGCCCACATTGCCGACCAGGGCGAGGACCGCGCGGCGCTGTACCGGCTCGTGGTCGTCCAAGGTCACCGTGAGGTCGTACGGTCCAGTGCCGACGCTCTGTGCCGCGGCAAGGAAGTACGCAGCCGACCCGACCACCTTCTTGAGGTCCGTGTTCGTGTTCGCCATCACCTGCGCGTCGCCACCCATGCCGCTCATGACGACGAAGTGCTCCGTCTGCTCCCCGATCGTGAACCGCACGACATCCACCGGCGACGGCGTGCCCTCGAACGCGATGTCGAACGCCTGCTGCTCGTCGAGCGGGATGCCCAGGTTGCGGGCGAGCAGGTTGCCCGTACCGGCGGGGATCAACGCCACCGGCGTACCGCTGCCGACGAGCTCCGAGCACACGACGCGTACGGTGCCGTCGCCGCCCGCCACGAGCACGAGGTCGACTTCCTTCTCCAACGCATCCCGCGCCATCTCACGGCCGGGATCGTCGGCCTCGGTCTCCAGCCACAGCGGCGGCTTCCAGCCGCGTTCGCGCAGCTCGTACTCGACGCGTGTACGGAACAGGTCGAAGTCGGTGATCTTCGAGGGGTTGTAGATGATGGCGGCGCGCTTGTCGACGTGGAGGCGCGGCCTGTTGAACAGGCCGAGCGACTCCGCGATCGTGTTGACCCCGGCGAGCAGCAGGGCCGTCGAGATCACGGCGCCGCCGAACAGTGCCCCGCCCACGAGATCGCTGAACCAGTGGTGGCGCATGAGCAGCCGGTCGGCGGCGACGGCCATCACGAACAGCGCGCCGGCGATGCGGATGACCCAGATCGACAGCTGCGAGCGACGCTGCGTGGTGACCATCGTGACGATCGTGGCCGCGCCGATCGTGGCGGCTGCGACGTGTCCGGAGGGGTACGCGTAGCCCGAGTACGTGATCGCGTCGTTGAATCCCGATGTCGGCCGCGGGAGCCGGAACAGGACCTTGAGCAGCTCGTACCCGGCCCACCCGACGATCACCGAGCCGACAAGGGCCGCCGCGAGCCGGCGCAGCCGCCGTGCCGCTGCCCAGCCCGCGATGCCGAGGACGATGATGAAGACCACGCCCGGATGGACGATCAGGGAGATGGCGTCGAGGATCTGCCCGAACCCGGACCTCGGCGCGATGAACCCGGGCAGGAGCGCCTGGTCGAGACCGTCCAGGAGGCCTATCACGCGGAGCACGGACCAGACGACGAATCCGCCGCCGGTCGTGGCGACCACGAGCCAGGTCAGTCTGCGTCCGCGGGTGGCCATGGCCCCATTCTGTCCTGCTTCGGGGGCCAGGGCGCAGCGCATGCCTACCGCCGCGAAACGAACGACCTGACCATGGGTACGGCTCGATAGTCTGTCGTCGTGATCGATCCGAAGCTGCTGCGCACCGACCCTGACCGTCTCCGCCGTGCCCAGGAAGCACGTGGCGAGTCGCCGGAGCTCATCGATCAGCTCCTGTCGGCCGACGAGGCGCGGCGCGGTTCGATCGCGGCTTTCGAGAGGCTGCGGGCCGAGCAGAAGGAGCTCGGCGCGCTGATCCCGAAGGCGAGCGGCGAGGAGAAGCAGCAGCTGCTGGCGCGTACGAAGGAGCTTGCCGCTCAGGTCAAGGCCGCACAGGCCACCTCCGACGAGGCCGGTGCGACGTTCGACGCGCTCATGCTGCAGCTGCCCAACCCCGTCTTCGACGACGTACCTCGCGGCGGTGAGGACGACTTCGTCGTCGTCGAGCAGGTCGGCGCCCCGCGTGACTTCGCCGCGGAGGGGTTCACGCCGCGCGACCACCTCGAGCTCGGTCAGATCCTCGGCGCCATCGACATGGAGCGCGGCGCGAAGGTCTCCGGCTCGCGGTTCTACTTCCTCACCGGCCAGGGCGCACAGCTCGAGCTCGCCCTGACGGCGCTGGCGATGGCGAAGGCCGCCGAGTGGGGCTTCACCCCGATCCTGCCGCCGGCGCTCGTCAAGCCGTCGGCGATGGAGGGGACCGGCTTCCTCGGCCAGGCCGCCCAGGACGTCTATCACCTGGACGACGACGACCTGTACCTGGTCGGTACGAGCGAGGTCGCGCTGGCCGCGTACCACTCGGAGGAGATCCTCGAGGGCGCCAAGCTGCCGATCTCGTACGCGGGGTACAGCCCCTGCTTCCGGCGCGAGGCCGGTTCGTACGGCAAGGACACCCGCGGCATCTTCCGCGTCCACTGGTTCGACAAGGTCGAGATGTTCGTCTACTGCGCGCCCGAAGACGCGCACGAGCAGCATCAGCGTCTCCTCGGCTACGAGAAGGAGTTCCTGTCACTCCTGGGCCTGCCGTTCCAGGTGCTCGAGGTCGCGGCCGGTGACCTCGGCCTGTCGGCCGCGCGCAAGTACGACTGCTACGCGTGGGTGCCCAGCCAGGGCAAGTACCGCGAGATCACCTCGACCTCGAACTGCACCGAGTTCCAGTCGCGGCGGTTGAACACCAGGGCACGGTACGAGGGTGGCGTCGGTCCGGTCGCGACCCTCAACGGCACCCTGTGCGCGATGACCCGCATGATCATCCTGCTGCTCGAGAACCACCAGCAGCCGGACGGCTCGGTGACGATCCCGGAGGCGCTCCGTCCGTACCTGGGCGGCCGCGACGTCCTGCTCCCGGCCTAGGCCGTGGGCTCTCCCTGGCGGCCGAAGCTGGTCGCGCTCGACATCGACGGCACGCTCGTCGACTT